>MDTE01009385.1_pt1 | contig 32387 bp, 18 predicted proteins | sample 811231 | NCBI WGS metagenome assembly MDTE01 (sample SAMN05326651, study PRJNA326480) | marine metagenome | isolation source: seawater | place: Indian Ocean: Red Sea | collected 2010 | reverse complement strand
GCCACCGCGCGCATTTCCACCACCGACGACTACGAGCGCGCTCGCGACCGCGCGCTCGCCCTCGCCGCGGGTGCCTTCATCACCTCCGCCGCCGTCACCGCCGGCGTCGTGGCGCGCGCGCGATCGAGGACCAAGGCGGAGAGAGATTTACCTCCCGGGACGCATTGGCGCGCGGCGGCGACGGCGACGCGCGCGCTGGCGACGGCGAGTCTCGCGAGCGCGACGTGCGTGTGCGCGGTGGGATTGACGCTTCGAGCGTGTGGTGTGACGACGGTGGAGGATTTGCGTCGACAGCTTCGCGCGGGAACGCGTCGGGCGCTGGAGGCGACGCCGGGAGGATTGGGACGGGATCGATGACGCCGCCGCCGCCGAGAGACGAAGACGCCGACGAAGAATTGGACGTGTCGGCGTTGATGGCGTTCGGCGCGTCGTGTCGCGCGTTCGATGGGTACCACGCGAAATCTGACGTCGCGATGGCGACGGTGCCGCACTGGTACGCGATGTGCGTGAAGGATGAACGAGTACACATGGGAGAGGCGGCGACGGCGGCGACGCGCGCGGCGACGAGCGGACGTCTGCGCGCGTTTCTCGACGGCGGGTTCGCGCATCCGAGCGCGCGCGCGATGGCGCCGGAGCGATTGACGAGCGCGATTGACGAAATCGCCGCGTGCGCGCGAGGGATGCGAGAGTGCGCGCGAGAGGCGAGCGAGGCGATGCGGGATTTCGTCGAGGCGACGTCCGGTCGACGGCCGAGCGCCGAAGAGACGGATTGGATCTCGCGCGTCCCCGTTCACGTCATGCTCACCGCCTTCAAGTGGGGCACGGAGGAGGCGTACACCGTCGAACAGTGGTTGTGGATGTGCGCGTCCGTGTTGGACGGACTCGAGCGAGAGGTGGAGACGAGGGAGAAAATCGTCGCGTATCTTCGAGGCGGGGAGACGCGCGAGGACGAAGTAGCCGGATGCGTCGCCGTGTGGTCGGCGCGACCGTTCATAGACGATAGATTATTCGCGCTCGTGTCCGCGACTCCGGACGCAGGGTGACGAGGACGACGATGTGTCGTTTTGTAGGGACTCTAGTGTTTCGTTTCGTTTCGTTTCGTTTCGTTTCGCGCGTCTATCGTTTCGTTTCGTTTCATGCGTCTGTCTATCGTTTCTGCTATGGAGTTTGTTTCGTCATCCCGTTGAGCGTCTCGTGCGTCCCCACGTGTTTTGCGTCGCCTGCGTGTTTTGCGTTCCTCGCGTCGATCGACCGCCGCGCGTCGGTGCGACGACCTCGTCCACGTCATCGCCGCTATCGTCGCCCGCCGCGCCGTTGGTCCTTCGCGTCGTCTTTTTCGCGCGACTCGCCGCCGCCGTCGTCGTCTTCGTCGCCTTGGTCTTGCGCTGCGTCGCCCTCGTCGGCGGCGCGGCCGCGCGTTTCTTCCCTCGCGTCGGCATCGCGATGACTTCCTCCTCGTCCGACGCCTCGATGACCTCGTCGTCGACGTCAAAGGAATCGTCCGAATCCTCCGCCGCGTCCTTTGCCGCCGCCGCGTTTCGTCGCACGCGCGTCGACGCCACCGCCGCCGCCGCGCGCGATGGTCTCGGTGGTCTCGGCGCGGGATTACTCAAAGGAATGACCTCAACGTCGGAATCGTCCTCGATGTCGTCGTCGTCGAACGCGTCGTCGCCGCGAGTCGCCGGTCGAGTCGCCGGTCGAGGCGGCTTCGCGGCGGCGGGGCGACGTTTCGCCGGCGTCTTCTTTTGCGTCGGCGCTTCGGAATCGACATCCACCGCGACGCTCGCGCGACCGCGTCGATTCGTCCTCGTCGCCAGCGGCGCCTCCGCCGCCACCTCTGGCTCCGTCGCCTCGTCCATCACCGGTTTCCTCTTGCTCGGTTTACTCATCTGCGCCTTGACGGCTTCATAAATTTTTGACAAGAGCGCGTCGGCGTCGTTCTCGTGCAAATTCTCCGCGTTCACCGACGTCTGCACCGCCTTCAACCGTCGTTGACACAACTGCGAGATGGCTGCCTTTTCGTCTTTATTCACGAAATCATCCAACGCCGCGGAGAGATCCGTCGGCGCGAGCAATCGTAATCCCTCGGATGCCGACAGGTGTTCGCGCACGAGTCGATCGATGCGTCTCTGATTCTCCATCGCGCCGTTCGCGTGATCGTGCGCGTCGTCCACCAACTCGTCCGTCTCATCGTCCATCATATCGTCTCCACCGTCCCCGCGCGTCCCTCTCTTGACCGATGATTTATGAAACAACAAGACGTCGTGCGGATTGGCAACCTTGCCGACGAATTTTTGTCCAAATCGTTGCGTGTTAATGGTGCTAAATCCACCCGAATAATCCACGCGCAGACGAATCAATGGTAGGTGTAATCGATCCGTCATGTCCACCTCGTTCGGCGCGTGTCGCTCGCGGTGTTTCACCGTCGCGCGCTCGATCATGGCGCGCACGCGATTCTCTAAAAACGCCGTCACGCCTCGCGCGTCGGCGGCGTCGAGCTCGGGCGTCTGCGCGAGGGCGATTTGTTCGTACTCGAACGGTCGCGTCGAACGCAACGGCACGGGCGTCGTTCGCCAAAAAGGCGCGCCGTTGGGATTCTCCGGATCGCTTTTCACCTCGAGCACGCAAATCTTCTTCTCCTTGGCCTCGCCCTCGATCAACGACGTCACGACGCTCGAACCCGGTTGCGAGACGTGAAATCCTTGCGCCGATTCCGTCGGTTCCACCAAACACTCGTGCTCGTGTCCCCACACGACGAAATCCAACCAATTCGGCAGATACCGCTCAGATATCGCATTCTTCGAGTGCGCGGCGCGATTTTGATGAATCAACATGACGTTAAACCACGAACTCGACGACGATTCCTTCGTCTCGCCCGGTCGATGCCACACCACGGCGTCCTTGACGTTGAACATTTGATGCAATCTATTATCCCTGATGTACCCCAATCCATACAGCGCCACCTTGGTCGAACCCTTACGCATCAACACCGGTTTCAAATCCACCGTCCCCACGGACCCTCCGCTCAGCGCGTGCTTACCGAAATAGTTGATCAACCCCGCCGTCGACAAGACGTCCATGGCGCTCAGGTTCCGTTCGCCCGCCGGGTCGTCGTGATTTCCATGGATTCCGAACACCGGTAACGACACGTTCGCGTGCGGATCCTCGTAATTCACGAAACCTGCGCGCGCGCACCGTCACACAACGCGTCAGTCTCGAGCGATGTATTCGCGCGCGCGCGCGCGCGTCGCCTCGCGCGTCGGCGGCACGCGCCTCGGGATGGAAAATTTTCCCTCTGATCGCTCAAAATCTCAATCTCGATCGCGTCGTCCCCTCGCGTCGCCTCCCCGAGCGTCTCCATGCATCGAACGAGCGTCTCTCGACTGGGTTTATTCACGTCGAAGACGTCCCCGGCGAGAAACACGCAGTCGACGGCGTAACGTTTCGCGTGGGTGAAGATCTCTTCAAACGCGAGAAAGGCGTCGTCTTTACGTATCGGATCGCGCTCGTGCGCGCCGAGGTGGGTGTCCGTGGCGATGAGCACGCGAAGCGTGTTCGCATCGGGCGGTTTCATCCCTCGCGCGAGCGACGCGCGGGAGACTGTGAAGATTGATGTGCAATCGTCGTCGGTGCCCGATTTTAAATCCGACGCCGCGACGCGCGAGAGGCGACGAGGACGACGAGGATAAACGCAAAAAAACTCGAAATACAAAAAATACGCGACGTCACGCCGTCTCTACGCCGTCTTGCCGCGAGACGCGCGCGCGTTCGTTCGATTTCCCGACGAATCACTCGCGCGCCGTCTCCGCGGCGGTCACCACGCTCGGCGTCGCGTGCACCGCGCTCGCGTCTCGCGCCGGATCCCACTTCTCTACACCGTCCTCACCCCTCTCGCGTCTCTCCCTCGCGCGATCGAGCGCGTCGAGATCGCCTCGTAACCGCGCGGCGCACTCGTCGAATTGCGTCGCCGCGGGATCCATCATCATCTCTCGTCGATGCGCGTCGTCCGCGACGCGAAACGACGCGTACGCGTGCGTCCACGGCTTGTGGGATTTCCTCTCGCGCGCGCGGCGTCGCGGCGACGCGTGCGGGTCCCGGAGTTCGGTGTCCCCGGGGTGTGAATCGTCGTCCGAGGATGATGACGAGGCATCCTCGCGTTCGTCCCCGCGCTTCACGTCCCTGACCCCGTCGCACGCGGCGCACGGGGATGAACACGGAAGAACGTCCCGGATCGCGTTGACGAGACGCGTGCCCACGAGGGCGTCGTCGTCGACGACTCTGTGCGGATGATTCGACGACATTTCGCGCCGATTAATGACGACGATGAAACGCTCGAACGGCGCGACGACGACGTCGTGGACGACGCGATTCGCGACGCTGGCGTGCGCGTGCGCGTGCGTCGCGTTTATCGCTCGCGGGAGAGGGACGGAGACGTCGTCAGCGTCCACCACGAGGACGATGACGATGTCCCGCGGGGACAGAAAACGAAAAGATTTTCAATTCGACGTCGACGGCGACGACGCGGAGACGGCGCTCTCGCGCGAGATCTCTCGAGTGAACGCCATCACGCGCGATATCACGACTCCGGGACTCGTGGCGACGCTTCGCGAGAGCATCGAGCGGGGGTGGCGAGACGCGCGCGCGGACGCCGGGGACGCGGCGGCGGGCGGCGGCGGAGACGCCGGCGAGACGACGCGCGAGGAGTTCGCGAGGGCGTGCGCGACGCTCGTCGCGGTGTCGGCGATGGAATTACTCGCGAGGACGACGATGAATCTCATGGGACGACGGGCGTGGCTCGATCGAGCGTGTGGACGGGAGGAGGATACGCTGGACGACGCGTCGAGACGCGCGTTTCTCGGCGCGACGACGGGACGGTTGGCGAACGGCGGCGCGAGGGAATTGCTCGATGTCTCGCGAGCGGTCGTCGAGAGGGAACTGAGAGGGGTGGAGAGGACGGTGTTGGAGGAGGGGTGGACGAGAGATGCGTGCGAGGGGTTCATGCGACGATGTCGAGAGACGATGAGTCGCGCGTTGTCGGTGCCGTCGGACGTCTTTCGAGACGCGAAGGCGTTACCGTTCGAACGCGAGAATCGATTACACGTCAACGCGCCGCGATCGTTCCCGTCGTGGGAGGCGATGTTGTTACCGGAAAAGAATCCCGATTTCAACGTCGAACTCGGACCGACGACGACGACGGACGACGCGGCGAGACGCGCGCGCGCGCGACAGGTTTCGAATCTGCGCGACGTCCTCAACGAGACGCGTCTGGTGGTTCGATCGCCGCATTTCGTCGTCGCGATGAACGATGCGATGCACGCGGCGTGGCGCGCGCACGCGGATGCGATGCCCTTGGCGTTTTTCGGTGACTCGCGAGAGGGGAGGTTGAGCGCGGAGCGGTGCGCGCGCGCGTGCGAGGCGACGGCGGCGCGCCTGACGCGCGACGACGCGCTCGGGTTGCTCGAGGCCGTCTCGAACGAGTCCGGCGTCGTGTTCTTCGGCGACGCGGTGTGGTGACGAACGGTGCGGAAGAATGTATAGAGATGAGTGTTTCAAACGATGAAATAAATGATGCAGTCTAGTGATCGAGTGTGAATCAGAATCAGAACGGACGCGAAGGTATTTTCGAGGCGAATTTTTTCCCGTCGGCGGTTTCGAGCCACGCGGCGATGTCGGATTTCCCGCACTCGTACATCTCCGCCAACCCCACGTCGCACGCGGGAATGAAGGTGTGGTGCCTCGCCTTGGGTTTACTCGGCACGAGCGTCGCGCCCCAGTCTGTCTTATCCTCTGGATCTAACCCCACGCGTAACGTCTCGGGACTGAGCGAGGCGAGATTATTCACGACGCCGCCGTCGACGCACACCATGCCTCTGTGTAAACACGCCCCCGGAAACGTCCACGTCGGAATGTACGTCGACGCGATCACGGCATCGATTAAATCGTCCCTCGAATCGAATTCCGTCAGAATGACGTTGTGAGGAATGGGAAACAGAGACGTGATGGAGATGAAACATCTCCCCGTGCACCGCTCGTGCGCGTCCTCGGGCAAGACGTCGTCGAGTAAAAACCGACACTTACTCCCCACCGTGGTTAAATTCTTCCCCCACCGATCGCGATGTAACGCCGCCATCTCAGGTATGTGCGCCCAGACGATGTCTGGATCGACGCCACACGCCGCGATCACCGCCATGATGGATCCCACGCTCGTTCCCGCCCACCGAACGCTTCGCAACCCGTCCGCGCCGAACCGCCGATACAATCCGTGATACACCCCGATGTGATACCACGTTCGAAACCCACCACCACACAACGCCACGCTCGCGTGTCCATCGTGTACCACGGGCGTTCTCGCGCGCTTTCGTCGCGCACCGAGGTCCCCGTGGTGCTTTCGTCTCGGTCTCCACAGCGGCGACCGCGCCGCTTCCCAAAACACAATCCACAGCGCGATCCACGCCCCTTGCGCCATCGCCGCGGGTAATCCGTACGCGACGCGCGCGAGGACGATCACGCGACCCTTACCCGTCTCGAGATACATCGGATTTCGCTTGGCGTGGAACACGGCGTGCGTGACGACGTTCAGGGCGTAGAGGGCGAGGCCGAGGCGACCGAGGTGGGCCCAATCATCGGACGTCAGCGCGCGCGCGTCGAGGGCGCGAGAGAGCACGTCGACGGTGCGAAGGGTGAGACGAGAGATGATGGATGACATGTCGACGCGGCGCGGCGAGACGCGCGCGGGACGACGAGTGAGGAGGCGCGAGGAGGGGGGACGGGACAGTCCCGGAGTCGCGAGCGCGCGCGCTCAATTTGGAAAGAGTGTCTGTGCGCTATGGGTGTGTGTGTGTCACGCTAATGTGGGGTCTACGGTGCCCGAGCAGATCTCGGACGACCTCGCGCGTCGAACCAGTACGGGTGCGCGCGCTCGAACGGGACGACGTGCGTGCGGTTCGGATCGAGCGTCTCCGCGAGCGGCTTGACGAGCTTTTCGTAGTTGTGCTGGAGCAAAGTCCGACGGTTATTGAAGCGACGGACCCACGCCGATGCGGCGGCGCTGATTTGCGCGCACTTGCCCGGGTGCGCCTCGGCCCACTGGTACTTTTGACGCAAGTCGCTCAAATCTTGCTTGACGGGAATGTAGTGCACCCACGGCTTGATGAGATCAAAGTACGAGTCCTTCATGTCCGTCTCGTGATGGAAGAGGACGCCGGGCATGGATAACTTTTGAATGGTACCCGTCCACGTCGTGCCGCCGGCGCCGCCGAGATCGATGTGGTACCTATACGACGAGAGCTCGGCGCCCGTCATCTTGGCGCTGTCCTCGACGCCGAGCTGTTTGCCGAGACGCTCGCGCAAGGGCATGCGTGAGTCCCAATTGGCGATGCAAAAGAAACGCGCGTCGACCCAGTGTTCCTCTAACATGGACGTCAACACCAAGCGTAATCTCGGGGTGATGTCGGTGCGGCGCAACGCTTCGCGCATCGCCGTCGGAACGTCGGACGGCGAGTGCGCGATGTGGTTGAGCAAACACGCGCCCTCGTCGTGGCACGAATCCTCCTTGAAGTTGGCGAACTCGGGCGAGAGAAACCTATAATCTGAACCCCGCCAGACTATCTTCGGAATCAGTTTATTCCACGTGTACTTGCTCGCGTCTTCTCCATTCACGCCGAACAACTCTTGGTGCGGCCATCGCGGCGGCAAGCCGCTATCTCTCGCAGCCTCCTTCGGAGGCGCCGCGAGCACCGCAAGGATGGGCTCGGCGAACGTGATGAGCGTCACTTGCTTCAACGTCGGAAAAAGCTCCGCATCCCTGGGCGCACTCGTAAAGTCAAACACCGGAGACCAAGAGTCCGGGTCGCATCCCGAGGGCGTCGACAACTTGCCCGTCTCGTCTCGCATCTTCCAACACCTCGTCTGCGGGAAATCTTCCACGGTGAAAAACAGTGCGAACGGCTCTTGATCAGGCGCTAAGCGCGTCGGCATGTACGTCTGCAGTGCCCATCGTAACATACCGAAACCTAAATTTTCCTGGGCGTGTTCAAATTTCCCGTCGCCTCGGTGCCCATGAAAGATGAATCCATCCTTCGCGCGCCATCGAAGGACGTGTAATCGACCTTTCCCCCACTCTGCGAGCAACCGCCCGTCTGATTCGTTCCACGACCACGCGCGCTGACGCCATCGTCGTCTCGCGCCGACGCGCGCCTCGTCCGAACGACGCGTTCCCGCCTCCTCCTTCGCCCCCGCCGTCGACGCGTTCACCTCATCGTACCCGATCGACATCGCTCTCGGATCATAACTCAGATGCATCACATCATCATCGATCTCTCGCAACGCCGCTCCGTGCCGATGCGCCCACGCCCCGTTCGCGCTCGCGTACGCGTACGCCGCCGCCGCGCAACAACACGCCGCCGCGACGAACGCAATTCTTCGCCCCCGACGCCGATCCGCGCTCGTCGACGCCTCCACCCCCCCGTCCATCGCGCGCAACAATCTTTCACTCGCCTCCTCGTCCCCCTCTCGCGCCATGACGTCCGCTCGCTCGTCCACTCGCGCCCTCGTCCTCGAGCGCGCCCTCGTGGGTGTTCACGCACCCGCGGGCTCAATCACCGCGATCGCGACGCCTCGCGAGCGTCGCGGTCGACTCCCGCGCGTCGCGACGACGACAAAAACGCTCGGACGCGTCGCACCGTCGCCTCGAGTCGACTCGCGAGACGTCGCGCGAGGCGCACTCGCGTCGAATCGCCACAACGTCGTCGACAATCTTCTCGTGTCCTGGTGTCCGCGCGTCTGTTTTGTTTGGTCAAACGGTCGGTCACACGGTACGTAGTGTGTATGATTTGTACCCCATGTATACCGTAACGGTGTCGTCACCGAGACATCGAGACAAAATGGAAAATGAACCGTGGATCGTATTGGACAGATGTATACAGTGGAGAGACAAACGTGCGCCACTCGTTCGTTTGGTCGGTCGTCATCGTTATCCATCGCGTCGTCGAACGGAATCGCGCGCGCGACACACCTCGACGCGTCTTCCTCGGCACGCGCCTCGAGAGTAATTTTCTCTTCGCGTTCGATCGTCTCGCGCGCGGGCGAGACCGGTGCATGCGTGCGCGCGCGCGGGCGACGCCGATCGCATCCGTGACCGAGAAGGCGCGCGGTGGAAGGAAGAATTCTCGCGCGAGGACGACCAAGACGCGCGCCATGGCGACGGTGACGGTGAAGGAGGTGGCGACGACGCCCATCGAGGGACAAAAGACGGGCACGAGCGGATTGCGCAAGAAGGCGGCCGTGTTCAGCGAGGGGAATTACTTGGCGAATTGGGTGCAGTCTCTCTTCAGCGCGTTGCCGAGGGACGACGTGGAGGGAAGCTCCATGGTGCTCGGAGGCGACGGGCGATGGTTTAACAAGGAAGCGTCGCAAATTATCTTGAAACTCGCGGCCGGTAACGGGGTGAAGAAGATGTACGTCGGGAGAGATGGATATTTGTGCACGCCGGCGGCGAGCGCCGTCATTCGCGCGCGCGAGGCGTTCGGCGGATTCATCATGAGCGCGTCGCACAACCCCGGTGGTCCGACGGAGGATTGGGGGATCAAGTTTAACTACAGCTCGGGCGAACCTGCGCCGGAAAAGATCACGGACGCCATCTATGGCTTTACGCAAACCGTCGATACGTTGAAGATGGCTGACATTCCGGACGTTGACTTGAGCGTGTGCGGCGTCACCAAGTTCGGTGACTTTGAAGTCGAGGTCATCGATCCGGTGGATGATTACTTGAAGCTCTTGAAGCAAGTGTTCGATTTCGATCTCATCAAGTCGTTGTTAACGCGACCGGATTTCAAGATGCAATTCGACGCCATGCACGCCATCACCGGCGCGTACGCCAAGCCGATTTTCGTTGACGTGCTCGGCGCGGACGCGAACTCGGTCGTCAACGGCGTGCCGAAGGAAGATTTCGCTGGTGGACACCCGGATCCGAACTTGACGTACGCGGAAGAGCTCGTCAAGGTGATGTACTCTGCCGACGCTCCGGATTTCGGCGCCGCCTCGGACGGCGACGGCGACCGTAACATGATCCTCGGTAACAACTTCTTCGTCACTCCGAGCGATTCCGTCGCCATCATCGCCGCCAACGCGGTCGACTGTATCCCGTACTTCAAGTCCGGCTTGAAGGGTTTGGCTCGTTCCATGCCGACCGCCGCCGCGCTCGACCGCGTCGCCGCCGGTCTCGGCGTCGAGTGCTTCGAGACGCCGACGGGCTGGAAGTTCTTCGGCAACTTGATGGACGCCGGTCGTTTGTCCGTGTGCGGTGAAGAATCCTTCGGCACCGGCGCCGACCACGTTCGCGAGAAGGACGGTCCGTGGGCCGTGCTCGCCTGGTTGTCGATATTGGCGTACCGCAACAAGGACGTCCCGGTGGGCGGCGAAAAGGTTGGCGTCGAGCAAATCACCAAGGAGCACTGGGCCAAGTACGGCCGCAACTTCTTCTCTCGTTACGATTACGAAGGCTGCGAATCCGACCCGTGCAACGCCATGGTTGAATCCCTCCGCGCCAAGGCTGCCGCCGCCAAGAAGGGCGACAAGTACGGCGACTACGAATTGGACTTTGCCGACGACTTTGAGTACACGGATCCCATCGACGGTTCCGTCGCCAAAAAACAAGGCGTCCGCTTCGTCTTCACCGACGGCTCTCGCTTCATCTTCCGCCTCTCCGGCACGGGTTCCTCCGGCGCCACCGTCCGCATGTACATCGAGCAATACGAAGCCGATCCCGCCAAGCAAGGCGCCGACGCCCAAGACGCGCTCGCGCCCCTCATCGCGATCGCCCTCGAGACGAGCCAACTCGCCGAGTTCACCGGCCGAGAATCTCCCACCGTGATCACCTAATCGCGCAGCATTTATTTTAACGTCATCCGCACGCATCATTCATCCCTCGCGACGCGCGCGACTCGAATGTTTGAAAAAAAATCAGAAATCCAGACACCAGACTGTACTACGATTATTACAACACGCGCGCGCACGTCTCGCGGCACACACCTCGCGACCGCGACGACGCGTCCCCGTTCACCCTTCCTCCGACTTCAGCGCCGCCGCCTCGCGTCTGAGTTCGCGCACGACCGCCGCGAGCGCCTCCGGGTTGACCCCGCGCTCGACGAGCGCGATGAGCACGGCGAGCTGTTCGCGATCGAGACCGGTATCGAGGAGCTTGGCGACGTCGTGCGCGACGTCGAGGGTTTCCCTCGCCGCGTCCGACATCCCGCGAAGAGCGCGCGCGCGCGCGGGCGTGTGCGGGAAGGCGGTGTGATGATTATGATTTTTGTCGGTGTTTTGAAATGTGTACGAAGACGCGCGCGGAGTGGAAAAATGTACGCGGATGGATGCGTCACGCGTCGAGCTCGTCGGTGGTGTCGACGTCGGTGGTGTCGACGTCGTTCTCTCGCGTCGTCCGAACGTCGTCTTTATCGTCGTCGTCGAATTTGCCAAACTCTCGCATCATCGCGCGCGTCTCGCGCGCCTCGACGCGTTTACGCACGCGCCATCGCGAATCCGCCATCTTTTCTCTCCAACTCCTTCTCGGTTCGCTCGACGTCGTGGGATTGGCCGACGGTGGATTCTCGATCTCCCGCGTCAAGGTGTCGATGATCGCGGCGCGACGGTCGGCCTCGAGCGCCTCTCGAACCTTGGTCATCTCGAAGTAGTCGTACGTGAACGGATCGTCGTCGACGCGCGCGGGCGTCGTCGACGGCGACGGCGCATCCTCTTCTCGCGGTTTGTTTCCCTGTCTCGACGTCGACGTGAGCACGATGTCCGCCGCCGCGGGCGTGTGCGACACGGAATCGTCCGCGGGTAATCGCGGCGGCGGCGGTACGTACGCCGGCGGGTAGAGCGGTTCCGCGCGCGCGGCGTCGCGGAGCGAAGACGATCCAAACATTTCTTCGCGCTTCTCCAGTCTGTGCGCGTGAAGCTGTTGCGCGATGATTTCGTTGTACTGCGCCACGCGCTCCTCGACGCTTTTATTCTCGATGTACGCCGAATCATCGCTCTTCTCGGACCGTTCCTCGCCGCCGCCGCTCGACGCCGAACCGACCTCGTCGCCGTCATCCGCCGCCGCGGTTCGACGCCACCGCTCGCGATCGACCGCCCTCCGTCTCCGCTCCGACGCCAACGCCTCGATCTCGTGTTCACCCTTCTTCATCGCGTCCGTCTTCCCAGCCTTACTCTCGCGCCACGTGTTCCGCAATCCCTCCAAATGAATGCTCAATTGCGCGTACTTCAACTTTAAATCCTCGGCGCCGCCGTTCGACAGCGCCTCCGCCAACGTCTGATCATCGAACGACGCGATGAGTTCTCCCGCCATTCTCGGATGCAACGCTCGAGACATCTCGTGCGTGTCCACCAACGCTCGTTTCACACCCTCTCGACGATACTCGCGTTCGTCGTCAATCTCCCGTCGTTCCGCCTCGCGGCGTCTCGCCGCGGCGTCCTCGGCGACGTCTCCCCTCGCCGACGCGCACGCGACGTACACAAAGTACGCGTTGACCGCGTACACCCCCATTCCACCCAACGCCTGCGCCCACTCGCGTCGCACCGTGGACACGAAGGCGGCGAGATTATACGTCACGAGCGTCGTGGATAACGACGCAATCTCCGCGCGTCGATGACGAGGCTCCTCGAAACACTCGCAGAGCACCGTCGCCGCTAAAAATCCCATCAACGTCCCGATGGAGACGTACGTCGCGAGCAGAGGGGCGTCCGGAAGCGTCGCCGCGACGACGATGAGAATGGCCTTCCTCGCCAGGATGACGAATTCCCAGTAATACCTCGCGTCGGTGAATCCCAAATAAAAAAATCCATACCGCGCCTCGGTTTTGGCCCAGCGCAATCGTGTCGCGTGTTCGCGCAGAGACGCGTACACGGCGTACGGAAACCCCGCGCACGCGCACGCGGCGAGGACGAGAGTCGCGGATAAAAAGGCAGTAAACCCCCGACTCGCGTCACCGTTCGTTTGAACGTCGTAATCGATGACTAAAAACGTCCCGATGCCCGGAATTTCGCTTCGGCGAAGCGCGCGCGCCGCGCCGACGGCGATGGGAAACCACATCATCGCGTACACCACCGCGTACACGACGCCCGTCGCGACGTCTCCGGGAGTCGGCGGCATACGCGCGAGTTCCTCTTCCGTCCACGCGTTCGCCACGCGTCCATCCCCATCGACGCGCGCGAGATGCATCAACGCGTACGCGTCCGGCGGCGGCGCGAAGAAATCCGGCGGTTTCGCCGCGCGCGCCAACCGCGCGCGCGCGGCGTCGACATTTCCCCCATCCCTACGCGCCACCACGTACAATTCCTCCGATCGTTTCTTTTTCTCGTACCACTCCCGTCTCTTCGCGTTCGCGACTCGCGCGCGTTCGTACGCGTAATACGGAACCCCGCACGCGCACGCGAGCCCGCCGACGACGGCGACGGCGCCGACGTACTCGACGTGCGTCCACGAAGAATCAAACGCGCACTCCACCGGAAACGATCGAATCTCCCCGCTCGCCACCACTCGAGCGGATTCAAACAATCCACCGATTCCGAGCGGGAGACCGAGATCGATCGTCCCGAGCGTGGCGAGGGTTTGGAAATGCGTCGTCGTCGTCTTGGCGTGGACGACGCCCGTCGGCGACGACGTGGCGCTCGCGAAGACGACGACCCCCATCACCGTCATCTTCGCGACAAGTATCAAAACCGTCACGAAACGATTTACGTGTGCAGACCAACACTTCGTACACCGTAAAGACGCGTCCACGCGACGAGATTCCTCGATGACGGCGTACCCGCGCGCGCACGATCCGCACGCGGGACCTCGATGGCCGCGCGCGCACGCCGCGTCGCCGCCGCCGACGCCGCCGACGCACGCGACCGGTGATGGACACGAGACGATGTGTAACGAACTCGCGTTCGCGCGCCAACGACCCGGATCGAGAGAGATGGTGGTGACGTTTCCGGAATCGCACGTCGCGCCGGATGGACACGGCGCGCACGTCGCCGCGGCGGCGTCGACTTCGTAATACGAAGGCCCGTCGACGGCGACGGCGCATCGACACGCCGACGCGTTGACGTTTCCGAGGTACCCGGGAAGCGACGCACCGCTCGGGGTGATTCGATCCTCGGCGGGAAGACGGTCCGGACCGGTGTGCGTGTCCGTGTTCGGAGGACATCGCGCGCACGGAGACGCGCCGGGGACGGGTTTGTAAAAACCGGCGGCGCACGGGACGCACGCGCCGTACGGACGTAACGACCGCACAAAGGCATCGATGACGGTCGGATCGACGTCGGCGTAGAGCGATGGAAACGATGAGGACGACACGTCGAGCGGGACGTGTCCGGTACCGTTCGCGCGGGAGACATCCTCGGTGAATCCCGGATGACACGCGCACGCGCCCGACGCCGTCGACGCGGCGTTCGGTTTGACGACGGCGCACGGAAACAGTGTCACCGCGCGCGACGCGTCGATGGATGCGTTCGCCAGACGAAGGGTGAGGACGTACGGGACGTCGCGTCGACCGATGATTGCGAATTCGGTGAAAGAGGCGACGCCGTCGATGATGGGGACGACGTCGCCGACGAGGCTCAACGGCGGCGGCGAGACGGAGACGGAGACGGCGCTCGTCGGAAAAGATTGAATCGCGTTCCCGGAGACGTCCAGCGCGACGGCGGTGAACGGTGGGAACGTCACGTTGACGTCGTGTGTGAGAGGAAGACGCGAGGAATCAAAGTCCAGACGACTCGGCGCGCCGGGACGGATGGTGACCTCTAAATAGTCGTCCCGGAGGGCGTCGGCGGCGTTTTGGGCGAGACAGGCGTCGCCGCGACACGATGAAAACCGTAAGAGGTACCTCCCCGCGCGTGGACGCGTGAAACGTAAACCCGACGCGTTTCCGATGAATCCAGGTTCGTGGCGAACGCCGTAATAGTCTTCGCCGAGACCGGTGGTCCCGGCGAGGAGGTTTGAAGACGCCGAAGACGCGGCGGCGCCGCCGCCCGCGTTTTGGAAATACGCGACGTCTCTCTCGCGTTTATTCTCAAAAGCCGCCGCGTCCGCGGGCGCGCAAAAACTCTTGGCGAGTTTTTGTTCCGTTCCGTCGGCGCACCACGCGACGAATCCGTCGACGACGTAGAGCGCGCCGACGCTCGACGCGCGCGGCGCGCCGCCGCCGGCGCATCCGAGCGCGGCGTCGACGCACGACGCCGACGTCGCATCCGCGATGAGCGGTGAGTCCTCGACGTTCGTCGTGTCGACGCGTTCACCGGTGTCTAACGTGTAATTCACCAAAGCGACGGTGACGACGCGATCGGGTTCGAGCGCGTTTAAACTCGATCCCATGAGTAACCCGCCCGCGTCTCGCGTGACCACCACCACCTCCTCCAGACTCACCGAATCGTCGCTCTCGTACGCGCGTTCGTCGACGCACACCCCTCGCGGATGCGCGTTCGTCGGTGGACGACGCACACAGTGCGCGCATCCGCACGCGTCGAGGGATGAAATCTCTCCCGGACCGATGGTGATGTTGAACGCGTACGCGTCGAGCGGCGGCGACGAAATCGTCACCGCGTACGTCCCGGCGACGGCGTCTCGCATTTCAACGCCCGAGATGAGCGCCTTCCCGACGTCCGGTCCGTCGTGTTGAAACCGAAACGATTGATCCGGAAACGTCACCGTCGCGGTGTCGCGCGGTGTCGCGTCGCCGCCGATGCGCGTGACGTTCACCTCGACCACGCGTCCATCCGTGGTGACGATTTCGTTCCATCCGTCATCCGCGACGACGACGACGAATGATGGAATCGTCACCACTCGTGCCGACGGTATCGTCGACGGACGGGCGTGCGTCACGGATAAATAACTCTTCGACGGTGGCGCGTACACCCTCCGCGCGTCGGCGGCGACGATGGTCACCGCGACGACGTCCGAAATCAAACCCGGGGATGAAAACGTCAACGCGTACGCGCCGGCTTCGAGCGCCGACGCCGTCACGCCGTTGAAGACAGCCACCGCGCGTCCCGCGGGCGCGGTCGCGACGGCGGACGCGTACGTGATGTTCGTAAACGTGCGCGTGGAGTTAAAGGTGGACCTCAACGTCGCGTGAATGTCACGCGGGACGGCGGCGGATTCGAGCGCCGAACCGCCGGCGTCCAACACGCGCGCGACGAATTTACTCAACGCGATGGTCGTCGACGTCTCGTATCTCGTCGTCGTCTCGAGCGTCGCGACGTGCGCGAGCGATGCCGGGAGTCCCTCGACGATTTTGACGCCGACGGTGACGTCGGTGAGACCCGGAGATGAAAATCTGAGGACGTGCTCGCCTCGCGGCGGCGACCCGAGGAATAAATTTGAAAACGCGCACGCGCCGTCCGTCGCGGTGGCCGTGAGATCACCCTGTAACACCGCCGTGTCGTCGACGACCGCGACGGTCACCGTTCGTGTCGAGGTGTCCTCGTCGTGGAGTCGGTTGCCGGCGTCGTCGCGCACGTAGACGATGAATGGATTCGAGACGCCGGCGACGAGGGCGTACGTCGACGATTTTAACCCGACGCCGTCGAGCGAACCGTCGAACGCGCTCGGGACCACCACTTCGAGCGAAGACGCGTCGCCGGGCCAGACGTCGAAGGCGATGGTGACGTCCACTAAACCGGGCGCGCGAAAGGTGAGCGTCGTCGCACCGCCTTGACGCGTCGATTTGGGAAGACGAAACGCCACGTCGCTAAACGTCACCGCGCCGTTCGTCAACGTCTTGACGTGACGCGTCGGTTGCGTCGTCAGACACGCGTCTCCGCTGTAAACGCACGGATCGGTTCGTTCGACGTCGAAGATGGCCTCGACCTCGCCGGGACAGCTCGTCTCGCCCGTGCGACACGTCGGTGAGTAATTCGCTCCCATCGGATTGTCGCCGCCGTCGACGACGAAGACGCGAATCGCGTTGAGCCTGACAAAGGAGGACGATTTGAATTGCGTACACGTGCACGGAGACCCGTTCGCGAGTTCCGAGAGCGAGGTACACGATCCTCCTGGGTAATAGGCGGCGCACGGCGCGCTCACGGCCAAGTGGTGCGCTCGACCCAGCGCCACCGCGACGCTTCGCGTCACGTTTGGCAGCGTCGGCATCGAGGGCACCTCAAACGTGAGCGTGTGCGTGCCCACGGGCGGTCGTTTGAGCGCGATCCCGCGCAAGGTCGCCCCGTTCGTCTCCGGGTTGAACGTCGCGTTCAATCCCGTGGAGAAGACGTTCGGATCCGGGACGATGAACGCGTCGCGTTCCGCCGTGAGAAAATCGTACGACGCGTAATCGCTCGTCGCGCCGACGACATCTCCGGCGACGCCAGACGTGAAATGCACGCGAATCACCGCGGGATCACCGCTCAAGACGTAATCCACCGCGTTCGCGAACGCATCGTACATTTGAAACTCGAACACGTCCAGCGGGACGTAATAGTCGGCGGCGTACAGACGAAACGTCGACGCGTTCATCGCCCCAAACGACGAGAGGTACGTCGTCTCCGGCGCGTTGGTCAGCGTCACCGCGGTCGGCGGGCCGGATGTCACGCGAATCGTAAACTCCAAATCCACCAACGCGACTGTATTCGTGGAGACGACGTTCGAACCGGAGTCTCTGAGCGTATTGGACGTCGTTCGACACGTGACGGCGTGTTCGCCGAGCGTCGCCGAGTCAATCGTCAATCCGGAGAGCGTCGCCGCGCCGACGCCCAGCGTGTTCCCGGTGAGCGTTCCCGAGATGGTGAGCGTCGCGCACGAACACGCAAATTCTCGATCGACCGTGTACGCACTCGTCGACGCGTCGAAACGATCGGCGGCGCCGACGGCGCTTCCGCCGATGTCCGCCGCGTACACCGTCAAATCTCCCAGCGGCGTCGACGCGCCCGCGAATCGCACGTCTGTCTCCATCGTGAACTTCCACGCGTGCCCCACGCTTCCGGGCGTCAGCTCCACGAGCTGAATCGCCGGTTGAATGTACGCCGATCCTCTGACGTGAAACGCCACCGCGTAATGCGCCGCCGGTTTCGATTCGAGCTCGATGGTGTTCGCCGGAAAGGTCCACGTGCCCGTCCCCGCGGCGTCCGTCGCGCTCGTCGCGCTCGTCGGTTCGAGCGCGTACTCGCCCCCGTGGGCGAGCACGTCGACGATGGCGTTCGGAACGTAGGATTCGATTCGATTGTTCCCGGCGTCGTACAGTCGAACCGTGATCTCCGCGGGAATGGTCACCGTCGCCGCGGACGTCGTCATCGAGCGCGAGACGTGGCCGTCGATTTCGAGGTATCGCGGTCGTCCGATGATGGACGCGAATTGGGTCACCGTGGACCCGAACGACGCGCTAAATAAAAGTCTGTACGCGTCGTCGACGCCGCCGACGCCGCGAGACGGCGCGAGACGCGTCAAGTTATTCACCGCCGTCGGTCCCGGCGTTCTCGCGCCCGCGGGCGGAGGATTGAATAATCGCATCGCGTCAAACGTCGCCACGCCGTCCGACGTCGACGCGGTCGTCACGCCACCGAGCGTGGATCCCGTCGCGCGCGGTGCGTCCGAGGCGTCGACCGACGTCACCGTCACCGCGTGCGAAGACTCATCGAACGCGTGCGCTCGATTCCCCGCGGCGTCGACGACGTACACCGTCACGCGCGCGAGGTCAACCTCTTCGTCCGCCGGTATCGTCGAGAGATCGTTCGGAACCGCGAGTAATCCCGCGGGCGCTCCCGGAACGACGGAGAATCGAAACTCGCTCGTTCGTTCGAGCGCGACGCACGTCGCACCGGTACAATCGCTCGCGGCGACGACGACGACGTACTCGCCCATGGGTAACGGCGCGCTAAATACCAATCGAAACGTCGCCTCGCCGTCGACGGTGGTGACGACGGACGACGGCGTCGTCGACATCGTCACCCCTCCCGCGTCGGCGGAACGAGCGACGTCGAGCGTCGCCTCGATCGTGAATCCACGCGCATCCGGAGCGACGTTTCCTCTGTCGTCCACCAAGCGCGCCGTCGTCGGATCGAGCGTCATCGTCGACGCGCCGACGTCTCTCGTCGACGCGTACGCCGCGTGCGTCCGATCAACGCGTTCATGTGTCGTCTCTACACCGCTCGGCGCGCCGTGAAACGCCACCGATTGACCCACGTGATAATCCACTCCGTTTAGGCTCAACTCGACAGTCGTCGACGCCGGCGACGCGTCGAGCAACCACGGCATGCGCTCGCCCGCCCCCCCGCACCCGCTCGGTCCCGACGCGCACACCGGACACGTCATCATCGTCGCGTTCACGTACGTCGCCTCGGTCACGCTCACCCCACCGAATCGACACCTCATCGTCTCGCGATTCGCGAACGGCCCGCCTCGAATCGTCGCCGTCGCCGCGTCCCCGCTCGACGTCTCCCCCGTGTACGCCAAAGAATTCACCCCCCCACTCACCGTCGTCTCATACAACACCGGCGCGTCGTAATACTCGTACAAAGCGCTCCCTATCCACGTCGCCCCCGCGAAAAACACCGTCGCGCTCTCCGCGTCCGCCGGATACCCGTCGAAACTCACGCTCGCGCGCGCGCGCCTCGTCCCCGTGTCCTCCCCACTCGGCGCCGCGCATCGAACCTCGGTCCCGCCGTGCGTCGTCCCCGCCGAATACCTCGTCGTCGAGCTCGCGCTCCCCGTCAGCGCGAATCGACACGCGACACCGTGCGAGAGCGTCTCGTCGCGCGTCCACGCGTCGTCGACGGGAAAATCCACCCCGCGAATCGTCACGAGCGTCCCCCCCGCCATCGGTCCCGCGTTCGGCGCGCACGCGTCGACGCGGGGACTCTGCGCGAGCGCGTCGCGCGTCGTCAGCGTGAGCGTCAGCGTCAGCGCGAGAGAGAGACGCGACGCGTTCGCGCGCGCGCGGCGCGCCGTTGCGCGGGACATTTCGGATGTCGTCGCGTGTGCGTCGCGCGTGGTCGCGCGCGCGCGCTCTATCGACGCATGACGCGCGAGAGGAAAGCGATGGACGGTGTCGCGACGCGAGAGAGAGGAGACGCGGTCGCGGGCGTCGTGTGACGCGCGCGCGAGGCGGTCGCGGGCGATGGGCCGCGGGCGCGTGGGAGTCCTGATTCGTGGTGAGTCCTGATTCGTGGGTATGAGTCGTGATTGGTCGTAAGAGGGGGGGATCGATGGTGACGGGAAGACGAACGGACGATTCGATTGGACATCGTCGAGATTCGATGAGATGTCGACGCGGCGACGCGCGCGGGGGACGACGTCGATCGATGGACGAACCAAGGCGCGTCTCGCGATCGTGGTCGCGCTCTCCGTCGCGCGCGCGTCGATCGGGACGGTGTGCGCGACGACGGAGGCGGGGATCTCCGACGATGGATGGCGATCGGCGTCGATCGCGTCGCGCGCGATCGGACTCGCGTCGAGGTCGGACGCGGAGTCGTGTCGACGGGAGACGTGGCGCGTGAACGCGGTGGAGGCGTGTGGAATCGTGGCGTCGCGCGCGGAGACGCGGTGCGAGTTCGCGGTTCGGGCGACGACGTGTCGGTTGAGACGCGCGGGCGGGCGGGCGAGAGTGGAGGCGTGCGTCGGTCTCGGTCTCGACGTCGACGTCGTCGACGACGGAGGCGGAGGCGGAGGCGGAGACGGGACGTCGTGTGAACGGTGCGCGCTGCGAGCGTTTCGCGTCGAGCGCGACGACGCGAGGACGTTTCTGTTGGACGGTTCGATGGAGTTTGCTATTTTCATCGACGAGACGCGCGCGGTGGAGTCCGAGTGCGCGCACGTCGTCGCCCTGCGTCGCGCCGAGATGGCGGCGGCGAGCATAGAGACGCTCTCCGCGCGCGTCGCCGAGGCGGATCGAGACGCGCGGAGACGCGCGGAGACCATCTCGGAGACGCTTCGCGACGTCGACGAGACGGCGAGACGAAACGCGCGCGCCGCCGCCGAGGCGTCGAGAGCGCTCGACGACGTTCGTCGACGCCAACTCGAAATCACGACGCAATTGGATGGTTTTTTCATGCGTTTTGAATCATTCATCGCCGTCGTCGGCGCCGCGCTCGCCCGCATCGAACGGTCGACGCGTCTCGCCGCCGCCGCCGCCGCCCGATGCGCGCGCCTCCTCGCCGACGCCTTCGCCTCCGTCACCGCCTTCGAGACCGCCATCCTCCGCGCGTGCGTCATCCTCCTCGGCCTCACGCGCGCCAGATGTCGCCGCTTCGCCGTCGTGACGCTCTGCATCGAGTGGATCTCTCGCGCGTTCGTCTCCGCGCCCGCCCTTCGACTCCGCGTCGGTCTCGCGTGCGCGGGCGCGCCCACTCTCGCTCGAGTCTCTCGCCTCGTCCTCTCGAGCGCTCGCGACGCGCGCTCACCGACTCGCGAGACGAACGACGCACGAGACGCGCGCGAGGACGCTCGCGCGTCCGATGCGCCGGAGACGTCGTCTCGCGTCGTCGCCGCGCCGCCGCCGGCGTCTCGCGCGAACGCGACGGGGAATCCAGACGCACTCGCGACTCGTCCGTCCATTCGACGACGAAGCGAGCGCCTTCGACGACAAAAACCCTCGTGAACGATATCGCGCCGTCGATCGTCGACGCGCGACGACGCGCGACGTTCCAGCGTCCCGAAATCGAATCAGAATCAATCAAAAATCGAAATGAATCCACGGTCGATCGCAAAACGCGACGCCTCGCGCGCTTCTCTCGTCATGCCTCGCGTCGCCGAGCTCGTGTCGTACCCCGTAAAATCCTGCGCCGGGGTGTCCCTCGACGCGTGCGCCCTCACGAGCACGGGTCTCGCGTTCGATCGATTGTTTTGCGTCGTCGGGACGAATGATGGGACATTCATCTCTCAGCGCACGCACCCGCGTTTAGCGCTCGTTCGGTGCGATGTCGAGCCTCGAGAGGCGTTCACGGACCCATCCGTGGACGAGTGCGTGCTGACGTGCGAGACGAACAGCATGCCGACGACGCTTCGCGTGGAGATGCGTTTGGGCCCGGACGCCGCGGTTTCGGAGCCGAACGCGCGGTTGGCGGTGACGTGTTGGGAATGGCGGGGTGAGTGCGCGGACGCGGGGGAAGAGGCGAAGAGATGGTTTACAGAGTTTTTAAATCAAGATTCCGCGGGGGGTGGACGGGAATATTCGCTCGCGCGGTGGATCGGGAAGGGGGGCGCGCCCGCGGCGGCGCAGGGCGACGACGGGTTGGACGTCGACGACGCCTCGACGCGATTGACGTCGGAAAATTACGGAAGCGAGAGGTGCGCGACGACGCTGAGCGATGGATACCCCATGTTACTCGTGAATCGAGCGAGCGTCGATCGTCTGCGGGACGTCGTGCGAGAGGAATCGCCCGCGTGTTCGGTGGACGCCAGACGATTTCGAGGCAACGTCGTCGTCGACGACGCCGCGCCCTACGCCGAAGATCACTGGTCCACCGTTCGCATCGCCGACGTCGTGGACGCTGAACTGTGCAAACCGTGCTCGAGGTGTTCGATCCCGGCCGTGGATCCCGACACGGGCGACTCCTCGGGCGGCGCGCCGCTCGTCGCCGCGCTCTCGCGCCTCCGTTCGGGCGCCGCCCTGGGCACCGCCAACCGTCTCTGGCGCGCCAGTCCCTTCTTCGGATGGAATCTCGTGTGTCCCACCGTTCCACGCGGTCTCTTACCCGTGCTCAGAGTCGGCGACGACGTCGCCGTGCTCGAGACCCGTCGCGCGTTTCCGTGAAAGTAACAACCACCGCGTGTGTCCCCATGCTGCATTTCTTGAGTCACGACTCGTCACGACCCCCTTTTTCAGAGGTCAGGTTTTCCCGCGTCCCGAGCTGTCGATTGTCGTCATTCGTCGCCGCCTCGCGCGTCGTCGAGCCGACCGCGATGACCGCGCGCGCGCGATTCCACGCATCGCGTCCTCTTCCTTCCGCCGCGCCTCGCGCGCGAGCGTCCGCGCGCGCGTCTCGCGCGTCCCGCCGCGCCGAACGAATCGTCGTCCCGGCGGCCCCGGCGGCTGGGCCCGACGCCGTCAGCGCCATGGCCAAGCTCTTGGTCACCTCCCCGGACGGACTGAGCGCTGAGTTGGACGAGAGGATCGATACGGTCGTGCTCGATTGCGACGGCGTCGTGTGGCACGGTGATACCCTCATACCGGGCGCCAAGGCGGCGGTGGAGGCGTTGACGGCGCGAGGGAAGCGCGTCTTCTTCGCGACGAATAATTCAACCAAGTCTCGGGATCACTACGCGGCGAAATTCGCGTCTCTCGGGATGTCGGTGTCGAGATATCAGATATACACGTCTGCGTACGCGACGGCGTGTTATTTAAAATCGTTGGGGTTCGATGAGATCACGGAGACGGAGAGGAGGGAACACGGGGAACGGGCGGGGGATTTTTCAAAAAAGAGCGTGTACGTCATCGGTGAGAGCGGCGTGTTGCGAGAGCTGGAGGAGGCTGAGATCGACGTTGAGGCAGGGGTGTACGACAGCGTCAAGTGCACGCCGAGCGATTGGGAGGAGATGCAAGAGTGGATGGAGGAGGACGAGAGCGTCGGCGCCGTCGTCGTCGGGAGCGACTCGAAATTCACGTTTGCCAAGCTCGCGTACGCGTCGTTGATGATTCAACGCGGCGCCATCTTCGTTGCGACGAATCCAGACGCGGGCGACTTGCTCGGTCCTGGATTGTATCCGGGCGCCGGTGCGCTCGCGAGCGCCGTGGCGACGGCGTCGGGCGTCGAACCGGCGATGTATTGCGGCAAGCCGAGCGCCTTTATGCTCAACCTTCTCAGCGAACACGGCGCGGTGGATCTGTCCAGAACGCTCGTCGTCGGCGATAGATTAGACACAGACATCGCCTTCGGCAAGGCTGGCGGCGCCGCCCTCACCGCCTTGGTTTTGACGGGCGTCGCCACTCCGGACGACGTCGAGGCGCTCGCCGCGCGCGCCGAATCCGACCCCGCCGTCGCCGACGCCCTCCCCGACCGCGTCGTCGGTTCCCTCGCCGAGCTCGTCGGCCTCGCCTACGATCCCGACGAGATCTGCGCCAGCGTTCACGACGACCACGAGTCTGACCTGCTCGTCTCCGAGGACGACGCGCTCCGCGCGTTTCCCGTCGCCGACGGCGACGTACCCGAGGATTTCCCATACGCCGAAGACGACGACGACGACTTCGACGTCACGTCCTACGCCGATTGAATCACATCACTCGTTCGTGTAACCCACTCACGCACCACGTAGCCTCACCATCGCGCGCGCGCGCGTTCGCGTCCCCGTCCCCGGGACAGAGGGGAAAGAAAATGAAATGGAGCACGAATCGACGCGTCGGCACACCGCGCCGTGCGTCGCGTCCGCGCGCCATGACGCTCGAAGGAACGATAGGAAAGTGTCTCAACGACGCGCAGATCTCGTTGACGACGCACAAGAGGGGCGCCAAGACGCTGTGCGCGCGACGACACGAGAATCCAGAATCGTTTCTTCCGACGTTTTGTAACGCCGTGTTACCCGTCTTGTTGGAGTACAAGGTGCGCGCGCGAGGCGATGGCGACGCGACGAGTGCGTCGAGAAAGGTCGCGTCGATGCGTGGGGGTGGGAGGTGACGTCGGAAGGGATGCGACGCGAGAGGATGTCATCTTCATTCGCGCGAATGAAATGATGGATGGATGACTGACGACGCTCGAACGATCGCTCGAACGAACAGAGAGAGATATGCACGGAACGCGTCGTGCGGTTCATCGTCACGTTTTGCACGTGGCGCGAGGAGGGCGCGGAGGAGGACGCGGATGAATTTAACGAGGCGTTTTTGGGATTTTTGCTCAACCTGCACACCGCCAAGGACAAGGGGATTCGGTTTCGAGCGTGTCAAATCATCGCTGGGGTGCTGAATGGGCTCGGTGCGGACGCCGAGGTGAGCGATGAGTTGTATGAACGCATGACGGACGTGATGTTGGAGCGAATTCGGGATAAGATGCCGCCGGTGCGGGCGCAGGCGGCGCGGGCGCTGAGTCGTTTGCAAGACGGCGGAGACGCGCAGGATTTCTCTCAGGATGACATCACGCAGGCGTTCGTCGAATTGTTGGGAAGCGAGAAGAATAAAGAGGTGCGAAAAGCGATTTTGGGATCGTTGGCCATCTCAGATTACACGATTCCGTGCGTCGTGGAGCGGACGAGAGATGTTTCGGAGGAGGTGAGACGCATCGCGTTTTTAGCGCTCACGTCCAAGGTTCCCGTGGAGTCCGTGTCCATCGCGCACCGCGCGTTGGTGCTTCGTCGAGGTCTGAGCGATCGCGCGCCGAGCGTGCGAAATGCGAGCGTGGAGATGCTCAAGCGTTGGCTCGAGGCGTTCGACGGAGACGTGGTGAAACTTCTCGTCGCGCTCGACGTCGAGACAAACGAAGAGGAAGCCGAGCTCGCCGTCAAGGAACTCATCGACATCGGTCGCGTCAAACCCATGGAGACGTGCAAGAGCGCGGAGGCGGTGGCGAAGGGATTGAAGCGCGATTTCAACGCCGAAGGGTTGTTGACGTCCGAGGAGGCGCTGTACTGGCGGATGATTTTACAACATCTCGCCGACGCGTCCGCCGCCAAGGGATCCGACTCGGCGCACGCCGTCGGTCAAGCGCGCGAGATCGCCGTCGCCGAGGTCGGGGAAATGATCGAAGCGATGGAATCTGCGTTCCCGTCAACGGCGACGGATTTGCTGCGCATCGTCAACGCACACGCCGCCGAGGCGGATTTTAAATTTGCCGCGCGGCAACTCTTACCGCTGCTCAAGTGCGTCGACCTCAACGACGGTTCCATTCGACGAGGCGCCATGACTCTCGTCGCCGAGCAGCTTCGATTCGAACCCACCATCAACGCCCACGGCTCGTCCTACGCGTGCGGCGGCGATGGAAAGTGGGAGAGCGCGCTCGTGGACATTGCGCGCGTCGTCGCCAACGATTCCACCGAATTTGCCGGTTTGGTGCTCGACGCCGCGGATTCTCTTCGCATGTCCGGCACCCCGGAGTGTCTCACGCAGGCGCTCTACATCGCGGGATCATTGCTCGAACGCACGACGAAACGTTTACCATCCGTCGCCGCCGATGCGGTGATGGATCTTCTCATCAAACCGGCGGTGACGCACGCGTCCACCGCCGTTCGACGCGAATCCATGCGCGTGCTCGGTCTTCTGGTCACCTCGCAGGGCGTCGTGAGCGCGGATGCGGTGGTCATCCTGCGCACGGCGTTGAGCGCAGACGTCGCACCGGTTCGATGTATGGCGGCGCGAGCGCTCGGCGACGCTGCGCTTCTTCACGGACTCGCCGCGTTGGACGCGCACCGCGTCCTCGTCGATCCCGAAGACGACGACGTCGCCGCCGAGGCGTTCAACGCCAGTCTTCCCTTGGAACAAGCCTTCATGAAATGCCTGGACGAAGAAGGGAAACCGTTCCACTTCAAAGCGGACGCGTACGACATCGAAGACGTCGACGTCGAGGACGTCGCCGCGACCAAAGCCGCCGCCGGCGTCGAGGCGGAGGAGAGCGTCGGCACCGTCGCCGCCGAATCTCTCTGCAAAATCATCCTTCGCCGCGGTGAGGGCGCCTTCGAGGCCGCCGCCGGCGTCGTCGCGCGTCTTCTCGGCAGTTACTTCGCCGCCGACGCTCAGCGTCGACCCCGTCTCGCGCAGTGTCTGGCTGTCTTTTTCCCGGCGCTCGCCTCGGCGCCCGAGAACCGCCGCCGACTCCTCGCCGACTGCGCGTTACCCGCGCTTCGCGCGGCGGCCAAGGTGAAGGGTCTCTCTCGCGTCGCCGCCCTTCTCGTGCAATTACTCACCGCGAGCGACGAACCGACGTCGAGCGGCGCCGAACTCGCCTCGGCGCTCGCCGACGAGTCGTTGGCGCTGAGTCTCAAGCAAACGCCGACGGGGACGCAGGGAACGCTCTGCAAGGCGTACGTCGCCGGCGTCGCGCGCGTTCTCGCCGCGGTTCCCGTGCGCGCGGCGAGCGAGGAACCGGACGAAGCGGACAGAACCGAGCTCAACGATGCGCTCACGCGCGCGTGGCACGCCGCGGTGCTCGCGGCGGAGCGCGTCAAGGAAAAAACGGCGGCGAAGGATTTAGCCGCGGCGGCGGAACGCCTTCGCGCACGGTGTCTCGCGACATCGACGCCTTCGCGCGAAGAGGACGAGACGAACGACGCGGAGATTCTCGCGGATGAGGATGATTTATCCACGCAGCTCGACGATGACGTTCGAACGAGCGTCATGGAACGCGCCGAGGCGCTCGCCGACGGCGTCGACGTTCCGTTTTGCGGTCCCAAGGCGAAAGCCGCCAAGACGAAGACGGCAGCCGCGGTGCCCACGCGCGCGTCGAGATCGAGAGCGAGCAAAACGGCCGCCGCGAATAAACTCGTGGACGATGATTTGCGCAAACCTCTCCCGAAAGTCACCCCGGAGCGCCCGAAACGGTCGTCGAGACGCGGCGCGTTACAGGAGACGAATTAAAACCAGTCGACGCCGCGCGGATACGATTCGTTTCATTCTTCGCGACACTGTACGTATAAATAACAACAAACGCACCGATTCACGACGACGCTCGCTCGCGTCTCAATTTCATGAGCATCACCGGTGCGCTGACTTTCACCTTGATGTCTAATTGGTCCAAGTCGTGCCCGCCCTCGACTAATCCCCACTCTTCGATTTGCGCCTCCTCCTCGACGCGCGCGGCGGCGATGGCTTCCTCCACCGTCAATTCACCTCGAAGCGTCTTCAATCCGATCAACAACGATTTCGTCGCCGCGCTCAACGCGAACGCGCACGTCAACTCCCACGGACACATCGAGTGAAGTCTCTTTCGCAACGTCTCGAGCGTCCCTTCGCTCGTCTCCGGACCAAAGATGGAATCCGAAACCTCCACCGGTCCGAATTCCTTCTCCGCCCATCGCACGATGGGATCGTGCGTCGCCGCCTGTCTCGCGCGCACGCCCTCATCTTCGCTTCGCACGCGCACCGCGTCCGTTCTGAAGTGTTTCAACAGCGTCTCGACGTGTAAATTTCGCGTCTCGGCGTCGCCCATGTGGTCTATCGCCGTCGCGCTCAGTCCCGTGAGCGGCATCGTGAACGGCGCCACCCGATCCGTCTGCGCCTCCCACTCCATCGCAACCGCCACGGCTAACGGTTTCGTCGCGAAACCGTACTCATTACGCTTCGGCGTGCGCAGGACGCGATCGTCGAGCGTCACTCGCCACGTCCCGTCCTCCGCCGGCGTCGCGTTTACTTTTTCGTAAAACTTGGGCGCCGTCCCATCCGCGCGCATCGTCGCCGCGACGCGCTCGGACGACGCCTCGCCGCGTTTATGACCCACCCCGCGCGCGGCCGCGGCGCGTCGCTCGAGGGATTCGCTGTACGCGTCGCGCGCGTCCGCGGGCTCGCCCTCGGCGCTCGTGGACGCGCGCGCGCCCCGGGGCGTCCACGCGGGCGTCCGCGCGAGCGACGACGCGATCGAAGGCGTCGATGACGACGCGGACGTCGTCGCGGGGACGTCCAGGAATCGCGCGCGGGCGAGTCGGCGCGCGAAGACGCGCATGGCGACGATTCGATGACGCGTCACAATCTGTCGGACTCGCGTGGCATGCGCTCGAGGGATGACGATCGCTTCGTCGACGCGCTCGACGACGCGGTGTGCGATGCGTCGACGTCTCTCGCGAGGGATGACCCCGAGCGCGAGTCCACCGACGCCTTCGTCGACGCGAGAGAGTCGTGGGCGCGTTCGTTCCCACTGCACAAATGCGCCTGGGACAACGACGTCGAGGGCGTTCGCGCGCTGTTACGCGCGCCGGGGACGGATGCGAACGGGCTGGATTTTGCGGGACACGCGGCTTTACACGTCGCGGCGCTGAGACGCGCGGTGGGGGCGACTAAGGCGCTGTGCGAGTGCGCGCGCGTGGACCCAGAGGCGAGAGACGCGAGAGGGTGGACGCCGACGCGTTTGGCGCTTCATAGACGCGCGAGAGGATGTCTTCGCGCCATCGTGAGGGCGAAGAGACGACGAGAGAGAGAGATGATGGCGCTCGAGCGACCGAAATTGGCGGCGGCGTTGGCGGATATCGGAGATTTCGAGACGCGCGTCGGGTGGCGATTCGGGAGCGCGGTGTTGGCGCCGTTGGTGAAGATGGTCGCCCCGAGGGACACGTACGCGGTGACGTGCGCGAATGGGAAGCTGCGAGTGGATGGTGAACTCCGAGGGATCGATTCCGACGCGTTAGGTCGGTCGGTGTTGCCGAAATGGCGACGAGGAAAGTTTAGTTTGATTTTTAACCGAGGCGCGCGCGGAGAACCGGCCGAGCTCTGGTTCGTCGATCACGAGTCTCGCGACGTCGTGAACGCCATGGAGCGCGCGAACGAGACGGAGGGATCGCGAGCGTCGATGAGCGCCATGTCGGGAGATTCCGCGACGAGCGAACCGATGACGGAGGAAGAGATTGTCTCGGCGACGGTGGAGGCCATGCTCGCCGACGGCGCGCCGAAACGGAGGACGCGCGCCGACGATTTGACCTTTGCGCCGGCGAGAGGATGGATCTCTCGTCGAGCGAGCGCGTGGGTGCGAGGACACAAGACGGAGGTGTGGGAGGCGGCGGCGACGATGACGAGGGAGACGATCGCGCCGGGAGGTGGATTCGCGCTCGATGGAACCTTTGACGAGTACGTCGAGAGCGCCGCCGGCGCGCGAGACGACGTCGTCGAGCGCGTGCCTCTGGGCGCGTCTTCGATCGATCACTCGGGTCTTCGAGAGAAGGAGACGAAGGAGAAAGAGGCGCCGACGACGAGAAAGATGAAGGCGAGGTGTTGGCTCACGCGAGATTTCCCCCTCGACGCCGCGCGCGCCGCGCGAATTCTCGACGTTTTGGAGCGCGCCAATAAATCGGCGAGACGCGTCAATCGCGTGGTGAAATATTGGCGAGACAATCACACCGGTCTGTTTCCGATAAAGATTCAGGTGCCGCTGGCGTTTTCAATCTACGCGCAGTTACACTTCAAGGATTACGCAACCATCGACGCGCGACGCGCCGATACGCTCGAGCGCGACGGTTTCTTCGACGTCCCGGCCGAGTACAGCGTGAAAACCGTGGACGAGATGATGGTCGAGGTCGAGGAGAGGGCGATGCGAGACGTGGAGCGCATGGAAGCGTTCGAGCGTACGCTCGAAAACGAGAATGGGGCGGAGGAGACGGAGGAGACGGAGGAGATGAAGCGGATGCGTCTCGAGTTTGAACGCGTCGCGAAATTGGAATTCGACGGCGGCGAAGAGTATCCATTCGCGGACGACGACGACGACGACGACGACGACGACGATGAGGACGCACGCAACGCATAGAGATACACATAGATGACATACACATCGGGCTAATCGCTGACTAGTACAAACAACCGCGCGACCGCTCACCGACCTCCGCCGCGTTTGGGTTCGACCGCCTTGGCCTCGCCGTGCGAACCGTCGAAATACCTCTCCAATAAAATCGCCGCGCTCGCCGAATCCAACCCTTCCCCCCCCCCACCCACGCCCAATCCATCAGCCATGCGCTCCGCCGCCTCCTTACTCGTCCTCGATTCGTCGTACGCGTACACGCGCGTCGCTCTCGTCGTCTCGTCGCTCGACCGCGCGCACGCGTCCGCCACCTCCCCCGCGAACCGTTCGCACACCACGTGCATCTGCACCGCCCCTCGTCCGCGTCCACGCCGATCCTTCGCCGCCCGTCCCGGCGGCACGGGTATTCCTATCACGATTCTATCCGCGCACTCGTCGGCGGCGACGCGCAATATCTCCGCCACCGTCGCGCTCGTCGTCGCCGACCCGCGGTGTCGAATCGCTCGCAGCGGTCTCGGCGCCGCGCCGCCGTTGGACACCGCCAACCCGACGCGCCGAGCGCCGTAATCGACGCCGAGGGCGATGGCGTCGCCTCGCGCGCGACGCGCGGCGCGGAGTTCGTCCTCGAGCGACCCGGTGGAATCGCCGCCGGGCCGGGACGAGGCGGGACGGTTCGTCCACCACGACGGCGATGCGTGGACGCGGAGGACGCGCGCGCGGATGGAGGAGGACGCGGACGCGCGCGTGGACGTCGACGCGGTCGTGGACGCGCGGACGCGGGCGAGGGTGGTCATGACGCGCGCGAGCGGGCGTGTGAAGGCGCCGGCGCGCTTTTGCGCTTTTTCGCGAGGCGAGGAGAGGAGAGGAGAGGCGAGACGCGCGGGCGGCTACGCGCTCGATCGTTTTACAGGCGAGACGAGAGGCTAGGTGAGATGCTAAAGAATCGCTCGTTCGCGCGGTGTCGTCGAGAGATGCGCTCAGGCGTGGGAGGCGAAGAGTTGGGTGAAGACGCGCTCGGCCCAGGTGGGAACTTCGGCGTCGTTCGCCTGCATGAAATTCACCAGAGGCTCCTGGACGTGGTAGCGGAGTTTGCGACCCTTGCTCGCCTTGCGATCGACGTTTTTACGACGCTTGACTTGCTTCGAGAGGGACGGGGCGCCGACGGCGCCGGCGTCGTTGCCGCTCTCCAAAAATTCCTTGAGGAGCTGTTCGTAAAAATCGACGTCGTCGTAAAGCTCGGGTTCCCGAGCCTCTCCCTCGTCCAAGCCGTCGACGTTGACTGTTTCATCTCTGTTTTCGTCGTCGGAGGCGTTTTCGGAGGGCTTCTCGCCGAGTCGAGCGGGCGCCACTCGCTTGGGCGGTTGCGATTTTTCAATGAGGCGCGTCGGCGCGCGCATGGTGGACGACACTTGCTGAGATATCGACTGATTGAACGCCTTGAGGTTGGACGATCCGCCTCCAGACATCTTACCCACGGACACGGCGGATTTTCTGTACCAGCGATCGCACGTGGAATCGCGATAACTCGAGTACGCGCGGTACCCGGCGTCCGTCTTCGCCCACACGTCGTCCAACGCATCGTCGACGTCCACGACCGTGGAACGCTCGCCGAGCTTGATGTCGCCTATGTTACCCATGAGCGCCGTTTGAAGCGCCGTGAGCGAGCGCATGGTCTTGCGAGCCATCCGCGACAGCGCGTCGAGCGCTTCGCCCGCGTCCGGCGCCGCGCGCTTCAATCCTCGGCACGCGTTCGCCGTCGGAAGTCTCGCCGCCGAGGTCATCACCTTTTGTAGGCGAATGCGCGCGTGCAACGCGCGTTCCCAGACCGCGCGCTGCGCGCGAACAGCCTTACCCTTCGCGATGTGCTGCACCTTGGTGTCGACGAGCTTTTTCGTCTGTTCCTCCTCTTGCCTAAACGCTTGAAGTTCTCGCGCGAGATCGGCGTCTCCCTCCGTCGCCGCGCTCAAGAGATCGCGCGCGCGAGCACCTTTTTCATCGAAATCGTCGTCGTCGTTCTCATCGTCGTCGTCGTCGTCGTCGTCGTCGTCGTCGTC
>MDTE01125654.1_pt1 | contig 32390 bp, 27 predicted proteins | sample 811231 | NCBI WGS metagenome assembly MDTE01 (sample SAMN05326651, study PRJNA326480) | marine metagenome | isolation source: seawater | place: Indian Ocean: Red Sea | collected 2010 | reverse complement strand
TGTGGAAGCGCAGTAATGCGTGCAGCTTACCAGTACTAATAGCTCAATTGGCTTGATTTATGCACTGAAAAAAATTTTAATATAGATATAAATTATCATCATCAATAAAATATTTTCTTCGATAACTTATTTAAAATTAGTTTAAGATATATAATTTAAATTATATGCCAGGATTTGAAGTTATAAATTTTAAAGAAGAAAATTCCTTAAGAAAAATTTTTTCTGAGGGAAATGGTGTGTTATTTAGGCATGGCTTTGAAAACGTAAGAGGAACCTCTTATCAAGTAAAAAACTTTGAAAAAAATTTTTCTAAAATATTTAAATCTAAATATTCTTTAGCTGTAACTTCTGGAACAGCTGCACTTCGTGTAGCATTAGCAAGCTTAGGTATAAATAATAAAGATGAGATTATCACACAAAGTTTTACTTTTGTAGCCACCGTAGAAGCTATAATAGAGTCGGGAGCAAAACCTATTTGTACAGAAATTGATGATACGTTAAATATGTGTCCTAAAGATTTAATTAAAAAAATCTCAAAAAAAACAAAAGCAGTTATTGTTGTTCATATGTTGGGTGTGCCATCTAATTTATATGAAATAAAAAAAATATGTAAAAAATATAAATTAATTTTAATTGAAGATACAGCATGGGGCATTGGAGGAAAATATAAGAATAGTTTTTTAGGTACGGTTGGAGACATTGGAACATATAGTTTTGATTTTGCAAAAACTATAACCACTGGAGAAGGAGGTATGATAGTATTTAAGAACAAAAAAATATATCTTAATGCAAAAGCTTGGCATGATCATGGCCATGAAAACAATCCAAAAGTTCCTAGGTGGGAGGATACTAGAAAGTCAAGCGGATTTAATTATAGAATGAGTGAATTACAAGGTGCTGTTGGCCTTGCTCAATTAAAAAAATTTAAAAAAATATTTCTCAAACATAAAAAAAATAAAAACCTAATATTAAATAAAATCAAAAGTTTGGATAATTTTAAGTTAAGAACCATACCCCCATATTGTACTGAAGCCTCAGAGTCTTTAGTTTTGATAATGAGATCGAAAAAAGATGCAAGAAAATTTAGAACGTTATTTTTAAAAGAAGGGTATTCAACAAAAATATTGCCTGAAGCTACGTCTTGGCACTTTGCGGGTGAATGGGAGCATATCAAGGAACTAAAAAGAAATAGTAAAATTTTTACTAAGTCAAAAAATATTTTATCTAAATGTGTTTCTGTACCAATTTTTTTTAACATGAAAAAAGAATTTCCAGATGTGGTATATAAAGTTTTAAAAAAAATTTAATTATGAAAGATATAAAAATTTCAGTAATTGTACCTGTTTATAATAGAGAAAAATTTATTGGTAGATGTCTCAGATCTCTTTTGTCTCAATCAATAGGGATTAACAATTTTGAGATAATATTAGTTGATGACGGTAGTACCGATTCATCAAGTAAAATATATCAGGCTTTTTCGGATGAAATTAGAATCATAAGACATAAAAAAAATTTAGGATTACCAACAGCATTAAATTCAGGAATAAAAAAAGCTAAAGGCAGATTTTTAGTCAGAGTTGACTCTGACGATTATGTTAATTCTGAATTTCTTCAAATATTGTTTTTATTTATATCTGAAAACCCAGATTATGATGCTGTGTCTTGTGATTATTTACTTGTAGATGACAAAGAGCAGACTTTAAAAAGAGTTAATTGTCATGAAAATCCTATAGGTTGCGGAATTATGTTTAAAACAAATCATTTAATAGAAATAGGTTTGTATAATGCAAAATTTTTGTTACACGAAGAAAAAGAATTAAGGATAAGGTTTGAAAAAAAATATTCAATTAATAGAGTCCCGCTTCCTTTATATAGATATCGAAAACATTCATCAAATATGACTAATGATAAAAAAAAATATAAAAAAAAACTCATAATGTTAAAGAAAAAATGAATAGAATAAAATTAGGCAACAGAATTATAGATGAAAATTCAAATCCATACATTATAGCAGAAATAGGGGTTAACCATGAATGTTCAATATCGAAAGCAAAAAAACTTATTTTTAAAGCAAAAATGGGAGGAGCTGATGCCGCAAAATTCCAAACATATAAAGCAGAATTAATCACAAGTAAAAATTCACCAAGTTATTGGGATACTACAAAGGAAAAAACGAAGAGTCAGTTTAAACTTTTTAAAAAATATGATCATTTTGAAAAAAGCGACTACGTTAAACTTTATAAATATTGCAAAAGTTTAAATATTGATTTTGCCTCAACTCCATTTGATCATGAAGCGGTAGATATGTTAGATCCTCTTGTTTCTTATTTTAAAGTTTCTTCATCTGACATTACAAACTATCCATTGTTAAAAAAAATTGCTACAAAGAATAAGCCTGTGCTTCTTTCAACTGGAGCATCATCACTTCTAGAAATTAAAAATGCTGTTAATATTCTTAAATCTCAGAAATGCAGAGATGTTGTCGTGATGCATTGTATCCTAAGTTACCCAGCTAAAAATAAAAATGCTAACTTGGGTATGATAAATGATCTCAAAATTAAATTTCCTAAAAATATAATTGGTTATTCAGACCACACCTTACCAGATGCTGAGATGACAAATATGTTTACTTCTTATGTATTAGGAGCAAAAGTTTTAGAAAAACATTTTACTTTAAATAAAAAAAATAAAGGTAATGATCATTACCATTCTATGGATTTTAAAGATTTAAAAAAATTAAAAAAAAAAATTGCAAAAGCCAATGAAATAATAGGCTTAAAGGAAAAAAAACATTTAAAAATTGAGAGTAATTCAAGAAAGTTTGCTAGAAGAAGTATAGTAATGAAATATGATATGAAAAAAAATTCAATTATAAAAAAAATAAATATTATCTGCAAAAGACCTGGAACCGGTATATCTCCAGTATATTTTGATAAAGTTATAGGTAAAAGAATTAAAAAAAACTTAAAGGAAGATCATATACTAAAATGGAATGATTTAAAGTAAACATGAAAAAAATTGGTGTCGTAATTCAAGCACGTATGAATTCTTCCAGACTAAAAGGGAAAACATTAAAATATTTGGATGATAAAACTTTAATAGAATGGATTATTAAGAGATTAAAAAAAACCAAAATTAAAAATATTTTCTTAGCAACCGGAAACTTAAAAGAAAACTTAGAACTAAAAAAAATATGTAACAAAGAAAGAATTATTTTTTTTAAAGGTAGCGAGAGTAATGTCTTAGATAGATTTTATAATGTTTCAAAACAGTACAAACTTGATGCAGTAATAAGAGTTTGTGCAGATAATCCTTTTATCGATAGTAAAGAAATTAATTTATTAATAAAAGATTTTAAAAAATATAGTGAAATGGATTATTTTTTTAATCATAGAAATTATCAAAAGATTACCTATGCTGATGGGTTTGGAGCAGAGTTAATTAAATTTTCAACTCTTAAGAGACTTCATCAAACTGTTAAAGATAAATACCATAAAGAGCACGTCACTTCTTGGATTTGGAATAATCAAAATTTGTTTAAAATGATGCCTAGTAAAACTAATATTTCAAAAAAATACCATCATATAGTTTGTGATATCAATAATTTAAATGATTATAAAAAAATAAAAAATTTTATTAAAGAAAAAAAAATATCTTTAAATTTTAACTCAAATAAAATTTCAAAATTATTTTCATCTTATGAGGTAGATTTGTATTTAAAAGATTTATTTAAAATGAATAGAAGTCTTGCAGGTAATGAAAATAGAAAAACGCTTAAGTATATAAAAAAAAATTCTCCAATAATGATTAGAAGTTTTTCAAGCGGAGATAAAGTTTTTAATTGGACGATTCCGAAAGAGTGGGAAATTAAGGATGGTTATATTAAAGACAACTTTGGAAATAAACTAGTCGATATAAATAATAATAATCTACACGTTGCTAGTTATAGCCAGCCAGTTAAAAAAATACTTAAATTGGGTGAATTAAAAAAAAAAATATTTGTAGGAGGTTCATTCAATGAAATACCCTATAGGACCTTATATTATAAAAAAGACTGGGCTTTTTGTTTGAGCAGGTATGATTTTAAAAAAATAATTAAAGCGTATAAAATTAAGAATAAATTTGAAATTTATATTAATAGTAAATTTTCAAATGGAAAAATGAACTATGGAGAAGCAATCGTCAAAGGCAAATCAAAAAAAGAATTTTTAATATCAACCTATATTTGCCATCCATCTATGGCAAATGATAATTTAAGTGGTGTAATATTGACGTCTTTATTGTTAAAATTTATAAAAAATATACCTAATTTAAAGTGGTCATATAGAATAATATTTGTTCCAGAAACAATAGGAGCTATTGCATATACAAATAAAAATTTAGAAAAAATAAAAAAAATTGATTATGGAATCAATATTTCATGCGTTGGAGGCAGGGGAAACATGTCCTATAAAGAAACAAAAGATAAAGATAGTTTCCTTAATAAATTAGTAAAAAATTTATTTTTGAGGGAAAAAATTAAATATAAAAAACATGATTTTGATATACATGGAAGTGATGAAAGGCAGTATTCATATTTTGGAAATGATATCAATGTCATATCTGTTCATAAAGATAAATATTATGAATATAAAGAATATCATACATCTTTAGATAATTTAAATTTTGTAAAAAGCTCGCAAATATTAAAAAGTTTTCAAGTTTATAAGAAATTAATTAAATCTATTGAAGATGAAGAAATTTATATTAGCAAAAATAAATATTCAGAAACTATGTTATCAAAATTTAATCTTTATCCTGATACAGGTGGTTCTTTAATGACAAATAAAAATAAAAAGAATAAAAATTTAGATAATATATTGTGGATATTATTTTTATGTGATGGCAAAAGAACCCTTAATCAAATACATGAAAAATTAAAAATTAACAAAAAAAATTTTTTCAAAACAATTTCTTTGTTAAAAAAAAAACAATTAATCTCTCATGTCTAATAAATTGAGATTTGAAAAATGTAGTGAATCTGAATGGGATTTTATTTTAAAAAATTCTAACGAATCCAATCTTTTTTCAAAAACATTATTTTTAAAAAACTGTGGTTCAAAATTTCACTTATGGAAAGTGATGCAAGGTAATGAAATAAAAGCTGGCGTTTGCTTGCTTGTTGATAACGATGAAAAAGAGTCTATAGAAAATAAATTTATCATTCATAATAGTATTTACTTTAATTTAGATAAAAAAAGAATATTACCCAAAATAAGAGAGGATAAATTTCAGATAACAGATTTTATTATTAAAAATCTTACATCTAAATATAAAAAAATTTTTCTTTCATTAGATCCGTCATTTAATGACCTTAGACCATTTCAATGGTTTAATTATGACTATGAAGGCCCAAGATTTGAAATATCTACAAAATATACATCTTGGTTAGATATATCCGAATTTAAATCTATTGAAATTAAAAATGAAAAAAAGTCTGAACTATTTAAAAATTTAGAACCAGTTAGAAGATACAGTATTCGTCAAGCAATTAAGGATAATTATAATATAGAATTTAGCAAAGAGTCAGGAAAATTTATAGATTTATATAGAAAATTTCTATCTAATAATAATTCCACTGAAATGAAAGGTGATCTAGAAATTATTTCTAAAATAATTGAGCAACTTTTAGAACAAGACAAAGGAATAATTACTTATATTTACAGCAACACAAGTGAATTAATCTATAGTATGTTTACTGGTTGGGATGAAACAAAAGCATACTATTTATACGGTGTTGGTGCAGTTGTTAACAAAAAATCTTGGCAAGGAACTATTGGACTATGGTCAATACTTAAGTATATTGCTAAAAATAAAAACATTAAAATTTTTGATTTCGAGGGAGTGAATAGTCCAAATAGAGGATGGTTTAAACTGGGTTTCGGTGGAGATTTAATTAGTTACTATCAAATAAAGTATGACAAAGAAAAAATATATTCCAATAAATAAAGGTCATTTCTTTGACCTTGAACCACCCGAAAGAATTCAAGCTTTCAAGGAGAAAATTTCTAGAGGTTGGGAAGATGAGTATAATGAATATAGAAAATTGTGGACTGAACTGCCCAAAAAAAGAATTGTTAGAGAATATCCATTACTTGTAGATTTAGAGACTGTTTCTAGATGTAACTTAAGTTGCCCTATGTGTCCAACCGTAACTAAAGAATTTGTAGATAAAAGAGTTACACCTTTTAAAAGAGGCCAGATAGATTTTGATCTTGCAAAAAAAATCATTGATGAAGTAGCTGGAAAAATTTATTCGTTAAGATTTAGCTGGATAGGCGAGCCCACTCTCCACAAACATCTTCCTGATTTAATCAAATATGCCAAGGATAAAAATATAAAAGAAACTTCATTTTTAACTAATGGTTATAAACTTAAAATGAAATATTTTTTAAAACTTGTCGAGTCTGGTATAGATCTTATTACCGTGTCCATAGACGGTATGGGTGAAAATTATAATAAAATCAGATACCCTTTAAAGTTTGATGAAACTCTCCAAAAATTAAAAGATATTTCAAAATATAAAAAAGAAAATAATCTAGAAAAACCTCTTATTAAGATCCAAGGTGTTTGGCCAGCAATTAGAGAATATCCTGAGGAATTTTACAATACATTTTTACCTGTCACTGATCTAATTGCCTTCAATCCATTAATAGATTACCTGCATAATGACAATGAAATTGTCTATGAAGATGAGTTTATATGCCCTCAACATTACCAAAGAATTGTTGTTGGTTCTAATGGACAAGGATCCATGTGTAGTAGTGATGACTTTATGGATATTGAAATAGGAGATTTTAGAAAAAATTCAGTTTATGACGTTTGGCATGGTGAAAAATTCAATAAAATAAGAGCCATGCATGAAAACAATAAATTTATGGAAATTAAACCATGCAAGAATTGTTATTATCCAAGAAAGGCTCAAGCTGACGAGGAAGCTTATATAAACGGAAGGCTAGTTAAAATAGAGAATTACATAAATAGGGCACAAAAAGTTGGTGAGTAACCTATAAACCATCATGAAACAAAATTTGGAAAATTATTTATGTAATTTTCATAACAAAAAGTATGTAAACATAGTAGGTAATGGTACAACTGCATTATATTTAGCAATTAAATCTACAGAAAAAAAAATCAAATATGTAGGGATTCCAAATAATTCCTGTATTCATTTACCAATTGCAGTCAGATTAGCAAAATGCACTCCTGTTTTTTTAGACATTGAGAAAAATGGCTATGGGGTTGACTTAGATTCTTTAAAAAAGTCAAAGATAGATTGTTTAATAAATGTTCATGCATATGGAAAACCTTCAAAGATAGACATTATAAGAAAAATTTGTATTAAAAGAAAAATTTTTTTAATAGAGGACTTAGCAGTTGCTCAAGGTGCATACTTTAAAAAAAAACCATTGGGTTCCTTTGGACAAGTGTCTATTTTAAGCTTTGGCAAGGGAAAAGTAGTTGATGCAGGAATTGGGGGTGCATTTTTGACTGATAGCTTAAATATTTATGAAAAATCAAAAAAGTTAAGCAGAGGTTTTGCTTTGGTAAACAACACCAATATTAAGAATATAAACTATGTAAATAATTTACATACTAAATTTTATAATGATTATTATCTTTACAATAAAAATGTAAATTTTAAAAAATTTAAAATGGAAATAAATTTAAAATCAAAGTTTTTTTTGTTTAACATTTCACAAAAGCATATTAATAATATTTATAAAAAGTGTACAAAATTAGATTCATTAATAAAAATTAGAAAAAAAAATTTCAGTATTTTGAGAAATAAAATAATAAGATTAAAAAAAAAGAATATTTATATTCCTAAAATGATTAAAGGAGAAGTTCCATGGAGATTAAATATTTTTTTTAAAGATTTTTATAAAAGAAACTACTTTTTAAAAGTACTCCTTTCAGAAAAAATTAATGCTAGCAGCTGGTATTCAGGATTAGATTTATTCTTTTATAAAAATTTGAACCTTAAAAATTCAGATTTACATTCAAAGAGTATTTTAAATCTTTGGATAAATAATAAATGTGATAAAGGGTATCAAAAAAAAATAATAAAATTTATAAATCAATTATGAAAATTCTTTCTTTGTATACTAGTCTCCCAAGTTCCGTTGCAATAATTGATGATAATAGATTGATAGCAGCAGTAAATGAAGAAAGATTTACAAGAATAAAGAATGATGAAAGTTTTCCAGTAAATTCCATAAATTATTGTTTAAAAGAGGCTGGAATAAAACCAAAAGATTTAGATGGTGTAGCTCTAGCTAGTTTTATTTCACCTTTTGATGATAATCTTGTTAGAAAAAGTCAGTGGAGTGTAAATGATTATTTGCAAGAACAAAATCTAAGGTGGAAACCTTATTTAGTTGATAAAAAAATAAGTAAGCCAAAATCATTATTAGAAATATTTCCTAATAAGATTGATTTGAATCAATATCCAAGCAAATACTGGAAAAAAAATTACAAAGATCCAAAGAGAAATGAGAAACATTGGACAAATAGAATAGATATCATTTCTGACTTTCTGGGAATAAGTAAAGATAAAATAAAAAGAATTGATCACCATAAAGCACATGCTTATTATTCGTATTATACATCTAATCTTATAGGTAAAAAAGTTTTAGCTCTTACAGCTGATGGAATGGGAGATGGGGTAAACGCCACAATAAATACATTTGATAAAGATAGGTTGTTTAAAAGACACTTTTCAACAAACAAATGTGCTATAGCAAGAATTTATAGATATATGACGCTTCTATTGGGCATGAAACCAAATGAGCACGAATACAAAGTCATGGGATTAGCTCCTTATGGTAAAGAAAAATACTCTCAACAAGCCTATAAAATTTTTTCGGATACATTAAGAGTTTCTGGCACTAAATTTGTTTGGAATATTGAACCTACAGATAGCTATTTTTGGTTTAAAGAAAAATTAGAGGGATATCGTTTTGATAGTATTGCCTGGGGATTACAAAAATGGGTAGAGGAATTATTAGAAACATGGACGCTAAATTGTATGAAAAAATACAATACATATAACGTAATTTACTCCGGTGGAGTTGCTATGAACATTAAAGCAATGGGCAAGCTTGCAGAAATAAAAAAATTGAAAAAATTATTTGTTGGCGGTTCTGCTAGTGATGAGTCTTTGAGTATTAGTTCGGCAATATGTTTAAGAGAGGGTATGCTTAAAGATAAAAAAGATTTTAAAAGAATAACAAATTTATATTTAGGACCATCTTCAAGTCATCAGGAAGAGAATAAAATAATAAAAAAATTAGATATAAAAAAATATAAAATTGTGTTTGGAATAAATGAAAATTTAATTGTAAAAAAACTACAGGAAGGAAAAATTATTGGAAGGTGTGTTGGAAGGATGGAATTTGGGCAAAGAGCTTTAGGAAATAGATCTATTTTAGCAGACCCAAGAAACATTTTGATAAAAGAAAAAATTAATGCCGCAATAAAAAATAGAGATTTTTGGATGCCTTTTGCCCCAATAATTTTAGATAAAGTTTCAAAAAAATATATAGAAAACCCAAAAAATTTAGAATCTCCTTTTATGACAATTGGTTTCAAAACTACTAAAAAAGGATATAAAAATATGATAGCAGCAAGTCATATAGCCGATAGATCTGCTAGACCACAGATTCTTAAAAAGAAAGATAATTTAAAATTATATAATTTAATAAACAAGTTTTATGAAAAAACTGGCTGTGGTGCTTTGTTAAATACTAGTTTTAATCTTCATGGCTATCCTATCGTAAATACCCCAAAAGATGCTTTTTATGTTTTTAAAAATAGTGATTTAGATATTTTAATTTTAAACAACTTTATGATTTTTAAAAATGATAAGAAAAAATAGAGAAAAAAATTGGCAGAAAAAAGTTCTCGAAGATTTCAAAAAAAAAAGTCCATCAAAGGTAAAAATAGAAAATAAATCAATTTTCAAAAAATATATTCAAAATCATTTAAATTTATTTAATGAAAATCTAAAATTCCCTGTTGAATTATTTCACAATAAAAAAGTTTTAGATCTTGGATGTGGAACTGGTGAAGTAGATATAGTTTTGAATTATTTTGGAGCTAAATGTTATGGAATTGATTTTAATCAGTTATCTATAGATAGAGCAAAAAGTCTTAAGAAAAAGTATAATATTAAAAATGTGTCGTTTAAAAATTTAAGTATTGAAAATTATAAGGTTAAAAAAAACTTTTTTGATATCTCAATTTCCTTTGGGGTAATTGCTCATGTTTATAATAGAGAGAAGTTGTTTGAAAAATTAGTTAAATCTACAAAAAAAAATGGATATATTATTTTGGGATATGTTGAAGATGCAGGGCTGATCCAGAGACTGTTACATAGGGCTATAGTGAGGAAATTAAGCAACAATAATGAAAAAAATATTTTTTCTTTAGCTAAAAAACTTTTTGCGGAGCATATTCAAAGATCAATTAAATATGGTCTTAGAACAGAAGATGGAATTATTAATGATTACTTAGTAAATCAAGCATATGTAGGTCTTTCAATGAAAGAAATTATTAAATGGCAAAAAAAATTTAATTTAAAATTTTATTCAAAAAGTCCTGATGCATCATTACCTCTAAGAGTTGACCCCGGTTTCCAAACTTCAAAACTTATTAATAAAATAAATAATGAGATCTTTGCGATTTCTAGTTTAAGATCAATTTTTGCACAAAAAACAGACTCTGTGGTTTTTTCTGATATGATAAAGAATGATAAAAATTTAATTCAAGATGATATAAATAAATTTGTAAACATAATTTATAAACAGCTTCAAAAAAAGAATAATACTGTTAGTAAAAAAGAGTTGAAACAAATAAGCAACTACCAAAAAAGAATATCAAAAAAAATAACTAAAATTAGTAATTTAATAAAAGATTACTCCATTCATAATTTTGAGAAGCTCAGTAAAGAAATCGTTAATATACTTAATGAAATATCAAGAAAAAATTTTTCATTTAATTCCTTAAATAAAAAAACTAAGTTTTTATTCAAGGGTTATAATGGTCTCGGTACCTCCTATATAATTTTCAAAAAACAATGAGTTGTTCATTTTCATTTTTAAGGCTTTGGAATTACTTAAACATTTATTTTTTAAAACCTTTCGATGCAGTAAATGACACAATAACCTCTGACTTATTGCTAAAATTAAATTGGAGGAAAAATTATATTGAAATTGGTTCTGGTGATGGAATGTTTAGCTATATTATGCATGGCAATTCCTTTCCAATATGGTTTGATAGATATTTAAATGTTAACTTAAATTCTAAAAATATTTTTAAAACTAAAAGCAAAGCTCATTTAAAATTCCCAAAATTTATTAAAAGAGATTTTAAAATTGCTCCAAAATTGAGTATAGATGCAAGACCACATCATATAGAATTCATTAAAAAAATTAAATTTTCAAAAGCTGCAAAATATTCAAAATATGAAAATTTAAATATTTCAAAAAATTCACAAGATTTGATATTTTTTTATACACCACACGGCTTGAAAAGCTACGGTGTTGCTTTTAAAAAAGCTGTTAAATGTTTAAGAAAAAATGGAAAACTTTTAGTTCTTTTATTCTTAGACAATGTTAATGAAAATTTTGTTTTTTACAGATTAAAAAGAAATTCAAAAGGAAAGTTAAAAAAATTTTTTACTAAAATGGATAATGGTAGATATTCTGAAACATTTAAAATATCAAAAAAATATAATTTATGGGTAAAATTATTTAAAAAAAATAATTTAATGATCTCAAACTACTATACTGGATTGAGACCCATGGCTTGGAAAATTTATGACATTCAAACAAGACCAATATTAAATTATTTAATTAGATTTTTTTCAATATTTCCAATATTTTTTCGGACTTTATTAAAATTATGTTGGATGATCATTTTGTATCCATTAATTTGTCTAGTGTATATTGTTTGTTCAAATATTAAAAAATCAAAAAATAATAAAAATTGTTATGTTGCATTTGAATTAAAAAAATGAAAAATTAAAATAACCAACCAAAAGATAACAATTGAATAAAATTTCAACTAAAAAGTATTTGTTTTTAAGACATGAACAAAAATTAGATTTTCTAAAAATTTCCAAAAATGAGGTAGATAGACTATCTGACATTTTACAATATTCTATAGAATATTATACTAAATTAAAAATTGAAAAAAAAAGTTTTAAAATTTATTTTAATCCAAGTATTTCAATTATAAATCAATATTTTTTAGCTTTAGAAAAAATAAACTTAGAAAATAAAATTATTAAAGACGAAAATATAGTTGTACCTTTAGATTTAAATTCCTTACGTCTTCTTTATGATAAATCTTTTATTTTATTAAATTCAATTAATAAAATTAAAAATTTATATGTTAAAAAAATTCCATTTAATATGGATAAAATTAAAATTTATAATCAAAATAAAAAAATAAATTTTTCATCAAAAATAAAAATTAAAATAATTGAAACTTTAAATTTTCTTTTTAATTTTAGAAAAACAAAAATAATTTTGGACTTATTTAATTTAAAACTATATTTAAAAATTTTTATTAAAGGGTATGCTCCTCAGTTTATCACTCCACAGATACAAAATTTAAATGTTAAATATTATGATTTAAATTTAAGAAAAAAAATTTTTGAAGCTGGAAATAAATTTAATTTAAACGATGATCAAAAAAAGAGCTGGTTCGTATTGATATATCAATTACCTATAAGTTTAATTGAAAACTTCGAACATTTTTTTAAAAAAAATTCTATTAAACAATTTAATATAAATAAATTAATTTTATCAAACATACGAAAAAGTGAGAATGAATTGAAATTAATCACTAAAAGCCTGGAAAACAAAAGTACTAATTTAGAAATTTATCAAGGTGGATTTGGTCCTTTTTTTATCAAGCCTCATTATTTTTCAACTCAATTTGAATATGAGATAGCTGACAAATATTATAATTGGTCAAGAAATGAAATGATAAAATGTAAACAAATACCTTTGTTTAGAAAATTTAATGTAAATTTAAAAAATATTCAGCCAGTAAAAAAAATTTTATTAATAAATAATTCTTGGCCATTCTTTCAAAAATTCGGTACCCAACCAGCGTTCGAAGCAACAATAAAAAATTTTGATGATCAAATTAAATTTTTAAACATAATAAAAAATGGATTTCATGAAATTATAATAAAAAATCAACCTTATGAACATGAAATGTTTAATAAGTATGAAATTTATAAAAAAAATAAATTAGAAAAATATATATCAAATAAAAAGTTAAATTTTCTAGTTAAAGATGCCTTTCCAGTATGTTCATATTTAGGAACACCTTTTCTTGAATTTATGGCAAATGATATTCCATTTATTACGTTTTTTAGACCGAGTCAATTTTCATCAAATTCTAAAGCAAACTATTATCTTCAAAATTTCAAAAAATTTAATTTTATTTATTATAACCCAAAAAATGCTGCAAATTATATTTTAAATCATAAAGATCATTTAATTGAACAATGGAGAGAAAAAGAATTTGTTAAATTAAGAAATGAGTTTAAAAATGAATTTTGTAATAGCCCAAAAGATTGGCAAAATAATTTTTTAAGATTATTAAATTTATGATGAGAAAAAAACCTTTAATTAGAAAAAAAATTGAAAAATTTAATTCAAGTGGATTTATTGTTTTAAAAAAACTTCTAAATCAAAAAGAAATTAATTCTTATAAGAATGAAATTGAAAAACTTAGTAAAATATTAGTCAAAAAATATAAAGCTCCTTATGTAAATTTAACTAAAGATAAAAAATTAAATACTGCACATCATTTAAACAAAATTTTTCCAAAATCGAAATTGATGAAGATTCAAAACAAAACAATTTTAAAGAAATTTATTGAAAAAATTTTCAATAGAAAATTAATTATGAAAAATTTAGAAGTCTTTGCAAAACCAGCAAAGTCAGGTATGAGAGCTCCCTTTCATCAAGATAATTTTTATTGGAATATTAAAAATAAAATGGCAATTAACACTTGGATAGCTATTGATAAGGCCAATATAAATAATGGAGGATTAATATATCTGGAGGGTTCACATAAAAAAGGTTTATTCGAACATTTGAATTCTAAAGTTCCAGGTACTTCAAAAGAAATTAAATCTAACGTTCTTGCAAAGTTAAAATTAAAAAGAATCTCTCCTACACTATATCCTGGAGATTGCTTAATTCATCATTGTGAAATAGTGCATGGCAGTAAAAAAAATAATTCAAACTTAAGTAGAAGAGGTATAGCTTTAAGATTTGTAGCTAAAAATGCCCAGGTTGATAAGCTTAAAATGAAAAAATATTTAACAGATCTTAAAAATATCTAACAAATAAAATATATAATGAAAAAAATTAAAATTGATAATTTTCAAAAAATTGTAATCGAAATTGAAAAAATGTTTATTAATATTACTGATAAACTAAATTTAGAAAATTATTGGAGTAACGATAATTGCTTTCAAATAGAAATTAAAAAATCATATATTAAATCAATTCTCAGATATCTGTTATTAACTGAAAACTTATTAAATCAAATTTGCACAAACTATAATAAAAAATTAAACAAAAATTTTAAATATACAAACTTTTATCCAATGATACATTTATCAAACGACAAAGTTGAGAGTGGTGGGTATCATTTTGATCAAGTTGATAAAATAAATTTAAATACATTGTGGCTTGCTATTACAAAATATAAGTATCCAGCATTATCTATATTTAAATATAATTTTGAAAATTTATTTTTGAATAAAATTATAATTAATCTGAATTTAACAAAATATTTTTCAGAAAATTTAATTGTTGAGCAGGGCGATCTCAATTGTTGGGATGGGAAGTTAATTCATTCTGGAAATCTAAATACATCTGATAAACCTTCATTAGCATTTCAAATGAAAATATTATCTGAGAATCAAGATTTTATTTTTGAAGAAGTTAGAAATTTTAAAAATTCCAATAAATCAAATGAATATATTGATCAAAAAAATCTAAATTTTTATTTAAATAATTTTGATTTGTTTTCAGATTTAGTAAATCAGATTTTAGGATTGTCAAATTCAGAGGATAATATTGATGAAGATTTTGAAATAGCATTAAAAATATTAAAGTCATTAAAAATAAATGATGATTTAATAAAAAGAATTTTATCTTTTAGTTTATCAATTCTTTCTCAAAGAATTAGATCTAATAAAAAACTTTTTCAAAGCAGAATAGACAATCACTATAAATTTTGTTCGTTAATTGATTTTTGTTCATTAATAATTGGTGCAGAAAACTTAATATCTTTTAAGAGACTATATTTTGAAAGTAAAAAAAAAAATTTTTTAGAATATATTATGAGAAAAGATATTTTTGGTGTATGTATGAGCAAGCAAAGTAAGTTTATTTCGATAACAAAGTCTTTCTAAATGAAGTTATATCCTGTCGAGTTTTATATAAAAACTAAATCAATATTAGTTGAATGTGGTATTGAAAATAAAATACCATTACTTTCAATATTAATATTTGTATCTTCTGTTTTAGAGATTTTTGGAATAGGTATGATAATTCCAATAACAGCTGTTTTTTTAGATGCTGAAATCTTGTATATAAATGAATTTTTAGAAAAATTTTTTGGCAATAATATTAACAAAGAACAGTTGATATTTATTTTATTTGGATTTTATTTTTTTTTGTTTATTATAAAAAATATTTTTTTAACATATATTGAATATTTTAAAACTAAGTTCATACATAAGGTTCATTTTGATTTAATCTCATATTTTTATTCTCAATATATTCAATCACCAATTACTTTTTTTTTATCAAAAAATAAAAATTATTTAACCGCATTGCTTTCGGCACGATTACCAAACTACTCAGGGACCCTTATTGCATTCTCTTCTTTACTAAGTGAATTGATACTGTCTTTTATTTTAGTAATTATGCTCTTAATTTTAATGCCAATAACAGCATCAGCAATTGCAATTATATTATTGTTAATAATATTAATATATGTTCGTTTTTTTAAGAATCTTTTAAAAAAATTTGGAGAAACGAGAGATAAACACGAATCTTATTGGATTAAAAATTTTAATGAAACCTTAAATTTTCTTAAAGAAATTAGAATATTTGATGTTAAAGAATATTTTAGCAAAATTAGTGATCTAAATGCTAAAAAAAATATTGATGCAAAAATGTGGATAACTTTTATAAATTCTATAGGTAAAATTTTTTTTGAAACTGTAGCAGTAATTTTTTTAATATTTTTTTTATTTTTAAGTTTTTCTAAAAGTGGATCTTTTGAAGAATTTTTACCATTTATTGCGGCATATATTGCAGCTGCTGTAAAATTTCTTCCTTCAATCAATAGAATTGCAAATAGTATGCAGTATATTGCTTTTAATTTACCAACCACAAATAGTATTTTAAATGAGTTAGTTGAGGTAAAAAGTAACTTTCAAAAGAAAGATGAAAAAATCGATCAAAATAAAAATTTAATTTTCAAAAAGAGTATAATTTTAAAAGATATAGATTTCTCTTACCCAGATGGCACAAAAATTTTTGAAAAGTTTAATTTAGAAATTAACAAAGGAGAGACAATTGGGATAGTTGGTGATAGTGGATTGGGAAAAAGTACATTGATAGAAATTATGTGTGGTTTTTTAAAACCTCAAAATGGGACTATAATCATCGACGATCAAGCTTTTGAAAAGGTCTTAGATCAATGGAAATATTTGATAGGTTATGTGCCTCAAGAAACATTTATCTTAAATGATACAATTAAAAACAATGTTGGAATTTTTGATATAAAAAATAATCAAATCAAAGAAGAAAAAGTAATTGAATGCCTTAAGCTTGCTGGATTAGATAGTTACTTAAGGAAATTATCAAAAGGTATAAACACTTTCTTACCAGAGGGAGGAAAGTCATTATCTGGAGGTCAAAAACAAAGAATTAGTATTGCAAGAAATTTATACAAAAATTCAAAAATTATATTTTTTGATGAACCCACAAGTTCATTAGATGATGAAGCTGAAAATAAATTTTTATTTCAATTAGAAAAATTAAAAAAAACTTCAACTTTAATTATTGTAACTCATAAAAAAAAAGTTGCTAATTTTTGCGACAAAATTATAGATTTATCTAAAACAAATGTCAGTCGCTAATATTTCAAATCAAAGAAAAAAAATTTTAGAAAGAATGAAAAAATTTTCTAAAAATTTGAATGATCCATTTAGTGTACTTTTGTATCCATGTACTTGGTATAAAAATCTTGGTTATTATAAAGTGCAATCATTTTATAGAGATAATAAGTTATCTTTTTATTTTCAGTATTTTAAAGAAGCATTTTTGATATCAAACTTGTCTTCATACAAAATTTATAAATCAAAAAATTTAAATTTAAAAAATAAAAAGAATTTATATATTTCTTGGTGTACGAAAAATGATTTTGACAAAAATTTTTCTTATAAAGACAAATATATTCCAAAAAAAGTAAGTAAAAAAGATATATGGTTTTTAATTAATGTAGGAGAAAAGATAGATACATCAAAAAATAAAAATAAAAATATTTTAATTTTTCAAAAAAGTAATAACAAAAGTTTTAATATTTATTATCTTTTAAAAGAGTTTTTATTTTTTTTTATAAATGAAAATTATGAATCATTATCATTTGGTGTATACAAAATTTTTTCCAAAATAGTTAATTTTGAGATTTTTAGATTAATTAAAAAAGGAAATTTTAATAAGGTGATAATGCCATATGAGGCTCAACCTTTTCAAAAAAAAATAATTTTAAATATTAAAAAAAAATTTCAGAATATTAAAATTCTGTCTTATTTAAATGCTATTCAACCTTTTCCAATACATTTGTATAACAAGGATATCATACCAGATCATAGTTATTCAGTGAGTAAATCCCAAATATATCAAATGACTAAAATTTTTAAATGGGATAAAAAAAAAATCTCCTTAATAAAATCTCATAAATTTAATAAAAAAAATGTAAAGAAGTATAATAATAAAATTGTTTTACCTCATTATATCAATAATAAAAAAAAAATTTTGTATATATTAAATAATTTAATTAAATCAAAACCTAAAAATTTTTTTACTAAATTAGAAGTAGCACCTCATCCAGTAGGAAAAAATAATTTTAAATATAATAATTTTGTCAAGAATTTAGAAAATATGTTAAACAATTTAAATTATAAATTTTCCTCAATGAAAAGAAAACAATGTTTTGTAATTGGCAGTACCTCATCTGTATTTGAGGCACTAGAACTTGGTATTGAAGTTTATCATGTAGTTGAGGATCCTTATCTTGAGTCAGTAGAAAATTATTTTTGGCCGCATGTAGATGTAAAAAAAATCAATGAAAATCTATTTGTATATAAAAAAGTTTCTAGTAAACTTCTTATTAATTACTAATATAAATTATGACCGTTTCGATTGTTATTCCAGCAAGGTATGGATCAAGTAGATATAGGGGAAAACCTCTAGTAAAAATTTTAAATAGAGAGATGATTTTAAGAGTAGCCGATATATGCGCCAATGTAGTAAAAAAAAAAAACTTATTTATTGCAACCGACAGTAACAAAATATCTAATGTAGTTAAAAAAGCAGGTTATAATTTTATTATTACTTCGAAAAAATGTTTGACTGGAACAGACAGAGTAGCAGAAGCATCAAAAAAACTTAAGTCAAATTTAATTATTAATGTTCAAGGAGATGAACCAACAATTAATCCAAAGGATATAAAAAAAGTAATTGCTTTTAAAAAAAAATATCCAAATTATGTTATTTGCGGATTTGATAAAGTTCATAAATTTGAGAATCCCTCAAATATTAATTTACCAAAAGTAGTGGTTAATCAAAAAAATGAATTAGTGTATATTTCAAGAGCTTTAGTTCCTGGTAAAAAAAAACAGTCTACTAACGTAGATTATCTTAAACAAGTTTGCATATATGCTTTTAATAAAAAAGAACTTAAAAAATTTTATAGAAAAAAGAAAAAAAGTTACATCGAAAGTTTAGAGGATATTGAAATTTTAAGATTTTTTGAATTAAATATTAAAATTAAGATGGTCAAATTAAACTCAAGCTCAGTAGCTGTAGATGAAATAAAAGATGTAAAAAAAGCAGAAAAATTAATTAAAAATAGATGAAAAAAAAATTTCTTGATCCAAATTTAGAAAATAAATCGAAAAAAGTAAAAGATAATTTGCAGATGATTAATTATCAAGATTATTATTTGCCCTTACCTACGGAAATTGAGATTAGCGAATCTGGTACTTGCAATAGATCTTGTTCATTTTGTCCAAGGAGTGATCCAACATTTCAGGATAAAAAAGAATTTATAACAAACGAATTACAGCAAAAACTTTGTAAAGAATTAAAAGAAATAAATTATAAAGGCACCATAAGATATAGTGGATTTGTAGAACCGATGTTAGATAAAAATATTTATAATCTAGTAAATATGGTAAGAAATTATCTTCCAGATGTAAATATAGAAATGGTGACCAATGGTGACCCATTGAATTTAAAAAGACTAAAAAAAATTTTTCAGAGTGGTCTTAACAGAATATTAATTAGTGCATATGATAGCAAACAAGATGCAGATAAATTAGAAGACTTGTGTATTCAGGCTAAATTAACGAGAAAACAATATTTGGTAAGACATCGATATTATAATGAAGATAAAGATTTTGGAATTACTTTAAGCAATAGGTCAGGATTAATGAAAAATGCAGAATATAAAATAGATGATTTAAAAGAGCCTCTTAAAAATCCATGTTTTATTCCCTCTTATACTTTTTTCCTAGATTATCAGGGCGATGTATTAATGTGCCCACATGATTGGGGGAAAAAAATAATTCTAGGAAACATGAATAACCAAAAATTTTTAGATATATGGTTCAGTAAAAAATCATTATCAATAAGAAAAATGTTAAATAAATCTCAAAGAAATTTTGATCCATGTAACGTGTGCGATGTAGTTGGTACACTTATGGGAAAAGAAAATTCAAAATATTTTAATTGAAAAAATGAAGAAAAATATTCTAATTTTAGGTGCTAGCTCAGACATTGGTATAGAATTAATTAAATTTTTAATTAAAAAAGAATATAATATTACAGCTCATTGTAATCAAAATTTTAAACAATTACAGAAATTAAAAAAAAAAAATAATATAAAAATAATTAAAAAGAATTTTTCAAAACTTAATGACAAAAATATCAAGGGAGTATGCACAAAATATTTTAATGAAAATTATGGATGTTTTGTAAATTTAATTGGTTATACAGACCAAAAATCTTATTTAAACTCAAATATTAATTCACTTATAAAGATTTTGTCAATCAATACAATAATTCCTATGTTTGTATTAAGGCATATTTTAAAAAAAATGGTAAAAAAAAAATACGGAAGAATTGTAAATGGTTCTAGCATTGGTGTTAAATTTGGTGGAGGAGAAAATTCATTTAATTACTCTTTATCAAAACATTTGTTAGAATTTATTCCAAATACTTTAAGAAAACTTGCTTCTAAAAACATTATTATTAATAACATAAGGATAGGAGTGACGGATACTAAGATACACAAAAAATTAAAGAGAAATAAATCATTTTTAAAAAAAAGAATTTCTTTAATTCCCACTGGAAGGTTAGCTTCTAAAAAAGAAATAGCCGAATATATATATATGTTACTAAATGAAAAAAACTCATTTATGACTAATCAGACAGTAACAGTCTCAGGAGGAGAATAAGATTTTGAGAACTTATGCAATAATACCTGCCAGATCAGGTTCAAAAAGATTCAAGAATAAAAATATAGCAAAATTATTAAATACCCCCTTGTTTATGCATTCTATTAATTTTGCAAATAAACTTAAGTTTATAGATAAAATTATTTTATCTTCTGATAGTAAAAAGTACTTAAATACTGCTAAGGATAATAAAAAATTGATAAAGCATTTAAGATCAAAAAAATCATCTAAAGACACTTCAATGGAGGAACATATTCTGAGAGATTTAATTAAATTTTTTAAAAGAGAAAAAATAAATTATCCTGATTGTATTTTATGGTTGAGGCCAACTCATCCATTGCGAGACAAAGACACTTTTAATAAAGCTTATAATAGATTTAAAAGAAATAAAAAAACTGTGATGGTTGTTCACAAAGTTGACTCAAGATTATTTAAAAGCAGAAAAAAGTTTATATATCCAATAAATGATAAAATGAAAAAAAAATCAATGTTGAGAAGTCAAGACACAAAACCTTTATACTCAATTTTTTCTGGGGAATTTTTTAGATTATCAAAAAAAATTAATATAAATTTTTTAGGAAAACAAAAAACATATGTATTAGCACCAAAATACACAAATTTTGATATAGACAATATAGTGGATTTAAATATTCTTCAGAATTTGATTAAATTTAACTATAAAGTTTACAAAAAATTTTTACATAACAAATAATATTATTTATCAAATTTAAAAATGTTTAATAAAAAATTTTTATCAAAATTAAATAAGGCTAAAAAGATTAATATTATTGGGAGGGGACCTTCTTCAAGATTTTTTCGATCAGATAAATCATCTGTAAATATCGGAATCAATGTAAAAAAAATAAATAAAATTGAAGTAGACTTTAATTTTAAAAAAAAAAAATTATTATCAAGTTCTAATAGATTAAAAGTAGGGTCAGTATTTTTTGCCTTGCATGAGTTTCTTTTTTTTTTAAATCAAAAAATTAAAAAAAGAAAAAAAAATATTTTCTTATATGGTTTCGATTTCAGGAAATACAATATAGACGATGATTTTGAAAAAAAAATAATAAATAAGAACAAATTACAACAACAAATCGACATAAATAGTCAAATTATTGCATTTGAAAATATTAAAAATAGTTATAAGAATTTAAATGTTATTAGGGTTGGTTTTGACATGTATTCTGATTTAAACCCACATACGCTTCAAAAAAATAATGTAAAAATTAAATTACCAGATATCGTTGCTGAAGTAACAACTAATCACCGGGGTAGTACTGATGCTTTAATAAAAATAATTGAAGGCTGTATTAGCGCGGGTGTAAAAATAATAAAATTTCAAAAAAGGGATGTTGAAAATTTTTATTCGAAAAAGAAATTAGATTCAATTTACAAGACACCTATTAGCAAAACATTTAGAGAGTATCGATCCAACCTTGAGTTAAGTTTATCACAATTAAAATTAATAAAAAAATATGAAAAAAAATATAATTTAAAAATTATATTTAGTGTATTAGATTTTAAGAGTTATAAAGACTTAAAAAAAATAGGTTTTAAATATTTTAAAATCCCATCAACAATATCATTGCACAATAATTTTATAAAAAAGATGTCTAAAGAAAATTTGAAAGAAATAATTGTTTCAACAGGTATGACGAATGAAAAATATGTAAAAAATATTATTAAGATTTTTAGAAAAGTGAAAAAACTGTATTTATTACATGCAGTTTCATCCTATCCAACATTTTATCAATCAATGAATTTAAAAATTGTAAGCAAATATTACAAACTAAGCTTTAAATATGAAAAAATTGTACCAGGTTATTCCTCGCATGACGTAGGTAGCATAGGTTGTATGCTAGCAATCGCAGCTGGAGCCCAAATGATCGAAAAACACGTCAAATTAGGTGATCATAAGTGGATGCATTATGACGATGTTGCAATTGATGTCCATGAGGAATTGCCCGAGTTTGTAAATAAAATAAGAAAAGCTTCATTAATGATGGGTCAGAGCAAAAAACAAATTTATCGAGATGAATTTCATAAATATTTACCATTAAAAAAAATAAATTTATGAAAATAGGAATTGTAATACCAACTTATCAAGAAGAAAAAAATATAAAAAAGATATTTTATAAATTTTCTAGATATAAAAAAATCAATTTTTTTTTTTGTTTTGTTGACGGAAGTTATGACAATAACACAAAGATACAAATTAAAAAATATTTTAAAAGAAACTATAAAATAATTAGCCAAAAAAAAAATAAAATAGGTTTTTTTAATATTTCAAAAAGATGTGAAGCTTCATCAATTGGTTTCAAATGGTTAATAAAAAATACAAATGCAGAACTTATAGTTGATATGGATGCTGATTTATCTTCAGATCCAAAAGATATTTTTAAAGCAATAAAAATTTACAAAGAGAAAAAATCAGATTTAATTATTGGTTCTAAATATTTGATTAAATCTTACGTTATCAAACGTAAAATTATTAGAACAATATGTAGTAGAATTTATACAGTTGTTTGTAGAATATTTATTTCAAGTAAAATTACTGATTATAGTGCAGGCTATAGATTTTTTAGGAGGAAACCTTTGTCTAAAATGCTAAATCAAAAATTTATTTTTAACTCACCAGCACGTCATTTAGAAAACCTTTTATTTTTTTATGAGAATAATTTTACAATTTCAGAATTCCCAGCAAAATACTCCGATACAAATGAAAGAAGTAAAAGTATTTTATATCATCATGTCTTTATAATTGCCTCTCAACTTTTATTAGTATTATTGAATTATTACTTTCGTATATTTAAAAAATTTTTTAAATAAAAAATTATAATTATGATTATAAATAGTGAAGAAAAATATATTCCAGGAAAATATTTAGAATTATCGAAATAAAATTTAAAATTAAATTCTCCAGGTCCAACAACTAATCCGGTAAAATATTTATTTACCTTAATAATTTGAATGTTATCATTTGAATTATGTTTCCAATTCTTGTGAAACGAATTAGAAATTACAATAATATTTTTATAATTAGACTTATAATATATATTAAATGAGGAATTATTTATTATACTTAATTTAAAGTCAGCTGGACCAATATTTAGATTTTTGTAATTTTGATAATTTTTTTTAGATAGATAGACTTCTTTATCTTTAATTTTAAAATCATGAATATCCTTATTTGTATAGTTAATAGATTTAGCTACGTATGAATATTGATTTGACCCTAATATCTCATAAATATAAAGATTACCGTCATTCCAATATGGTTTAAGATATTTTTTTAACAATCCATGTTTTTCAAGATCAAAGACAGAATAAGCATATTTGATAGATAGATTATTTACATAGTTAATATTATAAATTCCTTCCTGCAATATTTCAAAACTATTACTGGCTGTGAAACCATCTTTAATTTTTTTTGGAACAATTTCAAATAAAGAGGAGCTATCCTCGGACAGTTTTTTATTTACAAAGCTAGCATTACTTGAAAATGATAAAAAAGGTGGTGACATTATTCCATAATATTTTTTTTTTGTTTTCTATAGGGTTTCTATCGATCCATTCTTTAATATTTTGTTCATTTAATTTTTTTATATCTACATTTTGATTTTTGATATTGAACAAATAATTTTGACTTAAAGAAATCAGACGTTCATCTTTACCAATTATGTTTTGATTTATAGCATTCTGCCATAGATTAAAATTATTTTTTTCAATCGGTGTAAAATGAGAAACTGTAAGATAATTATTTAGTATTATAAAAATAAGAAAAATAAATTTATAAGATTTGGTTATTAAAAATTTTAAATTAAAAAAAGCAATCAAAATTAATATTAATGAAGTAATTTGAATTAATAAAAATTTAACATCGATTATAAAATTAAATCTTTTATAAACATCATTAATAAATAAATTTAAACTTTTTTCGTTCTCAAAGATATATAAATTAAAGACATCTAGAAGTATTATAAATTTTTTAAAAAAAATTTTAGTTAAGTTAAAATTTAAAAAAACATCCAAAGAAAATAAAATAAAAATAGTTAAATAAATTAATAATACATAACAATAAAATTTTAATGGTTTTTTAAGTGATAAATTATAATCACCGCTTAGAAAAAAACTCAAAAGTAAAAGTTGAAAGATGTAAATTTCTATATTTACTTTGGACCATGTCATTGTATCTATTACAAATAAATTTAATGAATAATAAAAAGGACTAATTTCAGATAAAAATACATGAACAAGATAAACAATAATTATATTCTTTGATAAAAATATCCAAAAATTTCCCTTATCATTTGCTAATATAAAAAATAGTAATATTAAGTTAAAAAAAACAGGCAGTGTATTATTCCAATGGTATGAGGGAGTTATCTCTCTGTCAGGTAAGTTTATATCGCCCATATTTATGAATGCTCCAAAAAATGTATTAAAAATAATTTTGAAAATTGATAAATCTATTTCTATTAAATCATAAGCCTTATAGTTAGCTGTTCTAACTAGTTCCTCGTTTGAAAATATTATTTCATAAATATATGGAAAAAATATCCACATACTCGAAAAGAAAAGTAGAGATAAAGACAAGGCAATTATTTTAAAATAATTTAATATAATATTTTGTTTAAAATATATTGAGTAAAAGATAAAAAATAAAAAACTAAATATTAAAGATTGTTGAATAACAAATATTGACCCGAAATTAAATCCAATAAAATAAATCATAAATAATTTAAAAATATATTTATGATGATTTGTTTTAAAAAAATTAAATAATGTAATTGTTGATAGAATTATTGTAGGAAAGACAAGAGCCCAAGAAAAAACATAATTAAATTCAAGTCTCAAAATAGATAAAAAAATTAACGAAGAAATTAATGATGCATAATATTTATTTAATTTTGGATTAGAGTATGTGATTAAATAAAATAATGAAAATGACGCATAAAGATTAATTATTAAAAAAATTATATTATGAAGAAGTATTTTGTTTATTAAGGGAATTTTATAAATCAAGCTTAAAAATGACCAAGCATGAAAACTAGGGTCTCCAATAAGCATATTCGTTCCTAGTATTTTATCTAATCTCCATCCATTTAGGTTAGATCTAAATAGATAATCATATAAGACATGAATATCTAATTCATAAAAATTAAAAAAATTTCCTTTTAAAAATAATTGAAAATATGAAATGAAAGTAATTATAGTTATTAATAAATAAAATTTAATATTATCTTCTAAAAATTTCATTATTTTAACATTATTTAATTTACTGATAAAACAGCAATACTGGCAGACGTGTCAAGAAACATGATAATTTCATTTTTGTCTTCATCATAAATTAAATCTCTTATTCTTTCTCCTATTGGGATTATGTCTTTTATATATAAATCTTTTTTATTAAATTTTAGTTGAAATAAATTTATGTTATCACCATAATCATTATTAACTTTCATTGATGCTAAATATAGTGATCTATCAATTTCATTATTAAATTTTCCTGGAACAGATATAATTTCACTTATAGCTATAGCTTTATCAAAATACATTGCAGGTTCTGTAAAATTTAAGTGTGAATTTGGAAGGGGATAAATTTTATCCATATGTTTTTGTCCTTTATAATGACTTCCATAAGAAGCTATTGGCCAACCATAATTATAATCTTCATTTATTATGTTTATTTCATCACCCCCACTTGGTCCATGTTCGGTTTCAATTATAATTTCACCATTTATTAAACTTAATCCCTGGGGATTTCGGTGACCCTTAGAAAAATTTTTTAAAATCTTACCTTCTGAGTCTATTAATAATATTTTTCCAAAAATGCTGTTATCGTTTTGTACATCATCAAATTCAGAATAACTTCCGTGTGTAAGTAAAAAATTACTTTTATAAGAAATGATACGTCCACCTGTTTGACCCATCTTAAATGTTTTGTATTTAGATTTTTTAAGCGATTTACACTCTTTATGGTCAAAAAATTTTTCGAATTCTAAAAAATTTGAATCAAGTTTGGCTTTGAGGACACCTGTATTAAAACAATTTTCATCTTTCTCATTAACATATGAAACAAAGATAAAATTATTATGAATTAATACATCTTTTATTCCAGCATATGATTTTAAAAAAAAATTTTCATTTTTTATTAGTTGATTAATATTTGTCTCAATTTTTTTTGGATTATAAGCTTTTTTAAAAAGCTCATTTTTTTTTATAGAAAAGAAGATTCCTGTTGCACTTACAACATATAAATTATTTTTATCGATTTCCAAGTATGCTGAACTTTGACCTATTACTTTAGAGAAATATAAATTTGTTTTTATCTTTTTTAAATTATACGACTTATTCTTCGTATTTATTGTCTTACTCTGGTTAAATTCAAACAAAAAATTTTCTGAATTATGATAAAAATAACTTAGATGTTTTTCTATTTTTTTAATTTCTTCATTTTTATTTTTATTAAGATTATTATATTGCCCAATTTTTCTATCTTTATAATAATTGAAAAAAACTAAAGCAAAAACTACAAGAAGTATATTGAATAAAAAAAGGAGTTTAAAAAACAAGTATATTTGTTTTTTTTTGAATTTTTTTAAATTAAGCATGTTTTTTTTTAATATATAAGTAAATTTAAAACAACATTATTTAATATATTTTAATGACAATTAAAAATTTAAGAAAAGAATACATATTATTATTCTCTCTATTTATATTTTTTTTAATTGGTCTAGATCATTCCTTAAAAATAATATTTGTGTTTCAAATTTTATTATTTTTTTTATTTATAGAATTTAAGTTAAATAAAATAAAATTGATTATTGCGTTTATTTTTTCGATTTTATTATTATATTTCTCTAAAGATATAACCAATATTAAAATTTATTTGATATTGATCACATTATTATTATCTTTGGAATATCAGGTTCTAAATGAAAATAAAAAAATAAATATATTATTTTTAATACTTTTTAGTTTACTTCTACTTTATAAGATCAGTCCACACACAAATCGTTATGTATTAAATTATTTTGATATAAAAAAAATTAAAGAATTTAATATGGAGGTAAAATTAACTGAAGATTATTACTCTATTCCTGAAAAAAAAAACATTACAGTTGTGAGGACTAATACTATAGTTCCATATCAATGTTCATGGGGTGGAAGAGATCTTTCACATGATTACGGAAGCAATTACTATAATAAAAAAAAATGTATTTCTATTGTAAGCCTTTTACATAATAGATTTACTATAAATTCTGTCGATGTAAATTTTTTATCATTAATACTGCTGACTATAATAATTTTATCTTTAGTAAATACAAAAAAAAATAATAATGCTTTGTTGCTCTACCTAGTTTTTTCTTTTGTTATTTTATTTTTAACAAAAAGTAGAGCTGGTTTACTTTTTTTTTTAATTTCAATTTTAATTATCTATTTTAAAAATATTAAAGTTTACCAAATAGTTTTTGTTTATTTTATGATTCATATTTTAATTATATTTTTTGGTTTTTTACTTGTAAATTCTGTAGAAGATCCAATGATGATGTCATCCCCATCTTTAAGCCAAGATCCATTAATAAATTTTTCAATGGATAGTTATAAAAATTATAAATTTGAATTATTAAGATTATTTTCTGTATTTGATCCATCTAATTATATAAGATTTTCAAGTTTCTTTCAGGTTTTCCTAATTTATATTAATGATTTTAAAATAATTTTATTTCCCGATCATACAAGCCTTATAAATCAAATTAATTATGTTACTAATAATGATAGCTTATTTAAAATAACACCATCTGATTACGACCCTCATAATTTCTTTATGTCTTTAACTAAAGAAGTTGGATTAATTTACAATATATATTTTCATTATTTAGTTTTTACATTTTTAAATAATAATAAGTTTCGTTTATATTTTGTGCCATTAATTTTTGGATCAGTTTTTCTTGGACCACCAATTTTATTTTTAATTCCATCTATATTTTTATTTTGTTTTAAAAGAAAAAAATTTAAATATTTTAAGTAATATGAAAATTAATAGTCCAATACTATATTGTTGTTATAATCGTTTAGATTTGATTAAAAAATCAATTAAACATATTCAAAATATAGACTGTAAGAAAATTTATCTAGCTATAGATGGTCCTAAAAACACCCAATTAGAAAAAAATAAAAATAAAAAAATAATAGACTTTTTAAATAAAGCAAAATTTAAATCTAAAAAAGTTTTTTTAATTAGAAAAAAAAATTTAGGATGTAAACTTTCAATATCAGGCGCTATAGATTGGTTTTTTAAATTTGAAGAAAGTGGAATTATTTTAGAGGATGACATGATTCCCTCAAAATCTTTTTTCAAGTTTTGTGACTTTGCACTTAAAAAATATTCAGATTGTGAAAAAATCATGATGATAAGTGGTACAAATTACTTAGGTGAAAAAATTATATCAAATAAATACTTTTTTTCTGAACATTTTTTGATATGGGGATGGGCTACTTGGAAAAGATCTTGGAAAAAATATGATGTCGAAATGAAAAAATGGAAAAATACAAAGGTAAAAAATAAATTAAAAAAAAGATATGATCGTAACGAATATAATTTTTTAAAAAATAGATTTAATTCTTTTTTTACCGATTATTCTGATACTTGGGATATTCAATGGTATTTCGCTTGTATATTGAACAAAGGTCTAACAATAATGCCAGAAGCAAATTTAGTTTCAAATATTGGTATTGAAGGAACTCATTCTAAAAAATATTATAAAACATTATTTTTAAAATATGGAAAGATGCAAGTAAATAAAATTATTGATCCTGAAGTAATTGAAAGAAATAATTCTTTTGACAAAAATTTGCATAGAAAATTTAATTATAAAAATAAAATATTGTTAGATTTTAAAAAATTAATTAAAAAAATTTTAAATTTTAATTAGACTTTCCAATAGAGATATATTCTACGTTTTTTTGCTTTTTAAGATAACGGAAAGGGTCTATCACTTTTGATCCTTTGTAAAATTTGAATTTTTTGAAATAGTTATGTTTTGTTCCAATAAAAAATAAGGAAGGTTCATTATTTAAGTTATATTTTTTTCTAAATTCTTTCTCATTTCCATCCACATAAGGATCCCACATTATAACTTTCTGATTATACTCTTTTAAAAAATTTTTTAATAATATTGAAGGACTGCCTAAAATTAAGTTAGTTTCAGGCTTAAAGCATTTACCTAAGATAAATATATTACTATTTTTTCTTTTTTTATTTTTAATTATTAATTTTGCTAACCATTTAGTTTGTAGTTCTCTTTGACTCATTATGCTTTCATACCAATTAAATGATAAATTTAATTTTTTTGCTAACCATGATAAAGCTATATTGTCTCTTGGATGACATCCGCCTCCATCGCCCATGCCACCAAACATATACTTTGTGCTGATTATTCTATCTGTACATAATGATAAAGCTTTTGATACCTCATCAACATTTGTGTTTGGTAAACTGTGACAGGTCTCCATAACACTATTTATGAATGAAATTTTGGTAGATATAAAAGTATTATATATAACTTTTATTAATTCAGCATTTTCAATGTTTGTCTTAAAGATTGGTGCATTATTTATTGTTTTATAAAATCTAACTAATTTCGATCTACTCTCTTTTTTTTGAGTTCCTAAGAGTATCATTTCAGAAAATAAAAAATTTTCAATAGTTGTACCCATTGCAATAAAAAAAGGATTGTAAGTTAAGTTAATATACTTTGATAGTATTGGTTTTATATATTTTGTTAAAGTTCCAGGTAAAACTGTGCTAATAATCACAACGTCTTTATTTTTTTTTTGTTTATTTATTTCTTTTGAAAGATCTTTGAAACCATTGATTAAATATTTATAATTAAAATCTCTTCTTTCTTTGGGTATTTTAGTTATTCCCTCAAATTTTTTTTCGTGAGGAGTCTGTATAGATATGAAGATTATATCACTATTTTTTACAATATAATTAATATTTCTAAATTTTATTTTACTATTTTTAAGTAACTTGTTTGCACCTTTCTCTTTATAAGGTATTTTTTTATCTTTAATTATCTGATCTACTTTATTGTCTATATCATATCCAAATACTTTATGTCCTTTACTTTCTACAGCTAAAGCAACTGGCAAACCTAGTTTTCCTAATCCAATAAATCCAATTTTCATAATTACTTAGAATTGTTTTTTCCAAATTTTCGGAACCGTATTTATATTCACAAATTTTTTTGAAGCAACAATTTTTATGTCTTTATTAAAATTAGCTAAATATGCACCCCACCAATAAAAACTGCTATTTGAGATTATAAAGTTTGAAAAACAAGACATAAGCAATAAATAATTTAGGTCATCAGTGTCATTATATTTTTCATTAAAAATATCTAATTTTGTATTTATATTTTTTTTTATTCTACTTTTATCTTTAATAGTTGAAAAAACAATAAAATTTGATTTCTTAATTTTTTTTTTAAAAAAATTGATAGCATCATTATAAAATTTGAAACCTTCTATTCCACCAAAATTATATCTAATGTTTTCTGGTGCTTCCTCGAATATTCGCATTCCAATACAGATAGTTTTCTTTGAAATTTTTTTTTTTATTTTAGAAACTTTTCTATTAGTTATTTTATTTTTTAAGATTTCTGAAATAATTTTTTTTTTATTTTTAATAAAATAATTTTCAGATTGAAAAAAACCATTCAAGTAAATTTTTTCATAATTTTTTGTAATTTTGAAAAAATTTTTTATAAATTCTTTTTTATTTGTTTCATCAATAAATATTCCGTTTTTAAATGTAAAAAAAAATTTATTTTTGAAAAAAATCTTTTTAAAAATTAAGAATGTATAAAACCATATTAAGTTTAAAAAACCTATTTTTTTATAATTTAAATTTTTTGGCAAACTATTATTTCTATTAAACTTTCTATCAAAAAAAAATCCTGTTTTATCATCAATAAATAGACTTGCATTTAGCTCAATTGCTAAATTCTTTGCACAAGCATATTGAAAAAGTTGATTGCCTATTCCACCTATTAATCTGATAAAAATTTTTCTTTTCATAATGAATTAATTGTTTATAAGATATATATAACTATTTACTTCATAATATGAAAAAAATTGCCCTAATTACTGGAATTACAGGTCAAGATGGTTCCTATCTGGCACAATTTCTTTTAGACAAAAATTATATAGTTCATGGTGTTAAAAGAAGATCATCGACTGTAAACAATTACAGAATAGATAAAATTTATAAAAAATATTATGAGAATTCAAAAAAACCTAAATTTTATCTTCATTATGGTGATGTGACGGATAGTTTAAATATATCTGAATTAATAAATAAAATAGGACCAGACGAAATATATAATCTTGCAGCACAAAGTCACGTACAGGTAAGTTTTGAAACACCAGAGTACACAGCAAACGCAGATGCATTAGGAGTTTTAAGAATTTTAGAAGCTATAAGAAGGTATAAAAAAAAAAAAATTAAATTTTATCAAGCTTCTACTTCTGAGATGTTTGG
>MDTE01182566.1_pt1 | contig 32396 bp, 29 predicted proteins | sample 811231 | NCBI WGS metagenome assembly MDTE01 (sample SAMN05326651, study PRJNA326480) | marine metagenome | isolation source: seawater | place: Indian Ocean: Red Sea | collected 2010 | reverse complement strand
GGCCATAGCTCAGTTGGTAGAGCACCTGCATGGCATGCAGGGGGTCAGCGGTTCGAGTCCGCTTGGCTCCATCATGATTTTCACTAGTTATACCAATTATGTTTTGCATCGGATTATTTAAAGATATTTCATAGGAACTTAGAAATAAAGTTATTACATGAATGTGGGGTAAATGGGGATTTGAATCAATAATAATTGATAAATTAAAATAAATTATCAACTATTAAATACTAGAACTAAAATTACAATGATTAAAATTATTTCCTCTTAAGAAAATTTTATCTTTTCTTTCAAAAAAATTAGCAACTTTGGAAATGCTATTCTTAATAAATTCGGTAATATTCCACAAACTAAAACAAAACCTAACTTTAAACTTTTTAAATTTAATATTCTTATTTTTATTTGAGAAATAGCACTTTTTCTACTTTTCTCATATGAACCTACCGTATTATAGAAAGTTACTGGACGATCACATTTCAAAATTCCATTTAAACCATGATATTCTAAAAATCTTATCCATAATTCAAAATCCTCTGATTTAAGTAGCTTTTCATTATAAAAGCCAAATTTATTATTAAATACATTTCTTTTCATGCAAATACTTACATGTGGTATTGGATTCATGCCAAGTAAAATAAAAAAATGAAATTTTTTAATATCTGGATATCTTATAATTATATTTTTTTTTGAATCAATTAAATCTGAATAACATAATAATTTTTTATTTTTATAAAGTAAATTTATTTGATAGTCATATCTAGATTCAATACTTTTGTCATCAGTATCTATTCTGAAAATATAATCAGCAGATGAATTTATAATTCCATAATTAAGACATGAAGTAAATCCTCTTCCGTCCTTATTTACTAAAATTTTTAATTTTTTTGATAAGATAAAATTCTTGAAAATCCCTTTAACAAATTCTGCTTTTTCAGATTCACTCTCTTCAAAAGTAAGTATCATTTCAATATCATGAAAGCTTCTTTGACAATTTTTTATCTCCGAAGATATAAATGCAAATAAATCATCTAATTTTTCATTATATGTCGTACATATTATTGACCCCTTAAATTTTTTTTTTTATGTTCATAATCATTAAATATTAAAAATTTTGAATTTTAATTTTTTTATAAGATTAATTTTAAATATCTTAAGATACTCAGAAACCATAAACTTAGAATTTAATTATATTATTAATTATCAAAATTTTCATAATTTTATACTTAAATGATAGATTTTATAAATGATTAATCTAAACTTTTTAAAAGTAATAATAAAGAAATTACCTTTAATAGCGGGTCTTTACAGATATACAAGAGACTTAAATTTACTATATTCAAAGACAAAATTCAGAAAGAACCTTGGATTCTTTTTTAATGGGCTACCCTTGATGCAAATGGGATTATTTGAGATCGATGAAACTAAAATATTTGATAAGACATTACCTTTTTGCGATATTCTTGTAAATATTGGTGCTAATACAGGTTATTACTCCTGCAGAGCTTTAAGTAAAGGTAAAAAAACAATTGCTTTTGAACCAAATTATTTGAATATAAGGATTCTTCTAAAAAATATTGAGGCCAATAAATTTAGTAATGACTTTTTTTTGCTTCCAATCGCCCTAGGAGACAAAAATGGAGTAATACCTATGTATGGTGATTCAACTGGAGCCTCTTTAATAAAAGGATGGGCTGATCAAAGAAACAGCAATCTTGTACCAATATCTATTTTTGATAATTTTTCTTCTTTTGTAGAAAGTAAAAGATGTCTAGTTGTAGTAGATATCGAGGGCTCAGAATATAGTTTTCTCAAAGGAGCTAAATCTTTACTAAATTCAGAAAATAGTAATATTTTTATTATGGAAATATCTGTTTGCGAACATCAACCATCTGGCATTAAATTAAATCCTAGACTTCTTGATACATTTAATTTGATGTTTTCAAATGATTTTAATGCTTACACTGCAGATACTAAATTAAGAAAGATTCATATAAAAGAGATTGAAGATATATGTGCAACCAGTATTGATACACTAGGAACTCATAATTTTATTTTTATTAAATCAAATCTTTCTCTAAAAGAAGTTGGGTTGGATAACTAGGACACCTATCTCATAAACTATTAAACTTATTTGCCATAACGGTTTAATTTTATTGCCTTTACTTATCTATGTGGATATTGTTGCCCACTCAACTAGTCCGTCCATGCAGAGAATGACTGCCTATTCAAAAGGGCTTGGGTAGAGAGCTGGAGCTGAATGTGATTGATAATGCTCGAGAAAAAGTACCTCTGGAATATGGGCAATTGCTTCAGAAAGTAATATTTCAGAAACAGGCAGATTTTGCATTATTATAAGAATTAATTATCCAGATACATTTTTGCTTACTTTTTGTCATGAATTTAAATACAACTACAATTTATATTTTGTTTATTTTGACATTTTAGTAAATAATTTCTAAATCTAGATTTCCAATTTTTCTTTTTATTAAGTTAGTTCTAAGCCTATCTATGGGAAAGAATATTTAGAATATAATTCTAATAATTTTTTTTAATAGCTAAAATTTTAAATCACTTTGTTTAAGTTAAATAAGCGAACTAAATTCTAATTATGGTAAATTCTGATTTTGAGAAGTATAGATATAATATTTTTTCACAAAATGGTGAGGATGGAATAATACAAGAATTACTTTTCCGACTTCAAGAAAAAATTAGTAAAGATCCTTGGTGTGTTGAATTTGGTGCTTGGGATGGAATTCATATGAGTAATACATTCAATTTAGTTAAAAATGGATGGAATGGTTTATATATTGAAGGTAATAGTGAGAGATTTAAAGAACTAACAAAAACTTGTGAAAAGTTTAGTAAATTATTATCCGAATGCAAATACGTAGAAAAAGATTATGAATCGCCAAATAGTCTAGACAACATTCTTAAATCTAAAAAGATACCTATTAATTTTGATATTCTTTCTATAGATGTCGACTCATTCGATTTAGAAATATGGGAACAATTGAAAGGTTTTTCTCCCAAAATTGTAATTATAGAAATAAATAGTAACTATTTACCAGGTATCCTTAAGTGGCATACAGGTAATAAGCCTGTAAATAAGTTTGGTGGCAATAGTTTTTCAGCCACTTTAATGGTTGCTAAAAATAAAGGTTATCAACTTATATGTCATACAGGAAATATGATATTTATAAAAAATGATTATTTAGAACTTTTGAATATTAGTAAAAAATATATTCAATATCCCGATTTATTATTTGATGATAGTACTTATATTGAAAGCAAAAGAATGAATCTTTCAATTGAATTAATCAATTTTTTTAAAAAAATAATAAAAAAATCAAAATCATTTTTCCCATGAAAATCTTGTGACAAACTCTATTAATATATTTTTTTTCGTAAATGTAAATTGTATTTAAATTTGATTAAAATTTATATCTCTTAAAGTTATAAATTGTTCTGGCATAGGATTTGTAGATGGATTTACTTGAATAAGATAATCAAATGCTTCTTGGAAGCTTAATTTATTATTTTTCATTAACCATGCCATACATATTAAAGGGGATCTTTCTACACCTGCTAAACAATGAATATAAATTGGTAATGATGAATATAATAAATTGATTAAATTTATAGCTTCATATATCTCTTCTATATCCACTGATCTTTCTGTTTTATGGTCTGGTAATACAATCCTCTTATGAACAAAATACTTTTTTAATTCTTTCGAGAAAGGTGATTCTATGCTGGAGCATAATGAAAGTACTGATTTTATTCCTTTACTCTTGAGTGTATCAATATCTAAATAATTTTTAGGGGCAGGACCTAAGCTGATTTCATTAATTAAAACATCATTTATTTGAAAGTTTATACTCATATAAAAATATTTTTACCTGTCAAGCCATTCAATTATTTTATAAAATTTAGGTTTAATTTTTTGGTAAGTTCTTTGTAAGTAACCATAAAGAATATTTTTTTTAATTTTACTTATAATTACATTATCTACATTAGATGATTCTTCATTAGAATCATTTATCAATTCCTCATTAGTAAAATAAGAATCTGTAAGAGCATATTCATACCCTTCATTACTATAAATATTTTTTTGTTTCTTATCTTTAATTAATCTATTAGTAACGATCCCTAAAAGAGGAGTTTTTGATGCCCTTATTCTATTTACGGATTCAGAAGGAATATTTCTTGCAATTTTTCCTATTGATATTAATAATATATATCCATCTATTAATTCTGAATTGATAATAGAATCTGATAAACCAAGAATGGGGGGACTATCTATTAGCACGTAGTCATATTCTTCTGATGTGGAAAGATTTTTCATAAATGATTTCATCTTATCTGAACTCAATAATCTTGCTGGATCAGGTACAACTGTGCCAGCTGTAATAACGCTTAAATTTTCAATTTTATCAACTTTTTGCACTATATTTTTGATTTCATAACTTTTTTCTATAAGAAAATTAGATAAACCCTTTAAATTATTCATTCCTAATCTTTTATGAATTTGAGGCTTCCTTAAATCAGCATCAATCAATAAAACTTTTTGTCCTAATTCTGCAATGGTTTTTGCTAGTAAAATATTAATGAGTGTTTTACCTTCAGAAGGGATAGAACTTGTATTGGTTAATATTCGAATTTTTTTATCAGTACTTAAAAATCGTATTGAGGTATAAAAATTTCTTAGTGATTCTTGATAAAGAAATTTTTGTTGCATAAATATTCTTTTTTCTTTATTAGTAAACTTGAAATTTTTTATGTCAAACATTTCTAAAACATTTCCACCCTCAATTAATAAATTATTGAAAACATCAATATTCGGGATTGTACCCAAAATAGGGAGATCAATAGCTTCTTTTATTTCATCGTTACTATGAAAAACATAATCTGTTTTATCTCGGATTAATGCTGCAAATATTCCAGAGACCAAACCAATAAAGATTGCCGAGAAAAAGCCTCTAGAAATGGATGGTTTTAAGGGGTTTCTATCTATAAATGGGTCTTCTAAAATTTTCCAAGGGACTGAACTTTGAGCAATTTTAAATTGAAAGTTTTCTCTTGCTGATACTAGAGCAAGCAAATTCCTTTGGGAAATGGATAATTTTTGCTGTAGGGAATTAAATTCTTTTATTAAAGTTGGTTTCTCTAAGAAAATATTTTTTAGATTATCTAATTTAGATTCAATATCTTTTATTTTTGCATAATTTAATCTCAATGCAGTTTCTACTGCTTGCGACTGACTATCGCGTAAAGCAGGCTTTAATTCTTTTAATTTTAGTTTAAGCCTCTTTATGATATTTGAATTTTCTTTAAATATTGTTCTCTTTTGAGAAATCTCATTTTCTAAAAAATTGATTTGCTTTAAAAGACTTTGATCATAATCTTTAATTTTTAAAGAATCAATTTTATTTGTATTATCACCTTTAATTTTTAAGTCATCAATTTTATTTTTATTAATTACTTCATCCACACTAGCAGATGAAATCGTTCCTTTTAAAATCTCTTCCTTCACAATAAAAAGTGTGTTCCTTTCTGATGTTAATTTTTGTAATAGTTCATTTAGTTTTTCTTCTTGTGTTTTTAAAGAGACCATCTCAATTGAGGGTTCAATTAATGAAAATTTCTCCCTAAAAGCAACTAATTCTGATTCCAAATCATTATTTTTCTTTTGTAATATTGGCTCTTGATTATCTAAAAAATCTAATCCATCTCTAAGTCTTTGTTGTCTTTGAGTTAAAGAAGTTTGTAAATATAAATTACTTAATTCTTTCAAAAGTGTTAGATCCTTTTTAGGATTTTTTGTAAGCAATTCCACTTTAAGTATTCCTTTAGCTCTATATCTATCGCTTTTTGATATGTCACCTCCAGTCCTTATACTAATATTTTTAGAAAGCCCAAGGTAAGTATAATTATATTTTTTTGCTACAGGATTTATTAAAAGAGGGCTTTTTAGATATTCAATAAGTGTAGGTAAATCATTACTTGTTTTATTTGAGGCTAAATCTTCAAAAAGTTGAATATCTTCACTAATCCCATTTGATCGACCATTACTCATGGGATCACTAATTAAAAGAGTAAAGTTACCTTTAAAAACTGGTTCAAATATTCTGTTATAAGCTGTTATCAATAAGACAAATATAAAAGCGAGAGAACCAAAAGAGAAGAAATATTTTTTTCTTCTGATCAAAATTTTGAATATATTATTTAAATTTAAATATTCATTTTCAATTATATTATTTTGTTTATTATTTATTGAATCCAATTCTAATTCCCCTTATAGATTAAAAAAATTTTTGCCATTGCTAAAGCTTTTTTATTAAATCAAAAAGCTCAGCAAAATTACTTACTAAGTTATAATAAAACAAAAAGTATGAATTTTTTTAATATGTGCTTTAAATTTTTAAATTTATCAAAATACTTTTTTTTTATTTCGATTTTTCTAACTTTTAATTATCCTTCTTATATATCAACTTTAAGAGCAGATGAATACAATAATGAGAATATTAGAAGTAATAAAAATGAATTAAATCTAATTAATAAGAATAGATACCTTTTAGCTGCCGGAGACGTTCTATCAATTAATTTTATTGATGTAAAAGACTTTTCAGGCGAATATATAATAATGCCTGATGGAACTATAAATCTTCCTTTAATTGGCATTGTTGAAGCAGATTTTATATCAATAGAAGAACTAACTAATCTACTGACTTCAAAATTTAGTAAACAACTTATACGTCCAGAATTATTTATAACTCTTAAAAAAAGAAGAGATATAAGAGTTTCTATTATTGGGGAAGTTAACAAACCAGGACTTTTTAATTTAAATTCTTCCTCCTCAATTGGTGAAACTAATAATTTTGATTCTTTCCCAACTGTTGTAGACGCAATTTCTGAAGCAGGAGGTATTAATTCAAAAAGTGATCTTAGCGCGATAACAATAAAAAGAAGATTACCAGGTAAAAATATAAATTACAAAAAAACAACTATTAATTTGATTGATCTTTTAATAGAGGGCGATCAATCACAAAATTTAATTTTATTTGACGGTGATATAGTAAAAATAAAAGAAGTAAAACCAAATCAAATTATTTCTAGTAAAATATTAAAATTAGCGAAAGCAAATCTTAGTCCTGATAAAATTACAATAAATGTCATAGGTGCTGTAGAAAATCCTGGCGAGTATGAAATAAAGCCAAATACCCCACTAGTGAAGGGAATTTTATTGGCAAATGGATTAACACCTTGGGAAGCGAATATAAATAATGTGGAACTTTTGAGAATAAATAGTAATGGCTCGATTTCAGTAAGAAAATATAAATTCAATATTAAAGAAAAAGTTTCCGAGGAAAATAATCCTCCTTTATTAGATGGCGACTTAATTAGAGTAAATTCAACTAAATTTTCTAAATTTAGTGGCGGCATTAAGACTTTAACTAGTCCCTTTGCTGATTTAATTACTTCTTATTCTTTCTTTAAATTAATATCTGATTAATATTGAAAAATTTTTTCATGCTTAAACTCTTTAATAATAATTCGTGGTTAAGTGTAAGATTTTCAATTATATTATTATCATTTTTTGATTTTATAACTTTAAATATATTATTTTTTAATTTATATAATATTGAAAATTTTATTAATTTCGCAACTATATTCTTATATTCATCAATTTCAATAATTTTTTTATATATATTTGGTAGGTATACTAAAAACTTTACTCCAACTATTAGAGAAGCTTTAGATGATATAAAAATAATTTTTCTCTCAAATATTTTTTCATTAATATTAATACACATAATAATAAGTTTAATTGAAATATTTGATTATAAAATTTTGACAATTTATCAATTTACACTTACATCAATAATTTTCTTTTTTATAGCAATTTTTACAAATATTTTGTTTAAGAATTTTTCTATTAATTACAATTTTCAAGATAAATATTGGATTACTTTTTTAGAAAGTAAAAGTTTAAATGATTTACAAAAAAGCAAATCATTTACAAGTCCAAGATTTAAAATCAGATATGACTATGAAAATTATCTTGAATTAGCAAAAAAGAATAAAATAGCTGGTGTGATATACGATGAAAAATATTTAAAAATAAATAAATATAAAAATTTAATAGATATTTGTATTAAGAATAAAACTAGGTTCTTAACTATTGAGAAATGGAATGAAAATATAATCAATTTTTTTTCAGAAGAATACATATATAATTACATCTCAACAAATAGTTTATTACTCAATCAAAATTTATTTGCAAAAATAATAAAGAGAGTCATGGATATAGTCTTAAGCTTAATATTAATAGTATTAACTTCACCTTTAATAATATTAACTTCAATAATTATTTTCTTAGAAGATAAGAATTCAATTTTCTACTTCCAACAGAGAAATGGATTGGATAATAAAAGTTTTAAAATTATAAAATTCAGAAGCATGAAAAAAGATGCTGAAATTGGTGGGCCAAGTTGGGCTTATAAAAATGACCCAAGAGTTACAAAAATAGGGAGAATTATAAGAAAATATAGGATTGACGAACTCCCACAACTAATTTGTGTTCTTAAGGGAGAAATGAGCCTCATCGGCCCTAGACCAGAAAGGGGAATTATTGATAATCAATTAATTAAATTAATTCCTAAATATAATCTTAGATATAAATTAAAGCCAGGCTTAACAGGATGGGCACAAGTAAATTTTTCATATGGAGCTTCTGTTGATGATTCCAAGATAAAACTTGGATTCGATCTTTTTTATATTAGAAACTTTTCAATACTTTTAGATTTTTTTATTTTACTAAAAACGATTAAGATAGTTTTAAAAGGAAATAATTCAGTTCCCAAGTAAACTATTTATTATATAATTATGAAATGAAATTTCAAGAATACTTCAATAAAGTAAATCAGGGTATATTAACTGTTGAACAAATTAAAATTAATACCTTAATAGATGAACTAAATTCCAGAATTGATACAAATAGACAGATCCATTTGATAGGTAATGGTGGTAGTGCAGCTAATTGTTATCACATAATTGGAGATTATATTAAAAGCTTTACTTTATTAAATAAGAGAATTAATATTAAATGTTATTCAGATAATAGTTGTTATATTTCTGCTGCAGCGAATGATTTAGATTATTCATTAATCTATGAAATTCTTATAGGAAACCAGATACAAGAAGGAGACCTAATTATCTTTTTTAGTGGGAGTGGTAATTCTCTTAATTTAATAAAAGCTTGCCTTAAAGCCAAAAAATTTAATATTGCTACAACCGCAATTACTGGATATGCAGGAGGAGAGCTAGGGAAAATTGTTGATAATCATCTCTACTCAAGAATCGACGACATGGAAGTCTGTGAAGATATACAATTAATGCTTTTCCACTACATAAAGCAGCAACTTATACAAAAATTTCAATTTGAAAATTTAAATTCAGAAGATCTAAACAATTCGAAAAGATACAAAAAAAGAACTGAAATGGGTGAGATAGCCTGAATTAGGTACGCATTTTTACTTTTAAGTCTTAAATAATTTTTTTGCTATTTTAATCTTATTATCAAATACGGTTGCAACTAATATCAGAGGTAATGGAATACTTAATGAAGTTACAGAAAATAAGGAATAAACAATAATGAAAAGTATAGGGATCCTCAAATTTTCATGCCTTTTCCAGACTATAAATAAAACAGATCCCGATGCTACAAAATAAATTATTCCGTATGTTAATAAAGAACCAGCCAAGGTATGACCAAGAGTTAGAGTACCAAGTTCTTGCATAATCCTATTTTGTGATTCAAAAGAAAAACTGGTTGATCCAAGTAAAAACTCAATTGGGGTTATTGTCGATAATTTTTCATAAAATAATATGTAAGTACTCCTTTTTAGATTAAGTCCATAGTTTTCTCCGCTATAGCTTAAGAAAAATACTAATAATATTCCAAAAAAAGAATATAAGTATTTCAATTTAATTTTTTTATAAGGAAAAATCAATAATAGTAAGGTTACTATTATTGCTGATCTAGAAAATGTGTATACCAATAAAATAAATGATATAAAAGTAAGAAACTTTTTATTAAATTGTTTAAAAATTAAAGTTAATACTGCAAATAAAGATGCTACTAGGTTTTTATCCATTCTAAATATCAAATCACCTTTAAAACGGTATATTTTTCGAGATAAAGAATAGTCCTCTTGAAACACAGATCTAAAAGATAAAGTATCAAAGTCAAGAGAAGAAAGAATGTGAAAAGTAAAAACTATTACTTCAAAAAATGCTAATGATAAAATCAATGCATATAAAAGAGATTTTAAATCTGACTTTTTGGAAATCAAGAAAATTAAACATCCAAAATTTATGATAGATACTGCAAAACTTCTAAGGTTATTTATAGAAAAATAGTATATAGCTATACACAATATTATTAAACAAATTAATCCAGTAATAATTCGCATACATTCCTCAAAAATAAATTTTCATACTTAAAAAATAATTCATAAGTTACTATTGGAAGCTAAGATTAAATAAAAATGAATTCCTTACTAATTATTTTTAATATTAATAACTAAAAATGCATAAAACAACTGTAATAATACATGGAGGACTTGGGAACCAACTTTTCCAGTTTTTTTTTGCTTTGAAGATAGTAAATAATAATAAAAAATTTTTAAGAGTGATATTACCAAAAGTAAAGCAATCTAATAATCTAGATATTTTTGATATCCTCGAAAAAAAATCACTAAGTAAATTAGAGATAATAAGAGTTAATTTATTTTTTTATCGAATAATATCAAAGATAAGAATTATCCCAGCTTATTTGCTGAGTTATCTAAAAATACAAACAGATGATAATTTAATTTATAATCCCAAAAAACTTAAAAATCCATTTTTAATTTATGGTTATTTTCAAAGTTTAAGTTTAATTCTTAAAAATGAACAAATCCAAGCTTATTTAAAAAAAGACTTTAAGAGAAATTATATTAATAAGAAAAATCAAAGATTAGGGGTACATATTAGAAGAGGTGATTACCTCTCAAAAGTTCATAATTCTACTCATGGATTTATCCCTATACAATATATAGTTAAAAAATTTATTGACTTATTTAGAGATATTGATCAGATATTTATATATAGCGACGGTGATGTAAAGGAAGAATTATTGAACTATTTGAATTATTATTTAGGAAATTCATTAATAAATAGAAAGAAATTTTTCTTTTCTTACAATTCAGGAATGTCTGATAAAGATGTTTTTTATGATATGGGTAAAAATAAATATTTAATTTGTTCAAATAGTACATTTTCTTTTTGGGCCAGCTACCTTAGTAAGGAGGTTGAGTATATTTATCTACCAAAACAATGGTATAAAAACAAAAAAATAAGCAACAACCTAATACATTCCAGAGTTAAATTATATTAATTTTTTAAAATATAAATTTATATATACTTCATGACTCTTAACTATTATTTATATCTATAAGCAAAATTATTCATAAAAAAATATGATTAAATATTTTAGATTTTCTGTTAAAATAAAATAATTATTTTTATTTATGTCAATAATTGTTGCCGGCGGTGCTGGATTTATAGGTATTAACTTAATAAATAAACTTTCTAAATTTTATAAAGAAATATATATTATTGATAATTTCTCAATCAATAAAAATAGAACAAATCTTAAATATATTGAAATTAAGGATAATGTTCATGTTATTGAATGTGATTTATCAGATATAAAATCAACTAAGGATGTCATTGGTAAAATAAAAACATCTTCAACATATCCAATTGAGATTTGGCATTTAGCAGCAAATTCAGATATACCCAGCGGGGTAGTAAATCCAAATGTAGATCTTAAGGATACTTTCATGACAACTTTTAATCTCCTTGAAGTTTCCAGAGTATTTGATATTAAAAAATTTTATTTTGCCTCAAGTTCTGCAATTTATGGAAATCATAATAATCTTGTAATAAAAGAAGATAGTGGACCACTAATGCCAATCTCTAATTATGGGGCAATGAAACTTGCTTCAGAAGCTCAATGTTTTGCAGCATTAGAATCTTTTTTGGATGATCTTTTAATATTTCGTTTCCCAAATGTAGTTGGTACTCCTGCAACTCATGGAGTGATTATTGATTTTATAAAAAAATTAAAACACAACCCTTTAGAGCTTAAAGTTTTAGGAAATGGTACTCAAGAAAAGTCTTATTTACATGTAGATGATTTAGTAGAAGGAATGGTATTTTTGAAAGAAAAAAATTTAAATAAAAAAAATAATCCAATATTTAATTTAGGCTCACATCAAGATACAGTTACTGTAAAGTTTATTGCAGAAGAAGTAGTCAAAAAATTCTCACCTAATGCAGTTATAACTTATGGAGTTGAGAATAGAGGCTGGTTAGGTGATGTTCCAAAGTTTTTATATGATACACAAAAAGCAAAAAATGAAGGTTGGGTACCTTCTTTAAATTCTAAAGAATCTATCAGAAAAGCAATTGATGGAATAATTCAACAAATTAAATGATTATAAATTAAGAATATATTTAAGAAAATACAAGCTTTTTCGTATTATCCTAAAAGCATTTTAAAAATTTTAAGTGACAAAAGATAATTAATTCTTAAAAAAGAAAGTATAAAACCATTTATTAATCCAAATAAAAATAATACTAGTCTTGACAAAATCTTAAATCTAATTTTTGTTTCATAACAAAAATTGGCAAACCAAGATCCTGTCATCCTTTCAGAATGGATTCGATAGGTAACTAGATCCTTATTTATTTGAATTATCTTTACTTCTGAAAGTAAAGCCCTTAACCAAAAATCCCAATCTTCACAAAATTTATAATCTTTAAAACGCAAAGTCTGAAAAACACACAATGACCCAGAAAGACTACTTCCACCACCAATAAAATTAGAAATTCCAGTCATGAAAACATTAGGTTTAGGGATATATTTGTAGTGCATTTCTTTTTTGACATTTCCCAAAAGGGTACTATGGTAGTGCCTTACGATACATTTTCCCTGCTTTGCAATAAGGCTAATTGTTTTTTTTATCTTATCTGGATGCCAGATATCATCATCATCACCAAAAATAATTATATCTGTTTTACAGTTCTCTATCCCAACATTTCTTGCATTTGCTAAACCAATTTTGGAAGACTCAATAAATTCATACTCTATAAGATTATTAATCTTTTTTTTAATAATATTTTTAAGTTTTATATTTTTTTCAATCTTTCCAGGATTAGTTATGAATAAAATTTTATTTGGTAATTTTGTTTGATTTAGAATTGAATCTAAAAGTTCTAATAAATAGTCAATTCTCTCGAATTTAGTTGGAAGACAAACTGTAGAAGATGGTTCCATATTATTTTTTATTTTAAAAGTAAATTTAACTTAAATATATTTTTTACCATTATAAAAAGTCAAACAAGTTGATAAATAAAAAATTAAAAATTGTCTTAAAAATGCAAGGACATTAATTATTAAATTGCTAAATCATTATGTCTCTGAATTATTATCCTTTCATTTTTAACAATACTATTTATACTAACTTTTTGTGAATCTAAATTATTTTTTTTACTTCCATTTAATTCAGTATAAAATATAGGTCTTGCCGCAGAAAATAGTCCAAATTTTTTATATGCTCTACAGCATAAATCTAAATCATCTAATTCAAAAGGTGCGAATTTTTCATCAAAAAATCTTAATTCTTTAGCTTTTGACATTCTTAAAATCAGTGGTCCTCTATTTACAGTTAATCTAATTCCATAAAAGTTAAAATAATTATATAACCAGTAGGTTTTGAAAATTCTCATAAATCTACCTGTAAGTTTACCAAGCAGATGATTATTTGAGAAAGGATATTCTCTACCAAAAAGATTTATTGGAATAATATGATCATTTAAAAAAGTAAAATCATGAGCAGTTCTTCCGCTAACTGCAAATAAATCATTTGTTTTAAAAATGTTTAAAAGAGTTGCGTCCCAATTTTTTTGTTTAATAACCATATCATCTTGTACTATGGTTGCATATTTAGTATTAACTTTTTTGAGGCCTATATTATTTGCTCTAGTTTCCCAAATATCATCAGTATGAATTATTTCTAAAAGTTTATTAATCTTAAAAGAATTAATGAATTGATTTATCTTAAATTCAGTAGCATCATTACAACCGTCTAATACAATAATTATTTTTATTGTTTTTTTACTGAGATTTTTTAATAAATTACTTAGAACTTTAATAATTGTATTTTCTTTATTATGAACGGTGAGTATGATAGTATTCATGATTTAATTTTTGTAAAACAAAATCTAGTATCAATATCTCTAATATCTACTTTAATAAAATTATTTTTTAAAGGGAAAATTTGATCCAAAGGCATATGGGACAAAAGTATAGAATGTTTTTTATTTTCAATAGATTTTATTATGATATCCCATAATTTCTTATCTGAATTTGAAAATGGTTCATCAATTGCCAACATATCAGAATCAATTATTAATGATTTTAAAATAAATAATCTTCTCATTTCTCCAGCACTAAGAGTTTCTATTAAACGATTTTTAATTACTTGAAATTTTTCATCTTTATTAGGCTTAAATATAGTAAAAAATAGTTCTTTAAAATCTTTATTTAAATAATCAAAATTCTCAAAGTTAAAATCATATATTTCAAAAAAATCCTTCATTCTTCCTCTATAAATAGGTAAAGGTATTAATGATAAAGAGATTGTAAATCTTTCATTTTTCTTTATTTTATATTTAGTTACGTAACTTTTATAAAAAGTCTGGATATTATTCTTCCTTATAAGATTTTTTAAAAATGTTGTTTTCCCTGACCCACTAGGACCAAATATATTTAAAATCATTTTACCTGAAATTGGTTAACTTTATATAACTTTTCTATTGGGGCAATCCCAAATTGAAGTTGGGAATAATATGCCATACATCTAGTTATCCCTGGGATTAAGCGACTTAATAAAGCAAGAACTGAAGCACTATTAGCCAAGGAAGTATTTAAAAATCCAAAAACAATAGTAAGCAAAGAAAAGAGTATTATTATTAACGAAAATGCTTCAATTACAATCTGATTTATAAAATTATAGCTAAAAGTTTTATACTCATTAGTATTATAAATTTTATTACTTTTATTAAAACTATATAGAATTGGGTCAACTAATTTCAAGGCAGACAGTTCATAAGAAACTTCAGTAATATTATCTAAATCAACAAATTTATTCTCAATCCCTTTTAGTATTAATTTACCTAATTGAAAATTTTTTTTAGATATAAATCTTGAAAAGACAAACAATAATACAAATAACGGAGCATTTATAATAAATATTGATATTCCAAGAATATTCAGAAGATAAATTAATCCCAAAAAAGCAAATAATAGTTCAGCTATACCTGCAGCTACTGGAATATCAAATTTTGCGCTTGCAGCATAAGTAGCATTCATAATACTTTCTTTAAAACTTTCAATTGATTCTTCTTCCTTTTCATTAGAGTAAATCCTATTATTTATAAATTTTCTTACTATTTTTAATTCGTCACTATTTTTTTTATCAAATATCTTAAAGCATGCATATTTCCTTAAAACAATTACTAAATAAGTTCTTATTAAAATTAAAAAGATAATAAATATACTCAGAAAGATTATATTTTGGTTGTTGTTTAATGATGTTATAACTAAAAAAAGTTTTGATGCAAAAGTAATTGTTAATAAGTCAATTATGCTAGCTAATGACCAAGAAATTATAGGTGCCCTTATTGATAATATTCGATCCCAAATAAATTTATTCATAAATTAAAAATTTTTATCTCAATAAATTAGATATTGCTGCAAATAATAAATTCTACTACAGAATATATAACTTAGGAATTAGAAGTTTACTTGTTTGTTAATTTCCAATATTTATTTAAATTTTTATAAATAATCTAAAGATTAATATGACTCAGCTTAACATCGGGTTTAAATTAATAATAAGGTAGAACTTAGAATATGGTTATAATTTCAAGATGTCCTTATAGAGTTTCTCTTTTAGGAGGCAGTTCTGATTTAGATTGGTACGTCAACCAAAACGGTGAGGGTTTATCAATTGGATTTGCAATTAAATTATATTCTAGAGTAGTAGCTGCTGATAGGAAATCTAACGGTTTTGGGATTTTAAACTATAGTTCAAGAGAAGAATATAATGCCATAGACTCTATATCGCATCCAATCATTAGAGCAACTTTAAAAAGACTTAATATAAATAAAATGTTAGAGCTATCTTCGATAGGAGATACTTTATCAGGATCAGGACTTGGGAGCTCATCTTCTTTTTCAATTGCTTTAATAAAATCAATAGTAGTTTTGCAAAATTTGGAAATGTCTAATAATGAAATTGCACATATAGCTTCAGAGATTGAATTGACCGATTTAAACAAACCAATAGGAAGACAAGACCAATATCTTTGTGCTCTTGGAGGAGTGAATGTATTATATTTTAAACCTAATGGTTTGGTAAATAATAGAAATGATTTAAAATTAAGTGAAGCAATTGAAAACTTTTCTAAAAATTTATATCTCATAAATAGCAAGATAAGAAGGAATGCCTCTAAAAAACTTGAAAATATAAAAAATGACAAAAATTCTAAAATTCATATTGACGAATTACTAAATATTGCAAAAATTTTCTTAGATAAAAGTAAAAACCTTAATAAATCAGAAATAGAGGAGTTTTTAGAGATTTCCATGAAAAAAGCATGGGATATTAAAAGAAATATGAATAGCGTCATGAATTTAGAACTTATTAATATTGAGAAAACTATTCTAAAAAAAGGTTTCTCACTTCTTAAATTACTTGGAGCAGGAGGAGGAGGTTATTTTTTAGTTTCATATAAAGGCAATAATATTGATAGAGAAAAAGATTTTTTTGAATCTATTGGCCTTGAATTGATAAAAATAGAATTAAGTCATGAGGGTTGCAGTGCATGCATTTTTTAAATAAAGAAATTAAACAAGCAATTATTACTTTAGGGGGAAAGGGTAGAAGAATTAAAAGTATTACTCAAGATATTCCAAAACCCCTATATCCAATAAATGGTAAAAGCACTCTTGAAAGAGCAGTAAAAAATTTAAATGATCAAGGTATTTCTAGATTTATTTTTTTTGTTAATTATATGACCAAACTATTTGAGAGAGAATCTGATCAACTAATGAAAAAATATAATATTCAAATAAATCTTATAAAAGAGAATATACCCAGAGGAGAAGCAGGATCAATATTTCATTGTATCGATAATTTAGATGAAAATTTTTTATTTATACATGGTGATATTATTTTTGATATTGATCTAATTAGATTTATTAATTTTCATAGTCAGAAGCAATCAGATATAACTATTGTCACACATTTAACAAACCATCCTGAAGACTCTGACTGTATAGTTGAGTCTCCAACATTATCGATTAATAAATATAAGTTTAAGAATACAAGCACTAATGATAAAAGCTTCTATTTAGGAAACGCTGGCTTTGCCTTGATTAAAAAATTTGTGATCATTTCACTCAAAGAAAGATTAAAAAATTACGATCACGAAATTTCTCTCTTCAAAGATGTTGTGATTGAGGCAGTAAAAAATAATTTTAATGTTTTTAGTTATAACACTTCTGAATATTTAAAAGATATGGGGACACCTGAAAGACTTAAAAAAGCAGAAGTTGATATTAATCAAAATATAGTTAGTAATAGATCCTATAGATCAAAGCAAAGAGTTCTATTCTTAGATAGAGACAATACATTAATAAAATGCCCAGAAAAGAAATATATAACTAGTAAAGAAGAATTAATTATTTTTGAAGAAAGAATTAAAGAAATTGCAAAAATATCCAAAAACTTTGACTTTTGTCTACTAGTTACAAACCAGCCTCAAATATCAATGGGTTATGTTTCATGGCAAAGTGTTATTGAAATTAATGGAATAATTATTAATAAATGTCAATTATTAGATCTTAATATAGCTGGCGTATATTTATGTCCTCATCATCCACATGCAAATTTTGAAAATGAAATAGAAAGTCTTAAAGTAAGCTGCTTTTGCAGAAAACCTTTACCTGGATTATTTTTTGAAGCCTCTTATATGAAAAATATAGACTTAAAAAATTCAATGCTTATAGGTGACTCCTTAAGAGATATTATGGCAGCTCAAAACTTAAAGATGAAATTTAAAAACGTAAATGAATTATGAAAAATACTATATTTATTTATAAAAGAAACTTTTTTTTTATTTACTTAAATATTGATAAAAAAATTAATTTTAAAAAATATAAAATAATCTTTTAACTATGAAAATTATTGTTTTTAAGGGTGGTTTAGGAAATCAATTATTTCAATTAGCATTTTATTTATATTTAAGAAAAAAACTACCTTTTGAAAAAATAAAAATAAATTCTAAAACTGGGTTTATTTTAGATTATAAATATAAAAGGAAATTTCAACTAAAAAGAATCAATAGTTATTTAGATCAATCATCTTGCTTAATAAATTTATCTATTACTTTTATAGTAATACTAGACAGATTTTCTCAGATTTTAAAATACTTTAAAAATATTAAGGTTATAAAAAGTTTAGATGAATTTATTTTAGAAAAAAAAACAACTAATCAAAATAAAAAGTTTTCAGATAAAAAATTTCTATCAGAAGATTTTATTGACTATTTTAATTTAAAGAATAATATTATTTTTAATGGATATTTTCAATATTATCAAGTTGTTAAAGAAGTATTACCTGAACTCGCCAGAATTTGTAATTCCTATCTAGAAGGAGAATCTAATATTAAATTTTCAAATTTATATAAAAAAATTATTTTATCAAAAAATTCTGTATCAATTGGTATAAGGCTTTATGAAGAGACTAAAGATCCTACTCTTTATTCATTCAATCATAAAGAAAAAACTCCTAAAGACTATAATAAAATCATAAAAAAATTAGAGTCTTGTTTAAATGAACCAACTTTTTTTATATTTGTGAAAGAGGAAAATAAATTTACTGATCAATTAGAGTTTAACTCTAAGCATTATTTTATAACAATTAAAAAAGGATATGTAGATCCATGGGCATGTATAAAAGCTCAATCTTTATGTCAACATCATCTTTTCAATAACAGTACTTTTTATTGGTGGGGTTGCATTTTATCTGGACAAGTATTTAGAAAATCTGCAGAACCAAGTTTTAAGTCTTATATATTTGCTTCAGATAATTTCACTGATCCAAAAATATATCACCCAGATTGGGAAAAATTTTGACTTTAAATAAAAAAACATATTTATTAAATAAATTATTTTAATTAGGAAATAATTCCTAAAATATAAAGGTTCTAAAATTGAATTTCCTTTATTAAAGAATTTATTTTATATTCCAAAATATATAAATAGAAATTTAAAATTATTATTCTCTTTTTGAATTAAAAAAATTTCTACTCATTTCATAATTAAATTTTTTTCTTGATGGGATTAATTTTTTCAAAATATACTTTGGAAATAAAATATACTTTAATTGAAAATCTGGTGGGTCGATATTATCGAAATAAATAAAAGGATTTTTACTTTTCTTCATTTTTTTTATACAATTTAGAATATCTTTTGGTGAATCTGCATTTTTTCTTCCCATCCCAACTGGATGATAATGAGCTGTAATAGATTTTCTAGAGTATACAGAATCTTTTTGATTAAATGAACCATGAATAGTAAATGGGTGCCAGAATAATACATCACCTTTTTTTAATGCAGGAGCATATCTTTTTATATTTTCCTTTTCAACAAATTTTAAAACAAATTGTGCATATTCATAATGATCAGACTCACATACTTGTTCATAAGTTTTATGTATATCAAAAGTATGACTTTTGGGACAAACAAAAAATCTACCAGAATCTTTATTAATATCCTCGAGAGCAATCCAACTTGCAATCATTTTGCCTTTAGGAATAGTATCTAAATACCAAGTATCGCTATGATCTGTAGTCCCAGTACTTTTATCAAAAAGCATATTCTGCCAATTTATAAAATATTTATAATCACTTATTTCATGAAGTTTTTCCGATATTTCTTTGCATGTAATTAAATCTTTTATATGGTTATTAAGTTTACCTATAAATTGCTTTGTAGGGGTTTGAATGGATTCAATAAGATAACCTTCTTCAGTTAAATTATTAGACCTAACCCAATTATGCATTGATTGTGTAAAATAATATCTATTTTCTTTTTTGAATTCCTCTAGAGATTGAAGAATATTATCAATAAGAATATTTGGGATTAATTTCTTGACAATTACAAAACCATTTTCATAAAAATCATCTTTAAGTTTCATTTTTAAAACTATTTAGACTTTTTTACTTTACCTGAAAACGGAAAGGAATGAATTATAAACTGATCTTTTTGAATAGTAATCTATAAATTTTTTTCTTTTTTTATCTTTTAATAAACCATCTCCATCACCATATGCCCCAATCAGGTAAGTATTCAATAATGCCTCATATAAAGATTGATGAATCCCATTATCAAAACTATTGACATAATCATAATTTGTGAACGAAATTCCAGTATCTTTAGAAATTATTGGAGTAATTCCAAAAGCAACCGCCTCTAAAACTGCAGCGACTTGTCCCTCTTCTAAAGGAGCTGCAATAATAAATTTAGATTTTAAATAAATTGATTTTAAATCATCAGATAAAACCCAACCTCTATTTTCAATATTAAAAATATTTTTATAAGATTCTCCATATTTTTTTTTTAAATAGTTATCGTATAGCTCCGGAAAATTACCAGTCATTATTAATGTTGGCAAATCCCTATTTAAACTTTTTATCTTTCTGAAAAATTTTATCCAGGAGTCAATTGAATAGAATAAACCCTTCCTATGGCCATGCATTGATGCTGGAAAACAATATATTAACTTATTCTCATATCTATTTTTATTTAGATTTAGGTAAAAGAAATTAGAATCAATCTGAGCATTAGCAATCTCAAATAAAGATTTTTTCCAACCCTTATTTAGATAGCTACTTAAGGTATGTTCATTGCCAATTAAAATTACTTTATCTGCTAAAAATAAAAGTAGGCTTTGTAAAAATGGTGGGGAAGGAATCTCCTCTTTAATAACTTCTATTTTATATTGATTTATGTTCTTTTTGATTTGTTCTAATCTATATCCATTATTTGCATTCATCAAGATCAATATCAAATCACATTCTGGATTAAGTAATTTAGCTAAAAATAACTTGGGACATGTTAAACCACAAATTAAAGTATTTTCTTTTTTTAGATTTTTAATATTATTAAAAAATTTAAAATTAATATCACGGGAACTCCAGTCTTCTATATAAACGTTTTTTGAAATTGAATTTAAAGCCTTTCCTACAGATTTCAGGACTAGTGTGGGTCCTGAAAGAAATTTGTTTATTTGACTTGTATTATTATTTAAAACCGATTTATTAGTTACAAATAAAGAACTTTCATATTTTTTATTTAAAAAAGTTTTTTGTTTTTTTCTAGACAAAGATGCTAACTGTTTATCTATAAGGGTTGTGAGAAAGGAGAGGATATTTATAAATATACGATTATATGAATTGGATATTGGCAAATCTTTGAGTTTTTATAAATTTTTTTAAAATAATTATATACCTTTAATCTAAAAATAAATAGTTTTCTATAAATTCACTTAAAGTGATTAGAAAAATATGATAAAGAATCGATTTACTACAATATTTCGACGTTTTGTAAAAAAAAATTTTCAATGATATCAATTATGATTTAAGATTAGGCTATAAAAAAATATGAAAAAAATATTATTACTATACTCATTATTAATAACTTTATTTCTCTTAGAAAATATATCTAATATTAAACTTATTGGTGTAGATTATGATAATTTCTCATATAGAAAATTTATCGAAATAATTCAGGAATTAACTCTTATATTTTGCATTTTTATTATTATAAAAAAATTTAAATTTTTATCTTTATATTTTGGAAAGATTAATATTATTATAAAATCAGTATTTTTTGCTTTTTTAATTTACGAAGAATTAAGTTATTTGACAAGAGATTTCTGTCATTTCTGTAGCAATTTTAATGAGCAATCTGAATTTAACCTACATAATTCATTCTTAATTGGATCTTCTTTTATAAAGAATATATCTTTCCCAATTATTGGTGAAGTCTCAACATATACTTTTATTTATTCTTCATTTTGTTTGATGATATGCTTTGGAAAATATATTCCATTTATAAAAAGAATAAAAGGCTTTTTTTTGGCTCCAAAATATTATTTTCTAGCTTTAATATTTATTATAGAAAGATTTATATCACTATTTATGGTTCTTATTGGATTTACTGAAAACTATGAGATGATTATTTTTAATCAAGAATATTGCGAACTCCTACTATACTTGAGTTTATTGTGTGATTTGCTAGATAAAATAAAATTATCAAAAATAGATTATGTAAAATTAAGATTTAATCAAAACCAAGTATCAGATAATTCTAATGAATTTTGAATATCTTGAGTCTAAAAAATTTATAGTTAAAAAGACTACTTTTCTCATTTTTATTGATGATGTCCACTTCGCATAAACATTACTAAAAAAGATTTCAGTTTTAATATCAAATAACGAACTTATGAAAGTAAATATTTTATATTTTCATGCCAATTCTGATCCTAAAATTTTCACTTTTTAATTTTAATATCTCCCGAAGATAGTTAAATTACATGCATTCTTTGCGAAAATATATATTTATTATAAATATTAGGTTTAAATCTTATTGCAAATCTTAAATTTTTATCTTATTAATAAAATCTTATATCTCAAAACATTTTATAAAGTTTTCATATAAATCCTGCTTAAATATTATGATTTTTAAAAGTTTATGAAGAGAAAAGTACCATACAAAAAATGAAATAAATATAGATCTTAGAAAATTAAAAAAATTTCTTGATCTAGGGTGATTTACATATATAAAAAAATCTAATATCAGTTTATAATTATCAAGCTATTTGTAATTTTAAAGAAATGAATAGAAAATATCTAAACTATCCAAAGAGAGTCGATATTACATATTATGAAAAAGCTAGAAAAGAAATTATTAATTATTTCTCTAAAGATAAAGATCTTGAATCTATTTATGAATTTGGAACGGTAAAGGCTCCAGGTATTTCTGACATTGATATTATACTTATTTTTAAATCAAATCCAATCAATATAGAAAAATATAGTTTCAGAGAGATAAATGAAAGAGTTTTTAGTTTAGTAGCTAATGGTAATGTAATTAAAATGGAAACTAGCACTTTTGCTTGTTTAGATTATATAGATAATTTTAATTTAAAACTTCTTGACGGAGTTTCTATAAAGAAAAGCCCAATTCCAAAAAATTTAAAAAGTATTAGAGAAATTGTATCTATATGCGATTGGCTGCCTGAGAGGATAAAAAGAATACAAATGATTTTATCCAAATCATCTATAAATATATCTCATACATTATGTCTTCTTCATTCAATAACTTACTCAATAAAAAATGCTGAAATTTTAGCAAGTAAAATTGAACTTTCAGATAAATTATTTGATTTGATTTCATCTTTAAGATCTAATTGGTATGATTTAAAAAATCCTGAAATAATATTAGAGAAGACTTTAGAATTGTCTATTGAAGTTGGCCTACACGCCATATTAAAACTAACAGATTTACTTATTCAAAAAATACCTATAAGCTTATTTGAATCCAATTATAGAACTAGTGATTTATCAGTGCCTTTGCATTTTGATATAACCCTAGACTTCCATAATTCATTATCTTTTAATTCATTAGAAAAATATAGAAAAGATAAAACCATAATATTTCCTGGAATTTTGGCATATCATTATCTGAATTTAGCAGTTCTTCCTACCCAAATATCAAGAAGATTGTCTCTTAAATTATTTAATAAAATTATTAATCCAACTTTAAAATTAGAAGATGAATACATTAATTATTTATATATTAAAGCATCCTTAATTAGTGATAATTTAAATTTCCTAGAGAAAAATAAATTCAAAGGAGGTTTAATAAGATATGGCTTCTATTCATAAAGGAACTCAAAACGCTTATCTAAGTTTTATAGGATGGTTCTTTTCAACAAAGAGTGAATATGTTTTTATAAAAGAACCATGGCAAAAACAATTATTTGCAAATTATATTTCTGAATCATCTTTCATCGAAGATTTTAATAAGAACGAATTAGAAAAGTATGAATATGTCCAAATGCTTGAATACAAAAAAGAAGATTATAAAAGAAAAGATTTATTATATTTAGCTCCAGTCACCCGACTTGCAGAATATGTAAATAAACATTTAAAAGAATTTCTTGTGGATTTTATTGTTCATGGTAGTATTTCCACTTTAGATTACTCTGTTGGCTGGAGTGATTTTGATACTTTAGTAATTATAAAGAAAGAAATCTTAAAAGACCCAGAAAAATTATTAATACTAAGAGAACATATTTTGTATTTAATACCTGAACTTTATGCTATTGATCCTCTTCAACATCATCAATTTATTATTACAACTGAAAATGCAATCTTGAATTCCTCATATTCAGTATTGCCATCTCAAGTTTTCAATTTTAGTAAATCTTTACTTGGAAGTAAGACCTTAAAAATATCTAAAAATAGAAATAAAAAAAATGCTTCTAGAACAATATTATCAATTAACAGTTTATTCAAAGATTCATTTGAGCGAGGATATATGGATCACCATAAAAAACAAAATATTGCACTTCAAGATAATTTCAGAAATAAAAATACTATGTATCAACTAAAGTATTTTTTGTCTTGCATTATGACACTTCCAACTTATTATTTTGATGCGATTGGACAACCATGTTATAAGAAATATTCATTTAAAGATTTCTATTCTAAAACAAAAATTAATTCAGAAATTCTTGATAAATCCTCCCAGATTAGAAAATATTGGCCTGAGATGGAGAAATTTCCTTATGAAGGCAATTTAATTCCAGATTGGATTTGCGGAATATTAGGTAAGGACTATTTTAAAAGGGCCTATGATTTTTCTTCTGAAATTTCACAATCTATTATTAAATATTAAGAAATGAATTATTGATATGTATTGAGTAAATAGATAACAACTGTAAAATAAAAAAATGATTAATTATCAATCAGAATTTTTGATTACATTCATATTCTCCAATGACTAGTAATAAAATAGTTCCTATTATTTTATGTGGTGGATCTGGAACAAGACTTTGGCCATTATCAAGGAAAAGTTTTCCAAAACAATTCTTAGCTTTAAGCTCTGAGTCAAATAAATCATTATTGCAACTAACTCTTGAAAGAATAAAAGATTTAATTGGAGTTCAAGAGCCAATATTAGTTTGTAATGAGGAGCATCGATTTTTAGTTGCTGAACAAATGCGACAGATAAATATAAAGCCTAAGACAATTCTTCTCGAACCATTTGGCAGAAATACATGTCCTGCCATAACATTAGCTGCGATAAAAGCTCTCGAGTTTGAAGATGATCCGATTCTTTTAGTTTTATCTTCAGATCATATGATAAAAGATAAAGAAAAGTTTCTAAAAGTAATTGAGACTGGTTTAAATTATGTCAAAGAAAAAAGATTAGTTACATTTGGTGTTGTACCCAAGTCTCCTGAGACTGGATATGGATATATAAAATCTCAAGCTTCAATAGATAGTTCACTAAATATAGGTTTAGACATTGATTGTTTTATAGAAAAACCAGATTTAGAAACAGCTAAAAAATTTGTTGCTGATGAAAGATATATGTGGAATAGCGGAATATTTATGTTTTATGCAAAGGCAATCCTCAATGAAATAAAACGCTACTCGCCAGATATTTTTAAACATTGCACAAATTCACTTAAAGATAATCTATTTGATTTAGATTTTCAGAGGTTAAATATAGATCATTTTACTCAATGTCCGAATACTTCTATTGATTTTGCTGTCATGGAAAAAACTACTATGGGGACTGTTTTACCTTTGGATGCTGGCTGGTCAGATATAGGGAGTTGGAATTCAGTTTGGGAAATTTCCAAAAAAGATAAATTTGGTAATGCTATTGAAGGTAATGTTTTGGTTAAAAATACTTCAAATTGTTATTTAAGGAGTGAAAAAAGATTAGTTACAACAATAGGTTTAAAGGATTTAATTATTATTGAAACTAGTGATGCAATTTTAGTTGCGAGTAAAGAAGAGTCCCAAGAAGTTAAAAATATAGTAACTAGATTAAAAAAAGAATCTATCCCAGAAGGTCAGGAACATAAGAAAATTTATAGACCATGGGGGTTCTATGAATCAATTGTTGATGAAAACAGATGGCAAGTTAAATTAATAAATGTAGAGCCTGGAGAAAAGCTCTCTCTCCAAATGCATCATCATAGGTCTGAACACTGGATTATTGTTAGTGGAACAGCAAAAGTTGAAATTGATAATAAAGAAATAATCTTGCATGAGAATCAGAGTTCCTATATACCTTTAGGATCTAAACATAGATTATCTAATCCTGGGAAAATACCTTTAAAGCTAATAGAGGTTCAAAGCGGCTCGTACTTAGGTGAAGACGATATTGAAAGATTTGAAGATAATTATGGACGTATTTATTAATAAAAATTTTTTGCTCTGCTAGATTCAATATGATTTATAAATAATTTAAAATTTCTTCCATTTAAATATAAAAAATTAAGAAATAAACTACTCCTAGCAAAATCTTCATGAAAATATTTCTCCAATCAATAATTAAGAATAAAAAAATAAAAGTAGTTTTTAATTACCTGAAACTCTTTTTAAATAACTTATTAAGAAAATTCAACTATAAATTAAACAAAAATAAGAAAATAAACTTCGTTATTGAGAAAGCTGATTGGTCAATAAAATGGGATGGGATTTATATGAAAAAATATATTAATAAAAATTACGGAGAAAATCTAATTGAACTTAGTAATATTCCATTAATTAATCATCCCCCCAAAATAATTCACTTTGGTTCTCAATACATGTGGGTTGACTGGTCGAAATTGATTTCTAAAAACAATAAATACGTGGTTTCTTTCTTTCATGGGAAATATGAAGATGGTACTGTTGCGAGTAGATATATAGATGAATTCATAAATACAACTGATGCCTTATATAGAGTTATTACTGCTTCTTCTCTTATATATAAAAGATTAAAGGAATGGGGTATCCCAAAGTCAAAATTAATTCAAATACCTATAGGTGTTGATACTAATTTATTTTCATTACCTTCGATTATACAAAAAAAGAATATTAGACAAAAACTGGGTTTTAAAGATCATGAAATAGTAATTGGATCATTTCAAAAAGACGGAATTGGTTGGTCAGAGGGAAATCAACCCAAATTTATTAAGGGTCCAGATATATTTGTAAATTCGATAGATTTAATCTCAAAAGAGTTTCCTGTAGCAGTTCTTTTAACAGGTCCTGCAAGAGGTTATGTCAAAAATCAACTAAAAGATAGAGGTATCAAATTTAAACATATCTATTTAAATCACTATGAAGAAATTGTGAATTATTATCATGCATTAGATCTTTATATCATTTCTTCAAGAGAGGAAGGAGGACCAAAAGCAATTGTTGAATCAATGGCAAGTGGAGTACCATTAGTCTCAACAAACGTTGGAATGGCGAACGATTTTATAGTAGATAATATTAATGGGGCACTTGTGGAAAATTTCGATCCTGATGAGATTGCAAAAAAAAGCTTAAAAATTCTTAAAACTCCTTTTAAAGAAAATTTGATCAAGCAAGCAAGATTAGATGTCATGAAAGCTGATTGGAAAGTTGTCGCTGATATGCATTGGCAAAATGTTTATCTTCCAGCACTTAAAGAATTAAATGAAAAATAAATATCTTTTTAGATTTTGTATCTAAAAGAGTTTACAATTATAATCTTCATACAAACGACTATGTCTATTCTTCTAACAGGTGTTGGAGGTTTTATTGGTTTTCATCTGGGTAAGAGAATACTAGAGGAGGGTATTACTTTAATTGGCTATGACAATTTAAATTCTTATTATGATCCGATCCTTAAAGAAGCCAGATTAAAGGAATTAGAAATTACTTCTCAGAAAACTGGTACTGAATTTAATTTCATTAAAGGTGATCTAAGGGATAAATTAAAAATAAATAATACATTTGAAAATTTCTTGCCTACCAAAGTTGTAAATTTAGCTGCACAAGCTGGGGTAAGGTACTCTATTGATAATCCATCAGAATATATTGAATCAAATCTATTGGGATTTGGTAATATCCTTGAAGCATGCAGAAATTCAAAAGTAAAACATTTAGTTTATGCGAGTAGTAGTTCAGTCTATGGAGGGAATACAAATATGCCATTTTCTGAAAAAGCAGGGGTAGATCATCCTGTAAGTATTTATGCCGCAACAAAAAAGTCAAACGAATTAATGGCCCATTCTTACAGCCATTTATATAACCTCCCTACCACTGGCGTGAGATTTTTTACTGTATATGGTCCATGGGGCAGACCTGATATGGCACTTTTTCTATTTACAAAATCAATTTTAAATAATGAGCCAATCAAAGTTTTTAATAATGGCCAAATGATAAGAGATTTCACATATATAGATGATGTTATTGAAAGCTTGATAAGGATTTTAGATAACCCAGCCACTACTGATAAATCATTTAATACCAAAGCTCCAAACCCTTCAACTAGTTGGGCTCCATATAAAGTTTTTAATATTGGTAATTCTAACCCCACAAAACTAATCGAATATATAAAGGCTATCGAGGATGAGCTAGGTATTAAAGCCAAAAAAGAGTTGTTACCTCTACAACAAGGGGATGTTCCTGCGACAGAATCAGATTGTTCACTATTAGAAGAATGGATAGGATTTAAGCCAAGTAAAACAGTAAAAGAGGGTGTAAGAGAATTTATCAAATGGTATAAAGACTTTTATAAAATTTAAACAAAACAAAAAATGAATTATCCAGACCAAAATAAATGTACTGTAGCCATAATTGGGCTTGGTTACGTTGGTTTACCGCTTGCAGTTGAATTTGCAAAGTTAAAAAAATCTAATACTTCTGGAGAACTTTTAGAAAGAAAAATAATTGGATTTGATATAAATAATAAAAGGATAGAGGAATTAAAAAAGGGTTTTGATAGGACAAATGAAATATCAAAAGAAGAATTAAATAATATCAATTTTTATAATCTAACCTCTGAAGTTAATTCCATTTCAAAGGCAGATGTTTTTATTGTCGCTGTTCCAACTCCGATTAATGAATTAAGGGAACCAAATCTAAATGCACTAGAAAATGCATGCATAACTGTAGGGAAAGCCTTAAAAATCAGAATCAATTCCGAACGGATGGGGAATCAAATATTACCTATTATTATTTTTGAAAGTACTGTATTTCCAGGGACTACTGAAGAAATATGTATTCCCTTAATTGAAAAAGAATCAGGTTTATATTTAAAAAACAATGTTTTTAAAGATTTCTTTGCTTTTGGATATAGTCCTGAAAGAATTAACCCTGGAGATAAGCAACATACCTTATTGGATATTAAAAAAGTTACTAGTGGCAATAATAAAGATTCAGCAAAGTGGATAAAGAATTTTTATGCATCTGTTATCACTGCGGGCGTTCATGAAGCAGAGAGTATCAAAGTGGCAGAAGCTGCAAAAATTATTGAAAATACTCAAAGAGATCTTAATATTGCTTTAGTGAATGAATTTGCAATAATATTCAAATTAATGGGAATTGATACATTAGATGTAATTAACGCTGCATCAAGCAAATGGAATTTCCTCTCTTTCAAGCCAGGTTTAGTTGGAGGACATTGCATTGGTGTCGATCCTTATTACTTAACATATAAAGCTAAGCAATTAGGATATTATCCTGAAGTGGTTTTAGCAGGTAGAAAAATAAATGATGGGATGAGTAAATGGGTGGTAGATCAAATTATTTTAGAAATAGCAAAAAGAAAAATAATTATTGATAAAACTAAAATACTTCTTTTAGGATTAACATTTAAGGAAAATTGTCCCGATACAAGGAATACTAAAGTTATAGATATTATAAATTATTTGAAAGAATATAATGCTGACATAACGATAGTAGATCCATTAATTAATTGTAATGAAATAAATCAAAGGTATAAGATTAATTCATTAAATGCAATTCCAAAAAATACAAAATTCTCTGTAATTATTTGCCTAGTAGCTCATAAAGAGTTTATTGAATTTAAACCTTCAGACTGGGAAGGCATAAAATCAGAAAATGGTTTCTTCTTTGATTTAAAGGGATTTATTCCTAGAGAGTTTGATTGTATTAGACCTTAAAAAAGAAAATATTTACTTAAAAAAGAATTACCAAAAATATTGTTGCACGGAGTATTCAAATATGAGATTTTAAAAGGGAAATATAAATAAAACTTTAGGGTGATCGAAAAGGTAAATATTTTTAAAAATTTTTTAATAAAACTTTGGCAAGTTTATATATACTTAAACATTCTTATTAATTCAACGAATAAAAAATCGAGGAGTAATCCAAGACTATTTTATGCAGGAGCTAGAAAAGGAAATAAAGGCGGTCCATTAGTAAAGTTCCAAAAATTATTAAAAGCTTTTCCTGAGTATAGATTTAGTTTTAATATAATTTACGTAATCTCTAACAATGCTCATCTTAACCAAAAATCATTAAACTTAATATACAAGAGAAAACTACCCACAATACTTAACCAAAATGGTGTTTATTATCCTGCTTGGTACAATGGCGATTGGAAAAATGAAAATTTAAAATTATCAAAAGTTTATCATTTGGCTGACTATGTAATATGGCAATCAGAATTTGCAAAAAAGGCATCAAATAAATATCTAGGAAAAAGAGAAAAGTCTGGAGAGATTTTATATAATGCTGTTGATACGAATATATTCAAACCCAAGAAAAAAGTAATTAAAGATAAATTTACATTCTTGATTACGGGAAATATAAGAAAAGGAAGCAACTATCGAATATTAAGTGTATTAATCGCTCTTAAAGATATAGTTTCTGAGAACAGAAATATATATTTAAATATTTCAGGTTTAATAGAAGATAAGAATTATTTTGAAAATATTATTAAAGATATGAATTTGAGTGAACATATTAATTTTACTGATAAATATTCTCAGGAACAGGCACCAGATATTTACAACGAAGCGGACGCTTATATCACTATGTCATTTCAAGATAATTGTCCTAGTGCTGTATTAGAGGCCATGTCTTGTGGCCTACCAATCCTTTACTCTTCTAGCGGAGGAATTCCTGAACTAGTTGATAGCAGTTCAGGGGTTGGACTATACGTTGAAGAAAGTTGGACAAAAGTTAATGTCCCAACTAATTCACAAATAGTGAATGGAATGAAACAAATAATATCTTTAAAAAATAAAATGTCAGACTCTGCTAGAAGAAGAGCAGTAGAAAGGTATGATATTAAAGATTGGTTAAGAAAACATGGAGAAATAATAGAGAAATTATTCTATACAAATTAAAAAAAATATCAAGACTAAAACTTACGCCAAACTGCTAATAATTTTCCTTGCACTGATAATTGATCTGCATTTAAAGTAATTTTCTCATAATTTTCATTTGCAGCTTCTAATGTTATTTCGTTACCCTTTCGAAAAAAATACTTTAATGTAGTTCCTGATCCAGGGACCATAGCACTAACTATTGTGCCGTTTCTTAAATTTAAATAATCCCTAACTGGCTCCATTAAAACCATATCTCCGTCAGCTATAAATGCATCAATCATTGAATCTCCATTAACTGTGAGAGCAAAAACATTTTTTTTTCTTAAAACATCAGAAATATCTAAATTTTCTTGAACATCAGAATAAGTCTCAATGAAACCGCCTGCAGCAACTGAACCCATAATTGGAACTCCCCCAGTCATTTCATCTACTATTTGCATAGTTCTTGCTTTACCTTCTTGCCAGGATATATATCCTTTCTCCTGCAAATGTTTTAAACGACTTTGAATCGGAGCAGGTGATTTGAGGCCCATGGCTTGCATCATTTGCCTGATCGAAGGACTATGTTGAAATTCCCTCATATAGTTCTTTATCCATGCATAAAGCTCATTTTGAGCCTCGGTAAGATTATCAACTGAAGGGGTCTCCATGAAACAAATGTACTCTAATACATTTGTACCCTTTTATTAAGCAGTTTGCAAGCATTTCTACTGGACAAGGCAAGATAAAAGTGCTTGTTGAGCATGTAATCTATTTTCTGCTTGATCAAAAATTCTATTTTTCTTACTTTCAAATACCTCATCAGTTATCTCT
>MDTE01191271.1_pt1 | contig 32397 bp, 34 predicted proteins | sample 811231 | NCBI WGS metagenome assembly MDTE01 (sample SAMN05326651, study PRJNA326480) | marine metagenome | isolation source: seawater | place: Indian Ocean: Red Sea | collected 2010 | reverse complement strand
TCAATTATTTACAGCAAAAATACTATTGAGTGGGAGTAGGGCCCTCTTAAAGTCACCTAAGTAAGGATAGTCTCCAATTCAGTAAAATCTTTTACAATCAAGTCAGGTTGGTGGGGGCTTTCTCCAAAAGGTCGTTTTCTTCGGTCTATGAAAACAGTCCTAAATCCCCATGCTTTTGCTCCTATACAATCGAAGGCATGGTTCGCGACAAACAGTATGTTAGAGCGTTCAATATCTCCAAATTCGATTGCTATTATTTCTTCTGCTTTGGCATAGGTTCTCTTATCGGGCTTGAAAGCTCCAGCCTCTTGTACTGAGATTGTGAGATCAAATTTAAAACCTATATATTGTTTTGCTGTTTCCAACATATCTCTGTCCCCGTTTGAAAGTATCGATAAATGGTAGTGTTCGTGGAGTTGATTTAGACTTTGTAAAACATCCGGAAAAGGTTTCAATTTTTCAATTCCGGAGACCAGCCATTCAACCTCAGATTGAGAGTAACTAATATTTGCTCTAGCAAGCACTTGGCTCACTGCTCTGTGTCCAATTTCTCTGTACGGAGTGTGTCCTCTGTCGATGAGGGCGTCGATCATAGAGTCTTCAAAGTGAGTGCGCCGCCACCAGGTTACAAATTGATTAGGATTTCCAGTCCATCCTTTATCTTTAAGAAAGGGCGTGACTAATTCAGTTAGCCCTGTCTGCATATCAACAATCGTGCCGTATTGATCGAACATTAACATCTTGATTTCACGTTTTAAAATGTCGGGGATCGAATTAAACATCTTCATGCCTTTTGATGGAAACATAACATTTGCGCGAGTTTTAACCGTATCGTCTATGATATCACTTCAAAGACCCAAAGTACGGCTGAGTGGTAATAAAGATCGAATCTTTTAGTACTGCCGGACATTACGCAGTGGTGAAAATGAATCCTAAGCATAAATCAAATATAATAGAAACTATGATTCAAACCAAAACCGTAATTAAGTGAGAGTAGATGAAGATATTAATAGTTTCTATTGCCGTGGTGATTTTGTTGGCCCTGGTAGTTGTGTTTGGAATAAGTTACGAAGAACCTGAATCAGAACAAATCCACAAATCAGATTTATATTCTGTAAGATTTTATGAAGAAAGGTTAGTGGTTCAAACTTCTCAACGGAATAACGATGGGTTTAGAAGTTTGTTTAGGTATATTTCGGGGGAAAATGAACAATCTGTTAAGATAGATATGACTACACCCGTTACAGAGACAGGCACTGGATTAGGTTCGACGATGCAGTTCTATTTGCCTTCTGGATTTGATGAACTAAATACGCCATCCCCAACGAATCCTAGGGTTCAACTATCTAAAATACCCGCAGGATATTATGCTGTTTTGAGTTATGCAGGCAGTTCTAATGAACAAAATTTTGCTAAACATCTCGATCTTTTAGAAACCGAGCTCATTAAAGACAATGTTGATATAACTGGCCCTCATATTAAGGCCACTTATAATGGACCGTTCACACCTCCTCCATTGCGAAAAAACGAAGTAATGTATCCTATTCATTGGGAGTATTAAATGCTTAAAGTTGTTTTTAGACCAGTGAAAGGCAAAGAGGCTGATGAGATGATTGAAGCTTCTGATAGATATATGACTGCCTTATATCCCGCAGAGAGTAATCATTTGATTTATTTGGATGAGTTACTGGCCAGCCAGAATTTGTTTCTAGGTGCCTTTGTTAGGGGAAGCATAGCAGGGTGTGGCGCGGTAGTTTTCAAAGACGAAGAGGAGCCATATTGGGAAATTAAAAGATTGTATGTTGATGAAGTCCACAGAGGCAAGAATATAGGCTCTCAAGTGATGGCAAGGCTTGAAGAATTTGTTAGGTCAAGTGATACCTTGACTATCCGGCTAGAAACGGGGATATATCAGCCCGAAGCCATATCCTTGTACTATAAATTAGGTTATTGTCAGATTGAACCCTTTGGAGAATATACAGAGGATCCATTAAGTATCTTTATGGAGAAGAAATTACTGCAATAATTTTTCGATAGCAAATTTGAATTATTGGTTACTTTGTTTTTTAATATACGAGGGTTAACAAACTTTTATGTCCATGGAGGGACCGATGAGTGAAGAAATGAAACTTACAAGTGAAACTATAGAGCTCTTGCATAAAAGAGTTAGTGTCAGGAAATATGCAGATGAGCCGGTGCCTCAAGAAATGATAGATGCTGTTTTGAGTGCCGCGTTCAGAGCCCCTACGTCTTCGAATATCCAAGCGTATAGTGTCGTAGTTGTTAGAGATCAAGACACTAAAGACGAGCTCTCTAGGTTAACAGGTAACCAGAGGTGGGTAGCGCAAACTCCTGTGTTCCTTGCTTTTTGCGCTGATTTAAGGGGCATGGAAGGCGCGCTAGAAAGGCATGAACACGATCTGGACGATAACAACTTAGAGATAGGGCTAGTTTCGAGCATTGATGCTACATTGGTAGGAATGTCAGCTTATTTGGCTGCGGAATCGGTAGGTCTTCAAGGTCTTATGATAGGTGGAGTACGAAACGATACTAAATCGGTTGCCAAAGTATTAGGGTTACCGAGTAAAGTGTACTGTGTTTTCGGTATGTGTTTAGGGTTTCCTGGAGAAACACCAAAATTGAAGCCTCGCATGGCTTTTGATCATATGGTTCACCACGAACAATATGATGCGGACAAATTACATGCCGGTTTAGACGCATATGACAAAGCTCTAGCAGATCATTATAGGAGTCTAGGAAGGGAAACTACTGATGCGTCATGGACAGATGATATTGATAGTAAATTTGCAGAACCCAGAAGAGACGATTTAAGAGAAGCATTAAAAGATTTGGGATTCGACTTCAGGTAACACGATAGTGCCGACAACTCTTAACTGACTTCTTTTGGTTTTGAGCAAATCATGGTTATGCTAGCATTCGTGTGCAACTATATGGGTGGTGGACAGGTATGAGAGTATTGGTGATAGGTTCTGGGGCGAGAGAGGATGCAATTGCGTGGAAACTTTCTCAAAGTGTAAACTCCCAAGGTATATATTCTTTACCCGGTAATATTTCTATGGCTCGGCTTGGACCTACTTACGACGGTGATACATGTGACTTCGATGCTATTGCTCAAGTCTGTGCAACTCATAGCATAGATTTGATTGCTGTAGGTCCCGAAATTCCTTTGTCTGCGGGTATAGCAGATTACTTCAAGTCCGTAGATATTTGCGTGTTTGGGCCTTCCAAGCAATCTGCCAAACTAGAATCTAGTAAATCATTTGCTAAGAATGTCTTAAAAAAATTGGGTGTGCCAAGCCCAACGTATCATACTTTCCAAGACCCAGTTGAAGCTAATAATTGGATTGACCATAACGATGGTCCGCTAGTGATCAAAGCTGATGGTCTGGCGGCAGGCAAAGGTGTGTTTATAGCCGAGACAAAAGAAGAGCAACGATTCGCAGTGGCGTCGATGATGTCAGGACGTATATTTGGAGATGCTGGTGATCAGATTGTTATAGAAGAAAAGATAACTGGTCCAGAAGTCAGTGTATTTGGGTTTTGTGATGGTTATGATGTGTCTGACTTGGTTGTGGCTTGTGACTATAAACGGATATTCGATAATGATCTGGGGCCTAATACTGGAGGTATGGGGAGTTACAGCTACACAGGAATAATTTCGTCGGAAGATCTAAAGGATATAAAACAACGAATTTTCCGTCCTGTGATTACTCATATGGCAGACATCGGAAGCCCATATTCTGGTGTTTTATACGCCGGTTTGATGATGACTTCGGACGGTCCTCAAGTACTTGAATTCAATTGCAGGCTCGGAGACCCTGAAGCCCAGGTTATTTTGCCTAGATTGCAAACTGATTTAATGGATGTCATGTATAAGTGCGCCGTTGGACAATTGTCGGAAACAGAAATTGCTTGGGATGAACAAGCGTCTGTAGGATTGGTATTAGCTTCCGAAGGATACCCTGCTGAATTTCAAACTGGATTTGAAATAACTGGCCTTGAAAGTGATATGCTTGGCACGTACGTGTTTTGTGGAGGCGTGTCGGAAGGCCTAGAGAACAAAATGATTACTGCTGGAGGGAGAGTTCTTACGGTAGTGGGGCATGGACACACAGTGACTGAAGCCAGAGATTTAGCATATGCTAGAGCGAGTACTATAGAATTTGATAATAAAATTCATCGTAATGATATTGGGATGGGTTTACGCATATGAGATATGACCTGATCATATCGTTTTAACAATTGGAGTATGCTACGATTTCGTATAGGATTCTGATAGATAGATGCACAGGTTTTGAAGTGAAATGAGTGAATGGCATAACAATCTAGAGCAATTGGCACAGGAACTGTCTGAAGCGAGAGAAGATCGAGACAGATTGATTGCCGAAACAGACAAAGCCAATGCTCAATTTCAGGAAGAAATAGAAAATCAAGTCAATAATTTAGAGATAGAGACTTTACTTATTGAGATGAACAACAAATTATTGACAAAAACTGGCAGTGTTACTAGCAGCAAATCATGGGAAGAGCCTATAGCGTCAGATGATGAAAGTGAAGAAGAATTAGATGATGGTGACTTTATCAGTGTTCTTCTTGAATGGGAAGAAAATGGGGAAAGAGAAATAGCGGTTGATTTAGGTAGAGATGACTCTGGATTGTATCTAGAAGTCAACGGGCATGAAATTCCTATGGAAAAAGAATCTCTTCAGGCTGCCCTACTGTACGCAATCAAAGAAGAATTGGATCTGGTTTAATTACCAGAGCCATATATGATCAATCTCTTGTTAATAATTTCAAATCAAAGAAATCACAAAGGCGTTTAGGAGACAGTGCGATATGACAAGTGACATCAACGGTCCTGTGGTGGCAGTGCTTGGAGGTAGTACCTCCGATTTTCCGGTTTTGAATAAAGCGGTAGACATTTTGGATGATCTGGGTATTCCGAATGAACTTAAAGTTGTCTCTGCCCACAGAACGCCGGACTTGTTATTTGAATATGCAGAAAATGCAGCAGAACGTGGGATTAACATCATAATCGCGGGAGCCGGCGGAGCAGCCCATCTTCCAGGAATGTTAGCGTCTAAAACTATCCTTCCAGTAATAGGAGTTCCGATCCCTTTTGAGCATTTGAACGGAATGGATTCCTTGCTATCTATAGTGCAAATGCCCAGAGGTGTTCCGGTTGCAACGGTTGCTATAGGTGGCGCAGAGAATGCTGGTATTTTGGCGGCCGAAATTCTCGCTATATCTAACGATGAAGTCCGTGGAAGGTTGAAAAACTGGCGCGACGAAATGACTTCTAAAATACTCGAAGTCCATGATAACGATTAACTATGGGGAAGGAAATTCAAATACCAGTTGGCAGTACCTTAGGAATGATAGCTGGAGGCCAGATAGGAGGTTTTTTTACTGAAGCCGCCTTGAGAATGGGGTATAAAGTGGCGGTTTGGGATCCCGATAAAGCTGCACCTGCAAAACGGTTTGCGTCAATACCTTTGACAGGATCCTTTGACGACCCGGACGTATTAAACAAGTTTCAAAAGGCAGTGTCTGGGGTATCTATCGAATGGGAAAATGTTCCTAGTAACCTGATCAAAGGATTAGAGAAACATGTAATTGTAAGACCAGGTAGTAGAAGTTTGGAATTAGCTCAGGATCGGATCAAGGAAAAGACGTTTCTCGAGGGCAACAATTTTCCTATAACACCTTTCTATCCTATACAAGAGTTATCCCAAATTTCCGAAATTGATTTCGATTTCCCGTGGATTATCAAGACCGCTACTCTAGGTTACGATGGCCATGGTCAGTGGTATGTTGCAAATCAGGTAGATATTGACACGACTTCCTCTCTGCAAAACACAATGGTGCCCATGGTTGTAGAGAAGGTGGTCAAATATAAGCGTGAACTTTCAGTAGTGATAGTTATAGATGAAGAAGCAAATTGTATAAGTTATCCCCCTACAGAGAACTTGCACCAAGGAGGGATTCTAAAGATGAGTATTTCTCCTGCAAGAATAACTGATGATATAAAACAAAAGGCAATAAAACTAGGCCGGAATGTGATTCAAGCGATAGGTGATTCAGGGGTCTTTTGCGTAGAAATGTTTCAAACTCAAGACGACGAATTGCTAGTAAATGAAATCGCCCCAAGGCCGCACAATTCTGGTCACCACACTATTGATGCATTCTCGATTTCACAATATGAGCACCAAGTACGGGTATTGGCTGGGTTACCATTACGGGAACCAGTTATGTTAAGTAAATCTGTTTTGTTAAATGTACTTGGAGATGAATACACCGTGTTAAGCAAGGACGAACAGTTGTATAGGGTTCTAGATTCAATGGATGCCAAGATTTATTTGTACGGTAAGACTAGCGTTAGGCCTGGTCGAAAAATGGGGCATATAATGTTTTGTGGGGATTCTTTAGACGAACTATTGGGACAAGCGGATTATTGCCAAAGTATCTTAGCGCCTGAGGATATCTGATGGGTGAGACGGATACGCAAATAGCTTTTCTCACAGATTTTGATGATACTGCTGCTGTTCAAAATGTGGCAGAAATGATTTTGGAAGAATTTGGCGAACCTACGTGGAAAGATATTCGCTCTCGCTTCAGAAATGGAGAAATGACGCTCAAAACATATCAAGAATTGGCCTTTCAAGAGATTACGGTGCATCCAAGCATCCTAGGAGAATATGCAGCAGGAAATGTTGATTTACGGCCTGGGTTCTACGAAGTGTACGAGTATTGTGCAGAGAGCCATATCCCCCTCGTGGTTGTAAGTTTAGGATTAGACTTGTATATAAAACCGGTATTAGCTCATAATGGATTTCACGATGTTCCAGTGCATTGTGTTGAAACCAGATATGAAGACGGGGAACTGACATATTTATATAGGGACGTCAAATCTGGTAAAGAAGACGAGGGGAATTCAAAAGGATTGGTCGTCCAATCTTTTAAACGGCAAGGATGCCAAGTAGTTTATGCTGGAGATGGAAGATCCGACTTCGAAGCTGCTAGAGAAGCGGATATTGTAATTGCCAGGAGCATCTTGATAGATGAGTGCAAGGCACATAATATTAACTACTCAGTATTTGAAGATTTCTACGACATACTGCAAATTCTCAAATCTGTGAGTTGATGACAGGACGGCTATATGATTGAAAGATATTCACTTCCCGAAATGAAATTTATATGGTCCGACGAAAACAAGTATCAATTATGGTTAGATGTCGAGTTGGCTGCCTGTGAAGCTTGGACAGAGGCAGGAGTTATTCCTGCGCGAGATATGGAATTGTTGCGCGATGCAAAGTATGACTATAAAAGAATGATGGAAATTCTTGATATAACCAAGCATGATGTAACGGCCTTTTTACAGTCAATCACGGAAAACATTGGCGAAGAAGGTAGATGGTTACATTTAGGTATGACATCGTCCGATATGCTAGATACTGCTTTGGCAATTCAGCTCAAGCAGGCAGGAGAATTACTAGAAAACGACCTCGATAAGGCGATTTCTGCTGTAAGTAAACAAGCAACAATGCATAAGAAAACGATCATGATGGGCCGAACCCATGGAGTACATGCTGAGCCAATTACGTTTGGGTTGAAAATGGCACTATGGGTTCAAGAACTCAAACGACAAAAGGTAAGAATTCAGTCCGCCACAAATGATATTTCCGTTGGTAAAATATCTGGTCCGGTTGGCACTCATGCCACGATTCCTCCTGCGATTGAGACGAAAGTGTGCGAAGTGTTAGGTATAAGTGTCGCTGAAGTTTCGAACCAAGTGATTCAGCGTGATAGACATGCTTATTTCGTTTCTACATTAGCTTTGGTGGCAGGATCGTTGGAGAAGTTTGCCACTGAAATCAGGTCTTTGCAACGAAGTGAGATTCATGAAGTGGAAGAACCTTTTGAAAGTGGCCAAACGGGGTCATCATCGATGCCTCATAAGAGAAACCCTGAATTATCTGAGCGCATTTGCGGTTTGTCACGGCTTATTCGAGGACATAGTGTATCGGCTATAGAGAACATTAGCCTTTGGGGCGAAAGAGATATCAGTCATTCGTCTGTGGAAAGGTTAATTTTGCCCGACTCATGCATGGCGCTTAATTATATGCTAACAATATTTACTAGGGTCATGGAAGGTTTGGTAGTGCTCCCTAACGAAATGTGGAGAAATCTTGAAAGCAGCCGGGGACTCGTTTTTAGCCAAAGAGTGTTGTTGTCTTTGATTGATAAAGGATTCAGCAGAGAAAAGGCTTACAAAATTGTTCAAACGAATGCGATGGATGCATGGGATAATGGAAAAGATTTCCGAGATCTAATACGGGGTAACGAAGAAGTCAGTAGAGCTTTACTACAAACTGAATTGGATGAATTGTTTGATTATGAGTATTACGTTCGATTCGTCGATGAAACATTTGAAAATATTGACCTATAGAAATGGACATGATTAAAGAGACATACTTGCCACATAGATTGAGCCAAGGGAAAGTTCGAGATACTTATTCCATCGATGAGGATACTTTACTCATGATCTCTACCGACCGCATATCAGCATTTGATGTGATACTACACGAGGGCATCCCTGGGAAAGGAGAGATACTTAATAAAATATCTCAATTTTGGTTTGATAAAACGTCACACATTATTGGCAACCATCTGATGTTTCTGGGGGATGACCCCCAAGTTAAAGAAGTATTTTCACATAGTGAGCTTATACAAAAATTACCGAAGGAATTGTGTACTAGGTCAATGGTGGTTAGAAGAGCTGAAAGAATAGATGTTGAATGCATAGTCAGGGGTTATATCACGGGGTCTGCCTGGGTTGAATACAGTAACCATGGCACTGTGTCAGGTCAAGAAATGCCTAAAGGTTTGGCTGAAGGGGAAAAGTTTCCTGAACCGATATTCACTCCTACGACGAAGGCAGAATCAGGACACGACGAAAACATGACGAAAGAGCAAGTGGTGAATTTGGTTGGGGAAGATATGGCGGCCACATTGGAATCTGTGAGTAAACAGGTGTACAATTTTGCACACCGTTATGCTATTGATAAGAAGATCATTCTTGCCGATACGAAAATGGAATTTGGATTAATAGAAGGTGAGTTGACACTAATAGATGAGCTTCTAACTCCAGATTCCAGCAGATTTTGGGAAGCGGATCGATATGTGGTTGGCACATCCTTGCCTAATTATGACAAACAGTTGATAAGGGATTGGCTCGAAGGGACCGGTTGGGATAAAGAATCAACCCCTCCCAATCTCCCCGACGAAGTGATAGACAATACAATCAGTAGATACGCTGAAGTGTATCAACTTTTAAAAAATTAATGTAGGAGTAACAATTGCCTCGTTCTAAACATAGGAAAAAACCCCAAAGAAGAAATAATTCTTCCAATATCTCAACCAGTAACACTAAGAAAAATAAGCCAAATTATCTATATATTGGTGCTTCAGCGATTATAGCGATCTTGGTAATAGCAGGATTTGCAGTCGGAGATTGTGGTGCGGCCATTAATAGCGATAGACCCCAAAACCCAGAAACAGTTGGCTATAGTGATAAACATGTAAGAGGTATAGGTGAACAACAGCAAATCATGGAAATTGACGGCAAACCAACCGCTCGGCACGTTGAAGATGGGGTGAAAGTAGATTACAACACGATCCCTCCTACATCTGGTGATCATTGGAATCGACCGGAAGATTGTGGTTGGACTTCAGACCGTAGAAGAGACGAGAGACTAGTTCATAATCTTGAGCATGGCCATATAGTAGTTAATTACAATTTCGGAACGGATAGCAATGCAGATGATCTAGAAATACCTTTGAAGGACTATCTGGAGTCATATGATATGTTTAATATGTGGGGTGTTGCCAACTGGACAGATACCATTCCGTTAGGGACTATGGCTCTAACGGGGTGGGGCGTTATGGATAAATTTGAAGGAATACAAGAGGATAGGATTGAAGAGTTTTTCAAGGCTTATTCGGGTCGCCTAGGTCCTGAATTTCCATTTGGTTTGCCTTGTAGTATTCCTACATCTAATATGTCTAAATAACATGTGCTGGGACCTTAATGAATAAATACGATGCTAAAATTTACGTCACCTTGCGAAACGGAGTTAACGACCCCCAAGGGTTTACCGTTAAAGATAAACTGAATCGGCTTGGTTATGAATCCCTGTTAGATCTACGGATTGGCAAATATATCGAAGCTGAGATAACTGCAGAAAACAAAGAGGCTGCCCATGCAGTAATAAGAGAAATTTGTGATAAGGTATTAGCAAATCCTGTGATAGAAAATTTTAAAATCGATATCACCGAATTTGGTGAATAAGTCAAATTGGAGGAAATATGATAGTTTTAATGGTGTCCATTTCAATAAAAGAGGGATTTAAAGATCAGTTCATGGATTCTTTAATGGGAGATGCGATCGGATCTAACAATGATGAGCCTGGATGTTATAGGTTTGATGTTATTCAGGATAATGAAAACAGCAATTTGATCCATCTTTATGAGGTTTACCACGATCAAGCCGCAGTAGATGCACATAGAGCTGCTCCCCACTATGTCAAATGGAGAGCAGAATGTGAACCCTGGTTTGACGGGGAAATAGTTAGGAAAATAGGGACTCCGGTATATCCTCCGGTAGGGAAATGGAATAAGCGACCCCGAGTTGATTAATGTATTAACCTAAACCGAAGGTTTGTCATATATGCTAATTGGGATTATCACTAAATTACGAGAAATTGTTTTTGGAGTACAGGATGGCCTGATTAGTAATGTGGCCTTGACGACTTCTATGGCTATAGCCACAGAAAGCTTGAATTCGATTATTATTGCGGGTATCACGGGCGCCATCGCAGGAACTTTCTCCATGGCCTCTGGTGCCTTTCTGTCTTCTAGGGCAGAGATCGAAGTAAACATGTTGATTAATGATGATAACTCGCGACGTAATCACCGTCTATTAGATCCGCTAATGGATGCGATTGCAATGGGGTTATCTTTCTTGGTAGCGGCTTTAATTCCCATTCTCCCTTATTTCATTTTGGTAGGGACAGATGCCGTTTGGTGCTCTGTTACGGTAACCCTAATAAGTCTGTTTATGTTGGGCTTGGGCAAAGGTTTTTTGGTAAAGCAAAACATACTCAAGTCAGGATTAGAAGTATTTGTAGTTGGAATGGGGTCTGCTGCGATAGGTTACCTGTTGGGAGAATGTATCCCAATATTACTCACTAATTTGAGTGTTAAGCTGTAATCTGTGGAGGAAAATATAATTGGCGAAGGAATTTGGTTGTTAGGCTTGCAGCTACTGCCACGAAAAATATAACGGCTGTCCAGATCATCACGTTTGGCGCAGTGAAGTAATCAGATAATTCTCCGTTCAGCCAATTTGCGCCAGCCATGGAAAGTCCTATATGCATTTGATATGCCCCTGAAACTCTCCCTCGCACTTCGTCAGGTGTGTACATCTGCATGATGGTATGAGTTATAGTCATGAATCCAGCTCCACTTGCACCCATAAACACAGCTGAAATAAGAGACAGCGATCCTGCGGACGAGATGCCTAATACAATCGGTGTTATGCCGCTAGCGAAAGCTAACACAAGGAAAATTTTTCCTCTTTGTTTAGTCCCTTTAACTCCTGCTAGCAGGATAGCAGTTATGAGCGCTCCTACACCTACACCCGACATTAACAAGGCAGTGTCATAGACTGTTTGAGCCCCTAGTTTTTCTTCTGAAAGATTAGGTAACATTGATTCGTAGGACATAACCAAGGCACAATGAGCGACAGCCAAGAGTATTATTGCACTCAGCATAGGCGTTTTGTATACAACGTTAAATCCTTCGAAAAAGTTGGATAAAAAAGAACGGTTGGGGTTGACATTGCCTGTTGATTTTGTTCGGACTCGTGCCACTTCGTATAAACCCACAGCGTAGAAGGCAGTGCATAGCCAGAACGCTAAGGCATTTTCTACATAAGCTCCTGTCCAGGGTGTCAGAGTTGATATCCAAATGATAATGATCATAGCTAATGGTCCTAAGAATCGAGAACCTTGTTGAGTGGCTTGGTTTAAAGAAACAGCGTTGAGTAAGTGCTCTTTAGGAACCATGTTAGGGATTAGTGACTGAGTTGTGGTCATTTGTGCGGCTCGGAAGCTGCCGTTAAGCATTGCAAGTAACAATAATATCCAAGGCCCAGCTGAAGTATACATGGGTGAATTTGGGACGGTGACTAGGATAGAGAGAGCTATGTTATTAGCGACATTAAGGATGTAGGTCCATTGAAGAACAGTCTTTCGGTCAAATCTGTCAGCTAAGAATCCTATGATAGGGGTAGCAAAAAATCGTGGTATCATAGCCATAAAGGTTACTAGTCCAGCCCAGCCGGACGAGTCGGTCATCACGTACACTAGCCAGCCGCGTGCGACAATTAGAGCCCAAGCGGCAGATCCCGCGCAGACATTAGCTATCCAGAGGGTCCGGTAGTCTTTATATTGCAGAGCTAAGAGGAACCTGTCTGCTAAACCTTTGAGCATCAAATTTACCTTATGTTGGGATTAGCCAATTATACACAGGCTGCGGGGTTTGTATATACGATTAGTTATTGTTGGCCCATCTGTGTACTTCTCGTACGGGGATGGATGTAACCAATGTCATTGAATCATTGTCTCTGGTAAGCCTCACTTGTTGGTCTTCTTCTTCGATTACCATATACCTTGATACAGCGTTTGTGATATCAATACGAAGAGCATTTATGATATCTGGAGCGAGATCGAACCTATCAACTGCTATAGCTGTTTTTAATCTGTCTCGCGCAGTTTCTTTGGTGAATTCTTTTCTTGTCCTGGCCCAACGTATTAGCTCACGCATGACTGTATTCCCCCTTATTAATTCCGACGAATGCTTTTATTTTCTTTAAGAGGCTAGCGCTTTGGGGTTCTTGGATAGGTATGTCCTCTCCGTCTAAACGCCCAGCAATTCGGTTGAACGCCGCTCCTGAGGCAGAGGCTTTGTTATGCACCACAGGGACCCCTTGATTTGTTGACGTGATGACTTTGTCGTCTATAGGTACCAATCCTAGTATGTCAATGGCTAAAATGTCTACTATGTCATCTTTGTCCAACATGTCGCCTTTGGCAACGAGATCTGGATGTATTCTGTTTATTATTAGGCGGGGCTGTTTGATCCCTGCTGCATCTAAAAGCCCTATGACTCGATCTGCATCTCGGACTGCGGAGACTTCTGGCGTCGTAACGATGATTGCGTCTTCTGCAGCGTTAATGGCATTTTTGAAACCCGTTTCTATGCCTGCGGGACAATCTATGATGATATAGTCATATTCTTCTTCTAATGTTCTGCAAAGTTCGGCAAGCTGTTCACTTGATATGCAGTCTTTATCTCGCGTCTGAGGAGCCGGGATTAAAAACAAGTCCAGTTTGTGTTTATCACGAATCATTGCCTTACTAGGTTCGCACCGTTCTTCAATCACATCAACTAGATCAAAGACGATTCTATTCTCTAATCCCATAACCACATCAAGATTTCTCAGTCCTATGTCTGTATCAATTATCACGACTTTATGGCCTCGGAGTGCAAGGCCAGTGCCGATGTTGGCAGTCGTCGTCGTTTTCCCTACTCCTCCTTTTCCAGAAGTGATTACGATTGTCTTACCTGTCATAAATGGTACCTCCGTCATATGATGAGAACCTTCCTATGTAGGGGGCTACGAATACGGATTCTCTTTTCAAGAAAGCTATTTTAGGGGTGGGCCTAGCCAAATTAGGTTTGCTATGGTCTTCGGTGCTAGTTCCGTTGATTGATGCAATACTGAGTATGTTTGTCTCTAAGCTCAAAGCAGTGATGATTGCGTCTTTGTTGCTTGGAGAGCCAGCGTGGCAAAATCCACGTAACCTGCCATAGACCATAATGTCACCACCTGCATATATTTGAGCTCCAGGGTTTACATCGGCCATTACTATTACGTTGCCCGGGTAATTAATCAATTCGCCCGACCTGCAGGGGGTCTTGATCAGTAAACTTTCGACCCCTTTGGATGGAATTATTGAGGGTTGGGTGTTTATATCCTCTTCCTCGACCACGAATTCTTGCTCAGAGGAAATTGAGTCGTCGTCCAAGGAATCAGGTTGAAATTGCAGATTCACTAGCTCTAATTCAGCGGGATCATGGGTAGTTTTGGGTTCTAGGCCCACTTGGGTAGATGTTGCAGTGAACCTGGAAACTGTTAACCCTGACTTAATCGAGATAGTGTTCTTAATTTTGCGTAAGTCTTCGGGTTGAAACATTCTGCTTCCGACATTGATTGATATGGATCCGTCTAAAAACCATGAACTGTTTTGGGACAGATAATTTTCCAGATCTTGCAAAACGTGTTTGATCGGAATCGAGTCATTGATAGAAAACGTTATTTGCGTTCCTCTTCCGATTACCTGCAAAGAATTCTGTTGATTCACCATATCATTCCTAACCGTTTGTTTGATTTAGGAACTAAACCAACTGATGTCACTTAGGCTTCCCGTACTCCCCACATCAGTCCCTATCTAGCCTTATATCATTTAATCAGGAAAGACAAGGTTAAGCAATTGGCGAATTACAGTATTACGTAGTGTTAACCGATCCAAAAATACCTACTGAACAGGTAAAAGATCCTGGTCTCCCTCCCAAGTTATGGGTTAATCCTATCCTCGGTTGAGCGAGTTGTCGTAGATCTGCTGTGCCTCTGAGTTGTTGGTAGACCTCATATATCATTCGGATGCCGCTTGCCCCTACTGGATGACCAAAGCACTTTAGACCTCCATCCGTATTAACAGGGATGTCTCCTTCTAAATCAAATTTCCCGGCTGCAGCATCTTCGGACCCTTTTCCTCTTTCACTAAATCCCAAATCTTCATAGATGATTAGTTCGGTGATGGTGAAGCAATCATGTACCATAGCCAGGTCGATTTGTTCTTGAGGGTTTGTTATGCCGGCTTCTAAATAAGCCTGCTTGGAAGCATTCACGGTTTCAGGAAAATATGTGAAATCCCAATCATCTCTCAACATACCATAGGCACCTACTGATAACCCTAGAGCTTTAACAAGAACATAGTCTGATTTTAATGATTTAGCAATTTCTGGGGTTGTTAAGATCGCAGCTGCAGCTCCATCACTAACGCCACAACAATCGTACAAACCCAAAGGCCATGCGATCATTGGTGCATTTAGAGCCTGTTCGGGCTTGATTTCTTTCTGGAAGTGCGCCTTTGGATTTAAAGAGCCGTTATGATGATTTTTGACGGCAATGTTCGCCAATGTTTGTTTTCCTTCATCGATGGAGATGTTATATTTATGAAAATATCTTGTAGCTGCCATAGCGAATTGAGACGGCGGAGGAGCAGCAGGAGTTACACCCGAGTTTGGTGCCTCTGGTATCGCCAGACCAGAAAATCCGGAATCTTTCAGTTTTTCTACTCCAACAGCTAACACGATATCGTATATCCCGGCTGCTACTGCGTAGGCCGCATTCCGAAATGCTTCAGTAGCTGTTGCGCATGCATTTTCAACTCTCGTTATAGGGATGTAGTTGAATTTTAATGCTTCGGCTACCGGTTGCCCTGTACGAAAAGAACTGGCTGTTCCTACCCACGCGGCGTTGATGTCGGCTGTGGTTAGTCCAGAATCTAGGTATGCTTCATTTACTGCTTCGATCATTAGGTCTGATGCGCTAGCGTCCCAACGTTCACCAAATTTACTGCAACCCATGCCAATTATTGCAACTCGGTCTTTGATTCCAGGCATATCATTCTCCTCTTTTAATCCGCATCGGTATGGCTTTCCAAAAATAACTTTTCACTCCCTGGTGTTCAGTAACTTTCCTAAAGCTCATTTCCAGTGGCATACCGACATATATTTCGTCTAGTGCTCTGTCTGTCATGACACCTAACATTCTACCCCCAGACTCAAAGTTGATGGTACATATTACTAATGGTGAGTCAAGCGATCCTGCTAGATAGTCCATCGAATAGGTGTATAAATTTGCCCTTGTATTGCTTAGATCAATGATGGTGTAGGAAGTTTGGCGTTGACAGTTTACGCAAATTTTCTGCATTGGATATTGAACATAATTGCACTCGTTGCATTGGCCTGCCCGCAGTAGGATGTTTTTTTCTTGCTCACGATAGATCGCAGGGACAGAAGGCGGCTGTGCTTCAGGCCGCCTTACTGATTCAGCTATAGGCCACAGGTCTTTGAGGTGTGCATACTTCTCATATGAAGGTATAGTGTTTTTGCTAGTTATCAACTGACAGATGTTTGGAATAATCTGATTTGGAATTCGGTAGTCCTCTTGCGTAAGGACTAATAGGGTGTCTACGCCGTCACCATAGGATGAGAGACATATCCATTCATGTTTTGCTGTTGCTTGTTCCAATGAGAAACATAGTTCCATAAGGGCCATTGCAGAGCCGGTATTACCAATTTTGTCTATTATGGTCGTGTCTATCTGGTTGTTTGTAGCACCGAGTGAATTTTTAATTTTGTTGGACTGCCTTGGGTTGGATGAGTTAAATGCAAAGCGTTTAATATCAGTTGTTTCCAGTCGTGAGTCCGCCAGCAAAGTTTTTACAGAATTGACTACCATTGTTTCTATGCCGTTGTCTGCAACAAACCGGTCCTCCCATTGAACTGTATATCTACTGTTGGACTCTCTCCATTGATCATAGATTACGGATGAAGTAGATTGGTGATGCTCTATGGTTGCAATCACTTTGCCTCTGCCAAGTAAAATAGCCGCTGCTCCGTCGCCTATAGAGTCATTTAGAGTGCTCCGAGGCATGGCTAGTCGCGTTTCTGCTGCTATCACAAGTATGGACCCATGGGGATATGCTTCTAGCATATTCAGTGCTGTTAAAATTCCTAATGTCCCAGATCTGAGTGACCCTCCCAAGTCTAAAGTGAGAGCATCAGCGTTTAAGCCTAATGCGGTAGCAATAAGGGCAGCGTTTTGTTTTTCCGCATAAGGGGCCGATGTGCTGCAGAATAATAGAGCTTTGATATCTTTAGAATCTTGGTGTTTTAAGCAGGTACGCCCTGCTGAGACTGCCATGGTGATGGGGTCTTCATCGAAGTTAGCAACCGCCCGTTCAAATGGATTCTCCCATCCTTCTGTGTCAGGAGTGAGTCTCAACCAAGGTATATATGTGGAATAGGATATGATTCCTTTCATAATTAGGCATCCTAGCAGTGAAAAAATGAGGTGTCAACGTCGATGCATACCTAGTTAAACCATCGAAATTTACGTATAATTTATTCATTAATTTGCAGGAATTTGATTTGAAAATACGTCAAATAATTAAGTATGTTAGCATCGTTATCGCCTCTATGATTGCAGGCGGTTTATTATCTGGAATAGCAATTTCCGTGTTGATAAGCCCCCCTACATTCGAGTCACCTGATGATTTACCGCCTGAATTTAGCCGACTGACCGAAGTTTGGTACATATTGAGACGAGAACATTTCGATCGAAAAGAAATGGATGCGAAGGTCCTCAGTGATGGTGCTATCAGAGGGATGCTCCTAGCTATGGATGACCCCTATGCTTCGTTCCTGACTGCAGAGCAATTTGAAATTCAATCTCAAGATTATAAAGGTTTTTTTGAAGGGATAGGAGCTCACGTGAGTATGCGCGACGATCGGATAGTAATTGTGGCCCCGATTTCCGGCTCTCCTGCCGAATCTGCAGGCATACTTGCAGGTGATATCATCCTAGGCATCGATGACGAATCTACGCAAGGAATGACACTGTTGGAAGCTGTGAGTCGCATACGCGGGGAACGAGGAACCACAGTAGTATTATCCATATTACACGAAGGTGCAGAGAGGCCTGTTGAGATCATTGTTGAAAGAAACATTATAAAACTTGATTCTGTCCAAATGCGCATCATGACGGGAGGGATTGGAGTTTTTAATGTTACAGAATTTAATGCAAATACCTACGAACAACTCCAAGAGGCGTTTGAAAAGTTCAGATCTCAAGGAGGAACTGGGATGATTCTGGATTTGCGAAGCAATCCTGGAGGGTTATTAAATTCTGTGTTCCAAGTAGCTGATGCCTTTATCGATTCCAAGTTGATTGTTTATGAAGTCGACTCAAAAGGGAATAGGAAGGACTGGAAGGCTGGAAGAGGAGGGTTTGCCCTTGACGTACCTCTCGTAATCCTTACGGACAAATATAGCGCATCGGCGTCCGAAGTGCTTGCCGGAGCGTTAATGGATCATAACCGTGCGTTAGTTATTGGTGAGAAAACATTCGGGAAAGGAAGTGTCAATACGATGGAAAAAATCAGCGATGGTTCAGGAATATATTTTACCATCGCCAAATGGTACACTCCAAATGGGCAGCTGATCGAAGGAGAAGGTTTGACTCCAGATATTGACATCACCCAAATGAGCGATTTAGGAAATGACGAAGATGCTCTTGACGTCGCTATAGAAATCATGAAAACGGACATTTTAGGTAGATGATGAATGGCTAAGCAAAATTCTAAACGGAACAAGAATGGGCAGGCCGATAGCTCTATTGCGGTTAACCGTAGAGCATTTTACAACTATGAAATTCTAATAAAAATGGAAGTTGGTATTATATTAACCGGAACAGAAATTAAGTCTGTTAGAGATCATAAAGTTGATTTAAGAGACGCTTACGCTAAGGATGTCCAAGGGGAAATGTGGTTGTTCAATTCTCATATAAGCACTTATGCCAACGCTACTTACAACAATCACGACCCTAAACGAGATCGGAAGTTGTTATTGCACCGGAGCCAAATAAATGAATTATCTCTTACCGTTGCCCAAAAAGGATTCACATTAGTGCCACTAAGGATGTATATCAAAAAGAATGTCGCAAAATTAGAACTCGGTCTTGCGACTGGTAAACGTCAGTTTGATAAAAGGCGAACTATTCGTGATAGAGAAATGGACCGAGAAGCCCGCAGGTCGATGAAAATTTTCGACCAGTCTTAATATGTGAGGTTAGGATTTGATTAGAGGACTTGGAGATAAAAAACCTAGGATTCATCCGTCCGCTTGGATTAGTGAGGATGCTTATTTGGTCGGGGACATAGAAATTGGTGAGAATTGTAGTGTATGGCCTGGAGTAACGATACGTGCAGACGGAGAAGGGCCTGTAACATTAGGTAAAAATGTGAATGTTCAAGAAGGCTCGGTGATCCACGGCGATGGACTTATTATCGAAGATAATGTCACGATCGGCCATTCCGTGGTTGTCCACGGAGATTTCATAGGAACTGGGAGTCTATTGGGGAACAATTGCACATTTTTGACAGAGTCTTCCATAGGGAAACAATGTTTGATAGGCTCTAATGCCTTGATCTTAGCAAACACTAATATTCCTGATCGTTCCTTTGTGACTGGTATACCAGGGAAAGTGAAGTCAAAAACGACAGACGAACAAATAGAAAGAATGCTGAATACGGCTAACCATTTGGTGGAAAAAGCTGAGATATTTAAAGCGAATGGGTTATAGATAAAGCAGTATAGGATTATGCGAGTGCTACAGGAAGCACATGTTTCGCTAGGTGCTCCATAACCTCTATCTGGGGTTCTAAACCATCTACTCTGAAGTCGTAAGTTAGTTGGTCTATCCCTAAGGACTTACACTTCAAAACATCTTCTATAACGTCTTCGGTTGACCCGATTACTATTCCTCCTGTTGGGACTCCTGACCCTTCTTCCTTGCCAGGCATGTCTGTGAAATGGAGGGTTCTTTTCAGAGATACCGTGACTTCTGACGGTTCTCTTCCGGCGGCAATAACTTGTTCCTGTAAATATGGCATTTGTTTGGCGACAAATTCCGGGGTTTGACGGGTAGTATGCCAGCAGTTGCCATATTTTGCTGTTCGCCGTAGGGCTCGGCGAGTGTGCCCCCCAACCCAAATGGGGATTCCTCCTTCTTGAACTGGTTTGGGAAAAAATTGTATTCCGTCGATACTAAAGGTTTCTCCCTCGAAAAACGGATTGTCTTCTTCCCAAAGGCACTTAAAAATTCCGAGATACTCATCAGTGAGAGGTCCCCGTTGTTTGTAAGGTACATTCAGTGTGTCGAATTCTTTTTCGAGCCACCCTACACCAATCCCGCAGATCATCCTCCCTTCACTTAAGACGTCTAACGAGGCGAACATTTTTGCCTGTACAACAGGGTTTCTGTACGGCAATATCAAGACAGTACTTCCGATTTTAATTGTTTTGGTAATTCCTGCGATGAATCCTAGTAAAGTCATGGTTTCCAAGAATGGTTCAGATGTAGGTCTTTGGAAGGACCCATCGGCTGTATATGGATATTGGTCTGTTCCTGCGGTCGGCAGGAGTATGTGATCCCCCGCCATTACTGACTCGAATCCCAGTTCTTCCGCCCGTATGGCAAAATCTTTTATGCCTTGCGGATTTGGTAACCTCGGAATACTTACGCCTATTTCCATTTGTGTCTCCTCTTGAATTAAGTTGTGTTTGAGTTACATCATAGTATATCCACCACTAACACTTACGGTTTGGCCAGTGATGAAACTTGCGGCATCAGAAGCAAGGAATACGACTGCGTTTGCTACTTCTGGAGCTGTCCCCATTCTCCTCAATATGTACCCACGTTTGACTTTTTCTAAGACTTCATCTGTGAAAATATCTCTCATGTCATTCCACATGCTTTCTTCGCTGATTGATTCGTCTCGAGGAGGTACTATCAATCCAGGACATACTATATTTCCTCGGATCCCATATCTTCCATTTTCGCGAGCGATAGCTTTCGTTAAGGCTATTACCCCTCCTTTGCATGCTGAATACACAGCTTCCCGATATTCACCCATCCTGCCTGCGTCTGAGGCAATCGAGACTATTGACCCGCCCTGTGCGTCTATCATATGTGGCAATACCGCATCGAAGCAATTGATTGGACCCCATAAGTTGACTTGGACCTCTTTCTCCCATTCATCACGCTCTTTTTCGGTAAAAAGCCGATCAATAGTCCACCCAACATTGTTAACTAACACATCGATACTCCCAAACGTCGACAAGGTCTCATCAACCATACTTCGAACTTGGTCGGGTTTAGTTATATCAGTTTGGATTACATTCACTTGTGCTTTGGGGTGACTGGATAAAATCTCCTTGGCCACCTTGTCCCCGTGTTCTTTTACCAGTTCCGCGATGGTAATGTTGGCGGTTTCTGCACCGAAGGCGTGACTAATTGCTCTACCAATATTGGAGCCTCCTCCTGTTATGATTACACTTTTCCCTTCTAGATTTAAGTCCATTTATTCTCCATTATTTATAAGGATGATTACCTACATGATCATTAGGTTCGGTATGCAATGCCGGAGGTTCAATATGTGTCATAGAGGTAAATCTAAGCCGCATTAAACCCTTGATGTCTTCCCATACTGTTTTGATTATGTTAACTCGACTATCAGAGTCTTCTATCCATGTTACAGGGATTTCTTCAATTGTGAATTTGTTTTGGTCTGCTATTATGAGTAGTTCGGTGTCGAAAAACCAATTATTGTTTTTGATATGCGGAACAATGAGTTCTGCTGCCTCTCTTGTTAAGGCTTTGAACCCGCATTGTGCGTCAGAGAAAGAGGAGAAGAAAAACAATTTGATTAGCATGTTATATCCAACAGACAGGACTGATCGCTTGAAACTTCTTGTAGTGCGAGCGCCCGACATCAATCGACTCCCAATTGCGATGTGTGCACGGGTCTCCAGAGCCTCCAAGGCAACAGGTAAGGCGCTGAGATCTGTTGACAGGTCGACATCCATGTATAGGACAATATCGGCATTACTGTCCAGCCACGCCGTCTTTAGCGCTATCCCCCTCCCTTTTCTAGGTATATTCAAATACTCTACACCAGGGAATCGTTGCCCTAGGGCTTCTGAAATAGATGCTGTTTGGTCAGTAGATCCATTGTCGGCTATTATTATTCTCCAAGGGTTAAATAGGTTTCGATTAGCGAATTCAACCAGCAACATTATGCTTCGAGGCAAAGTCTCTTCTTCATTGTAGACTGGAATTATTATGTCAACAGTAGATCTCAATTCTTACACCTTAATGTTTGAAATGCCTAGTCCCTGTAAATAGCATTGCTAAATTGTGTTGATTGGCTGCATTGATAACTTCTTCGTCGCGGATAGAGCCTCCTGGCTGGATGACAGCCGTGATTCCCGCTGCTGCTGCTAATTCTATGTTATCTGGGAATGGGAAGAAAGCGTCCGACGCCAACACGCTACCTGGAGCTTTTTCTCCAGCAACCCGTTCGGATAAGTGGACACTTACTACTCGATTAGGTTGCCCTGCCCCCATACCGGTCAGTGTTTTATCTTTGGCGAACACGATAGCGTTTGATTTAATGTGTTTCGCCGCTCTCCAGGCAAACACGAGGTCTTCATATTCAGATGCATTGGGTTCTCTACGGGTGACACAATTCCATTTGGCAAAGTCTTCTTGTATATTATCTTGTGTCTGGACCAGGAACCCCCCTGTAATTAGTCTGTAATCATAGCTATACGTATTGTTGGGTGAGTGCTGCTCTTTGGCTACTGTTAGGATTCTTAGATTTCTGCGTTTTTGTAGAATCTCTAGAGCTTCGGGCTCGAACCCAGGTGCTAGCAATACTTCGTAGAAAACATCTTTCATTTCTTGCGCCATTGCTGCGTTGACTACGCAGTTACTACCTATGATCCCACCAAACGCCGAAACAGGATCTCCTTCTAAAGCTCTACGATAGGCTTCTGTTATGTCTGCATTGCTACAAAGCCCACATGAATTGCCATGTTTGATTATTGCTATTGTGGGTTCCTCGAAGTCGTTTACGATGCTCCACGCAGCGTTAGCATCTAATATGTTATTGAAGGACAATTCTTTGCCATGTATCTGTTTTGCCCCTGCAATCCCTAAGTTCGCAGGGCTGCTAGCGGAATACAGAGCGGCGGACTGGTGGGGGTTTTCACCATAACGTAATTCTTCTAATTTGGTCAGATTTAATGATAAGTTGTGAGGCAGAGTATGGTCGCCAGAATCCGCTGTAGACAAATATGAGTTTATTGTTCTGTCATAGTCGGATACGTGTTTGAACGCCTTGGCTGCTAAGTGCTGCCTGTCTACAGGGTTCAGCTGGTTATTGATAATTTTCGCAGCGACCCATTGGTAATCATCAGGGTCCACCAGTACGACTACCGACAAGAAATTCTTGGCTGCAGCTCTCAACATGGTGGGCCCGCCTATATCAATGTTCTCAAGTGCTTCATCTAAGGTGACGTCAGGTTTATTAATGGTCTCTTGGAATGGATACAGATTCACGACTACGATATCAATCTGTTCTATCCCGTGTTTACTTAATTCAGCAAGTTGATCAGGATCTTCACGTTTGGCTAAAATGCCTGCATGTATATTTGGATGTAAGGTTTTTACTCGACCGCCTAGCATTTCAGGGAATCCGGTTATATCTGCTACCTGCAGAACAGGTAGGTTTGCGGAGGATAACTGGGAATATGTTCCTCCGGTGCTTACGAGTTGTATTCCGTTTGAAGTTAAGACTTTCCCTAAGTCTGAGATCCCTGTTTTGTCATATACGCTGAGTAAAGCTTTCATATTTTCACCTTGACTATTCGAATTGAACCAACGGAGCAGATTGATTGTCTAATTCAGACACTTGGCCGATTTTCAATGCCTCTGGTATTTGAATACGGAGTGAATTTTCGGCATCAGGGTCCACTATGATTACCATCCCTATTCCCATGTTGAAGACATTGAACATTTCGGTATCGGCTATGAGCCCTTCCTTCTGTATTATTTGGAATATGGGTGGTACAGACCACGACTTTTTGTCTATTGTTACCTTGAGCCCTTCTGGGAGAATAGATTTTATCTTGCCAGGCATTCCTCCCCCGGTGATGTGCGACAGTCCTTTGATGTGGTTGAACGCATCTTTCAGCACGTGGTAGTAGTCACGATGAGGTTTTAACAATTCTTCTCCCAGTGTGTGTTTGAGGTCATCTATGTTGTGAAACAGGGCGGAAGGGTTTTTGTCTAAATTGAATACTTGACGGACTAGGCTATATCCATTTGTGTGTATTCCGTTCGATGTAAGGGCATATACTAGGTCGCCTGGGTTGATATCTTCAGCTAGGATTAGGTTTTTTTCTTCTGCAGCACCAACGATGAAACCAGCTAGATCGAATTCATTGTCATCGTAGACTCCTGGCATATTGGCTGTTTCCCCGCTGATTAGACTGCAACCTAAAGTCTTACAAGCCCAAACCATACCTTTCATTAATGATTCCAACATATGCTGATTGAATTGGCTAAATGCAATGTAATTCAAGAAAAACAATGGATGGGCGCCTTTGCAGACAATGTCATTTGAATTTAAGATCACTAAGTCTTTGCCAAGCGATTCATAGTGACCCATTGCTGCCGCGATTTTTAACTTGGTTCCAACTCCATCAGTTCCTGCGACTAAGACTGGGTTCTTGAATTGAGGTAATTTGTAGAGGCCGGCAAAACTACCAGAATTGTTAATTACGTTAGTTGTTTTTGTCAGATTAGCGAACGCCTTGAAGGTGTCTTTAAGGATGTCCATCTGGTCGAGGTTGATCCCCGCTGAGGAATAAGATGCACTCATTGTAAATTCCTTGTTATCTCTGCTCCATCGATTCTTTGCTGTTAACGGGCTTCGGTATGTTCTAGTGATAATTTAGTCATTTCTAACTGTACGGGTACTGGATAGTTTCCCGTAAAGCATGCATCGCAGAAGCCTCCAGATTTGTTGGCGACCACCTTTAATAAATTCTCAACACTAAGGTATCCCAGAGAATCACATTTTATGTAATCCTTTATTTCTTTAATAGATTTGTTGGATGCGATGAGTTCTTCTCTGGATGCCATATCTACTCCCATGTAGCAAGGATGCTTAATTGGGGGAGCGCAAACACGCAAGTGGACTTCTGTCGCTCCTGATTTCTTGAGTAAATTGACGACGTGTGGGGTTGTTGTACCGCGTACAATACTATCATCGACCACAACCAAACGCTTTCCCGCAATCACTTCTGTTAAGGGATTGAATTTTTGTCTGACGCCAATGTCCCTTAAACTCTGTTCGGGTTCTATAAAGGTGCGTCCTACGTAACGGTTCTTAATCAGTCCGTCACTGAATGGAATCCCTGACTCTACAGAGTAACCAACCGCTGCAGATGTAGATGAGTCTGGTACACCTATCACTAAATCCGCATCAACCGGGTGTTCCCGAGCTAGTTGAGCGCCTAGTTGTTTCCTCACAGAATAGACGAGATGGTCGTCTAACTTGCTATCTGGACGAGCAAAATAGATAAGCTCGAAGACGCATAACCGCCTGGGGTTTGGAGTTAATGTGTACAAACTTGTTTCTAGTCTTCCGTCGCAAATAGTAACAATTTCTCCTGGGTCTAGTTCTTTGACAAATTCTGCTCCGACATGGTCCAAAGCACAGGTTTCAGAGGCAACGATCCACCCATCTTGCCATTTTCCTAGGCACAGAGGCCGAATACCTAAAGGGTCACGGGCAGCGATTAAGGTGTCTTTTGTCAAGGCTACCATCGAGTAAGCGCCTTGAACGGTACGCATGAATTGTTTGACGCGATCATGCCAATCAGCTCCCGGAGAATTTGCTAATTGGTGTGCCAACACTTCTGAATCAGTTGTCGAGGCATATGAACAATTCCATTCCGACTGTTGCTGAGTTTTCAACTTAGATGCGTTGATAATGTTCCCGTTATTGGCTAAAGCTAGTTTGCCATGAATTCCTTCTACAAGAATAGGCTGCGCATTACAAGGGTTGCTACTGCCAGTAGTGGAATAGCGAGTGTGACCTATTACGAGATGTCCTTTCAAGTTACTGAGACTATCCTCTCTGAATACTTGAGACACTAAGCCCATATCTGTGTGGACATGAATGTCATGGAGGTCCGCTGACGCTATGCCAGCGCTTTCTTGTCCCCGGTGCTGCAAGGCATACAAACCGAAGAAAGCAAGCCTGCTCGTTTCCTCCCGCTGGGAATAGACGGCCACAACCCCGCATTCTTCGCGGGGTCGCTCAGCACCGATATTGTAAGCTTTGTTATCCAAGGTCCACTCACTTTTGGGTTACTAATTTATAGCCCGGTACGGATGAATCAATTTTGTGTCTGTTAATCGTCTGGGAATATCTCCACTTTACGATTGTCGGCTTCACCCACACTTTCTGTTCTCACCCCTTCATATTCCGTAAGGGATACATGAATGATTCGACGATCTGCTGCATTCATCGGTTCGAGAGTGATACTTCGCCCAGTCTCTTTTACCCTGTCAGCTACTCTGATTGCCATTTCTTTCAATGTGTTTTCTCGTCTATCTCGGTATCCTTCAGCATCTATTGCGATCCTGATGTTCTCTCCTGATTTCGAGCGTACTATTGAGTTCACCAAAAATTGTAGCGACATGAGAGTTTGGCCTCTTCGGCCGATTAAGAGTCCTGTATCGCTACCGCTCAATTCTAAAGCCACTGTCCCTTCTGCCAAATTATGGTGTGAGCTAATGTTACAAACCACGTCTACATTTGTCGCTGTGAGTATGTCATTAACAGTAGTAATTGCTAATGCGGAAATTTCTTCGTTATTTACAATTTCTGTTGTTTGTTGAGATGTCTCAGCTTTTTGTGTTGATCTTGGCTTGGTTGCTCTAGGGGTACGTGGTTGATTGGGCGGGCGACTCCGTTTGGGCTTGCTCGCTCTTTGAGCATTTTGTGATTTAAGACTAACCCTAACCCTTGCGAGTTCTCCTCCGATGCCTAAAAACCCTGCCTTTCCGCGGTTAATTGTTTCGACTTCTACCTCGGTTCGGTCTACGTTTAGTTCCATCAGGGCGAGTTCTACGGCTTCTTCGACTGTGCGGGCGCTGCGTTCTACTGTTTCCATCGTTTACCTCCGATGAATTGTTATTTGGCTTATTATTTGGTCGCTGTCTGGACCTTTGAGTTTGCTGGGAATCCTGAGGGATTCGTTTAGGGAATAGCGGCCATAACGGCTGCCATCCAGTTATAAAATATTGTATTCCTACTCCTATCAAATTGGAAACGATCCAATACATAGATAATCCCGCAGGGAATTGTAATGCGAAGAATCCTAACATGATCGGGATCATCCATAGCATCATTGCCTGACTAGATTGTTGCCTAGGATCGGGAGACGGTGTGGTGGTCATCTTCTGTTGCAGGAAGGTGGTTGCCGCAACTAAGAAAGGTATAATTATTGGAGAAGGGTCGGGGGCTCCTAGATCCAACCATAAGAATTGTGCATTAATAGGTACTGCTTGGTGAACTGGAACGAAAGTCAACCAAGAATACACGCGTTCTGAATAGCCTATCAAATCATCAGGGGTAGTATAAAGAATCTGGATTAATACTCGAAATAGACCTATCAAGATAGGCATTTGGATGATTAACGGTCCAAGACATCCCACAGGACTCACTCCTGCATCCCTGTACACTTTCATGGTTTCTTGGGAAATTCTAGTGCGGTCTCCAGCGAATTTAGTTTGGACCTCGCGCATTTTGGGCTGGAGTTCGGTCATTTTCTTCATTTGACGAAGTTGCTTTAAGGTAAGCGGAAGGGTCACAAGTCTTACGATCACCGTAAATAGCAATATTGCTATTGCCATGTTTTGGAAGAAAACGACATACAACACTATCAATGTGTTCAACATCGGTTTTATTATGACTTCTGTCCAAAGTAATGCGAATATTTCCATTATTTATCCATGTGTTTTGCGCAAATTTTATTCACAGAACTGTTCCTCTTCCAGGTCGTAGCACCAGATCTCATTGAATCCTGCACTGGAAACCCTTAACTTTTTGAGATGGTCTCTCTGGCTCGGTACATAAATGTATTCGTTATCAGCTATCATGGGAGCTTTATATCCATTGTTTCCTAATTCCAAGGTCGATTTTTCCCTGGAGTCACCGATGTCTTGCGGGGTTGAGTCCAATAATGACAATTTCCCTTCGATGGATACAATTACAATTCCAGAATTTGTTATAAGAGGTGAAGAGACGATTGGTTCTTTGTGGTCGTAGACCAAAAGTTCGTTTCCATTGTGATCTAACGCGTGCAGTGTCCCGTTCATTGAAGCCACGTATATAGTCGTGCCTGAGATAGTTGGGGTAGCCCAGAACCAGTTAGGTCCTTGGAAAGTCCATCGCAAAACTCCCGAATTCTTCTCGATTGCGTACAAGTTGCGATCAAAGGATCCGAATAGTACCAATTGTTCTGAGATTGATGGTTTGCTTACTACTGCCCCGTTGGTAGGGAAGGACCAGTCAACCAGTCCGGTAGCGGTATCAACGGAATAAAAGTTTTTATCGTGACTCCCAAAGTAAATTCGGTCTTGTTCGGTAACAGGTGTGCCCCAAATAGGTCCCTCTGCCGTAAAGACCCAGTCCAAAGGCTTGCCTGTCTCTGTGTCGTATCCTTGCAGTTGGCCTCGATTCCCATTGTCGTCTACTCCAACATCGACTACATAGACTGTGTTGCCGTCTGGACTTATTGCGGGGCCTCCATAAATAGGAACTAAGTCTTTACCGAGGCTTTCAGGAGCTCGCCATCCTCCATCGGAGAATGACCTATTGGTCTTGTTCAATGAGTAGATGTCTCCACTGGCTCCGGTTACTAATACAAAATTACCGTGTATAAGAGGAGGGTTGAATGCGCCAATCAATCGGTCATCTTTGCTCTGAGGATATTTCCATGCTGGATTTAATCCATCGTATCCGTTGTCATTGAAGGCGTGTATATATCCATTCTGATCAACTGTGATAAGAAGGGACTCATCTGCGTCATATACTACAGGACTCCATCCTGTGACAGCTCTGCCAAGGTCTCCTGGCATGCAACTAATCATCCCTAAGGACAGTATGATGCATACCATAACGGTTATACGAATTTGTGGTTTGTTATTAAAAATTAGCTTCAAATTGTTAATTATGTTGACAAAGTTATTCTGCAGGATCGTACCCTTGGGCTCCCAAAGGATTACATCTTCCTATTCGAACCAAAGTTTTGATTAGCCCTTTGACTACCCCGTGCTCCTCTATGCTTTGGTAAGCATATTCCGAACAGGTCGGTGTAAAACGACACACTGATGGTAGATATGGGGATATCGTTGTTTGGTACATTTTGATAAGGACAAGTGGTAGTGCCTTCATGTGTTTATACTTTCGTCTGTGGGTCTAATAGCTTGGCCCTTTGAAATAAATCTACTGTGGACCACCTTATATCTGAATAGGTGGCCGGTTTAATCTGAGGCCTTGCGATCAGGACCACGTCCCATCCTTGTTTTATTTGTAGAGTTCTAACAATTTCTTTCAGTCGCCGCTTGGCTTTGTTTCTAGTAACAGCGTTGCCTACTCTTCTACTTACTGTGATCCCGAACCGGTTTACAGAAAGCTGGTTAGAGGCCATTTTAAGGACTATCAGGCCGTTGGTAAAAGTCGTTCCATCTTCGAATACTTTGCTAAAGTCACCTTTCTTACGCAAAGAGATGAATCTGCGACTGTCCTCAGTTCTAGACAGTTAACTTATGTCTCCCTTTAAATCGACGTCTTTTCAATACGTTTCTACCATCTGACGTACTGGATCGGGAAAAGAACCCGTGTACTCGTGCTCTTCTTCGTTTTTTTGGCTGATATGTTCTTTTTGGCATTTGAAAAACTCCGTAGCGAATTATAGATGGTCTTTCGTTTGTGAGTCAAGCTGAATAGACAATGCGTATTTTTGTGGTTATTATGTTTTTGTTGCCGAAGTGGCGGAATGGTAGACGCGCTGGTCTCAAAAACCAGTGGGGGCAACCCCGTGTCAGTTCGAGTCTGACCTTCGGTACCAACTACAACCACATATGCCGTTTGGGTTATATCTTAAATTAATTTGTCAGACAATTTTTCCGCGATCATCATAACGGTAGGATAAATACCACCAGACCTCGGTATCTTGGGAACGATGGATGCGTCAATGACATAGAGGCGTTCGACTCCTCTGACTCGTCCCCTTTGGTCTACAACTGCTTGATCGTCTGAATCTGGTCCCATTTTACAAGTACCTGAAACATGGCGTGCTGTTCCGACAGTTTCTCTGATCCATAAATCTAGTTTTTCGTCATCATTTACTATGTGATCAGAAGGACTTATGCGATAATCTACAACATCTTGATATGCGTCTGACTTAAGTAATTCTATTGCTAAACGAACTCCCTCTCTCACTCTTCTTGCATCGTCGGGATGCTGTAAGTAACAGTAATTAAAGTCGGGTTGAATATCCGGATCTGAAGAGGCCAATTTTACATATCCTGTGCCTGCGGGTAAACCAAGTTGACAAGACATCCGAGCTGCTTGCTCTGGGGCTACCCCTTCCGTTATGAATTTGGTTCTAACACCTTTGACCTTTTCAGCTCGAGGATCAACAACTGTAGATGTTTTTAATACCATGTCATTGGGTTCGTTTGATCCATTAGACGTGTAATGAAATTCGTAGTCAGCACCATCTGGGTCTAAATCGATTTCCACATCATCTTTCACTTTAAATGTGATTTGCGCACTTAGATGGTTCATTAAGTTTTGGCCTACACCAGGGGCGTCTTTGATAACTGGTATCTCGAATTGGTCTAGATGGTCTTTGGGGCCTATGCCAGACAACATAAGTAATTGGGGGGATCTTATAGCGCCGCAGCTCAAAATTATTCGGCTACCTGCGACGTGGAAAACCTCTTGGCCGCTTTGGGCTTCGATTCCCGTCGCAGTGTCGCCATCGAATATAATTCGACGCACATAGACATGACCTTTTATAGTTAAATTTAGGCGATGCCTTACTGGGTTTAGGTACGCCATAGCAGGGCTAACTCTTACACCTTGGACATTGTTTGTTGGCCTGACACCAATCCCGGACGGGTCTGGTCCGTTTGTGTCAAGTACTGTAGGGTGGCCTAATCTGGTTATCGCTGTATGGAATGCATGTTGAAGGCCTGTGTTCAGCCCTTTGGTGCGCCTCCTCACAGGCATAGGTCCGTCGCTGCCATGAAAGTCATCTGAGTAGTCCGAGTCAGTTTCCATTTTTCGGTAATAAGGTAGGACCTCTTGGGCTGACCATTCATTATTTCCTAATCTTTCCCACAAATCGAAGTCTTCAGGAAATGCCCTTTGCATTGCTTGACCATTTATCGAACCTCCTCCGCCTATCACTTTGCCTTGGGCGACATGAATTTCTCCCTGTTCTTCAGTTATGGTTCCTCTTAGCGCCCAGTTATGCACTGAATCGGGGGACTCAGCATAACGGGTGTCTCCGATTTTGACTTCTTCGGGAAGCGATTCATAGGAGGGATAATCAGGCCCGGCCTCTAACAGTAAAACGGATGTATTAGGGTCAGCAGACAATCTGCTTGCCAAGACTGATCCAGCAGATCCTCCCCCGATTATAATAACGTCGTAATTCATGAAACCTCCAAAATTCTATTTAGACCTATATTATAGTGTGTACACAATTACTTTTGAGTCAGGAGGCTTTAATGCAATCAGCAATCTTCTCTGCTAGCATGATGACCGTTGCATGAATTCCTCCCGAGCGAGGAACTTTTGGCGTGATAGAAGCATCACCGACCCATAAGCCTTTGATCCCTTTGACTCGTCCTCTTTGATCTACGACAGACATTGGATCAGAATCAGGACCCATTTTGCAGGTTCCGGATACGTGACGAGCTGTACCCAGAGTTTGACGGATCCACACGTCGAGCGCGTCATCGTCATAAAGAATGTCATCATTGGGGCTTATTCTATGGTCTGCAACGTCTTTGTAGGCCTCTGAGTCTAACAACTCCGCTGCCATTCTTATGCCTTCACGTACTCTACGGACATCTTCTGGGTGCTGAAGGTAGCAATAATTGAAGCATGGTTGCACGTTTGGATCGTTTGAGCCTAACTGCACGTAACCTGAACCTTCTGGTAGTCCTAGAGTAACTCCAATGCGAGCTACCCTGTCCGGAGGGACGTCTCCGTTCAAGTATTGGGTCCGTACTCCTTCAACTCGTTCCGATCGTTCGAGAACCATGGTGGTTGCCCGAAGTACCATGTCATTTTTTTCTGGGTACCCTCGAGAGGTGTAATGAAGAAAGAAATGGCTTTTATCTATACCTCCTGTCAGGATTACATCATCTTTAACTTTGAATGTGACACCTGCATTGAGATGATTCATTAAGTTTTGGCCTACACCAGGAACGTGATGAACTAATTCGATGCCGTGCTC
>MDTE01054211.1_pt1 | contig 32435 bp, 19 predicted proteins | sample 811231 | NCBI WGS metagenome assembly MDTE01 (sample SAMN05326651, study PRJNA326480) | marine metagenome | isolation source: seawater | place: Indian Ocean: Red Sea | collected 2010 | reverse complement strand
CTTTTTCTCCTCACTTTCATTTTCAAACCGACCCGAGGACAGCCCGAGATGAGATTATGGGAAGAGACGAGACGAGGAGGAGGACGAGGAGGGTGTCAGAGCGCGACTGCGCGTCGAGGAGGGACGAGGAGATGACGCGGAGATCGAGGAAGAGACGAGCGACGAGAGGGTTGGCGAGCGATACCGAGGAAGAGGAGGAGGAGGAGAAGGAGAAGGACGTCAGGGACGATGATGATGGGGACGAACTCGACGACGACGAACACGACGACGACGAACACGACGACGACGACGAACACGACGACGACGAGCGAACGAGAACGATGTCGTACGGGACGACGCTCGTGAAGCGAGAGAAGAGACGGTCGACGAGACAACAAAATAAACCTCGAAAGAGGTACGACCAAGACGAAGACGACGAATTCAAAGACGACGACGACGACGACGATGAATTCATCGAAGAAGAAGACGAAGAAAACGACGACGATGAATTCATCGTCGACGAGAGCGATGATGAACCCGTTCGAAGAAGCACGCGCGCTCGCGGCAACGTGAATAGACTTTCGCCGACGTTTACCGCGAGACGACGCCGAGGCGAAGACGACGACGACGAAGAGCCAGAGCTCGACGACGACGACGACGACGAGACGGACGAGGAGGATATCGGGGTGCAGAACAAGACGTATCCGCAACGCGCTCGTGGACCGCCGCGGGACAGATACGTGCCGCCGGAGAGGGAACGCGAGACCAACGACGCCGACGGCGCGAACGGCGATAGACCCGGACTCTTCGATCGACGCCGCGGCGTCGTGTGGAAAGACGACAGAGACAAGAGATCGAGGGGGGATCGTCGATCGAGGCGACAGACTTCTGGACGATGGATCGATGATTCCGAGGATTCGGACGACGGCGAGTTTAATCTCGGCGCGGGCGCGATGGACGCCTTCAAGGCGCCGCCCGCGTATCCTCTCTCTGGCGCCGCCGGAGGACCCTCCTCGGCGGCGCCACCGAACGGTCCCGACGTGAACGCGGAGATCACGCCGGTCACCGTCGATCCGACGCTCTCTTTCTCATCCGTGGGCGGTTTGGACAAGTACGTCGACGCGTTGAAAGAGATGGTGTTTCTACCGCTTTTGTACCCCGAGGTGTTCGCGCGGTTTAAAATGTCTCCTCCGCGAGGCGTTCTCTTGTACGGCGCGCCGGGCACCGGTAAGACGCTCATCGCGCGCGCGCTTGCGGCGTCGTGCTCGCGCGCGGGTTCGGAGGTGGCATTTTTCATGCGTAAAGGCGCCGATGTCTTGTCAAAGTGGGTCGGCGAATCCGAAAGACAGCTCCGGTTGCTGTTCGAAGAGGCGCAAAAACGTCAACCGGCCATCATCTTTTTCGACGAACTCGACGGTTTGGCACCCGTCCGATCGAGCAAGACGGACCAGATTCACAACTCTCTCGTCGCGACGCTCTTGGCGCTGATGGATGGCTTGGATAACCGAGGTCGCGTCGTCGTCCTCGGCGCCACGAATCGAGTCGATTCCATCGATGGCGCGTTGCGAAGACCGGGAAGATTCGACCGCGAACTCGCGTTTCCGTTGCCCGGCGTTCGCGCGCGCGGCGAGATTTTGCGCATTCACACCAAGGCGTGGGAACAACGACCCTCCGACGCGTTGATCGACGATCTCGCCGCCAAATGCGTCGGGTATTGCGGCGCCGATCTCAAGGCGCTGTGCACCGAAGCCGCCGTGCACGCGCTTCGCCGTCGATATCCGCAAATTTATGAGAGCGACGAGCGTTTGAACATCGATCCAAAGCAAGTCGTCCCGAGTCGCGCAGATTTCAGAGCCGCGCTCGCCGCCATAGTTCCGGCGTCGCATCGAGCGGCGAGGACGCACGCGCGTCCGCTCACTCCTCTGCAAATACCGTTGCTCGAAAAAGTCTTGGAGCGATGCTTGGAAAACATTCGTCGGACATTTTCTCCGGCAGCCTTCATCACCTCGGAGGGCGACGGAGAAGCGGTGGGTATCAACTCTGGCGCGCGTCAAATCGTCGATGAAATCGCCGAGGAAGAGGACGAGGACATTCTCGCGCAAGCCGCCGCGGGAGACGACGCCGCTGGCGCCCCGCCGAGCGAATCAGCCGCCACCGCGGCGTTGGAATTCATGCGACGACCGCCGTGTCAGCGCACGGCTCTGTGCATTCACGGTGCCGAGACGAGCGGTTACAATCAGTTGACGTCGGCGCTTTTACACGCGCTCGAACAGTTTCCAGTGCACGCCATCGGCATGCCTTCGCTCCTCGGCGATTCGGGTCGAACTCCGGAGGAGGCTCTCGTCGCCGCCGTGACGGAGGCGCGGCGCGCGGCGCCCTCGGTGCTCTACCTGCCAGAGATTCGACTGTGGTGGGAAAGTTCGACGCCGACGCTTCGCGCGGCGCTCACGACGCTCCTCCGCGATATCCCCACGGATTTACCCGTGATGCTCCTCACCACGGCGGACGTCGCGAGCGTGGACGCGCTCGACGACGATTTGCGAGCGTCCTTCGCCTCGGTGCGATGGAAACCGGTGACGATGCCCGACACGTACGACGCGGAGTCGTTGACCGACTTCTTCGCGCCGCTGTGCGACGCCGCGTTCAACATCGCGCAGAGAAAAGACGTCGCCGCGTCTCGAGGCGAGCTCGTCGACGGTAAAACTCCAGGTTCGGCGCGCAGGAGAGAAGTGCTCGCTCGCGCGCCTCGTCCCGGAGACGAGAGCGGAGGATCGCTCAAGCGCGATGCGAGACGCGTGTCGCAAGCCACCATCGCCGCCGAGAATCACGCGCTTCGTCAGCAGAGGATGTTCCTGCGCGACGTCGTCACGAGACTCTTGTATAAAAAGACGTGGAATCTTCTCGCGGCGCCCATCAACGACGAGGAGTTGCCCGGATACTCGCAGCGCGTCGACGAGCCCATGGACTTGTCCACGCTCCTCTGGAAGGTTGACAGCGAAAAGTATCTCACCATCGACGCCTTCCTCAAGGATGTGCATCTCATCACCAAGAGCGCGCACCAGTACTGGGGCGAGCGAACCGACGACACCGACGGTCGACAAATGTTGAGCAAGGCGCACGCGCTGGAAGACACCATCGCCCAGATGGCGTCCGCGCTCGATCCTCAACTCGTGGCGCAGTGTCAAGAGATTGAAAAGGCTCGAAACGAGCGCGCGAACTCCTCGTCGTCCGGCGCGGCGGCACCGGCGGCGACGGCGGCGACGGCGACGACGACGACCGCGGGACCGTCCGACTCTGGGAGCGACAGGGCGACTCGCAAGGGCGGCGACGGCATCACGCCCAAGGGCGCTCCGGTGTGGCAGAATCCGGACTTTGTGAAGGATCCAGAAGCGCTCGCGCGACAGATGAAGAAGAAGGCGCGAGAGGAAGCGGCGGCGAAGACGGATGGTGAACCGGGCGAGGGACGCGAAAACGCCCGAGACGCGACCGACGAGCCGACGCCCATGGACGAAGACGCGCCGCCGGCGGACGAGAATAGAAGAGGTGACCAACCGGCGACGCCCGCGCCGCCGGCTCGAGGTAAACCGGGCCCGCCGGCGAAGGACGCGGTCGATGTGGAAAGTACAAAGTCGAACATTGTCTCCAGATTCGTCCAGACGGCGGCGAAACGAAAATACGATTTCATGCGCCTCGAGACGGCGGCGAGCGACATCGCGCGCGTGGCGAAGGAGTCAATGGAACGCGCGTGCCAAGTTCGAGGTTTGCGCGTGGACGTCCTCGAGGAGTCCCTCGCGCGTCTGTGCGCGAGCGAGTGAGCGACGCGACACCGTTTATTTTGTTAGAGTACATGTGTTCGTCGTTTAAAAAGAACGTCGGCGTCGTTTGTTTCCTCGTCGAAAAACACGCGTCTCGTTCGTCCAAGCTAAACATCGGGATAGTAATTCGCCGGTCTCCCGCCTCCTCCGTACGGATCGCTCTGCGCCGGAGGCGGCGCGTGACGTTGCGCGATGGGTGGCGCGGGACGCGGCGGAGGTGCCGTGTACACGTACGTCGTCTGCGCCTGCGCGGGTTGGACGACGCGCGGACCCGAGCGAGCGACGGGCTGCATCGTCGGCGGCGTCGGCGCTTCCATGGGGCCGGGAACGACGCCTCCCCGTGCGCGAGAGTCGCGATATTGAATTTGTATCTGTTGCTGCGTCAACATGCACGCGCACACCGACGCGTACGTGAGATCCGCCAAACAATCCACGGCGTCCGCCAAGGATTCGATATCCGGGTTGTTTGTAATCATCGCGATGCAGCGCAAGCACAACGCGAGTTGTTGCGTGCACAGCATGAAGCCGATGAGACAGTTATCACACTTCGTGTTCATCACTCGCTGTTCGTCCTGAATCATGAAGCGCGTCGTCGCCATGGCGCTCGGAAAGCAACAGCACACCTCGCAGCACAGACACAACTCTGGATTGGAACGTTCGCCGCACCTTCCGGATATGCACGTCCCGCCGTTACAGCACGTGTACTGCGACGGCCACGCCGGTCCCATCTGTAACTTTCTCTGTCCGTACGCCGCGCATGACCCACAAAAAAAGGCGTAACAGCAATACCCCGGATTGGAACACGGCGCGTTGAAGAGACCGACTTGCCACTCGTTGCTAAACGCCTTTCTCGCCTCCGCCTGATCTCGCTTCTTTTGCGACAGCGATCGCTGAAGCTGCTGCGGGCGCGGTTGTTGATACATCGCGTCAAATCACACCACCACGCAATCAAACGACCACCGCCGCGCCTCCTTTGACGACGGAACGACGCGCGAACGAAGGAACGAGGTGCACGAAGGAACGAGGTGCACGAAGGAACGAGGTGCACGCTCCTCGATCCACGCGAGGACGCGCGAGTCCTCGAGGTCGACGTCGACGCGGACGAGGACGAGGACGCGACGCGAGAGAGTGACGACCCTCGACTCGACCGACCATCGGTGCGGTGATGACGCGGCGACCGACCGTGATCGTGACCGAGACAGGGGGGGGGTCGGGCGAGGACGCGAGGTGGGTGCGTGGTCTTTACAACAGACGCCTCCCGCGCGCGTGGAAATCAATCAGGCTAAAAACAGAGTATAAAAGCGTCGCACAGTGACGTCGATCGCTCGCATCGTCGACGTCGTCCCCAAACAATCAATCTATTACGCGCCGCGGCGCGTCTCTCGGCGGACGGCGGGCGAGAGCGAACGAACGCGTCGCCGCCGACCGAAAGAGACGATGACGTGACGAGGTTTACTTGTTGAAACGACGTCCACCACCGCCGCGTTGACCTTGCGGGTTCAAAGCGGCCGCTTCCTTCTCCGCGATGGCTTGCGCCGCCGTCTTCGGCTTGCCGCCCTTCTTGTTGCGCGGCGTCGACTGTTTTCTCTTGAGAATGTCCTGCTTGTTCTCAAAGTATCTACGGCGGCGGGTCTGCGCGAGGAACAAAGACACCACAGCGTCGTTCAGTCAGTCTGCGTGCTCGTTCGTGTACATCATCGCGTTCGACGCGCCCTCGCGTCCCCGTTCGCGTCGCTCGGCTCGGATAACCCTATTCTCACCGAACCCCGAGCCCCGAGCCGTCGTCGTCATCGTCGTCGCGTCGTCGCGCGCGATCTCGCGCACCTCTTGGATGTGACCGGAAGACATGACAGCCTTTCTGAATCGTCGAATCGCGCTCTCCGCGTTTTCGTTCTCACCCACAGTCACCTGATTCGCGCGCGTCGGCACCGGTCGCCGTCATCGTCGTCAGTCACCGCGTCCTCGTCCTCGTCCTCGCCTCGCGCGTCGCCGTCGGTCGTCCGCGCGCACCTCCGCTTGGTACGCGCCCTTAAACGCGAAGAGGTGGGAAAATCCACCGAGAATGAACGCCATCGCGAGTGCGTTCGCGTCGTCGAGTGACGACGTCGAGTTCGAGACGAGACGAGACGACGCGCATTCGGGAGGACCGCCGGCGGTCCATCGTGCGACGCACGTACGACGTGACTGTCTTAAAACACATCTCACTATGAATGAAACGATGAGGGTTTACACATAAAACAGCCAGCCCCGGGCCCAGCATCAAAGGCTCGATGTTCATGTTCATTTTTTTTCATTTTCAATTCTTGGGTCATGACTCGCCGATTTCGAGATTTTGTCCCTCGGGTGACGAGAGTGGACTTCTACTGGAGACTCTAGTACACAAACGGCACGAACTTCGCCGTCGTCGCGGCGTAACGGGGGAACTCCTTCGGGTAGCGGTGTGCCAGATACTCATCGAGGCCTGGGATGTGCATAAAGATAAACAAGGAGGTGATCACGATGGGGACCCACCACGTCCACGACGCCCCGATGCCGCTTGACGCGATGGTCCAACCCGTAAACAGCAGGGAATCGCCGAAATAGTTCATGTGCATCGAGTAGACCCATAGGCCCGTGGTCATCAGTCGGCCTTTGTTCGAAGGGTGCTTCTTGAAGATGTAGCGCTGGAACTCGGATATCGTGGAGAGCGCCGAGCCTAGGATGTACAGCAGCGTGGCGCTCGCCGTCGCGAAAGCTGAGCACACATCCGTCCTCCCACGAGCCAACGTGTAGAAAACGCTCGGAATGAACACCATGTAGACGATTGGGATCTCGTGCCAGTCCGGTGGGCGTGGCCACAACAAGAACATCGCGCCGTAGAGACGGACAACGTAGACGATGCCGAAGACCAGGAGCGTCGTGTCTGAACACGCCGTCACGGGCGTCAACGCTCGGACATAGAAGACGGTCGTCGCAAGGACTAAAGCAGCGGCGATGCCAAGCTTGACACCCCACTGGGACTTGTCGAAGCGCCAGGCGTCACGCACCATTGGAACGCCCAGGTCGAAGAATGCCGAAGAATGCAGACAGTTGGAGCGATGATTTGTGTTTTGATGAACATGCCCCCCCACCCTTTTGTGTCATTTAAGACTATTTACGTTTTCACCCCTGCATCGTGATGACACACATATACACACACACGTGAAATCCACCGATCACGACTCAACACAGAGTCACCCTCGATCGCGGCACACCGCACGTCGAGAAATATCTCGCGCGATCGAACGAATGAACGAATGAATGATTGAATCGAATCGAATCGAATCGAATCGAACCGTGAGACGGGAGACGACGACGAGGACGAGGACGACGACGACGACGAGGGGGAGAGAGGCGCGGAGATGACGCGGGCGATGATGTCGATGCGCGCGATGCCGTCGTCGTGCGCGACGTCGAGACGGTGTGGAGGACCATCATCATCGTCATCACCATCAACCGCGTCGTCATCGTCGACGATCGGCGCGAGAGGTGCGGCGCGCGCGAGTCGTCGTCCTCGCGTCGCTCTCGCGCGCGAACGAACGATCGCGCGCGATGGGAACGCCGAGTTCGCGAACGATTCCGGAGGGTACGAGAGGTACATGCGAGACGCGGAGGAGGAGGCGACGACGGCGGAGAGACGAGGGGCGAAGGGAGGAGACGAAGCCGCGAACGTCGTCGAGGATGAAGCTGGACGGGCGCAGGGAGAGAATTACGAGGATGAATTCGCGGGATTGATTCGATCGCGGAAAGAAGCGGCGGAGACGGAGACTCGAAAACGTTGGAACGAGGGGGCGGCGACGCCGAGAGTGGCGTTCGACTTGGGACAAGATTACGTGCGAAGGGTGTCGGTGGCGTATCCGTACGCCGTCGTCGGGTCGTCTCGAGGTGATGTCGTCGTGTGTGATGTTATCAGCGCATCCGCGCTCGCGGTGTCCCCGGTGGCGCACAAGAAGAGCTGGAAAGACGCCGACGCGAGACCATTGGGCGAAAGAGTATTGCTCGGCGCGCACGACGGCGGCGCCGTCACCTCGGTGGCCATCACGAAGACGGAAAGGCTCGGCAAGCACGGACTCGGACTCGTGAGTTCGGGAGGGCGAGACGGCACCGTTCGCCTGTACGAGGTGTGCACGAACTCGGCGGCGCTGCACGAGATTGGTCGCGTGCAACACGACGACGTCGTCACGGGCCTCACCTTCGCGAGGGGCTCGCTCTGGACGACGGCGCTCGACGGTAGACTGTGTCGATGGGCGACCATGCCGAGCGCAGCCGCGATGGCTGAGTTGGCGAGCTCGCGACACGCGCGAGAATCGTTCATAGACGCCGATGACGACGATTTCACTCGTCCGCCCGTGCCCGAACTCACCAAGCAGGGCGAGTGGCGCAACGGCCAACCGACGCTGTGCATGAGCGCGTGTGAAAAGACGGGCGTGATCGCTATCGGTAACGCCGACGGTTCCGTGGGCGTCTTGAGCGCCGATTCCACGTCTTTTCGAGAGAACGCCCTCATTAAAGCCTGGGTCGCGCACGAAGGTTCGACGGTTCGCGCCATCGCCTACTGCGCAGGCAACGGCATCGTCACCGGCGGTGGCGACGGCGTCATCCGAGTGTGGAGGATGATGATGGACGACGACGTCGGTTTCGACTCGCTCCCCATGCGACGGTCGCAAAAATCAAACATCAGGCCTCAGCTCGTCGCGGAACTTCGCGGGCACACCGCCGCCGTCGTCTCGTTGGCCACCGGGTGCGCCGGACGACTCGTCAGCGGCGCGCACGACGGAACGATTCGGGTGTGGGATTTGGACCTCACGTGCTCCAAGCCGGGTCAAAAAATCAAAACTATACGACGCGATGCGAGATACGCCGTTCTCGGGCACACCATCTGGCTGGGCGGCACGTACGCCGACGAGAAGCGAATAATCTGCGACGGCGCCAACAACGTCCTCCTCGAGTACGACTTTTCCTCCACGCCGGACGACGGCGACGCGTGACGCGCACACCTTTTACCACCGCTCCAATACAATTACCACTACTTCTACTACTTCTACTAGCGCACCGAACGCTTTACTTTCGCCTACTATCACATCAAGCTGCTGTAATATTACCGCGTCTGCTCCGCGCACCTCGATGAACGTCGCCTCAGCCTCGCGAATTCACAACGCGTCGTCGTCAGTGCACGCCGCGTCTCGAACGAACGAAAGCAAATAAGATGCGCGTCGGTTTCATCGGATACGGGAACATGGCGGACGCCCTCGCGTGCGGGTTCGTCTCGGCAAACATGGTCAAGTTTAGCGATTTGACGATGTGCAACAAATCGAACGTCGAGCGTCGAGAGGCGTTTACGCAGCGCGGTGGCGTCGTCGCGGCGGACGCGGTGGCGGTGACCAAGTCATCGGACGTCGTGTTCTTGGCGGTGAAACCGCCGTACATCAAATCCGTGCTCGAAGAGGTTTCGCGAGGGTGCGATTCGGACGAGCTGAAACCCAAGGTTTTCGTGAGCGTCGCCGCCGGGGTGACGTTGGAGACGATGGAGAGCGTGTGGACGGCGAAAAATGCGTCGCCACCGGCCATGGTACGCGTGATGCCGAACACGCCCTGTCTCGTCGGCGCCGCGGCGAGCGGTTTGTGCGTCGGAAGCACGTGCACGGAGGACGACCGGAACAAGACGTTGGCGCTGATGTCCGCCGTCGGCGTGTGCAAGGTGATCATGGAGTCCCAGATGAGCGCTCTGACGGGCGTCAGCGGTTCTGGACCGGCGTACATTTTTATTCTCATCGAAGCCATGGCAGATGGGGGCGTTCGCGCCGGATTGCCTCGCGACGTCGCGTTGGAGCTCGCCGCGCAAACGTTTTACGGCGCGGCCAAGATGGTGCTCGAGACAAAGGAACATCCGGGCGTGTTGAAGGACAGAGTGTGCTCGCCCGGTGGTACCACCATCACGGCTGTGCACGCGTTAGAGCAGGCCGGCGCGCGCCAAGCGATGATGAACGCGGTCGTCGCCGCCGCCAAGCGAGGCGACGAACTCGCAAAGTCCGCGTGAGCGCCGTAGTATTAACGTTGTAGGCACACACGTATTGTTATAGATTTATGAATGCTACTCGACGATCGCTGAAAAGGCGTGAAGTTGAGACGAACGCTCGAATCACGTCTAGAGTTTTCTTCTTTGAAGGCCCGTCGCACTCATCGTCAAAATTTTTCGACGAGAAAGAATATTGGGTATATTTTGTGGACGACGCTTCCGCGTCATTCGTGGTTCTTGATATCTGTACGGTTGATAGTATTGGTTTCGGCGCGCTTTCATCGTTGGGGTTGGGGTTGTCAACCTAGGCTTTCACGCTCGCACCGTTCGGCTGGTTAACCTTTGCAAAGGACTCCGTCTTGACTTCGACGACGGACTTGTCCGACGCTTCGCTCGACTCGGCCTTGCGAGCGCCGAGGTTGTCGAGCATGCGAGCGTACCAGCTGTCCGATTGTAACATAGCGGGGGCATTTTGCATCGCCGCGCCCACGCTCATGGCGCTGCTCGGACGAGAGGGAGCGTCACCGTTGAGGCTGGCCAAAGAGTCGACGCGCTTCAATCCGGCGAGGAACGGCGCGCTGAGCGCCGGGGAGTGCGAGCGCCAGTCGTACATGTCCGACGGGACGACGACGGAGAACCCACCGCGCTTCGGTTTGGGCGCGAGCAAGGTCGGAACGACGCCGTCCTCTTCCGATCGCGTGGGTTCGGGCGTACCGCAATCGCGCAAGCCTCCGTACGGCATCGCGCCCCACTCGTGAATTTCACCCTTCGTCGTCTTCAAACGCTCAAGCTCCAAGAGCGACGCTTGGATGAGATTATCCAAGCCTTGACGCTCGAGCGCGGTAGAACTGGGCCTTCTGGGCGCGTTGCCGCGAGAATCACCGCTCGAACCGGTGGCGCGCCTGTCAGCCAACTTGCTTCGCTCGGCGTTTCGCGATCGCTTGGGCGAACCCGCTTGCTCTACACTCTCCCCCGGCGATAGCGACCGTTCGCGCTTCGATCTGCTGTGCGTCGACTGAGCGTTCGTTCCTTCGCTTCTGTTATCCCCGAGTCGAGATTGCGGGCGCGACGGCGCCTTGGGCTTGGGCGACACCGGCGCCATCGACGTCGAATTCGCCACCGAACTCGCCCACGCGCGATCCTTCTTTTGGCTCGCAATCAAACGTCTGAGCGTGGAGTTGAATCGATTCTTCACCTGATTATCCGTTCTCCCCGGCATCGCTCTCGAAATCACCGCCCACTTGTTCCCGTGAATCGCGTGTTGCTCCAAAATCGTATCGTCCTCCTCCTTGGTGAACGGCCCTCGCTTGACGTTTGGATTCAACTGGTTGCACCAACGCAACCGACACGATTTACTCGACCGTCCTCGCAACGCCTCCGCGATCGCGGTCCAATTTCCCGGACCCCCGAGTTTCTTAATCTGTCTTCGCAACATTTCATCCTCCTGCGCGCGCGCGTGAAATCAAATCAAACGCGTCATCCGTCAGTCGTCGGCCCCGGCGCGTCTCCCCAAAGCCCCAAATCGGACGCCCGGGTGTCCATCGCAGACCCTAGACGGCGACGACAAAAAAAAACACCCCGATGCCACTCTACATAGTGAACCCCCTCTATACACTATCACCGACAAACCCCCTTCGCCATCGCCCCGCTCGGCGCTCGTCCGCCGTCCGTCCTCGATCTTATCGTCGGCGCGTCGCGCGTCCCCCTCCGCGCGTCCGTCGTCGTCCCCCGTCGTCGTCTCCCGTCGTCGTCGATCGCGCGTCGTCGCCCGAACGCTTCTCGAGACGTCGATGCGAATACCATCGGTCGCATCGCGTCCGGGTCCCCTCGCGCGCGCCCCCCCGCGCGCCCCCGCGCGCGTCGCCACGTCGTCACCGCGAGACTGTTGCGTAACGATTTCCGCGGTGCACCGAGTTCGAGGATTCGCGCGCGCGCGCGTCGCGACGACGACGCGATCGAGGTCGAGGAGACGACGAATAGAGAGACAAAAAAACGTTCGTCTCGCCATCGTCGAGCGCGGTGCGTACCTCGGGCGTCCACGCGCTCTTAATCACTCGCTCGTCATCCATCACGTACGCCACCATGAACCGGGGAGACGGCCGCCGAGCGCACGCGCGACGGGCGGTGACGTCGGAGATGATGGATGGGTCGAGGCGGGGATGACATGGGGCGGAGAGGGGGGGGTGGGGGTCGATGTGAGCGATCGTGACTCGTCGATATGGAGGACGATCGGGTCGTGTATTTAATGTAATTAATGCATTCATTCATTCATGGGTGTTGTGGGGAGTAGTATACGTTCATCCGGCGTGCATATGTTACATAACATACAGTCGGACGCGTGGAACCCATACTATCGTAACCCTTCGACTCGACACCCTTCGATTCGACTCGACTCGACTCGACTCGACTCGACGCGGCACATCATCGCGAGCGACGACGACGACGATGGCGAGCGCGTGCGTCGACGACGAGGACGCGTGGTACACGGACACGGACGTGGAGGAGGAGGATTCGGGGTCGGAGTTCGACGAGAATTCACCCGCGGTGCGGGCGACGGGGAAAGGGAAGAAAGCGGCGGCGACGGTGCGTCATCCGAGGGGAACGAGACGAATCGACGGCGACGCGAACGAGCTCGACGACGAACGACGCGAACGACGGGGAGGGAGACGAGCGAGCGAGCGAGCGACTGACCGAAACGATCGATCGATGACGCGCGCGCGCAGAAGAAGCGTCCGTTGGGGAACGCGACGAATGCGAGCAAGGCGAGCGACAATAAGACGGTTGAGGAGATTTATCAAAAAAAGACGCAACTGGAACACATTTTACTTCGACCGGACACGTACGTGGGGTCGTGCGAGCGAGCCGAGGAAAAGGCGTGGGTGTACGACGTCGCGACCAAGTCTTTGGTGCACAAGCAGGTGTCGTTCGTGCCGGGTTTGTACAAGATTTTCGATGAGATTCTCGTAAACGCCACCGATAACAAGGTGCGCGACCCGAAGATGAAAGAGTTGCGAGTGGACATCGACGTCGAGCAAGGGATGATTCGAGTGTTCAACGACGGTAACGGTATTCCGGTCGAGATGCACAAGGACGAGGGCGTGTACGTGCCGGAACTCATCTTTGGTCACCTGTTGACGTCGAGCAACTACGACGACAACGAGAAGAAGGTTGTCGGCGGGCGAAACGGTTACGGCGCCAAGTTGGCCAACATTTTCTCCACAGAATTCATCGTCGAGACGTGCGATGGCTCGCGCGGGAAGCGATACCGTCAAGTTTTCAACGACAACATGAGCGTGAAGGGCGAGCCGGAGCTCTCCAAGTGCAAGAAGAGCGAAAACTGGACGTGCATCACATTCAAGCCGGATTTCGCCAAGTTTGGCATGGAATCTCTCGTGAACGAGGATGTGTCGGCGTTGATGTGCAAGCGCGTGTACGATGCGGCCGGTAACATCGGTAAGAACACGAACATTTTCTTGAACGGTGAAAAGCTCGAAGTCAAGGGCTTCAACGATTACGTGAGCTTGTACTTGGACGGCCAAGCCAACGCGCCGAAGATTTTTGAAAAGTCCATGGATCGATGGGAAGTGTGCGTCACCATCTCCGAGAGCGCGCAGTTTCAACAGTGCTCGTTCGTGAACGGTATTTGCACGATGAAGGGCGGCACGCACGTCAACTCCGTCGCCGATCAAATTTCTCAAAAGTTGTTGGAGAAGATTCAAAAGAAGGAGAAGAGCTGCAAAAACTTAAAGGCGTTCCAAGTCAAGAACCATCTCTGGGTGTTCGTGAACGCGCTCATAGAAAATCCGGCGTTCGATTCTCAGACCAAAGAGACGCTCATCACGCGTCCGAACAAGTTCGGTAGTGCTTACACGCCCTCCGACGCCATCATCAAGAAACTCATGGATTCTGGCGTCGTCGACAACATCATGTCTTGGGCGCAGTTCAAGCAGAGCAAGGAACTCAAGAAAACTGACGGCGCCAAGAAGTCTCGCTTGACCGGTATTCCCAAGCTTGATGACGCGAACGACGCTGGCGGGCGTAATTCTGAATCCTGTACGTTGATTCTCACCGAGGGTGATTCCGCCAAGGCGCTCGCGGTGAGCGGTCTCTCCGTCGTCGGTCGCGACAAGTACGGTGTCTTCCCGCTTCGCGGTAAGCTCTTGAACGTTCGAGACGCGTCGCACGATCAAATCAAGAACAACGCCGAGATCAATCACATCAAGCAAATCCTCGGTCTCCAACACGGCAAGACGTACGATAGCGCCAAATCATTGCGTTACGGCAAGTTGATGATCATGACGGATCAAGATCACGATGGTTCGCACATCAAGGGTTTGTTGATCAACTTCCTGCACGCTCACTTCCCCTCTCTGCTCAAGATCCCAGGATTTTTGCTCGAGTTCATCACGCCCATCATCAAAGCGACGAAGGGCAAGCAAGCCAAGGTGTTCTACACCATGCCCGAGTATGAAGCGTGGAAGGAAGCTCAAGACGGCACGTCTGGTTGGAACATCAAGTACTACAAGGGTCTCGGTACCTCCACGGCGAATGAGGCGAAGGAGTATTTCGCGTCTCTCGATCATCACCGCAAGAGTTTCGTCTGGGAGAGCGATGGCGACGGAGATTTGATTGACATGTCCTTCAGCAAGAAGCGCGTCGACGATCGTAAAGCGTGGCTCACCGCCTATGAACCGGGTACCTTCTTGGACATGGCTGGCGATTCCGTTCGATACGACGAATTCATCAACAAAGAGCTCATTTTGTTCTCCAGAGCTGACTTGATGCGTTCCATCCCGAGCATGGTCGACGGCTTCAAGCCGTCTCAGCGCAAGGTTCTCTTCTCTTGCTTCAAGCGTAAGCTCAAGTCTGACATTAAAGTCGCGCAACTCAGCGGCTACGTCTCCGAGCACTCCGCGTACCATCACGGTGAAGCTTCTCTCGCGATGACCATCGTCAACTTGGCTCAAGATTTCGTCGGTTCCAACAATGTCAACTTGCTCGTGCCGAGCGGCCAATTCGGTACGCGTCTGCAAGGTGGCAAGGATCACGCCAGCCCGCGTTACATCTTCACCCGTTTGCACGAAGTCTGCCGAGCGATGTTCCCCGAATGTGATGACGCGCTGCTGAACTACTTGGACGAAGATGGACAGCGCATCGAACCGGATTACTACTACCCCGTTCTCCCTCTCGTGTTGGTGAACGGCGCCGAAGGCATTGGAACGGGATGGTCGACGAGCATTCCGAACTTCAATCCGCGAGACCTCATCTCCAATATCAGACTCATGCTCGAGGGTGAATCCCCAGTGATGATGCATCCGTGGTACAGAAACTTCAACGGTACCATCACCGAAGAGCTCGTCAAGGGTGAAACTCGCTACTCCGTCACTGGTGCGTATAACATTCGCGACGAGTGCACCTTGGAAATCACTGAATTGCCGTTGCGATCTTGGACCTCCGATTACAAGGAATTCCTCGAAGACATGCTCACGCCGAAGACGAAGAACGCCAAGCCGTTCATCACCGACTACAAGGAATACCACACGGACAGCACCGTGCACTTCGTCATCACCATGCCTCCGGAAAACTTGGCGGCGGCGCAAGCCTCGGGCCTCGAGAAGAAGTTCAAGCTCAGCACCAAGTTGAACATCACCAACATGCACTTGTTCAACCAAGACGGTGTCATCACCAAGTACTCCTCTCCGCTCAAGATCTTGGAAGCGTTCGTTCCGCTTCGTCTCAACGTGTACTCTCAACGCCGAGACATGCTCATTCGTCTCGCCGAGTCTCAGCTCAAGCGCTTGTCCAACAAGATGCGTTTCATTCTCGCCGTCGTCGACGGGAGTTTGGTCGTCAATCGCAAGAAGAAGCAAGAACTCATCGAGGAGCTCGATGCCTTGTGTTACGATCGACTCCCGAAGACGGACAAGGGATCCTTGGCTGAAGTTGACGAAGACGGGGAGCTCATCTCCGCCGAAGTCGCCGGCGCGTCGTACGATTACCTCTTGGGTATGCCTCTCTGGAACTTGACGCTCGAGAAGGTTGACGAACTGTGCGCTGAGAAGGAGGCCAAGGAGGCGGAAGTCGCGGCGCTTCACGAAACCACGGAGAAGGATCTCTGGATGAAGGATCTCGACACGCTGGAGCAAGCTCTCGAACTTCTCGAAGAGGAAGACGAAGAAGCGCGTCGAGTGCTTGAGAAGCAACAACGCGCCGCCGCGCGCAACAATACGGCTGCCGGTAAAAAGGCTGCGAAGAAGAAGCTCGCGAAGCAGCGTGCCGCGAATAGCGACGAAGAAGATGAGTGGGATGATGACGACTTCAGCGACGATGACTTTGAAATCGCCAAGCCGAAGAAGAAGGCTGCGCCGAAGAAGAAGGCTGCGCCCAAGGCTGCGCCCGCGCCCGCTCCGGTCGTCGCGAAGGAAGCTCCGAAGGCTGTGAGCGATGACGAAGAGACCGAACCGATGTCTCTCGCCGAGCGTCTGGCTTTGCGCGGCGGCGCGGCTTTGAGTAAGCCCGCCTCCAAGCCGGCGGCGAGCGCATTCAACATGTCGTCCATCAACGCCGCAGTCGATGAAGTCGCCACAAAGCCCGCTCCGGCGAAGAAGGCGGCCGCACCGAAACGCGCGCCGGCGAAGAAGGTGGCTGTCCTGTCGGACTCTGAAGAAGATTTCGATGAAGACAGCGATTCCGAAGTCGCCGCTCCGGTCGCCCCGCGCTCCACGGCTCGCCCCGCGCGTGCGCGCGCCACGAAGACGTACGTCGAAGAAGACTCCGAAGATTCTGAAGATGACTTTTCTGAGGAAGAGGACGATGAGAGCGACTTTTCCATGTCCGAATAAATGAAAATTTGGAATCCGTGCTCGTAAGCACGACTTGAACATGTAAAAAAACTAACACATCTCGTAATACAATAATCGTTTGTCCTAGTCCTAATGCATCCACAGACGTAACATCTTATCTTTCCCGCCGCTCGCGGCTTTGTTACCGATCGGACTCCAATCCACCGCGTACACCTCGTCGGCGTGTCCCGGCAAATCCTCCTTGAGCTTTTTCAAACGCGGATCCCAAACTTTCATCGTGCTGTCCTTGCTCGCGCTCATCAATAACCGACTGTCAGCGGACCACGCGAGTTGATAGACCGCACCCACATGACCGCGGAACGAGTGAATGAATTTACCGGTGTGTCCATCCCATAGTTTGACTCCCTTGTCGAAAGACGCGCTCGCAAAGTATCGGCCATCCGGCGAAAATAAGACGTGGTTGATGAGCTGCTGATGGCCAGTCAGACGCTGAAGTGGAATCTTCGACGTCGACGGTTCCCACATGAACATGGTGAAATCGTCGCTTCCACTGATCAAGCGCTCGGGTTTACCACCGGTCGCAGCCTTGTATCTCTGCAGCGCCTGCGCCTTGGCCTGCGCGGCGCTCTCAGGCTTTTTCCCGGTGTGATCGTACGGTCCCGTGCGCAACGCATACTCTGTGGAGAGGGCCAACGAATTCACCCAGTGCGCGTGGCCTTTGAGTTGACGCACGACTTTCCCGTCCGTGGCGTCCCACACGAAGATCGTCGTGTCCCGAGACGCCGTGTAAATCAACCCCTCGCCGCCCCATTTGACGGAGGCGATGGCTTTGGTGTGCGCCGACATGGTGAACAGGCACACGCGTCTCACGGCGTCCCACACGCGCACCGATCCGTCCGCGCTCGCCGAGCAAAACCTCACGACGGGATACGCCGCGTGCGCCGGTTCCCACGCGAGCGCGGTGACATGCTTCTTGTGTCCCTTGAGCGGTCCGCCTCGCGCCTCGCCAGTGGTCGGATCCCACAAACGAACCGTACTGTCCATGCCACCGCTCGCCAAGAAGACGTTATCCGAGCTCCACGCGATGCACAGCACCCAATTCGTGTGCCCCTTGAGCGTGAATTTAGGCGCCTGCGAGTCCAAGTTCCACAGACGAATCGTCGAATCGCCGCTCCCGCTCGCCAAATTTTTCCCGTCGCTCGAAAACGCCACGCTCAGCACCGCCTCGGCGTGTCCAGCGATCGCCGCCGAGCATCGAGTCACCGCGCGCACTCGAAACACGCTCTGCGGTTGATACACAATCTTCAACACCTGTTCCACGGATATCTTACGCTCCGCGATCGTCGTCGCCAGGTCCCCCGTCACCTCCTCGCCGTCGACGTAAAACGCGTACGGCAGCGTCGCCCGGTCATCGTCCTCATCCGTCGCCGACGCCCTGAGAAGCTCTCTCAACAGCGACTGCAACTCCTTCACCCCCACGTCCGGGGGTAAATCCAGCTCGGGTCCCGCCGGCGCGCCCTCGACGTCGACCAACTGCGCGATGAGGTTCACATCGCTCGACGTCGCATCCGTGCGCGCGCGTTTACTCGCCGCGGACATGACGTCCCCACCGCCACCGCCCACGACGTCCCCGTCTCTCTTCACTCTCGCCTCGCGCGCTCGTCCGCGCGGTGACGACGCGTGCGTCGACGAATAATCGCGGATTCGATGGGGCGGCGGCGGCGTGCACTTTTTTCACATCTCTACACGCTTTTGCGCATCGTCGCTACGAATCACGGCGGGACGGCGAATCACGGCGGGACGACGGCGATTCGAGGGTTCGCGGAGGATAAATCGAACACGACGGTGCACCCGCGAAAGAGATCGGCGCAGACGGCGCCGTCGGCGTGCGGGGAGAGATCGGCGTCCGGAGGGTCGCCGTCGAGGTGGACGACGGCGCGGACGTTGGTACACTCGAAATTCTTGAAACGCACCGTCTCGACGCGTCCAGTGACGATCTCGCCGCCGACACGTTGAAGACGACCGGTGTTTTCGCCGGGACCGCTCATGATGCCGCCCGGTTGGAGGGCTTTGGTTCGATTGGCGACGTCCGCTTCGTCGGCGACCTTGGCGGAGAGCACCGCGCCGACGCCGCCGACGCCGAGAGCGAGTTTGAATAAACCCTCGCGCTCCATCGTCATCTCGGTGACGCCCATGAATCCATCGTTGGCGATGGTGTACGCGAGTCGGACGTACGGGACGCCGTCGATGAAGGTGACGGGTTGCCACGCTCGCTCGATCTCGGCGGTGGGTTTGTACTCGCATCGATTCACGACGGTAACCTCGAGTTTGGGCGCGTCTCGGCTTCCGGCGACGCGTGTCGGCGCGCGAAGACGCACGACGGCGTGCGCGAGGGCGGGTATTCCGAGCACGCCGCCCAAACGCTCGCCGTCGGGCACTCGAAGCGCTCCGTCTAAATTTTGTTCCATGAATAGCGGCGACGACAGAGTCAACGGCCCCAACGATAGCGCGTGTCCGCGTCGCATGGCTCCTTCGAGCGGCGCCGCGACGCCGACGATGGACATCGTGCCGAACGCCGACATGGATAACGCGTCCGCGACGTCACCGGTCACGGCGAATCCCGTCGAGGCGGTGTCGAGAACGAACCAATCCGAAGACGTCGTCGCGCCGTCGGCCGACTCGAGCTTCGGTTTCACGAGTACGTGTCCACCCTCGCCTCGACACGTTAACACCGCACCGGCGGCGCTGCTCCACTCTCTCGTCGGCGACCAATCCGCGACGGATGATTCCGGCTTGGAAAAAGACGCCGCGGGTGCGGTGAAAGTCGTCTCCTTGGCGCGAAACGTCGTCACCTGTCCCTCCGCCGACGTGCGATGCGCGAGCGCGGGCGTGACCGCTTCTTTCCCATCATCCGACACCGTTCGTTCCCATCCCTCGAATAACCACCGTTCGACGCCGCGTTGGTGGTAAAACTCGGCCCGCCACGCGAATCCCGTCGACTCGTCGACGAAGACGCGCCCGCCGACTTTCCCTCCATCCAACATAGAGATCGCGTACACCCCGCACGCGCACTTCGGCGGTTTCGGCGCCTCGCTCCGTCTGTCTCGCCCGCCTCGACGCGTCCTCTTCCCCTTGGTGCCCTTTCTCTCGACGCGCTTGGACGCTTTCGGCGCCTCGACGCTAAACCGCCGAAGCGCCGCCTCGGCGTCCGCGCCCTCCGCGAGTTTCTTCACTCGCAATCGACCCCTCGCCCCGCCGTTCCATTGATTCGTCCGCACCCACGTCATCATCGACGACGTATCCCCGCCGTCCAGCGCGTTCTCTCGCACGTCGCCGTACCAATCCGCGTCCCACGTCGCCGCGTCGTCGTCCCGACCGCTCGTCGTCGTCAGCGACTCGGCGAGTTCCACCCTCTCCACGAACGCGCCGCCGTCGACGTCGCGCGAGAGAACGAAGGTACCGTCCAAACCGTGCGCGCGCACGATTCCCACGGTCGTCGCCGTCGCGCGCGCGTCGGCGTCGCCTCCAGTCGCGCGCGAAGGATGTCGATGACGATGCGAGCGGCGCGTCGGGGACACCGCGCGACGCGCGCGAGGGCGACGGAGAGACGCGCGAGACGCGCGAGACGCGACGGTGACGTTCACATCAACGCGGCCGCGCGATGCTGACCCCATGTCGCGCGCGTCGACGGCGTGTGCGGACTCATTCATTCATTCATTCATTCATTCAATATTTACACCTCGTCGACCAATCGAGTTTGCGGCGACCGCGAAAGTGCGGAGTCATTCATGCATTCAATGTTCACGCCCCATCAATCAATCGAGTTTGCAGTGACCGCGAAAGTAAGGCGCGCTCGACGATCGACACGCGCGCCAACCGTCGTCGAAGGCGTCGAGCACGTCTCGCGGGAGCGGCTCGACGACGGCGGCCGAGGCGAGGTTCGCCTCGAGTTGTTTGACGCTCGACGCGCCGATGATGACGGCGTCGCCCTTGGAACCGTCCAACGCGCTGTGATTGTACATCCAACGGAGAGCGGCGTCGGCGGGATCGATATCGTGTCTTCGACACGCCTCGACGACGGCGTCCACGGCGTCGTGGTAACAGTCCAAAAAGAACCGGCGGGTGTACATCTCGTTTCCGTCGAACCGCCCGCCGGTGATTTTCGTCTCCCCGTCTCGCGCGCCGACGTATTTCCCCGTTAATAGTCCACCGGCGAGCGGATTATACGCGACGAAACGCATGCCGCACGCGCGCACCGCCGGCACGAGTTCGCTCTCGACGTTTCTCGTCAGCGCGTTGTACATGCCCTGATACATCGTCGGTCGCTTCCATCCGTTCCTCTCGCAAATCTGACACGCCATGACCGTCTCCCACGCGCTGAAATTACTCAATCCCACGTCCTCGAACGCGTTCTCCTCCCTTCGCAGGCGTTCGCACTCCTCGAGCGCGTCCTCCAATCGCGTCTCCGAATCCGGAGCGTGCAGGTACAGCGTGCGAATCCTCTTTCCATTCAACGATTCCACCGAACGTCGCACCTGCGCGCGCAGTTCTCTCGCGCTCAACCCTCCCGTCCCGGCGTCCCCAGTCATCACGCCTCCCGGCCACGGATTCGCCTTGGTATCGACGACGGCGTCGCTCGCGCGCAACGTCCCGTCGGACGCGAACGCGCGTCCCAGAATTCTCTCCGTCTCCCCCCCCGCGTACGCGATCGCCGTGTCCAACTCACGACGACGTCCGTCTCCGTCTCGCACGAAGGTTCGCAGCATGGCCGTCGACGTCTCGTCGTCGCACGTTTCGCTCGCGTATCGCCACCCGAGCGTCATCGTGCCGAAGATGGTCCCCACCCGATCGTCGCGCGCGCCCCGTTCGTCGTCTCTCGTCGTCGCCGCCGTTCTCGGGTTTCTCGTCGTCGCCGTCGTCGCCCCTCTCGGCGTCTTTATCGTCGTCCGCGCGCTCGCGGCGCGCGCGCGCGTCGTCATCGGTGGAGACTGGGAATGAGGTACATTCATTCATTCATTCGCGCGTCATTCGTACGCGCGAGGCGCTCTCGCGCGTGTGCGCGCGCGCGCGCGAGGGTCGACAATCGCATTTTCCGTCGGTGTCTCGGCGCGAAGACGCGCTTGGGGGCGGGACGAGGGGAAAGGGCGTCGGGGACGCCGCCGCCGCCGTCCCATCGAATCATCGATCGTCGACGCGTGAGGCGCGCGCGGGGACGACGACGAGGCGATGACGCGAAGGGACGACTCCGCGCGAGGGTTTCACGCGAGTGAGACGCCGCCGATGCCGCCGATGCCGCCGGTGGCGCCGCTCGGTGGGGGGTGGTTCGCGTCGGCGTCGGCGGCGCCGCCGGCGCTCGGCGTCCCGACGCGCGCGCGCGGAGGCGCGGCGGTGATGGATGGATGGAGCGATGGGTACGGACGCGGTGCGTGCGCGCCCGGGGACGCGCGCGGGAGGTTCGGGACCGGACGGGGTGGACGGGGTGGACGGGGTGGACGAGGCGGCGGCGGCGGCGGCGGCGGCGGTCGAGGTCGCGGCGGTCGAGGTCGCGGCGGACGCGCGTACGGGGCGCCCGCGCCGAAAAAGGAACCGAGAATCGCGTACGCGACGAAGATTAAGCGGTGTGTGAACATCGGGGACGTGAGTGGGGCGTTCGCGTTCTTTTCGCACGCGATGAATAGGTACAGAACGGAGACGGCGGCGGGCTGTTTTACGCGGTTTCCCGGCAATCCGTGGACGACGTGTCCGATGGGAATCGACGAGGCGACGTACGGTAAACTCGTCATGGCGCTCGTGAAGGAGACACACGCGGATCACGCGAGTGAGGTGGCGCGCGCGATGGCGTCGTTTGGGTTGAAAATGACGGTGAAACGATTCACGGAGATCATCGCCGCCGTTCCGTGTCGAACGAGGGCCAAAGAGGCGTTGGCGTTCGTGGACGCGTGCTGTCGAGGATCGGATTTCGGCGACAGCGCGGGGGAGTCTTCCACCTCGGGAGGCATTTTAGAGTTCGGCGATCGCGCGACGGCGGTGTATTACACGAAAAATGCGCGTTTGCTCGTCATGGAGTTTTGCGAAGAGTCGAATCAAATCATGGAGCGCATCAAGAAACGTTCGCCAAAATCGCTCGAACAGGCGGGCACGTGCACGGTTGATCTCGTGGCGAAACCGTCGAAGTTGAAAGGCGGTCGTCTGTGTCTGTCCACGCGAACCGATCCCGAGACACCGAATGTGATTCCGCGCATGGCGTGTTTGAAGATGCTCGACGAGGGCAAACGAGGCGTGCAAGTCGGCGACAGCATCTTGGTGCGAAGGTATCGCCCGCCCGCCGAGGTGGAGTCCGAGTCCGAACCAGAGCCCGGTTCCGCGCAAACCATCGCCGCGGAATCGTCGCTGAACGTGTCGGCAGCGGCGTTCGTGCCGAAACCAAAGGCTCCCAAACTGCTCGCCGCGCCGGAGACCCCGACGGAGGAATACGAGGGCGTCGTCGAAATCGTTCCCTACACGTGCAACGAGTTACACATCAAGCTCGACCACGGAGACGTGCACGAACTCAAGGGCGACGATTGGCGCATCGATCGTCTGGCGAATAGAATCACGTACACGCGTCAGATTGAGTCACTGTATGAGCTTCTCGAACCCGTCAACCCGATGAAGAAGGCGGTGTGCAACACGAATCAAGTCTTTAGACAAATCCTCACGGCGGGGTTTCAACGCTCGGGGAAAGAGTTGGCGGACGATCTCGCCAAGGCGATTGGGAATTTGAACATTCGAGGCGAGGACGCGACCGGCGACGCGAGCGACGACGGTGCGAAGAGTGACGTCGACAAGGAGCATCGGTTTAACGTGTGCGAGAGGCAGCCGTGGCAACCTGGATACGAGATGATCGACAAAGAGGCGATTCCGGCACTGTGTCAGGGAACCATCAATCCCACTGGTGATCCCTCGCGACCTGGACCGTACGACCACGTCGTTGACAGCGTGACGAGAATTCATAACCTCAACACGTCTCAAAGAGACGCGATGAAAGCCGCGCTCGAAAGACGTCTGACGCTCATCCAAGGTCCGCCGGGGACGGGGAAAACGCACACCTCGGTCGCCATCGTTCGAGGCATGCTCGAGATTGGGCACGGACCCGTGTTGTGTACGTCCGATTCCAACACCGCGGTGGATAACATGGTGGAAGGGTTAGCCAAGGCGGGCGTCAACGTCATTCGTCTTGGTCGTCCCGAGGCGGTGCGTCCCGACTTGGCGAGGTACCAAATCGAAAACGCCATTCCACCGGGAGCGACGAAACACGAGGCGTACCAGGCGCAGTTATGGGCGGTGCGGAACGCGCAAGCCGTGTGTGCGACGTGTTCGGGCTCTGGGAGCGATTTCCTCGATCGAATCAATTTTAGCGCGGTGATGTTGGACGAGGCGAGTCAGGTGACGGAACCAATGTCGCTCGTGCCTCTCGCGAACGGGTGTCAACAACTCGTGCTCGTCGGCGATCACAAGCAGCTTCCACCGACCGTCGTTTCGCGCGACGCCGAGCTCGCCGGGATGACGCTGTCGCTGTTCGATCGTCTCATTCGCGCGGGCGTGCAACCGTACCTGCTCGACACGCAGTTTCGTATGCATCCCGCGTTGAGTCATTTCCCTTCGTTGTCCTTTTACAACGGTCTGGTGAAGAGCGGCACGCCCGCCGTCGAGCGACCGGCGCCCAAGGGATTCGCGTGGCCGATTCCGAGAGTTCCCATCGCCTTCTGTCCCACGCCCGAGGACGCCATGGAGACGAGCGATAACCTGAGTTACTCGAACAGGGTCGAGGCGGAGCACGTCATGAAGGTACTCCTCGGCGTCTTGAGCGCGGGTGAGCTTCGTCCGTGTCACGTAGGCATCGTCACTCCGTACGCCGCGCAGGTCAAACTCATCCGTTCGTTCCTTCGCGCTCGAGGCGTGCGCACGGGCATCGACAAGGACACGGGCGAGGCGGGCGTCGAGGGATCCTCCGTCGACGGATACCAAGGGCGAGAGAAGGAACTCATGATCGTCTCCACGGTTCGAGCGAACAACCTGAACACGATCGGATTCGTCGCCGACGCGAGGAGGTGTAACGTGACGCTCACGCGGGCGAGACGTGGCGTCATCGTCATCGGGCACGCGTCGACGCTCCTTCGCGATAGGCGCACGTGGGGACCGTGGGTGCGATGGGTACAGAAGTCGGGACTCACCGTCGGTCGCAAGGGACGACGCGAGGACATCCAGGCCGTCAAGGCGATCGACGCGGACGTCGAGAACGGCCCGGCGAAGAGACTCGTCCCTCCGCCTCGAGGCATGCTTCCTCGTGGCGTTCGTTGAGATGGCGCGAAATTTTCATTTGTCGCCGCATTGTACCGACGAGTTGCAGCGCTTTAGTGAACATAGTATCATCATGAATTGAATCTTTTACACACACAGTACAAATATATCTACACACACCACCACGGCGTCACGACCGCAACTCCTCGAGCGCGACGCGCGCGTACTCGCCGTCGAAGAGCGCGTCAAAACGTTCGTCAAACCACGCGTTGAATTCGTCCTCGCTCGCGCGCGACGCGAGAATCCCTCGAGACGCGGCGATACGCAAGAGTCCGTGATACACCGATGGATAGAGCATCGACGCGCCGTCCCCGAACGTCGCGAGCGTCTCCTTCATGCGTCGGTTGCGCGCACGCTTTTCGCCTCGCGCGCGTTCACCGCCCGCGTCGTCGTCGTCGTCGTCGTCGCTCTGTCCCTCGACGCTCGGGACGTTCAGAATCTGTTCCGCGAACGACACAGCGTCGCGTCTCGACATCGGATGGTCGTCCACGACGTTATACACGTCGCTCGCGCGTCGGCCCGCGTTCGCGGCGGCGACGACGAGACGCGCCGCGTCGTCCACGTGCACGCGACTCGTGAACCGTCGCGTCCGTCTCGCGCGCTGACTCTCGCTCTCTCTCTCCCCCCTCGCGCGTCGCAGCACGACGTCCAGCGCGCTCCGACCGGGTCCATAGATACCACCCAATCGAAACGTCGTCATCGTCACGCGTCCGTTCGATTCTCTCGCCAACGCGCGCCATCGCTCCTCGCTCTCGAACCTCGCCCTCGCCTTCGCCGAGCGCGGTCGACACGCGCTCGTCTCGTCCACAATCTCTCCTCCGTGATCGCCGTACACGGACGTCGAGCTCGCGTACCCAAAAAACCGCGTTCCGCCCCCATCCTCGTCGACGCTCGACGTCACCGCGCGCGCGAACGCGTCGTACACCGGATCTCTCCACCCATCCGTCCCCGTCCCGCGCGTCGGCGGGACGCACGACACGACGCGCGTCGCCGCGCGCACCTCTCGTTCGATCGCCTCGCACGCGCCCTCACCGTCCCACTCGTACGCGCGCGAGACGACGTCGAGCGTCGACGCTCCCGGCGCATCGCTCGCGCGATGCGTCCCGCGCACGACGTACCCATCGCGCGCGAATTCTCTCGCCACCGCCCCGCCGAGGTAGCCGAGTCCAAAGATGAACGCCGTTCGTTCGTCGCTCGACGCGTCGGTCGACCGCGCGCGCGTGAGACGACGCGCGGTGGAGGTGCGTCGCGGGAGGCGCGCGCGCGCGCTCGCGCGCGTCGTCTCTCGGACGAGCGCGCGCGATGTCATCTTCGGTCGGTCATTTCTCGGCGTCGCGCTCTGACGCTCGATGTCATCGATGTCGTCGCGTACCGCGCGCGCCGACCTCGCGGTGCGCGCCGACCTCGCGCGTCGTCGTCGCGGACGCGCGTCGCGCCCGCGCGCGTCCTCGTCGGCGTCGTCCTCGGCGTCGTCCCGCGATGCGGATGAGCTCGAGCTCATCTCTCTCATCGAGACCGGCGCGCGCGACGACGCCGTCGCGCGCGCGATCGGTCGTCTCGTCGACGCGTTCGATGTGTCGCGGGAGTGCGAGGACGGGCGCGCGCTGGTGGACGCGCTGGAGGGGACGTGGCGGTTGGTGCACTCGACGAAGACGGAGTTCGACGCGTCCGCGCCGCTGGGACGACGCGCGGACGCGACGACGCCGGGTCTCGAGGCGTTGTTTTCCATCCTGTTCGACGATGAAAAGAAAAGGGGAAAGGCGTCGAACGGGGTCGAGGCGAGCTCGTCGCCGATTCAGCGCGCGGTGTTGCAAAAGTTGAACGACGGCGGGTTCGCCGTGCGACAGGGCGTCTCGTTGGCGCGCGACGGTCGGGGACGCGTCGATCAGGCGGTGTGCTTCGGACGAGGCGGGTGGTTTCGTCTGAGCGCGAACGCGACGTTAGAATCGCCGAACGCGACGGACGCGCGCGCGCGCGGGAGGATTAATTATGGATTTGATTTGGCGTATTTGGACGTCAAGTCGCCGTTCGAGGCGCGCGTGCCGTATCCCGTGCCTTTTAAACTGCTCGGAAAGGAGGCGATGGGGTACTTGACGTGCGATTACGTGAGTGAAAACGTACGCGTGTCCACCGGGAACAAAGGGACGACGTTCGTGTTCGTCAAGGAGGAGAAGAGCGCGTTGCCGTACGCCGACGAACTCTACGGCGCCGAATGAATTTCGTCGCTCTCTACTAGTACGCCTACATTCACTATTTCATTCACCTACTCGCGCGTCGTCTCGCGCTTCTGTCGCTCCCTCTCTCCCCCCTCGCCCGTCTCGCCGCGCGCGCCGCCGCGCACATCACCGCGAGCGCGCCCGCCGCCGTCGCCGCCGCCGTCGCCGCGCCGACGACCGCCGCGTCGTTCGCGTCCCCCACCGGCACCATCCACGCCTCACCGATCGCCCTCGACCTCGCGCTCGTCCACGATCCATCCCTCCTCATCACCATCGCTCGAACATCGTCCACCATCTCCCCCCGCGCGCCTCCTCCCGGCGTCGCGTCTCCGTATCTCGCGTGCGCGGCGACGCGCGCGCGCGCGTCGACGCCGCCGAGCGTCTCTTCCCTCGTCAACATTCTCGCGCACGTCGCGCGAGATTCCGACGCATATTTCGCCATACGTTCGACGTCGACGTCTCCGCTCGCGACGCACGTCCATTCCACCGATTTCTCCTCCTTTGTCTTCGCATTCCTCGTCTTCGTCGTCGTCGTCTCGTCGGCGTCGAAATACAACCGTCGGGACAATCGCACATCCACCGCCACCGCGATCGCGTCGTCCACGCGTTCGACGCCCGAGACGCGCACGTCGACGACGCGATGGAATCCCTCGCCCGTGACGCGCGTCGTCGCCTCGAGCGCGGCGTCACCGCGCGACGACGTCGATGATTCGGTGCCATCGGCATCGTCCAAGAATCGACGCGCCGACGCCAAGACGTCGTCGTCGCGCATGTCTCGACGACCGAGAGACGCGGAGACGACCCGCGTCTGTCGTCTCGGCCCTCTTCCCGCGCTCGCACGGGTCTCGGCGCGTCACAGCGTGACGCATCGTCATCATTCATCATTCGGATGGCGTCGTCCCTCCCAGCCTGGCGCGCGGCGGTGACGTCGGCGCTCGAGCGCAACGGCGCGAACCCGACGAGTAGGTTCGTGCAGGTGGCGACGATTCGCGCGTCCGACGGCGCGCCCGCCGTGCGCACGGTGGTGTTTCGTGGATTTTGGGACGATTTCGTCGACGACGTCGGCGACGCCGGGCGCGCGCACGCGCTCGTGTTTTGCGCGGACGCGCGGTCGGAAAAGATGCGCGACGTCGCGCGCGACGCTCGAGCGGAGATGGCGTGGTACTTCCCGGAGACGAGGGAACAGTTTCGCGTGTCGGGGACGCTGACGCGCGCGACGGCGACGGCGACGCGCGACGACGAGGATTCTGTCGAGAGCGAGCGCGCGCGGGTCGCTCTGTGGAGACGAATGCGACGAGGAGCGCGAGGGCAATTTTTATGGCCCACTCCGGGGGGCGCGAGGGCGAAAACGGAGAGCGGGACGAGGGATCCGCACGACGTCGACGAGTCGGACGCGAGACTGAACGACGACGTCGCGGGCGAACACTTCGCGCTCGTCGCCATGCGAGCGACGCGCGTCGATCACTTACGGCTGAAACTGAACGAACGCGTGGTGTACGAGGAGATGGAAGGGACGTGGACGGCGACGCGGGTGAATCCGTGATGGTGACGCGGTGTTGTAATTGATTATTTCATTCATTCCTTCGTTCGTTTCTCGTCACGCCAAACCGGCGAGGACGACGCCGAAGATAAAGGCGCGCTCGCCTATGCGTGAATCGCACGCCGGTAGTAATCTGTGCGCGCACGTCCAAAATCTGCGCTCTTGCTTGTCCCACCACCCGTCGCGCATGGCGTTTCTCGCCGCTTTGCTCTTCAACGCGCCGACGCTAAACTCTTCCAAATTTCTTCGATACTCGACGGGAAGATACGGCTTCACGAGGGAGTCGTACATCATCCCGGGCGACACTCGAAGCGCGCGCATCCTAAACAGCAACTGCGTCGTCCCGGTGAACAGCAACACCGGGGCGAATAAACGCTTGAGCGCGATTTTAATTCCGTAAAAGATGACGAATCCGTACAACGCGCTCGTCGACATGTCGGCTAATTTTCTCGACCGTCTCCCGTGGCCTCTCGACGCCGCCGCGCTCACCGCGCGCGCGCTCGACGCCGTCATCATCGTCACCATCGCCGTCACCGCCGCCACGGCGACGACTCGTCCGTCGAACGACTCGTTCTCGTCATCGTCGTCGTCGTCGCCGCCGCCGCCGAAACCGCGCGCGTCGTCGCCGTTCCCGCGTCCACCGCCACCGCCACCACCGTCGACGTCACCACCCACGCGCGACGACACCGACGCTCGCGAACGAACGCGCGTCCATCCGCGCGCATTCACGCGCGCGCGCGACGACGACACGACCGTTGAACACGTCGTCGCTCGGGGACACATCATCATCATCGTCCTCCTCTCGCGCCCCCTCCCTCTCGTCGTGGTCGACGAACTCGCCGTGCGCGACGACGCTCCCCTCACGCGCGTCTTGGCCGTTCGTCTCGTCGCGACACCGCGCGCGAGCGTCGTCATGATCCCCTCGAGCGTCGATGATTGATGTGACTTCACACGCGCACGCTCGTCGTCGACTCGGGGACTTGTCTCGACGGTCGAGACTCGGAGCCCGCGCGCGGGCGTCCTCGATGACCTCTCCCGCGTCCTCGCGCCCGCGCGTCGCCATCGGATTCGAGGGAAGCGCGAATAAGATCGGCGTCGGCGTCGTCACGTCCACCGGGGACATTTTGAGCAATCCTCGAGAGACGTACGTGACGCCGCCGGGCACGGGATTTCTTCCTCGCGAGACGGCGAAACATCACCGAGACGTCGTCGTCGATCTCGCGTCGCGCGCTCTGGAGGAGGCTGGGAAATCGATGGAGGAGGTGGACGCGGTGTGTTTCACCAGAGGGCCGGGCATGGGAGCGCCGCTGTGCGCGACGGCGGCGTGCGCGCGAACGCTGGCGTTGACGTGGGATAAACCGTTGATCGGGGTGAATCACTGCGTGGCGCACATTGAGATGGGGAGGTTGGTGACGGGGGTGGATGATCCGGTGATTTTGTACGCGAGCGGAGGGAACACGCAGGTCATCGCGTACAACGAGCGACGGTATCGAATATTCGGGGAAACCATCGACGTCGCGGTCGGGAACATGTTGGATCGATTCGCGCGCGTGTGTGGACTCAGTAACGATCCAGCGCCGGGGTATAACATCGAACAGGAGGCGAAAAAGGGAACCAGGTTTATCGAGGGGCCGTACGGGGTGAAAGGGATGGACGTGACGCTGAGCGGCATTTTAACTTTTTACGAGACGTACGCCGAGGAACATCTGGGGAAAGGGGACGTGACGGCGGCGGATCTGTGCTTTTCCATGCAAGAAACGGTGTTCGCCATGCTCGTGGAGATCACCGAACGCGCCATGGCGCACACGAACGCCAAGGATGTCTTAATCGTCGGCGGCGTCGGGTGCAACGCGCGTTTACAAGAGATGATGGCCGTCATGGCGCGCGAACGCGGAGGCAAACTGTACGGATTGGACGAACACGGACGAATGGATTCGAGGTTTTGTATCGATAACGGGGCGATGATCGCGCACACGGGACTGTTACAGTACCTGAACGGCGAGGTGACGCCTCTGGAGGAGACCGGGTGCACGCAACGTTTTCGCACCGACGAGGTACTCGTGACGTGGAGGGACACGAAGAAGCGACCGGCGGAGCGGTCGCCGTAAACCGTAAACGCGCGCGCGCGCGCTGTACTGTACGAATAATAATACCACACACTAGTATGTACACAGCACTCCTAAAAACTAAACTATACGCTACTACTGCTCGCGCTCGCGCTCGCGCGCGTCGAGCATGTCCCGCATCGCGTCGCTCCGCGCGTACCGCGCCGCCCCGCACAGCGTCGCCGCGGCGAAACCGCCCTCACCCTTGCGGGCGTCGGACGCGAGTCCGAGAAACGTCTCGACGTACGTCGCGATCGAGTGCGGACGCTCGAGATCTGCGCGCGCGAGGAGGACGAGGAGAACGAGAAGTTCGTCGTCGGCGTCGAGAGGATGGTCGGTGGTGGAGCAGAGCTCTCTCGCGCGCGTCAAGACGTCGACGAGGAGACGTGCGGCGTGCGCGGGACACGTGGCGTCTTCGAGAGACGCCATCGATCGCGCGCACGCGTCGTCGTCGAAGATGGCGCCGTGACGCGCGACGCGTAAACCGAGCGCGTCGATCGGTAAGGCGGCGATGCGACGTAATCGCTCGCGCTCGCGCGCGTCCTCGTCGGCGTACGCGGGAAACACGCCCTCGCGCAAGAGTTTTCGCTTAACGCCTCCGGAGACGTACCCTTCGACGACGACGAGCAAGGATTGTCGGTGTCGAGGCGTCGTCGAACAACTCTCGAATCTCCCGCCGATGCCCTCGAGCGCCTCCAAGAAGACATCGCACAGCGCGACGCACCGTCGTCGCCAAAATTCGAGCAAGTCATCGGCGTCGAAGGGTTCGCCGTCGCCGTCGCGCACGTCCACCGTCACCGCCCAGTTCTCGAGTCGTTCGTCCATCGCGCGTCGAGCGACGTCCGCCTCCGACAACGAACGCACGACGTCTCGACACTCATCCGCGGTGACGTACGCGTTCGGATTCCCCCACAGACGTTGCATCTCCGCCGCGCGCGCGTCCGTCTTCGCCGGTCCCAACGCGCGCACCTTTTGTCCCGGGAAGACGTTCGGCAAGTGTTCCGAACACCGAGGCGCGGACGTCACCTCGCTCTCGCTCGCCGCCGACGTCGTCGTCGTCGTCGATGACGCGTCGTCCTCGTCCTCGTCCTCCTCCTCGTCCTCACCATCCTCCTCCTCCTCATCGTCTCCGAAAAAATATCCCCCACTGCTCGCGCTTCGTCTCAGAGACCGTCGTCGTCGTCGTCGTCGTCTCGCCGCCGCCGCCGCCGCCTCCGCCGTCTCCCCGCTCGCCGTCCCCGCGCTCGACTCTCTCCCCCTCCCGTCCCGAAGCACCACCTCCATCTCTTGTTCCACCCCTAATTCGATATTTTTCAGCGCCCTCGCCCCCGTGAGCGTCCCTCCTCGCCCTCGTCTCGCGTCCGCCCACTCGTCGCCGTCCTCCGCCAAGAGCGCGTCCCAGAGCGACGCCAACCACCCCGACACCGTCGTCGTCCCTCGATCCGGCGGACGAGGCGGACGCGACGACGACGACGGCGAGGCGTGCGCGTCCGCGCGCCCGTCCCTCGCGCCTCCTCGAGTCGTCGTCGTCGTCGTCGTCGTCGTCTTCATCGTCGGCGTCGTCGTCGTCCCGCGCGCGTCGTCATCGAGACGCGCGCCTCCT
>MDTE01045734.1_pt1 | contig 32438 bp, 38 predicted proteins | sample 811231 | NCBI WGS metagenome assembly MDTE01 (sample SAMN05326651, study PRJNA326480) | marine metagenome | isolation source: seawater | place: Indian Ocean: Red Sea | collected 2010 | reverse complement strand
GACGCGAACAAGGCCTTCGCGCACTTTGCCTGGTAAGTCGACCGGCGGTGCGGAAGCCGAGATCCGCCAGGTGCGCAACATCGGCATCGTCGCGCACATTGATGCGGGCAAGACGACGACGACCGAGCGGATCCTGTATTACAGCGGGACCTCTCACCGCTTGGGCAGCGTTGACGACGGCACCACCATCACGGATTTCGATCCCGACGAGGCCAAGCGCGGGATCACGATCTACTCGGCGGCGATCACCTGCCAGTGGCGCGACACGACGATCAACATTATCGATACCCCGGGCCACGTCGACTTCACCGCCGAGGTGGAGCGGAGCCTGAGAGTGCTCGATGGCGCGGTGATGGTGTTCAGCTCGGTCGAGGGAGTCGAGGCCCAGAGCGAAACGGTGTGGCGCCAGGCAGATCGCTACGCGGTCCCCCGTGTTTGCTTCATCAACAAGCTTGACCGGATCGGCGCGAGCTTCGAGCGGACCTTTGACGAAGTCGTTGATCGGCTCGGTGGCGAACCGCTCGCACTTCAGATTCCACTCGGCGAGGGACCGCTTACCGAGAGCGGCGAGGGATTCCGCGCCGTGATCGACCTGGTCGAGCGGCGGGGGCTGAGATTCGACAAGAAGCAGGACGGTTCTGAGATCACCGTCGAAGATATTCCCGAGGACCGGGTGGAGGAGGCCGAGAGGTGGCGAAGGCGATTGCTGGAGGCAATCGTATTGCTCGACGACGACGTCCTGGAAACCTATGTCGAGACCGACGATGTGCCGGTCGCCGACATCCACCGTCTGGTACGCGCGGGAACGCTCTCAGCCGCATTTCAACCAACCGTCTGCGGTTCGGCGTTGGACTGTATCGGTGTGCAACCATTGATTGACGCCGTCTCGGAGTACTTGCCCAGTCCGCTTGACCGCCCTGCGGTCGTGGGTCTGCCGGCTGAGGCGGTGAAGCTGTCTGGGAAGAAGGCTCGACGACAGGCTCGGAAACAGGCCCTCGACGGCGATGAGTCGACAGAGGTGACAGGCATCGAGCGGCCGTGTGACCCCGCGGCGGCGTTTTGCGGACTGGTGTTCAAGGTCCAGGCCGACACACACGGGGACCTGTGTTTTCTCAGAATTTACTCCGGAACACTTTCTGGCGGCAGCCGGGTCGTCAATGCCCGCACAGGCGACAAGGAACTGATCAACCAGATCTGGCGAGTGCAGGCGGACGATCGAGAAAAGATCGAGACCGACAAGGCGATCGCCGGAGACATTGTCGGCGTGATCGGCCCCAAGGTGGCTGTGACCGGCGACACGCTCTGCGATGCCGGGGAGCCGGTGTTGCTCGAGCCGATCGAGTTTCCCGAAACGGTGATCTCGATGGCTGTCGAGCCCGAGACGAGTGCCGAGCGGAAGAAACTGGCGGAGACACTTGCGAGGTTGGCACGGCAGGACCCCACTTTTACAGCACGAGTGTCGGAGGAAACCGGCCAGACGATCATCAGTGGAATGGGAGAACTGCATCTGGAGGTCATCCGGGATCGGATGCAGCGAGACTTTGGGCTGAGCGTACGCGTGCATAAGCCGCGCGTCAGCTACCGGGAAAGCGTGCGGGCATCGGCCGAAGCGGTGGGGGAATTCCAGAGAACCCAGGCAGGAGTCAGCCAGTTTGCCCGTGTGCGGCTCTCGATCGAACCGGTCTCAGACGATGCTCCCGCCGATCTCGAGAGTCGGCTCGATCCCTTGGCTCTGACGCCGGCGCTCTCCGAGGCTTTGCACCAGGGGCTGCAGGACGAGTTGGCTGGCGGAGGGAGCCTGGGTTACCCGTTGATGAACCTGAAGGTGGTGCTCCAGGAGGTCGAGTCGCGGGACGAGGAGACGACGGAGGTCGCGTTGCAGGCGGCGGCCAGCGACGCCATGCATAGGCTGCTGACCGAGGCAGGTGTGGTGCTGTTGGAACCGGTGATGGCCCTCGAGGTGGTGACACCGGACGAATTCCTGGGCCCGATCCAGGCAGACCTGAATGCTCGTCATGCGGTAATTGTGAGTTCCGAGAGGCGGGGTGATCTGGCTGTGCTGAACGCCGAAGCGCCCCTGGCTGCGATGTTTGGTTACTCGACGCAGGCCCGCAGTCTCTCCCAGGGCCGGGCCACGTATTCGATGCAGCCGCTGAAGTACGCTGAGGCACCGCGCGACGTCCTGGAGTCGATGCTCGGCTGAGCCGTCAATGTGTGGTCAAGGCATGCTCAGCGGCGGCCTGGTGTGAGCTCTGTTTCTCTGAAAAGACCGCTTTGCGTTTCGTTGACAAAGCGCACGGCCGTCTCTAACATGGCCCGTTTTCCACCGTATTTGGACGCGTTTTGTGCGTCGTGGTTGGCCACGGCGTTTCAGGCGGCACGTGCGGGGGAGGTCCCGATCGTCGGGGCCGCGGTTGACGACCAGTTGACCATCATCATGTATGGACGATGCCCGCGGTGAGCCGTGGAAGTCGTCGAGATCAGGGGGAGCCTGAGTGGCAGACGCCAGTCAAAAGCGGTTCCGAATCCGCATGGAGGCCTTCGACCATTCGGTCCTGGACCAGTCTGCGCTGGAAATCGTGGATACGGCCAAACGGACCGGCGCGGAGGTGCACGGACCGATCCCTCTGCCGACGCGGATTGAGCGGTACACGGTGCTGCGAAGCCCTCATATTGACAAGAAGTCGCGCGAGCAGTTCGAGATTCGGACGCACAAGCGGCTGATCGACATTGTCCAGCCGACGGGAAAGACGATTGACGCTTTGAACAAGCTGTCGCTGCCGGCCGGAGTAGACATCAAAATTAAGGCCTCCGGCTGATCCGGCCCCTCGCGGGCCGGTTCGCACCGGCAGGTCACCTGGAACAGGAATTGGGAACCATGCCGGTCGGACTCTTGGGCCGCAAGGTCGGGATGACACAGGTGTACAATGATGATGGGGACCTCGTCCCTGTCACCGTGGTCGAAGCCGGCCCGTGCGTCGTGTTGCAGCTGAAGACTGTCGAGCGAGACGGCTACGAGGCCGTCCAGGTGGGCTTTGGTGACAAGAAACGCCCCGAAGGTGGCCGTCGTTCTCGTTCAAGCCAGGCCTCACGCAGCGAGCGGGGGCATGTGGCCGCGTTGTCGAGCAAGCGGGCGAAGCAGAAGGCCGACGCGGGAGTGGAACCGGTCGAAAAGGCCAACAGCGAACCCCAGAAGTTCATCCGCGAGTTCCGCACCGACGGCGAGGATGTCGGCCTGGAGATCGGGCAGACTTTGACCGTCGAGCTGTTCGCCGAGACGTCGCACGTGGATGTCATTGGCACGAGCAAGGGGCGGGGTTTTGCCGGCGTCATGAAGCGTCACAACTTTGCCGGTCAGCGGGCCAGTCATGGTGTCAAGCGTGTGCACCGTCATCCGGGCGGGATCGGCATGAGTGCGGATCCGGCTCGCGTGATAAAGGGCACTCGTATGGCGGGGCGCTACGGTGGTGCCCGCAGCACCGTGCGGCATCTGGAAATCGTTCGCGTCGATACTGAAAACAATGCGTTGCTGATCAAAGGGGCGTTGCCGGGCCCGGCGGGTGGGTACCTGGCAATCCGGCCGACCAACAAGCTGGGCTGAATCACGACAAGGCGGCAGTAAAACAAGTTTGTCCCGGCGTTGCCCGGGAATCCTGGTGGATGATTCGACATGATCACCCTGACGATTCATGACACGAGCGGGGCCGAGGTCGGTTCGTATGAGCTCGATCCGTCCGACTTCGCCGACCGCGTCAGCAAACAATTGCTGCACGATGTCGTGGTGATGTACGAAGCCAACGTGCGGCAGGGTTCGGTGAGGACCAAGTCGCGAGGTGACAAGCAGGGGTCGACCCGCAAGTTGTATCGCCAGAAGGGAACCGGGCGTGCCCGGGCCGGCATGCGTCGTACTCCCGTGCGTCGCGGTGGTGGCCACACGTTCGCCAAGCGGTCCAAGGACTGGTCGTATCGCCTGCCCAAGAAGGCGATCAAGCGAGCCACGCGGCAGGCATTGCTGAGCAAGTTCCAGGACGGTGAGGTGACGCTGCTGGACAGCTTTGAGATTCCCGAGCCCCGGACTCGCCACGTGGCGGCCATCCTGCAGGCCCTGGGGCTCTCGGACACCTCCACGCTGCTGGCCCTGTCGGCTCACGATGCCGAGTTGTGGCGGGCGGCGAGAAACATTGCCAATCTGTGGGTGTCGCCTGCGGCGGATTTGAACGCGTACAAGCTGCTGCACCAGAAACAACTGTTGTTGACGACCGAGACACTCGATTTGCTCCGCGAGGGCCCGCCGGTCGCTGCGGTTGCGGTTGCGGTTGAGGGTGATACCGGTGAAACGGCCGACGAGGAGGGGGCTGACTGAGTCAGCCAGGAGATCAGACGATGAGTCCATCCAGCACGTCCTCTCAGGACAGCACCCGCAAGTCGGGCCTGGCGCTTGAGCCCTACCAGGTTATTTTGCGCCCGGTGGTGACAGAGAAGAGTATGGGGCAGTCCCAGGACAACGATCTCAACGCGTACACGTTCGAGGTGCATCAGCGGGCGTCCAAGGATGAGATCCGGGCCGCGATCGAGGAATTGTTTGACGTGCGGGTTGTCGCTGTGAGGACCCAGACGCGTCAGGGTAAGCCACGGCGTCATCGCACGAGTCTCGGGCAAACCAAGAGTTGGAAGAAGGCGATCGTGAAGCTTCACGAAGAGGATCACATCACGTTTTTCTAGGCCGGCCATACGACACCAGGCGCCGGCCACACCAGTTTTTTTGAGAACGCCCGAGCCGCAGGTTGGGGCATGACGATCAGGAATCAGACCGATGGGTATTCGCAAGTACAAGCCGACGACACCCGGCCGCCGTGGCGCGTCGGTGAGTGACTTCGCCGAGTTGACCGACCGGAAAAAGAAACCCGAGCGTCGCCTGACCAAGCCTCGCAAGAAGACCGGCGGCCGCAACAACCAGGGCAAGATCACCACGCGACATCGTGGTGGCGGTCACAAGCAGCGATACCGCGTGATTGACTTCAAGCGGAACAAGGATGGCGTCCCGGCCAGGGTGGCGTTCATCGAGTATGACCCTTGCCGGACGGCTAGGATTGCCCTGCTGCACTATGCCGACGGCGAGAAGCGATACATCCTGGCTCCCGAGGGGATGGCGGCTGGGGACGAGGTGATGAGTGGGCCGTCGGCTGAGCCGAAGGTCGGAAATGCCATGCCGTTGTCCCGGATTCCTCTCGGGACGACGATTCACAACATCGAGATGCAACCGGGCCGCGGTGGGCAACTGTGCCGCAGTGCCGGAGCGGCCGGCGTGCTCAATGCCCGAGAAGGCAAGTGGGCCCAGATCACGCTGCCGTCGGGTGAAGTCAGGCGGTTGCCGGCCAGTTGCCGAGCGACCATCGGTCAGATTGGAAATCTCGAGCACAGCCTCATCGTTCTCGGCAAGGCCGGGCGGAAGCGGTGGATGGGCCGACGGCCACATGTCCGTGGCACGGCTATGAACCCGGTGGCTCACCCGATGGGTGGCGGCGAAGGTCGGAACTCCGGCGGTCGGCATCCGTGCAGTCCGACCGGAAAACTGGCCAAAGGCGGTTCTACGCGGAAGAGGAAAAAGGCCTCGTCACGAGCGATCGTGCGGCGGCGGCGATCCCGGCGATACGGCCAGTTGAAGATCTGACCCAGGAAATCATTCGAGCGGTTTTGCTCACACGACGAGATATCACGAGAGACAGCACATGGGACGGTCACTGAAGAAAGGTCCTTACGTCGACACCAAGCTTCTCAAGAAGATTGAGAAGCTCGATGGCGAACATCGCACGGAACCGATTCGGACCTGGGCACGCCGGAGTACGATCGCGCCGGAATTCATCGGGCACACATTCCTGGTGCACAACGGGCGAGCACACATCAGCGTGTACGTGACCGAAGAGATGGTCGGGCACAAACTCGGTGAGTTTGCTCCGACTCGGACATTTCGCGGGCACGGTGCACGGGGAGCCCGCTAGGCGGTCTGGACACTCACCTCACGGTAACAACGCATTAAGGAGCGGCCGCGATGGCCCTCGTCAAGGCTTCACATCGATACGCACGGATTTCGGCCACCAAGGTCAGGCCGTTGGCCGACCTGGTGCGGAACAAGTCCGTCGAAGACGCCCTGGACGCATTGAAGTTTCTTCCCAACCGCGGGGCCAGGATGCTCGAGAAGGTGATTCTCAGTGCCCAGGCCAACGCGTCGGAGGTGACCGCGCATGTCGGGGGGTTGCTGATCAAGGAGGCTCGCGTCGACGGGGGGCCGATGTTCAAACGTATCCAGCCGCGAGCCCGCGGCATGGCCTTCCTGATCCGCAAACGACAGTGTCACATCCACGTGGGCATTGAAGTACCCGAGGCAGGCTAAACGCTCCCGGTTCGAACACAACAACAAAGACAGCAGGATCACCAGCAGGACAGCCTCATGGGACAAAAGGTTCGACCGACCGGTTACCGGATTGGCGTCGTCGAGGACTGGCGCAGCCGCTGGTACGCTTCGAAAAAGGAATTCGGTGACTTGATCATCGAAGACCACAAGATCCGGAGCTTCGTGAAGGAGAAGTACAACTTCGCGTTGATTTCCCGGATCGAGATCGAGCGGACCCGTGATTCGGTGACGGTCCACCTGCACACCGCCCGGCCGGGCATCATCATTGGCCGGAAGGGCCAGGAAGTGGAGCGGCTTGAGGCGGAGCTGGAAAAACTGACTGGGCGTCGGATGGAGTTGAAGATCGTCGAGATCAATGACCCACAGCGTAACGCCGTTCTCGTGGCCGAGGATGTGGCGGCTCAGTTGGAGAAACGTGGCAGTTTTCGTCGGGCGATCAAGAGGACGCTTGACCAGGTCATGGAATCGGGAGTGCACGGCGTCAAGATCCAGTGTTCCGGACGTCTCGGCGGTGCCGAGATGTCTCGCACGGAGAAGGCCAGTCGTGGGTCCATTCCGCTTTCGACCCTGCAGAGACACATTGACTATGGATTCGCGGAAGCCAAGACCGCCCAAGGGATTATTGGGGTAAAGGTCTGGATCGACCGCGGCACATACGCGAGCGAGGAGTCTGGCGATGGCGCTAATGCCCCGGCGGGTGAAGCACCGCAAAAGCCAAAGAAGGCGCATAAAAGGTAACGCCACCCGCGGCAACACCGTGGCATTCGGCGACTGGGGTCTCCAGTCGCTCGAGCCAGGGCACGTGCGCGCGACGACCATCGAGGCGTGCCGGGTTGCGGTGTCGCAATACATTCGTGGCGAAGGGAAACTCTACATTCGGATCTTCCCGGACAAGCCCGTGACAGCACGCCCTCTCGAAACTCGGATGGGTAAGGGCAAGGGCGAACCCGATCACTGGGTCGCGGTCGTCAAGCCAGGGACCATGCTGTTCGAGGTGTCGGGCATCTCCCACGAGGCCGCCCGCGAGTGCTTTGCACGCGTCGCTTACAAGTTGCCGGTTCGTGTGCGGTTGGTGGGGCGACGCCCCTCGATCTAGGCTCACCAGACTTCTCACGCCGACACGATCGGCTTCACACCAGGACACATTTTCCTTCCGACTCGCCAAGAGCAGACCGATGACCAAGGCATCCGAATATCGTCAGATGAGCGATGAGCAATTGACGCACGAGTTGCGGCAGTTGATCGAGGAGCTGTTCCGGCTGACGGTGCAGGCGGCCACTGAACGGCTCGACGCTCCAAGCAACCTGAGAAAGATCCGTCGGGATATCGCCCGGGTCAAGACTATCCAGCGTGAACGCGGGCTCTCGGAGGTGGCCGACGCGGGTGGGGCCGCCGAGGAGGCAGCAGTCGAGGCTGGGGCGGAGGCGTCCTGAGGCGATGACACCAGGCCCGATGAGAACCATCAGAGTCAGCGTCAGAGAAGAGCATTCGAGTACGGATAACAGCAGAGCACGAGACACCAGGCCATGAAGAAGAGACTCACAGGCGTTGTCACCAGTGACAAGGGCGACAAGACCCTGCGCGTCGAGATTGATCGTCGTTATCGGCACGCGATGTACGGCAAGATCGTTCGTGGCCGGACGGTCTGTCACGTGCACGACGAATCGAACGAGGCGAACGAGGGTGACGTGGTCGAGATCATTGAATGCCGTCCCCGGTCGAAGACCAAGCGGTGGGACCTGGTGCGGGTGGTCGAGGCTTCGGAGTCCGACAGCTAGACGGGTGCGAGGAGTGGACGGGCGGCTCTGGCCGCCTGACGGGTGAAAAACCATGATCCAGATGCAGACAAAGCTCGACGTCGCGGACAACTCCGGGGCCAAGATCGCGCGGTGTATCAAGGTGCTTGGCGGCACCGGACGTCGGACAGCGGGGCTGGGAGACATCGTTGTCGTCAGCATCCAAAAGTCCCTGCCCGGCAGCCAGGTTCGCAAGGGAAGTGTTGAGCGTGGTGTGATCGTCCGATGCCGGCAGCCCACGAGACGGCCCGATGGCAGTTATGTCAGCTTTGATCGCAATGCGATCGTGCTGATCGACGAAGACAAGAATCCCAGGGGAACACGCATCTTTGGTGCTGTCGCGCGTGAGCTGCGTGATCGACGGTTCATGAAGATCGTCAGCCTGGCCAGCGAGGTGGTCTAGCGATGAGTATTCGCACGGGAGACCTGGTGGTGGTGATCACCGGCGAGGACAAGAGCGACGTGCCACGGCGCGTCGTGCAGGTTCTCGACGGAGGGAACAAGGTCCGGGTAGAGGGCGTTCACCAGGTCAAAAAACACGTCCGCCGGGGCCATCCCAAGAGTCCCCAGGGGGGGCAGCTGGAGATCGACCTGCCAATTGACAGGTCCAATGTGCTCTTCTACTGTGGCCACTGTGGCCACGGGGTGCGGCTGGGAGTGAGTTACAGCGAGGACGGGCTCAAGACGCGGACGTGCCGCAAGTGTGGAACGAGCGTCGGTACGATCGGAGCCCCCAAGGGTTCACGGAGTGCGGCGTCGTCCGGCTAGAGAAACAGGCAGACACAACGCGGTGATCACGCCCGGTGATCGCAGACATCAACAGGCACAAGAAGCTCAACGAGATCGACGAGATGCCCCGGTTGAAGGACAAGTATCGAGACGAGGTGGTTCCCGCCCTGCGGGAGAGTCTCGAGGTGAGCAACGACCTGGCCGTGCCCCGGCTTGAGAAGATCGTCATCAGCATGGGTGTTGGCGACGCAATCGTCGACAGCAAGAAGCTGGATGAGGCGGTCGTTCATCTGACGACGCTCTCGGGGCAGAAACCACAGGTCACACGGGCCCGTCGCAGCGTGGCCGGGTTCAAGCTGCGTGAGGGTAGCCCGATCGGTTGCCGGGTGACGCTCCGGCGACAACGCATGTGGGAATTCCTGGATCGTCTCATCTCGCTGGCCCTGCCGCGGGTGAGAGACTTCCGAGGACTCAATCGTCGCAGCTTCGACGGCCGGGGCAATTATTCGTTGGGCCTGACCGAACAGATGGTGTTTCCCGAGATTGATCCCGACAGCGTGAGCAATACGCAGGGCATGAATATCACCCTGGTGACAACCGCCGCGACCGACGACGAGGGCCGCGAGCTGTTGAAAGAGCTCGGGATGCCGTTCCAAAAAGAGGATGAAGACTGATGGCGAGTAAGGCCAAGATCGAGAAGGCCAACCGGAAGCCCAAGTTCAGCACCCGCGGCGAACGCCGTTGCCAGTTGTGTGGGCGCCCCCGTGCGGTCTATCGCAAGTTCCGCATCTGCCGCATCTGCTTCCGCGAACTTTGCCTCGATGGCCTGATTCCCGGTGCCCGAAAGGCCAGCTGGTAAGCCCCTTCCGTTTTTCACAGGATCTGCCACGTCTGACCTCCCGAACAGGTCACAGACCGCAATGAGACCTCGACCATGATGACCGACCCGATCGCCGACATGCTCACACGCATCCGCAATGCCTTGCGGATCGAGCGGCCCTTCGTCGAAATCCCGGCTTCCAACGTCAAGAAGGGGATCGCCGAAGTGTTGCAGCGTGAGGGCTACATCTGGGACTTCGAGGTGGTCGAAGAGCCTCCGCAAAACGTGCTGAGGCTCAACCTGAAATACGGACCCAACGGCGAGGATGTGATCCAGTCGATCCAACGGGTCAGCAAGCCGGGGCGTCGCGTCTACACCCGTAGCCGCGACAACCAGGATGTGCTGCAGGGCCTGGGGATTTCGGTGATCTCCACCAGCCAGGGAGTCCTGAGCAACCGGGAGGCCCGCTCCAAGGGCGTGGGCGGCGAGGTGCTTTGCGAAATCTGGTAGACGGTGGGAAGGGCGGAGCGCGGCACGGGTGCCGTTGGCTTCCAGAGACAGAACACGGACAACACAGAGAATCCAAGAGCGATCCAGGGGCTGATTGATGTCTCGCATTGGAAAACAGCCGATCCCGCTGCCAGCTGGCGTCGAGGTGTCACTCGACGGAGCGCTGGTCAAGGTCAAGGGACCCCAGGGCGAATTGAGCCTCGATGCTCACCCCGCGATGGCGGTGGAGGTCGATACCGAGGCGAAGCAGCTGGTGGTGACCCGTCCCGACGATTCTCGAGAAAACCGGGCTTTGCACGGGCTGACTCGCAGCCTGCTCAATAATATGGTCACCGGCGTGGTGGAGCCGTTTCAGAAGAATCTCGAGATTCACGGTGTCGGCTACCAGGCGATCCTTGACGGCAACACGCTCCACCTGAGCGTCGGTTTCGCCAACACGGTCAAGCTGCCGCTGCCGGCGGGGGTGAACTGTGATTTGCCCACGCCGACGCTTGTCAAACTCTCCAGCTGCGACAAGCAGGCGGTCGGGCAGTTTGCGGCCGACGTCCGGGCCGTGCGGCCTCCCGAGCCCTACAAGGGGAAGGGCATTCGTTTCCAGGACGAGTACGTACGACGGAAGCAGGGCAAGGCCTTCGCCGGTGCCGGTGGTTAGGGCCAGACCTGAAAAGGGCAGCCGCCCTGGCGGTTGACGAGACCATGAAAGCAAAGAAACGCATTTCGACACGTCGCAAGCGACGCGGATTCCGCGTGCACAACCGGATTCGCCGGGATCATCACGGGCGGGCGCGGCTGAGCGTGTTTCGCAGCAACAAGCACATCTATGCCCAGGTGATCGATGACACCACGGGACGGACCCTCGCGTCAGCCAGTTCGACGGAGAGCGATGGTCCGGGTGGGAATTGCGACGCGGCCCGGGAGGTCGGGACGCGCGTGGCTGAGCGAGCGATCGGCGAAGGTATCAAGGAAGTCAGTTTCGACCGTGGACGATTCGGGTACCACGGGCGAGTCGCCTCGCTGGCCGACGCCGCGCGTGAAGCGGGACTCAGCTTCTGACGACTCATTAGCAGTCGCAACCAGATCAACGGAAACGCACAGCAGGACAAGGGAAAGAGCCGGTCGGACGAGATCGGGGCGGCTCGGGAGAAAGTGAATCGTGTCGACAGGTGGACCAGGTGGTGGGCCGGGCGGTGGATCGGGCGGTGGACCGGGCGGCGGTCGTGGACGCGGCGGCGGACAGGGCGGTCGAGGTCGAGGTCGGGGCGGTCGCGACAATCGGGCCGATGGCCCCGAGCAGGTTGTCCAGATCCGCAGGTGTTCCTGCGTGGTCAAGGGCGGTCGCCGGTTCAGCTTCTCGGCACTCGTTGTCGTCGGTGACAAGAATGGCCGAGTCGGCTGGGGATACGGAAAGGCGACGGAAGTGCCCGTCGCGGTAGAAAAGGCGGTCAAGAACGCCGATCGCAACATGATCGACGTCTCGATGGTCGGCTCCACGATCCCTCACCAGGTGGTCGGCCGGTACGGGGCTGCCAAGGTTCTGCTCTTGCCCGCCAGCCCCGGAACCGGCATTATTGCCGGCGAAACGGTTCGCGCGGTGGCCGATTCACTGGGAGTCGCTGACATTCTCACCAAGAGCCGAGGCTCGAACAACCCGATCAACCTGGTCAAGGCGACCTTTGATGGCCTGAAGCGGCTGCGTACCCGCGAGTCGGTGGCGCGTCTGCGAGGAGTGGAAATCTCGTGATTCTCGATGACGTCCATCGCGGTATCAGTAAGCGGAGACGCCGCAAGCGCGTTGGCCGCGGGCCGGGGTCCGGCCACGGTAAGACGGCCGGTCGCGGACACAAGGGGTATGGCAGCCGAGCTGGAGCGTCGCGGCGACGCGGTTTCCAGGGCGGCCAGATGCCGTTGTTCCGACGCATGGCCAAGCGCGGATTCAATAACAAGGCGTTTGCCGACGTGGTGGAGATCATCAATGTCGGGACGCTTGAGGAACGGTTCGAAAAGGGCGACACCGTTGACCTCGCCTCATTGAGATCCCGCGGATTGGCCAAGGGCCGCTTCGACCAGCTCAAGGTGCTCGGGCAGGGAGAAATCACGAAGTCGCTGACGGTGGTGGCTGACAAATTCTCCAAGTCCGCTGTCGAGAAGATCGAGGCCGCTGGCGGCTCGGTGCAGGTTGTGGGAGCCGAGTGAGCCGATGATCGCCAAGGCGTTGACCGTCTTCAAGATTCCCGAGCTGCGTCGGAAGATCTTCCTGACCATCGCGTTGCTGGGTGTCTACCGCATGGGGTTCTGGATCCCCTTGCCGTTTATCAACCAGCAGATTCTGCAGGAAAACCTGCAGAACATGCAGACCAACCAGGGCATCGGCCAGGTCATGCAGGTCCTGGCACTCTTCTCGGCCTCAAATATCGGCAACAGCACGATCTTTGGCCTGGGGATCATGCCCTACATTTCCGCGTCGATCATCTTCCAGTTGCTCGGCAGTGTTGTGCCGCGATTGCAGGAGCTGCAGAAGGAGGGCGAGGCCGGGCGTAAGAAGATCAACGAGTGGACACGGCGGGCAACTGTCGTCATCTGCCTGTTTCAGAGCTACTTCTGGATCCGGGCTCTGTCCGGCGGAGCCGTCCTGGGCAGTGGCTTGATTATCGATGGATACGATACGTTTTGGTGGCACCTGGTCGGGACGGTCACCATGACCGCCGGCACCATCTTCCTGATGTGGATCGGTGAGCAGATCGACGCCTACGGCATCGGCAACGGGATCAGCCTGCTGATCATGGCCGGGATCCTCGCCCGTATGCCCCAGGCGGGGATGGAACTGCTTCAGCCGGCCTTCGAGGAAGGTGTGGGGCTGGGGACCGACTCGGGAATCGAAAAACTGCTGTTGCTGTCGGTCATTTTTGTTGCGGTCGTATTCTGGGTGATCATGATCACCCAGGGACAGAGACGGATACCGATCCAGAGTGCGAAGCACGTGCGGGGTCGCCGGGTCCATGGCGGCCAGCGTCAGAGCCTGCCGTTGCGGGTCAACCAGGCTGGCGTGATGCCGATCATCTTTGCCTCGAGCCTGCTGATGATCCCGATGTTTCTCTTTCAGCAACTCCATTCCTACTTTGGCCCGCGATTCTGGGGGCCGTTGGCAGATGCGTTTGGATCGAGCGGTCGCGGCTTTGTCTACAACGTCTGCTACGTCGGACTGATTTACTTCTTCTGCTACTTCTGGACGGCGATCACATTCAATCCTCGGGACATGGCCAGCAATCTCAAGGACTACGGCAGTTTTGTACCGGGCTATCGCCCGGGTGAGCGGACGGCTGCGTTTCTGGAACAGGTGATGGTGCGGATCACCTACGTGGGAGCAGCCTTTCTCGCGCTGGTTGCGATTATTCCGACCATCATTGCCACGGCAATGGGAATCCCCTTCCTGATTGCCAGTTTCTACGGCGGGACAGGATTGCTGATTGTTGTCTCTGTCGCACTCGACCTGGTGCAAAAAATCGACAGTCACCTGGTGATGCGCAACTATCCGGGCTTGCTTGAGGGTGAGGGATAGCAACCGGGAGCGGTCGACCGGGACGGACCGTATGGGACGTGACCGGGCTGCAAGGTGCCGCAGCCGATGGCGATCAGTTGGTGGCCAATGGGCCCACGATTTCGGGGTGGGGTACCCTTGTGAAGCAGGGAGTGTGCTCCCTATAATCGCCCGGATCAGCTCGAAATGACGAGTGAAAACGACGGGATCGGTGTCGATGAAGGTGCGCTCGAGCGTTAAGCGGATCTGCGAAAACTGCAAGGTGGTACGTCGGAAAGGGCGGATCTATGTGATCTGCTCGTCGAATCCGCGTCACAAGCAGCGGCAGGGATAGGGACCGGTTTCTCGGTCGGCTGAGTGGTGATTGCGTCGTTTGACGCAGCCACGTGGTTGGTCGAGTCGATCCTGTGGGCAAGCCTTGTGTGATGCTCACGAGACGAAACAAGAGACCCAGAACAACGAGACAAAGCAAGATGCCACGTATCCAGGGTGTGGACATCCCGAACGAGAAGCCGACCTACGTGTCACTGACCTACTTGTTGGGCATCGGCCGCACGACGGCGTTGGACATTTGCCACCGTCTGCGACTGGACCCCCAGCAAAAGGCTGGTGAGTTGAGCGAGGACGACGTGGTGCGGATCAGCAATCACCTCGACAAGGAGGTGCTGATCGAGGGGCCGCTGCGGCGGAAAGTGCAGCAGGAGGTGTCCCGATTGCGAGACATCCGGTGCTACCGTGGCCTGCGGCATCGGCGGGGCCTGCCCGTCAGGGGGCAACGGACTCGGACCAATGCCCGTACGAGGAAGGGCGCCAAGAAGACGGTGGCGGGCAAGAAGGGCGTCAAGGACATGCGTCACTAGCCGGACGCCGGCTCCCGGTGAGGGGGCCGGCCGTACGATCGTCTGACGCGTTGAGCAAAACAGATTCGGAACCAGAAACGAATAGAGAGGATTCGCGAGCCCACCAGGTACCACCGGGCAGACCGGCGGGCCACTGGACTCGTGGATCGCAGCAGAGGGGCAGACCGTGGCCAAAGCCAAACGTCGGAAGGTCCGACGCAACGTGACCAGAGCGATCGCTCACATCAAGGCGACGTTCAACAACACGATCGTGACCATCACTGATCCCAACGGCGACGTGCTTTGCTGGCAAACAGCTGGCACGAGCGGGTTTAAGGGAAGCCGCAAGAGCACACCATTTGCCGCCCAGCGTGCGGCCGAGACGTGTGCTGAGCAGGCTGCCAAGATGGGAGTGCGTGAAATGGAGATCCGGGTCAAGGGGCCCGGATCTGGACGTGAGAGCGCGATCACGGGCCTGCAGACTGCAGGAATCACGATCAAGGTGATCGAGGACGTGACACCATTGCCCCACAACGGGTGTCGTCCTCCCAAGAAACGACGCGTGTGACAGCAAGGGATCTGCCGGCCGTGTGAGCCTCGTAGAGGCCAACGGGCGGGATTCGGGACTCGGACAGCGACAGGAGATGTGCCACGATGCGGATTCGTTGGCGTGGATTGGAATTGCCCAGCCGGGTGGTGCCCGACCAGGACACCCTTTCTGACAACTATGGCCTCTTTGTGGCCGAGCCATTCGAGCGAGGGTTCGGGACGACGATTGGTAACAGCCTGCGTCGGATCCTGCTTTCCAGCCTCGAGGGAAGCGCGGTGACCGAGGCCAGGATTCGTGGATCCCAGCAGGTCCAACACGAGTTCACGACGATCCCTGGAGTTGTTGAGGATGTCACCGACATCTGCCTGAACTTCAAGTCTCTGATTGTTGACAACCAGAGTCCGACTCCCAAGACGATTCGTATCGAGAAGAACACGACCGGCGTCGTCACCGGTGCCGACGTCCAGACCGACGGTCAGGTGGAGGTGATCAACAAGGATCTGGTGATTGCCACACTGACCGACAACGTGCCGTTCGCGGTCGAGTTGACTGTCGAGAATGGACGCGGGTACTTGCCGGCTGACGATCGAGGCGAGTTCGAGCCTGAGGTCGGCGTCATTCCTCTCGACGCCACTTTCTCGCCCGTCGTGCGTGTCCGTTACAAGATCGAGGAGACTCGGGTCGGGCAACGGACGAATTATGACCGGTTGCTGCTGGAGATCTGGACCAATGGCGTCGTGACGCCTGACATGGCGCTCGTCGAGGCCGCCAAGATCCTCCGCAAGCATCTCAACCCGTTCATCACTTATCGTGAGCCAGGTCCCGAAGTGTCTCCAGACAATGCCCTTCAGGGCATGGCCGAGTTGATCGGATATGGACCGGTCGATCTGGAACTTGAGGAGACCCTCGATCGCAGCCTCGCCGAACTGAACCTGTCGGTTCGAGCAACCAACTGCCTGGAATCCGAGGGAATCACGACCGTCCGAGATCTGGTTGGTCGTTCCGAGGACCAGTTGTTGACCGTACGCAACTTTGGTGAAACCACGCTTGACGAAGTTCGCGAAAAACTCGAGCCCCTCGGGCTTCGGCTTGGTATGAAGATCGCCGGCTCCGCATCTTCCTGAAAACGGCCGTTGGACGTCCGCAGTTCGGGCAACCGACACACGATATCATCCTGAGTTCCTTCCGGCAGATTGACCGATGCGACACCGAATGCGAGGCCGCAAGCTCGGCCGAAGTCCTTCTCACCGTCGAGCCATGTTGCGCAACATGGCATGCAGTTTGATTCGAACGCTCGATCAGGACGAGGATGACCCGAATCGCGCTCGCGTTCCGGGTCGGATTCTGACCACGCTGCCGAAGGCCAAGGAGTTGCGGCCGTTCGTCGAGAAACTCGTGACGCTCGCCAAAAAGGGCCGAGCGATCGAGATGGAGGCCGACGAGCTGGCTCCGGCCGGTCGGGCCCGACGTGTGGTGACGAAACTCAAGAACAAGGGCGCCGCCGACTCCTTCGAGATCAACGCCGAGTGGAAGCAGTTCAAGGAGAGTGACGGCTACGCCGAGTGGCATGCGAAGAATGCCCCGGCCACCGCCTGCCGCCGGCGCGCATTCTCGATTCTCCGCGACAAGGATGCCGTCGAGATTCTCTTTGAGGAACTTGCCGATCGGTTCATGGACCGTGACGGCGGGTACACGCGAATCGTCAAGCTGGCGACCACGCGTCTGGGCGATGCCGGACGCCAGGCTCTCATCGAATTCGTCGGTGAGAATGACGAGAAGAGTGCCTCGAGCTCGTCTCGAGAGGCGAGTTTGCCGGTTGAGGATGATGAATCTGTGGACGAGCCGCTTGCTGAGGGTGAGGACACGGACGACGAGACCGTGGCTGAGTCTGACGGCGATGCCGTAGCAGACGATGCGGTGGATGCCGACGCCGAGGGAGAATCCGAGGAGGCGGCTGACAGCGAGGCCGAAGCGACTGACGACGGGGGCGAATCGGACGCTGCGAATGACGCCGAGCCCGAGGAGGAGGGCGACGGGGATGCCGAGGGCCAGACGGACGAGGCCTGAGCGACCGAGACGCGTCAGGATCATCGCTGAGCCACGCGAGGGTTCCTCAACAGGGGCGGCTGCCGCCCCGCTGGCGGGCGCCCTCGACTTTTGTGGGCAGATGCAGCGGCTGTGTGAGGACATTATCGCCCGTGTGCCGGGATTGTCGCACGTCAGGATGGAAGACGTCCTGGTCACTGTGACCCGATCTCGGGGGAGAGGGCGTACTGGGCTGTGGGCCAAGCTCACACCGATGCGATTCGCCGGAGGGGCTCGGGTGGGGCAGCGGCGCGGTCGCCCCTACCTCATTGAGCCTCTCTTGGTTGAAGGCCGCGAGGTGCTCTATATCCTCACGTTTTGTCTGCCACGGTTCCTCAACCTGACGTACCGTGAAAAGCTGGAGACGGTCTGTCACGAACTGTTTCACGTGGGGCCCAAGTCCGACGGCGACTACCGCAGGTTTTCTGGCAGGTATCACGTGCACTCGGCTCGCGCGTCACGGTTTGACGAAGCGGCGGAGCGACTGTGTGATGACTATCTGGCCACGAGGCCACCCGCATCGACTCGGAGTTTTCTGCGATTCCGTTTGGCCGAACTGTTGCGGCGTCATCACGCGATTGAGGGCGTGACCATACCTGTGCCGAAGTTGGTTCCTCTCGAGGAGGCTGCCTAGCCTCCCAGGACACCGGACAGGGCAGCGCAGACAGCATCTATGTCGTCTGTTGAATTGAATGCGCCGGGGCTGAGCCGAAGTGTGCCACCGTCATTCAGCGTCCCGATGGAACGGTGTATGCCCGGTGCGCAATGCAAGCCGGCCCGAGCCTGGATCGCAAAGGAATCGTCGAGGATGGTGGCGAGCACATGCGGTTCGAGTGATTCGCAGACGAGACTGACCACACCGACGCGACCCGACCCCGCACCCGGTCCGACCGTGCGAACGCCTGGTATTGCCTCGAGACCGTCGAGGAGCCTGTCGGTGAGTTGCGATTCAACTTTGGCCAACGTCTCGATCGACTGTTCAGACAGCCATGTCAGGGCGGCATCCAGTCCGAAGAGTCCTGGAACATTCCAGTTGCCGGCTTCCAGCTTGTCGGGCATGGCGGCTGGCTGTCGGTCTCGCTCACTCTCCGAACCGGTTCCTCCCTGTCTCAGCCCACGCACTTGTGTGTGCAGACCCGGTCGGACCCAGAGCAATCCGGTGCCCAGTGGGCCGAGCAGCCCCTTGTGTCCTGCACAGGCGAGCAAGTCGACGGGCCAGTCCGACACGTTGATCGGCACGTGGCCGGCAGTCTGAGCGGCGTCGACCAGCAAGAGACAGCCATGGTTGTGGGCGATCGATCCGACATCTGCCACCGGTTGCACGATCCCTGTGACGTTGGAGGCATGTTGCAATGCGATCAGACGCGTGTCAGAACGGAGGGCCGAGCGAATGCTCGTGGGATCGACACGGCCACAGTCGTCGACATCCACCACTGTGAGCTCGATGTGGCCGAGATCAGCCGAGGTCCTCAGCGGTCGGATCACGGAGTTGTGCTCGGCCGCGGTGGTGACAACGTGGTCGCCGGGTTCGAGCAGGGTCAGCGCCATGTTGATGGCGTCCGTGGCGTTGAATGACCAGGCGACGTCAGTGGATGAAGCCGCCCCGAGCAAGTCCGCGGCCTGTTTTCGGCAGCGTCTGAGCACCGCGTCGACCTCGACCGCGGCCCGGTATCCTCCCCGACCGGCGGCGGCTCCGAGACGGCGATTGAAGTCATCCACGGCCGCGTAGACCGGCTCGGGCTTGGGAAAGCTGGTGGCGGCGTTGTCGAGGTAGATGTGAGTCACGCGCGTGTCCGGCTCAACAGGACCGGGATGTACATCCCGACGGTTCTGTCAGCCGCCGATCGAATACATGGGGCGGTCCGGCTGGACGAACTGAGCGGAGTTGATCTCGTGGCCCTCGCCCTTGGCCGCAATGGACCGGGCAATCGCCTCGATGATCGCATCTTCGGAACCAGCATTGCGGAGCAGCCCCTTGACGTCCGTCTCTTCAAGACTGAACAGGCAGTTTCTCAACTTGCCATCGGCGGTCAACCGGAACCGGTTGCACTGGCCACAGAAGGGCTCACTGACGGAGGCGATGAATCCGACCCGTCCTTGTCCGTCGGCAAATGAAAATTCCGATGCGGGGGCGGTCGGATCGGGACGTCCCCTGGGAACGAGCGGGCCGAATTCCTCCACGAGTCGGTCTCGGATCTCTGACGCAAACAGCACCCGGTCTCGCTCCCAGGCGTTGTCAGCATCCAGCGGCATGAATTCGATGAATCTCACCTCGATCCCGGTCTCCCGGGCAAGCCGTCCAAATGGGACGACCTGGTCTTCGGTGAGTCCCTTGATGGAGACCGCGTTGATCTTGATCGGGTCGAAGCCGGTTCGCCGGGCTGCCTCGATGCCCTCGACCACCTTCTCGTAGCCCTCGCGACGGGTCACTTCCTTGAACTTGATCGGATCCAGTGCGTCGAGGCTGATGTTAATGCGTGACAACCCGGCCGCATGCAACGCCGCGGACTGTTCGGCAAGGAGGATGCCGTTAGTGGTCAACCCTATATCCTCGATCCCCTCGATGCGGGCGAGCCGTTCAATCAGATGGGCCAGGTCTTTTCTCACGAGAGGTTCACCACCCGTGAGCCTCAGCTTGTTGATGCCGAGTCGAGCCGCCACTTGCACAAACCGCTCAATCTCCTCGAAACTCAACAGCTCGCCGCGGTCCATGAACTCGACGTTGTCTGCCGGCATGCAATAGAAGCAGCGGATATTGCAGCGATCGGTGACGCTGATCCGCAAGTTGTTGTGAACGCGGCCGAAGCTGTCGACGAGTGGATTGCTGATAGTCATCGGTGTCGCTTGAGAGGTCAGTCGGTGGTGTCTGGGGCGGTGGTGTCTGGGGCGGTGGTCACAGCGTCACCGGATTCGAGGCCGGGATGGACCCATTCGGTGGTGCCGTCGTCGAAGTTTTCTTTCTTCCAGATTGGCACGATCTCCTTGAGCGTGTCAATCAGATATCTCCCGGCTTCGAACGCATCGACGCGATGCGGGCAGCTGACGGCAACCGCGACGCTGATGTCACCGAGTTCGAGATGTCCGAGGCGGTGGATGATGCCCAGGGCGGTCACGGGCCATTTCTGCCTGGCAGTCTCCGCGAGTTCCTGCATCTTGGCCACTGCCATGTCGGGATACGCGTCGTAGTCAAGCGCCTCGGTTCGGCGACCGTTGGTCAGTTCGCGGACCGTTCCGAGAAACAGCACCGCGGCTCCGGCAGCGTGGTCACGGACCGACTCCGTTAGCTGGTGGTAGTCGATCTGTTCGTGCGTGAGTTCGATCATAGTCCGATGTGGCGAGGGATGGGGAGGGAGAGGAATTCACCTAGCCGCCGCTGACGGGGGGAAAGCAGGCGACGAGATCGGAGTGCGTCACCGGGGTGCCGTCATCGGCGTAGTCGGTTCCGACGGCAATCAGGAGCCTGTCGGCCAGTGGAGCCAACTCGGGGACAGCACTGGCGAGGGCCGTTCTGACATCACTGACCGAGGCGGGTTCGTCCAGGTCGATCGTCACCTGAGGGCTTTCGGCGAGATCACGAGCACGGGCGAATAGTTGGACGTCGAGTTTCACGAGATCACAAGCCCGTCGGGGGAGATTGGCTGCGGCCGCCGGCCGGGCGACGGCAGGTGACGTGCGATGTCTGGGAGCAGTCCGTAGGAGAGGGCTAACAGCTTGAGAGGATGGAGCGTCGGTGTTGTTGAGTCCTGCTGCATCTGCAGCCGGCAACCGCTGCATTCGGTCGTTCCGAAGTCCAGGTCGCCGTGCCGCATCCGTTCCAACAGGGGGCGCCCGATCCGGATCGAAGTCGCAAAGTGATCCCGCGCGATGCCCCAGGCTCCTGCCATGCCCGAACAACCCGAGTCGATTGTAGAAACCCGCAAACCGGGAATCAAACCGAGCAGATCTATGAGAGACTGCGGCGGCGCGAGCGTCTTGAGGTGGCAGGGCATGTGGTACCCGGTTTCCAATTCAATGGGTGCCAGGTCCAAAGTGAGTTGTCCGGCAGCGTGCAACTCGGCCAGGAAGGCTCCGGCTTCGACCACTTGTTCGGCGACCGCCGGGGCATCGGGGTGGTCGACAAGCCGCGGGTACTCTTGCTGAAGGCAGACGACCGCCGAGGGTTCGCTGCAGATGATCCTGTGACCTTCCCGGGCCAATTCACCGAGTTCGCGCAGATTCCATGACGCCAGCCGTCTGGCACCTTCGACGTCACCGGCGGTCACGAGGGCCATTCCCGAAGGGTACTGCTCGGGCGGCACGTACACGGGGATGTCATTGTGTTCGAGAATGCGGACCAGCGCCGTGGCGAGCTCGGGGTCATGGTGATTGGCGAAGTGATCGACAAAGTACACCACGGGCCTGGGCCGGGCACCCGGTCGAGGACGATACGTCCATCGCCGTGGGAGGCTGCGGAGAAATGACCGTCGAGCCAGGGCCGGGAGTCGACGATCGCGATGAATGCCGAACAGACGCTCCATGGCCCACCGGGCTGGTGGCTGAGCCAGCAGCCAGTTTGTGGCACGCGGCATCAAGCCTCCCAAGGCCGCCAGCTCGTGAATTCTCGTAGCGGTTCGATCGGACCGGGCGAGTCCATCGGCGCGAGCCTGTGCCGCCTTGGCTTCGACCATCATCTGCGGCACGTTGACATGTCCCGGGCATTCGAGTTGGCATTGTTTGCAGTTGAAGCACAGCGCTGCGAGGTGTCGAAGTTCTCGAGTGGCCAGAGGCTGCGGCGGATCCACCGACACCATGCTACGGATGGCATTGGCCTTGGCCCTCGGGCTGGCGTGCTCGGACGGGTCGATGCGGAAAAACGGACACATGCGGTGCAGTGGCGAAACGGTGCGGCACGCGGCACATCCGTTGCAGTCACTGGCCGCGGCTTCCAGTTCCTCCCGGTCCCAGTTGAATTCCAGGTTGATGATCTCGGGCCGCACAGGGCCTGTGGCGGGGATGGTGGGCGTCGACGGACCTGAAGCTCCCTGGGAGATGCCTGGTACGTTGCCGTCAGTCGATGTGGCCGAAGCTGGCCGGAACGGCAATGGCTGATCCAGGGCGGCATCGGTGACGATCTTGCCGGGATTGAGCCGGTGGTGTGGATCGAAGAGATCCTTGATAAAGCCGAAGACTCGGTTCAGTGGTCCGTACTGCTGCTCCAGATATCTTGTCCGAGAGATTCCGTCTCCATGTTCCCCGCTGATCGTTCCTCCCACTCGGAATACCTCGGCGTACAGATCCCGCGTCACCGCCTCGAGACGCTGGCCGCGGTCGAGGGCGGGAGGGGGGAGGAACGGGCGGAGGTGCAATTGGCCAGCGGCTGCATGCGAATAAAGGGACGCCGTAATCGCGTGTTCCTGGAACACGCGTTGAGCGGCCGTGAGGAATTCGAGGAGCTGTTCAGGTGGGACAGCGATGTCTTCGACAAACGGGAGCGGCCGCGCGGCGCCGCGAAGCCTGGTCAGCAGGGGGACAACGCGGTGAGGCAGCGACCAGAGGAACTCGACCTCTTCAAACGTCTCGCCCCGATGGGCGACACGCGTGGATTGTGCCGTGGCGCGGGCCGCCGAAACCACTCTGGCGATTCTCTCACGGGTTTCACGCTGGCTCATTCCCTCCTGTTCCACGATCAACGCCGCTTCGCTTCCGGCGGGGATCATGTCGGCAAAACGTGGGTCGGCCTCTCGCCCCAGGCTTAACACACGACGATCCATGAGATCGCAGGCGGACGGTTGTAGCGGTGCGATGGCCTGGACGCAGCGTGTCGCTTCTTCAAGTGATCCGAACAGCAACAGCACGATCCCCCGGAAATCGGGAAGAGGCGACGTGTGCAGGGTGGCCTCGGTGAACAGTCCGAGAGTCCCTTCTGATCCGACCAGCATTCTCGCCAATTCGAGGCGATCGTCGGCCAGGACGCCTCGCAGATGATAGCCGCTGCAGTTGCGTGGAAGGGCGGGCTGGTGTGCGACAACCAGTTCGTGGTTTTCGCGGAGGATCCTCACCAGGCTGTCGCAGAGACGCTGGTGTGGATTGGTGAGCTGATCGGGATCGGGCGGGAGGCGGGAGCCTGTGTTGGTGACCGTTTCGCTACGGGCCTCGATTACCGTTCCGTCTCCGATGACCATCTCGATTCTCTCGACATGATCCCGAGTCGATCCGACGCGGACGGAGCGACTTCCGGCGGCGTCGACGGCGAGCATGCCACCAACGGTGGTGACGGGACCGTTGGATGGATCGGGCGGAAAGTACCGACCCAGGGGTCTCAGCCGGCGATTCAACTCATCACGCACGACTCCCGCCTGCACGGTGACCGTGCTCTGATCGATCGACAGCACGTGGTGGAGGTGCCTGGAGAAGTCGACGACGAGTCCGCGTCCGAGACATCCTCCGGACACGCCGCTGCCGCCGCCTCGGGGAATCACGGCGAGATCGGATTCCTCGGCATATCGCACGATGGCCTGGACGTCGTCGCGCGTCTTCGGTCGCGCCACGCCGACCGGTGAAATCTCGTAGAGGCTGGCATCGCTGGCGTACAGCGAGACGGACAGCGGGTCGACGAGCACCTCGCCCTCGAGCTCACTGCCCAGCTCCTCGATCAGCCGTTGTCGTTGCTCATCCACTCGCAGGAGGCTCCGGGTTCGGGTCGTGCCCGGACGGCTGGGCGTCTCGGCGAAGCGCTTCTTGCCGGTAACGTTCGGCACGCTCGTGGTTGAATCGCTCGTAGCTGTCGGTGGGGCCATCCAGGCGGTGCCGCGCCTGGCAGCGATAGCAGACCAGCACGTCGCTCATCAGACTATACAGAGCCAAATCGAGCAGTGCGAACAGCATCAAAATGCCGATGGCCCAAGCCGGTCGGTACCAAGCCCAGGCCACGGTCGAAAGCAAAGCCCCCAGGATCACCAGGCCAATCCCGATCGCCTGTGGAAAGTCCTTTTGCCTCCACAGGTCAGCTTCGCCGCACGCCAGGCATTCTGCGAGATGGTCGCTGTGCCAGGCTGACGAGGAGATGGCACGGCGATGCTGGCACGCCGGGCAGGTCAAGTCTTGCGAGTCGGTCTCGAATGCGACACGGTGTGTTTTCTGACAGCCAGGGCAGGTGAAGTCGATGTGCATGATGCGGTGTGTCGCCAGGCGTGTGCGGTGGCACCGGTTCAATGCCGTGGCAGGACGGGACAACAGGCAACGGGCTCAGACATGGACCGACAGTTCCTGGAACAGGAGTGTCGCAGTCAATTCTCCCGTCAGGGCGAGTACGACGCCCACGTAGAGCACGCCTGTGGCCGATTGCGTGTTGCGGTACTTGAGGATTCTCCAGACCATTCCGACGATGACCAGCGGGCCGAGCAGGCCAGCCAGCCAACGAAGCACGAGTAGCAGGACCTGGTGGTCCGAGGTGGGCCAGCCACCAATCACCAGGAGTCCGGTGGCGGCCAGCGAGAGCCTTGCCACGGTGGCGAGGCCCAGGACGGTGTTGAGTCTTGCCAGGGGCTCCAGGGGCATGCCTGTGGCCGTCAGGTACCAGTGCCCCAGCAGCATGCTCACCATCGCGGACCCCAACAGGAGCGAGGTGGAGAGTTCTGATGCCATGGCCAGGGCCTGCCTGGAGGATGACAGCCCGGTTGTGATCCACGTGGTTCCGGCGAGCAAGAGGAGCCCCAGACCGGTGATGATCGCGATGATGGAATTGCCCCATCGACGATGTCCGAGTGCCCAGACAAAGCTACCCACGTAGGCCAGGACTGCGATCATCGTTGCTAGCCACGCCGGAGCGGATTCCCCCAGTGAGAGTGACAGCTGGTTGCCGCCGGGCAGGGGAGACTGTCCCCAGAGTCCCGAGCAGACGAGAGCCGTGAGCACCCCAAGGCCCAGGACGATCAACATCTGGATGCGGAAGAAACCGTCGGTCACCTGTTTCCTGGGAGTCAAGCACCAGGAGAGGCTCATTCCGCAGATCAGCCGGATGGCGAACTGGGCAATCACGGGGAGGCTCCTGCACCCGGGAACCGGGATGAACCCGGATCAGGTGGCAACATCTAGCCGCGGTTGATAAGCGACATCACCTCGGCGCGGCTCGACTGGTTGGTCTTGAACAGGCCTCGGACAGCACTGGTGACAGTCAGGCTGCCCGGCTTACGGACGCCACGGATCGTCATGCAGGTGTGCGTCGCTTCCAGAACCACTACGACTCCCTTGGCGTCGAGTTCTTCAAAAAGGAGATCCGCGACCTGATCGGTCATCCGTTCCTGAACCTGCGGGCGATGTGACACTTCCTCGACAACGCGGGCCAACTTGCTGAGGCCTGCGATGCGGCCACTGGGCAGGTAGCCGACATGGGCCACGCCCATGAATGGCAGCAAGTGGTGCTCACACAGGCTGTTGAAGCTGATCTCTCGTACCAGCACGAGTTCGTCGAACTGTTCCTCGAAGCACTTCTGCAGATGCCTGGCCGGGTTGGAGTGCAGCCCCGCAAACAGCTCGGCGTACATCCTTGCGACCCGCTCGGGGGTCTCCACAAGGCTGGACCGGTCGGGGTCTTCCCCGATGGCCTCGAGGATTTCCCGAACGGCCTGTGCGATCCTCGGCTGATCGACCGGAGACGATGCGGAGGTGTTTGTAGGGCTGGGTTCGGTGGGACACTTGCTGTCGGACATCGTTGGCTCGCTGGTGGCGGATGTTCGATTCCGGTGCCCGGGTCGGATGGAGGCAACCGCCTGGGGAATCGAAATCAGTTGAGACTGAATGGGGGAGGAAACGTGGTTGGTCGCGTGGCACCTGATCCGACACAGTGTCGCAGTTCATCAAGAACCAGTTCAGAACGCCTGGCGACGTCCGTCTCTTCGAGAATCGACTGTGCCACCTCCGGCTGCAGAGGCAGCGAATAGGCGATCACGTCGCAGAGTCCTCCGAGGGGGAGGTCCGCATCGAGGGAATCGTGGAAGGTCCGGTCGAAGTCACATCCCGCGGCCGCCTGCTGAAAGCCGACCAGCAACTCGCGTTGCCGACGTCGCCGCTGCTCGCGCGACAGCCCTGACGGGACGTCGGTGTGCAATTCCACCCGGCCGATCCGGTAGGGCCTGGTTGTGTGGTCCTCATCCAGGACGATCCCACGGGCCAAGCCCTCGAGCACGATCTGGTACCTGCCATCGGGGAGCAATTCCGAAGAGGCAATACGGCCAATGCAAACGGTGGGACGGATCGCCGCTGTGTTCGTCTCGTAGCTGGACTCCCACCCCGACTCGAGCAGCGCCATGGCAATCATCCGGTCTCCATCGAGCGCGTCGGCGACCATCTGCCGATACCGTGGTTCAAAGATGAGCAGTGGCAGCAGCGCATTGGGAAACAGCACAGAATCCGGCAATGGGAACAGGGGCACGTGCCCGGTAAAGTTCCGCAGTCCGTCAGGTTGTGGTCCAACTGAAGTCATGCCGTCGGCGGGGAGATGGTTGGGATCAGGGTGAGATCGAGCTCGAGGTCTGAGGGATACGTGTCGCCGGCATCGAGGAGCGCCTGGAAGCAGACGGTGAGGCTGGCGAGGAGCGACTCCAAATCCAGGCCCATGTAACGGGCAGGATAGGCAGAGAGGTATTTTTGCGAGGAGTGGTACAGCTTTCGGGCACCGCCAAGATTGCCGTTGCCGAAGTGAAACAGCGAGACAGCCACCTGGATCAATCCCTGATAAAACCGGCGTTCGTCGCCGGTCGTTTCGGCCCAGAGTTCCTCGAGCACGTCATGGCACTCGAAGAATTCGTGTTCGTTGAAGAGCCGAAGCCCCTCGAGGTACTGCGGCGGATAGGGGGGAGGTGGGTCTTGTGGCATCGGACGATTGCGATGGGGCGATCGACGCGTATGATCTTGGGGACGATCCGTCTCGAGCGGTGATTGTGGCTGGTGGACAGCCACAACAAGCCCCATGGCGACCCAATCGGTGCCAGACCGTCCGGCGCCGGTCCATCAATTCTAAAGAGCCACGCTTGGCGGTGTCCATCAGCCGGTCTTCACTCCTGGGGAATGGTCCATGAACAGGTCGGATTGTAGCGTTCCCAACGATGACGTCAGGAAAAGGGCGAGGGCTGTCGTGCGGGGGTTGAAGAAGTCCTATCCCGACGCGGATTGTGCACTGAACCACGAGAGCCCCTATCAACTATTGGCCGCCACGATCCTGTCGGCTCAGTGCACCGACGAGCGGGTCAACATGGTGACTCCTCGTCTGTTCGAGAGATACCCGCTTGCGGAGGATCTCGCTCGCGGTCGTATTCGTGACATCGAACGGATCGTCAAGAGCACCGGGTTTTTTCGAGCCAAGGCCAAGAGTCTCAAGGGCATGGCGCAGGGCCTTGTTCGAGACCATGGCGGCGAATTTCCCACCGACGTGGAATCTCTGGTCAAGCTGCCTGGGGTGGGACGCAAGACGGCTAATGTCGTGCTTGGTGTCTGCTTTGGCATTGCCAGTGGCGTGGTGGTCGACACGCATGTCAAGCGGATCAGCAACCTGCTGGGACTCACCAGCGAGTCGACTCCCGAGAAGATCGAGTTGGACCTGATGGAACTGTTGCCCAGGAAGGAGTGGATCGCGTACTCGCATCGTGTGATCCACCACGGCCGACAGATCTGCATTGCACGTCGGCCGCGGTGCCAGGAGTGCCCGTTGCTGGGGACGTGTCAACGAGTGGGATTGCCGGAACTCACGTGACCGCTGTGACGGCGTGAGTTGTTGCAACCGTGACGAAATCGGACTAACGTGTGTCGCGTCGATCGTCTCGTGGTGCTCAAGCGTGAGGGAGTGTCATGAGCGAGATCGGGGTTGAGGGCACACGCCGGACCGGACGCCGCCATGATCCTGACCGGAGCTGAAATCACAGCGCAACTGGGCAACAACATCGATATCGATCCCTTCGATCCGGATCGGCTCAATCCCAACAGCTATAACCTGAGCCTGCACAATGAGCTGCTCGTTTACGAGGAGATCGTGCTGGACATGCAGCGCCCCAATCGTTTTCGTCGCTACACGATTCCGGCCGACGGATTCGTGCTCAATCCGAACCAGCTCTACCTCGCGCGAACGGTTGAACGCACCGAGACTCACAATCTCGTCCCGATGATTGAGGGACGCAGTTCTGTGGGGCGACTGGGCCTGTTTGTCCACTGCACCAACGGCTTTGGTGACGTGGGATTCTCGGGGTACTGGACACTGGAGATGTTTGCCGTGCAGCCGGTGAGGGTCTACCCAGGCGTGCCGATCTGCCAGATCTCCTACCACACGATTTCCGGTGATGTCACTGAATACAAGAGTGACAAGTACCAGCACAACCAGGACATCCAGCCGAGCCTGCTGTTCAAGGAATTCCAGCAGGAATTGGATCCTCAGATGCGGTTGAGCTTCGGACAGGAGCTGGCCGAGTGACGGCGACGGCTTCCGATGTGGAGGCTCGTCTGATCACTGTTTCTTCTGAGGCCTGTCGGGTGGTGGTGTCGACTTGCCATCCCCCCCCGTTGCGGTGTCCGGGTCTGCAGCAAACATCTCAGGCTCAACAGGGACCATCTCGAGCGGTCCCACGCTGTCGACCAGTTCGATCGTCTTGTCGGTGATCTGCGCGAGGTAGAACTTTGCGAGCGGTCTCAGATGAGAGTCGGGGACCTCATCGAGCAACCGTGTTAACTCGTCGCCGGCCTGATTGACTCGTCCTGCCTCGAGGTGGCACATGGCGACGTTGAACAAGATCTCGCTTTGCATCGTGGGGTGGAGCAACACGAGATTCATGGTGGTGTTGAACTGGTCAAAGGGCCATTGCTGAGGTCTGAGCACCAGCGGCAGGTTTCTCAGGGCGTTGGTCAGCCTCTGTTGTTCCATTTGAGCCAGTTCGCCCTGCCAGAGTTGGTTGGCCTGGTCATAATCCGCGTAGGCCAGCCGGCTGAGCGCGAGAGTCGTACGGCTATTGCCGCGATCCCCCTGCTCCCCGAGTTGTTGAAACATCTCGTCGAGGGTCATGGCCGTGGAATCGTCATGGAAGATGCCGGCTTCCATCATCCACTGGGCCTTGTAAAGCCTGATCTCCTCGCTGGATGCGAGCGTCGGGTCTTCGTTGACTAGGCCGAGCGCGGTGCTGATGAAGACGCCCTGCCCGGGGCGTTCCTGTGTGAGCAACATGGCATACTCGATGCGATTGGGCGTCTCGCCACCATCTTCGGGATGAAAGGTCTTGTTGATTTCCTGTCGCAGCCGTTCGACGTCGCCAATCAACTGCTGCAACGGATCGTCGACCTCTCGGCGCCTCATCTCGATCTGCAACTCTCCAGCATCTCCGGGCAAGGGCGTGATGTCATCGAATCTCTTGAGAGATTCGAGCGCCAGGTCGAGGCGATTGTAACGACGCAGTCTCTGGTACCTTGTGAACAGGGCCTCGGCACTGGTGGGCTCGAGCTCGATGGCTTGGTTCAGGGCCAGGATCGACTCGAAATATCGTCTCTTGGCCCAGGGAGTGCTCTGTTCGCCACCGCGAAAGGTGCTCTCAATGTCATCGAGTACACTGTAGGCGACACCAAGAACGAGGAACCCCTCGGCGCTGTTGGGCGCCACGGTGAGTCCTTCATTGGCAGCGCGGATGGCCATGTGAGCGACCGCGGCGGTGTCCGCCAGTGCGGTGACAGCCCGTTGGCTGCTCAGGCTGCCGTTGAGGTCCTGGTTAGCGACACGGAGTGCCACCTCCTGCAGTGCCTGCTGGAACCCGGGATTGGACTGGCGTCGTTTGAGGACCTGCGCCAGGTGGGTCGCCCTGGCGATGGCGGGACCGGCGATGGTCCGCTTTTGCTTGAGAAACGCGGTGTAATTGGCATCATTGCGAGCCAACTCGGGGCGCGGGTCCAGCTTGTCGCCCACCGTACGGAATGCCGTGTCGATGAAGTCGTTGTTGTGTTTATCGAGAAACGGTTTCAACGCCGCGTCAGCATTCGTGTTGCGGTAGAATACCGCCGTGGCCGACCCCATACGGACCAACTGCCAGTGGTTGGGATACTGCAGGAGGTCAAACATCGAGAGGTAGTCAGGGGGGGATGGGCCATGCAATCGAGGCAGCACGTGCGAGATCCGGTGCTTGTCAAACGTCGTCCGCCACACACTGGCGTCACCCGTCTGTGGCCGCTCGCCACCGAGAGACCTCGAAGACGCGGTCAAGTCCAGGTCTGACTTCTTGATGGTCTCGCGGGTGCCGGCGCCGCCGGGTGGGAGGATCACCTCGAGCGCATCGGCTGTCTCACCGGCCACCTGAAGAGCTACGACCTGTCTGCCCTCTCCAGTTCCAATCACCAGCCGCCGTTGACGCAGCGCGGCCCGGGTTCTGCGGTGCAATGCGAGCAGGTCGGAGTCTCCGCTACCGGCATACAGTCTCACTCGACTGTCGACAAATGGCCGGTGACCGATCCAGACCATCAGGTCACCCTGGTCGAGGACGAAATTGAAGCCTCGGTGCAATTCGTCGGTTCCCAGGTCGCGATATACGACCAGGCGACCATGTCCTCGGGCGACCAGGAAGTCGCCGCCTGGACTGTCGCTGTGGACGGTCCAGACCGAACCGGGGTGCCGCGTGGAGACCGATGCGTCCTCGGACAAGATGATCTTGTTGGTCGTGAATTGCTTGCGGACCGATGTGTTGAGATCACCTCGATCGAGATCGTCGCCGAGGTCGCCGGCGATGGTGAACAGCCGTTCATTGAGGTCGGCAGTCATGCCGTCAGCGGCGGCTGCGAGGGTGGGGTCAAGACCCAGGCCGAGCTTGCGGCCTCGTTCGGGAGTCAAGCGGCCGGTGATGGCCAGGAAGGCAATGGCAAAGAAGGCCAGGACCGTCAACGCGCGGCCACCTCGTGACATGGCCAGTTCTCGTGCCTCGATGGTGTATTCCTGGGAAAAGGAGTCGCGGTACCAGTCCTGGGCATTGAGGCCTGCGATCACTGCGGCAACCAGTGCAGAGGGGGCCAACTCGCGGATGCCGAGCAAAGACAGGAGAAACAAGCCAGCCAGGATGGCCATGTGCCCCGTCGCGGCTCGTCGCCGATTGAGATAGAGCGAGATGCCCGCGGCCGCCATGACCAGCAGTCCAGCGATAAGCGAGGAATTGAGCCAATCCCAGTTTCCCCAGACTCCCTGGTGGTAGACGATGGCTGTCAGCGGATGGAATTGGAGACGATCGAGCGACACGACCTGGCTGCCGTCAAGCGGGTTATACGCCCGCAGCGCCGGATACTCGGTCGTGTACTGAACCACCGGGGCCAGCAGGGTGTGAATGTGGAATGGTGTCAGCAGGCTGGCCACAGCCACACCACCAGTCACCTGCCAGAACAGGGGCCGCTTTCCCGTCACACTCAGGCCCGGGCGGCCTCGACGCGCATCAGACCATTCTCCCAGTCCGTAGAGGAGCAGGACGAGGAGACCGATCCACGCGCGAGGATCGAGATTGACCCAGGCCAGCTGCAGGGGCACCAGCAACCAGAGGTCGCGTGCGCGGTCTGACTGTCCGTGTCGATGGAGCAGCCACAGCTGAATGCTCAACCCCACCAGCGTGATCGATTCGGGACCGGCCACGAATTGAGGAAAGACGGCCAGCAGTGCCACGGCAGCCACCACAGATGTCCACCAGGTGGGCAGGCCGGGACGCGAGGTGTTCACGACGAGGCCGAAGGTGACTCCGGCTGCTGCGGCGGCAAACAGGGTGAGCCAGATGTCGTGCCCGGGCAGTGTATAGAGTCCTGCCAGCAGGAGATCGGTGCCCCAGCCCAGGTTGACATAAGTGCGATCCGATGCCGTCAGGCTGAACGGATCAGTCGCCGGCGGCAGGAAGCCATGGGCAGCCATCTGTCGGCCGCTGGCGGTCCGCAGCAGCGTCGCTGTCTGGTTGATCGCGTGACATCCGAGCAGGACCGCGAGAAGCACGACGGCCCACCGGAGCATGAAGTCGCCACGTTCGGCTTCCTCTTCGACCAATTCAGGCGTCAGAGGCTCGTACTCTGGCAGGTCGTCATCAGACAAATCTCCGTCGGCATCGGCCTGTTCATCGGCCTGTTCATCGGCCTGTTCATCGGCCTGTTCATCGGCCTGTTCATCGGCCTGTTCATCGGCCTGTTCATCGGCCTGTTCAT
>MDTE01200012.1_pt1 | contig 32444 bp, 27 predicted proteins | sample 811231 | NCBI WGS metagenome assembly MDTE01 (sample SAMN05326651, study PRJNA326480) | marine metagenome | isolation source: seawater | place: Indian Ocean: Red Sea | collected 2010 | reverse complement strand
CTGGCAACCGCTTCCGCTATTTCTGTCGGGTCGCTGATCTGTCTGCCGGGTACGCCCATGCCCGCAGCCATCTCACAAAATCCGAGCTCAGGCTTCAGATCCATATAAACGTATGGCTTGTTAGACGGCACATTGAAACGTCGCCTGTACTGGTCAGTGTTATGTTTCAGGACTCGATACTCCCGGTTCGCAAGTATGACGAACAGAATATTCAGGGAATGATGGGCAGCCGTCCACAAAGACTGAATGCTATACATCGACGATCCATCACCAGTGATACCGAGCACCATCTGGCTAGGGTGGGCGACCGCAGTACCAACACAACCCGCCATTGCCTGTCCGATACCTCCACCACGGCATCCGTAAAATGTCGTGGTACCGCCAACATCAAAGTTATCATGAACATCCTGCACAGAGGTGACCGCTTCCTCCGCAATCACCGCATCATCAGGAACGGCCTTGCTGAGCTCAAACATGGCCCGCGCTGGGGTCATGGGAGAAAGGTCTTTGAGTGACTCAAATCGTTCCTTCGATTTTTCTTGCGCGGTTTCATGCTGGCTAACGAGCGCATCACAGCGCTGCTGGTAAATTGACTCATCCCCAACGAGATCAATAAGTCTCGTCAAGGCATCTTTAATATCTCCTACAATACCAAGTGTAGTTGGATACTTATATCCTAGTCGAGCCGCACTCGCTTCGAGATGCACCAGCGTCACATCATCGGCAAACGGACTGGTGTCCGTGTACCAGACCTCTTCGAAAAACGAGCCACCTATCATGATCACCACGTCGTAATCACCCAACGCCTGGTTGATCCCAACTGCATCTGCACCCAGGCGTCCACGAAAGTGAGGATGCCTTGATGGAAAAGGAAAATGACCACAGACCAACTCTTTGTGCACACCAGCTCCGATCTTCTCAGACAGTGCAACAAGGGCATCCCTTGCGCTATCTCTGACGACATCGTCTCCCGCGACAATGCCGACGTTCTTCCCTTCCCGGATGAAGTTCGCCAAACGGCGTAGCGCCTCATTATCCGCTTTCGCCGAAGTCATGAGGTCACCCGCCCGGGTTGCGCCAATTTCTGTCTGCTGTTCAAGCACGTTGATGGGCAGCGCCACAAACACCGGACCCGCCGGGTGCTCATTAGCGACCTTGAAAGCCCGCCGCATAATGGGGCCCATCTCATCGGCATGCTCAACCTGCACGCTCCACTTGGTCACCGGCTCGGCCATGGCGACAAGATCATGTCCCAGCAACGGGTCACGCAGCCGAACCCGCGTGTCCTGAGCACCGGCCGTCACAATGAGCGGCGAGCAGTTTTTCATTGCGCCGTACATCATGCCGATCGCATTTCCCAGACCCGGTGCAACATGCATATTGACCACGGCGGTTTTCCAGGACGCCTGGGCATAAAAATTGGCCGAACCCACCGCTATACCTTCATGCAGGTGGAATATGTATTCAATGTCTGGATAGTCAGCCAGGCCATCAAGCAATGGCGTCTCGGTAGTCCCAGGATTACCAAAGATCTTGGTCGCACCATGCAACATCAGCGAATCCAGAAATACTTCTCTTCCGAACATCTTTACCCCGTCCTCATTGTGATAAGTTATGCAGATTCCAACGACACCATTCCCAAGGCCTTGGAAATCATAAAAATCATTAAAACCATATTTTGCAGCGACCTCATCACAGCGATCATCGCCGTGATTGGTGTCACGCTGCTGTTTGGATCCATATCGCTTTATCTGGCCTGGCTAACCTACCAGGAGCGATACGGGATCAGCTTTGACGACTTCCTTAAGCTGAATTTTTAGTCCCGCTTCAACAAATCCTCATATTTCGAAAAGCGCGAATCTGGACGCGTAATGATTTCCACGACACATACCTCGCCTTCCTTGTTTGCCTGGTGTGCTTTTTCTAATGCTGGTGCTATACCCTCAGGCTTTTCAACCTTAATACCACGGGCACCCAGTGCCCTAGCCACATCTGCATAGTCACCGGACTGGTTACCAGCACCGAAACGCTCCATTGCCGTTGGCATGGTCTTGTCGTAACCACCCATGGTGAAGTTGTTGATGATTACCGTGGTGATTGGCACACCTGCGCGTACGGCGGTTTCTATATCTAGCCCCGTATGGCCAAACGCCAGATCACCCATAAAGTTCATGCAATACTTGCTGGGATCAGCGAGTTTGGCGCCGATCATCAGCGGAATACCATAGCCCAGATGAGTTGTCTTACCCCAGCCGATGTAGCCACGAGGTGCGGTCGCTTGATAGAACGGCATAATCTGATCGCGTGGATGTCCTGCATCGTGCGTCAGGATGGTGTTTTCGTGATCGACCGCCTTGTTGATTTCATTGATCACACGATACGGATTGATTGGCGCTTCATCGGAGTTTAGAAGCGGCGCCCATTCTTCAAGCCACTCTGCCTTCCCTGTTGCAATCTCTTCCACCAACGCCTGGTCGGTTTCTCTACCAGCCTCGCCCAGTTCCGCTTTTACTTCTTCAATAATTATCTCGAGCGTCAGTTTTGCATCCCCGATCAGACCAATGTCAACGGTGTACTCTTTGTTGAGATCCTCAGCGGAGGTCGTCGAATGAATTAATGTTTTTCCATCGGGAATATCGATGCCAAAGTGGGTGCGGGTTAGTCCTGAACCAATGGCCAGCACGACGTCTGACTCTCCCAACCATTTGAAAACGTTCTTAGGCGCTGTGCGGTTTGCAGAGCCCAATGCCAGTGGATGTGCATCTGGCAAGGCGCTCTTGCCTTCCATGGTTGTAATCACCGGAATCTGCGTGAGCTCAGCGAGGGTTTTGAGTTCGTCCGTAGCATCCGCGTAAAGTACGCCCTGACCTGCCCAGATTACTGGTCGACGTGCACCTAGTAGTTCTTTCACCGCGTCCTTTACATCACCGAGACTGGGTGCATACCTGAACGTCTTACTAGGCTGATAGTTCGTCGCATACTCCGGGACTTCCTTGCCACATACGTCAGCATGCATTTCTACTACAACCGGCCCTGGTCGCCCGTGTTTGGCAGCATGAAAAGCTCGTTGTACCTGTCTGGTGACCCGATCAGGTCTATCTATCGATAAGGCTTCTTTGGTGATATTCGCATAGTTGCGGGTAGCCGAAAAATTCGGTTTTACGTCGTAACCACTCAATCCTGCACCCACTGGAAAGTAAATCATTGGGACTGCCTCGCCGTAGGCCTGAGCAATACCGCCGAATGAATTTTCAACACCCGGTCCACCCTGGGAGGCGTAGATACCAGGGGCACGCGTCGTTCGCGAATAGCCATCCACGGCGTTGATTGCACCTCTTTCCTGGCGGAATACGATGGGTCTGATGCCTACCTTCGAGACCGATTCAATCAGTGGATTCGCTGGGAAACAGCCCATCCAGGTTACTCCCTCTGCCTTGAGACAATGTGCAATTAAATCAAAACCGTTCATGAGCTCCTCTCTTCATTCCAATGTGTTGTTAACCGTAGCTAGACGCACGACGGACTAGCCACCTGATCGCCGACCGGCAAGGATACCAGATTCCCGGCTCGAATTTCCCAGCCCAGGAGCTAGCCGCTTGTTACAAAGGCTGTGGACTGCTCGGAAAGCTGAGACTGATAGAGTCGCAGTTCGCGCCTACGGAGATTATAGAGCCGAAGCCTAGCGTAAGACTCAGCCAGAGGGGAACGAAGGTCATTTTCGTCAGGGTACTTACTGAAAAAGGTGCGCCATGCATCGATCGCTGCAACCAGCATATTGTTGTGGCTCAGTATGTTAGTACGTAGATAGATATCTACCGCCAGGTCTGCCAGCACGCGTTGAACCCTAGCCTGCTCCCTGTCTGAAAGGACAACAATCTTACCAGCAGTAACCCGGGCTCAAAATAACGCCGTCGACGTCAATAACCTCTACCTTGTAAGGGTGTTGTCCAGGTGTAAGGTCGCGGATCGAGTAACGAATCATCTCCGCGGCAGCATTAGGCGGAACTTCTAATGTCTTCTTATCAATCGTTAAGCGATAGTAAAACTCAGGACACGCGTTACGCCATACAAGGTCCGGGTGGTTAGCTGAAACAGTCACATCTACCGTCCCCACTTTACTATCGCAGGTCTTGATCTCTCGCCGCACGGTTGTGTATTTCTGCGCTAGTGAAAATTTATTGAGAATACTCTGCCAGACACTAGAGGCGTCCTCCCTGGGTTCACTGATGTCGCCTTCATGCAAATGAATCGCGCCATTCTTAATCTCAATCCTGCTATTGCTGCTGAGGATCTGTGCGGTGCCGTTCTCCTAGTTGACTAATTTAGCAGCGCCATCTCCACCCATTCGAATCGTGTGTATTTCAAACAAATATTTGGTTCTAGTGCGGGTCGCCAGGTATTTCTATTCACGCTGTATTCAACCGGACCCGAAGGTTTCGTTAATTTGGCAATAGGAGGGTTGGTAGCGTTAATCGCACCAGATGAAAAAAGAAGCAGCACGCATAGCAAGATCTATTTCATGTAGGTTTCCTCCACTGCCCGGGGCTAGCGAAATTTAAGTCTGCAGAATAGTGGATCGCATTGTCGAGCGCACACCGGTGGCTGGTCAAATCTGCAAAACCATTTCTTCATCATCGATTGGCAGGAACAGGCAACGCCGTGGTTGCCCATCAACTGCCTGACTCTTGTGGCCCTGCCCAGTTGTGTCTTCGGCCCAAAGGATTTCACCGGGTCCAAGTCTTCGTGCACTGCCATCACCCACTGTTATATCGACAGACCCTGATAGATTGACCACAAATTGCCTGCGAGGTGCTGTATGAAAATCTAGGTCATAGCTCCCGTCAACTTCCCGAAAGATAACACCCCGTCCTTTTATGAGCCGCGATAAACGGCCTCGAGGACTTTGATGCAACAGGTCAATATCCACATCCTCAAAATGCGATTGGTTATCATCCCCAGTGAACACGCGTACTATACGCATATTTCTACCTCCAACTCTACGAACCTGACTATAGCGCCGGTTCACAGCTCTATCCAGACCGCTGGATGAACGAGCAGCTTTAACGTACCCTTACGCAACTCTTTACAGCACCGGAGACTATTGTGCCCGACTACGAACATATCCTTTATGAAATAGATGGCCGTGTGGCGACCATTACCATGAATCGTCCGGATACGCTGAACGCATTAACGAGTCTTATGCAGGCGGAAATCCGTCACGCACTCGACACTTCAGAACGTAATGAGGAAGTCATCGGCACTGTTCTGACGGGTGCCGGCCGCGGGTTCTGCTCCGGCGTCGACATGACCGAACTTGGCGAACTGAGCAAAGCAGGAAAACGAAGCGGCTCATCTTTCGACCATCTCAAAGCGGACCCGGGTAATCCGGACAACGACCCAAACTACAAGTCCTCACCGGGTTATTTTCTTGGTTTACGCAAACCTTTAGTCGCGGCGATTAACGGTGCCTGCGCAGGTCTTGGCTTTAGTTACGCTACTTTTTGTGACATGCGCTTTATGGATCGTAAGGCAAAGATCGTCAGTTCTTTTTCACCCCGTGGACTGATCGCCGAGCACGGCACATGCTGGATGCTACCGAGACTGGTTGGTCCATCGAACGCCCTCGATATCTTCTGGAGTTCACGCAGAATTTTGGCGGAGGAGGCATACCACATGGGTTGGGCCAATCAAGTTAGCGAAGAAGGTGAGGTAGTCGCCGACGCGCAGAACTATCTCAAGGAAATTGCCGGAACCTCCGCACCTATCTCTATCATGATGATGAAGAAACAGGTGTACAAACATATGATGAGTGACTTTGGTGACGCCATGGACGAAACCAACAGGTGGATGGACGAGAGCATCGCTGATGACGACTTCAAAGAGGGTGTCGCCTCCTTCGTAGAAAAACGCCCACCAAACTTCGCCAGAGTAAAAGTCTAATGACCCATTCCATGCTGCCCAATGGAGATGCAAAACAACTAGGGTTTGATCCCAATCGACTGGCTCAGATTGGCCCGGCCATGCAGGCATTTGTCGATGACAAACGAGTACCAAACCTTGTGACAATGGTCGTGCGCCAGGGCCAGGTTGTTCATCTCGATGCATGCGGCGTGATGGATCTCGAAACCGAGAAATCTGTAAAACCTGAGACTCTATTCAGGCTTTACTCCAACTCGAAACCAATCGCAGGGGTTGCCACGCTAATACTGTTCGAGAAAGGTGTGCTGACCCCGGATGATCCGGTTTCAAAGTTTGTCCCCGAGCTATCGAATCTGCGCGTATTGAGACCTGACGGAACAACGGAACCAGCGCGCAGGGGCATCACAATCCGCGATTGCCTTACGAACACCACCAGTCTTAGTACGCCGGCCAATCTACCCATGAGTTCCCGCGAGCAGTATCGAGAAGCGCTGGAAACACTGGGTTGGATTCCCGGCGACAACAAACCGCCACCGATTAACAGCCGCGAACGCATGGCTGCCATTGCGCAACTGCCCTTGGCAGATCACCCCGGCAAAAAGTTTATTTATCACGTCGGATTTCCGATTCTCGGTGCCGTGCTGGAGGCTGCCGCCGGACAGGATATGGGACAGTTTTTTAAAGAACAGATCTTCGCACCTCTCGGCATGGTGGATTCTGATTTTTACATCGCTGATGACGCGCTCGATCGCTTTCCCCCGTGCTACGTACCGAAAGAAGTAGACGGTAAGATTCAGCTGGTCGTCCAAGAGGCTGTAGAAACGAGTGAGAAGCTTCTCGGCCCCAAAACTAACTTTGGTGTTGGTGGCGATGCTGGTGGCGTACTCTCCACCATTACTGACTACGCAAGATTCGGGCAAATGTTGCTCAATGGCGGCGAGCTAGAAGGTACCCGAATACTTGGTCGAAAGACGGTAGACCTGATGATCGCCAATCATACCGGCGACCTTTACATCCCAATGTTAGGGGCAGGATTCCACTTTGGTCTCGGCGCAGCCGTCTACCATGGCGAAAACGCAAAGCCGCTTATCCGCTCGAGGGGTACGTATGGTTGGAGTGGCGCCGCGGGCACCACCTACTTCGCAGACCCTACCGAGGAACTCATGGGGCTCTGCTTTACTCAGGTGATGCAAGCGGGCGTTATGCCAAACAACAACTACCAGGAGACCTTCCAGCGACTTGTGTACCAGGCGCTTGCGTAAAATCTAATACTCGCCATCGCTTTTCTCGTCTTTCGTGGTGCCAGCGACCGCGCGCTCTTTGGGAGCGCTTTCGTATGCGCCACGGAAATCACGGAAGGGTCCATCACGCCACTCTAGCGCTGACTTCAAGCCATCTTCCTTCACTCGTCGACTCCACTCACCCATTGCATCGCGCGCCGTCGAGAGCGCCTGTATCTCAGTACCAGAATGCAGACCCTCTCGAATCCCCATGGTTTCGTATTGACGGTTACAACTCCGCTTGGAATACATCAACATTTCGTTGTCTATATGTGCCATGCGTCGGGCAAACTTTTCGGTGAACTCTGCGAGCTCTTCCTGCGGCACGGCATAGTTAGCCCAACCAAGGTCTGCCATCTCAGCACCAGAATGCGAATCACCTACGTAAGCAAATTCACGCGCCTTCGCAGGCGGCAAATGCCACGGTGCCCAGATCATGTCCATCGTCGTCATCGCGCGGACTGGTGGATAGCCAATCTGGGCATTATCGGCACAGATACGAAAATCACACACTGACGCGAGCTCCGTACCACCAGCGAGGCAATGTCCCTGAATCTGCGCAACCACAGGTTTCGCTAACTCCCATATAATCCAGTTTGTCATCACGACGTGGCGAGCCCACTGCAATTTGCCTGGGTGCATGGACCCGGTGTCAGGCAACTTTGACCGGGAATCAACAAAACTGTCGTCATCGGCAGCACGAGACGGCGTCAGGTCGTAACCAGCAGAGAAAGACCGGCCATTGGCGCGAAGAATGATGACGCCTATTTCGTCATCGTGCTCAGCCTCTCTCATGGCATCCATGACCTCGGCTCGCAGGTTATTGGATAATGCGTTTAGCTTTTCGGGACGGTTCAGTGTGACATAGGCCAGTCGGCCATCTTTCTCGTATATAACGTCACTATAATCTGGCATCACGGTCTCCTAAGTTCCTTAGATATTAGGAGATATAAAATCGTTTAATTCGCTTAGTATGTCAAACGATGCTGTTTACTTTTTCCCTTAATGATCCTCAGATTAAATCCACGTCGGCCGTAATAGCCGCCTGACCCATCCTACTTACCAAAACTTCCTCCAATTCGCTTCGCTCAAGTGCATCAAGCTGTTCTAAGAGTGGAGAAGCAATGAAATCTTTGTATAGTACACTCGTGCCATAAAACGGCATGATATACATCGGCACCATTGCCTGAAGCATTGCCGCACGTTTGTTTTGTGTACGGTTGACACCAGCACGATGCCAACTACGGGCATCATAAACAATAATGCTGCCACTTCGCGCCTCAATTAAATCGGCCTCAGCACCATCGTAAGGTAAACCGTGCTTCTCTCTGTAACCCAGCTCAATATAAGTAGCGCCATTACCCCATTCTCGTGGCGGTCCCACACCTCGGGTGTGAGATCCCAGCTTAAAAATCGTCGCGCCGTTGTCCCGGTTAAAATCCGATATACAGATATTACGCTGCACACCCAATACCAAACGCTCGGCGCTATGCTCCGGAATTCTGTTTTCCATGAACTTATGCTTTGTACCAATGCCCCAAAGATAAGGAAAGTCGGAATGCCATCCCTGAACATCACACTTACCGTCGTCCATAGACAAGATAGAGAAGCCCGGTGGATGTGCCAATCGAACATCACTATTTTGCAAATATTGCCGTATTACCCACAACGAGACTGGCTCAACCAGCGTCCTTGCTACCGCGCCATCCAACAGCAGCGGATTTTTCTGTGTACTCAAAGTCTGACTTTCATAAGCACCTGTACAACTAACTTTCTCCAAGGAATCTACAATTTCTGGTGGTAAAACGCTGGGAATACAAACCCAGCCTTGCTTCCTTAAGGACGCCAGATAACGTGAAGGTATGTCCGCTGGGCCATGATCGATGCTAAATAGTACACCCTCTTCAGACTTTTTTAGCATCCGCTCCAAGAAAGTGCCCCTGGTACTCAAGCGGCACTTTGAAGTCATCCGCATCAGCGGCAATGATTTCCTTACCACTTACTAAATGAATAAAGCCATTGTCTGATGCTTCCCACATGACTCTATCATCTGCCTCACTGAAGATACCAAGTTCACTATCAATGCCCAGGAAATGACCATGCGGATTTCGAATCAGTGTGTAATGTTTATTGGGTCGGTCGACAGTGACAATCCGAGGTGCATCTAACATGAAACAACCTCGCACTATGAAACACAAACAGTATATCTAACATCTCTAGGGGTGCGTAAGTCGTCTCGGTACGGCATGATTGCGTAATGCATAAACAACCAACAATAGCTGGCATTTTCATTGCCGTCGCATTGTTGTCTATCGTCATTTGCTTGCCCTACCTGGATACACTACAGCTATGGCACGAAGAGCCCCGTCGCGCACTAATCGCTGAAGATATGCAGCAAAGCGGCAACTATATAGTCCCCCGTTATATGGAGGAGATATATGTTGCCAAACCTCCCTTGTATAACTGGCTCGTTATTGTAGTAAGTCTGCCTTTCGGCGAGATCAGCGAACTGAGCATCAGGCTCACTTCATTCATTTGTCTCTTGTTACTCATCGCGTCTATGCTGATGATTCATCAACGTTGGCTTGGGATACCTAGCCTCACGTTCCTTTCCCTTGCGCTCGCCTTATCACCAGAATTCATCAACAAAGCGACGCTTGGTGAAATCGACATTAGCTTTACGCTATTAGTCAGTCTTTCCCTCTGGCTTTGGTTCTCCCTAGACCAAAAACAAGTCCGTGGAATTGCCCTTTGGTTAATACCGGGAGTACTTATTTCGCTAGCGTTTCTAGCCAAACGCGAACCGGCATTCGTTTTTTATTACGTCGGGCTAGGTGCTTACTTACTTTACCAGCGGCGCTTGCTAGAGCTATTCCAGCCAGCACATCTAGTCAGTGCTGCAATCACGCTAGGAATCGTTGGTATCTGGCTTTGGCAAATGCACAACGCTGTAGGCATCGATACATTAATGAGAAGCTCCGTGAACGAACTCTTCAACCGGGGACTGGCGGGTTCGTTAATATCAACCGGTCAACATATAGTGACTTATCCTTTTGAAATTGGGCTCGCAATTTTCCCATTTTCTCTCATTCTCATTACATTGCTACACCGACAGACCAGAACAGTTGCAATGCAGCTTTATCCAGATGTGCTCACATTCGCCAGCATCACCGCCGTCGCTAACTTCCTAGTTTACTGGTTTGTCTCAGAAGCCTCGGTTCGCTATTTCCTTCCGATGCTACCATCTGTTTTGGTTATTTGCGCAATCCTTTACCAGATAGCACTCGAAACAACACCGAAGTGGATACGCAATATTGCGATCTGCATCTCAATCTTTACTTTGCTGTTAGCAATTCTTCTCAATCTGTTTCTTCACCAGGGTTTATTCGGTTTGGGGACCACACCCCCTGCGATACTAGCATCATCAGTGGCTAACACACTTGCCATCTGTGCAGTCTTCCTAGCACTTGCATCTCTATGGGTAAACATCAAGGGTCCGCACCTTCTGGCAGCGCTGGTCATCCTAATGATAACGTATCGAGTCATCTACTATGACGTGCTGTTACCACGCAAAGTCACACAATTCCAACAAGAACGCGACGTCGCAACGTTCGTTAGTCACGTGTACGAAAATGTACCTGTATCAAAATTACCTGTTGGTGCAAGCAAGGCGCTGCCGCACGAAATCTGGTGGCAACTGGAGTACGGTGACATAACGAGAGCACGCCGCGAGTATTTTCTTACAGATGAGCCACCATCCACGTCACAGTCAATAATCAGCACAATGAACTTTCGTGGCCGGGAAATCTTCCTCCTAAGGCAGAATTAAAACTAAAGCTCTTCCGTTGTGGGGGCATATCGTAAATAAATCATTTTGTGACCGGTACAACCGACGAATGATGGTGCAATATGGCCGCTGGTTGACTCACATCTGTGATAAACGTGAAGCGTGCATCAACTACCTCGTCGGTGTCCCCAAAGTGCCAGCGATAAACACCCATAACCCCTTCTACTTTGTCCGCATACTGCTGGGTATTAACGGTACTATCGAACAGCTCTACCGATATACTGCCCCGAAGACCAAGTTGTTGAAAATAACCCTGTATCGATTCGTGATCGGCCAGGACTTTGTTTGAAAAAGTAGGCAACAGTATCGCTCTTGCGCTATAAAGACCGATTACTGTCTCGAATTCGCCAGCATTTACTCCTGACAGCCAGGCATCCAATACAGCACGTGCATCTTTGTACATATCGTTCCAGTTCCTTACTTTTTGGTTTTCAATTCTGCCGATAATTTGTCGTTATGCCAAATCAACTCGTGTCCACAGTTTCTTCATATGACTCTTGAAGTGTAAATGATCGTTTCACGTTACAAAATCATGGCGCTGAACTCGACAATAGATTCCTGACGCTTGTATGCTGCACACAGAATATGGAACCATAGCGTCATATCGTCGTCATCAGCGAAGAAATTGGGTTAACGTTCACCAAATCGCAACTTCCCCTTAACAACAGCTTAACCACATCCGCGGCACTTGGCACGTCCACTTGCAGCTGGTTCAATCGTATGTGCCATTAAGCTATCCACCTCACGAAAAAAGTAAACCTTGAATTCGAGGCATCATTTCACATAGGGTGTTGCAAAAATTTCCATAAATATTCCAAAAAAAGGGGAGGCCTGATGTCGCTCATCGCCTGGTCATGGTGTTTCATGGTGTTCTATGTAGGCCTGATGCTGGTCATCGGCTATATCGCCAGCAAACGAATAGCACATGCGGACGACTTCGCTACCGCGCGGGGTTCTTACGGACCCTATTTCCTGGCGCTTGCTTTTGCAGCATCCACTGCAAGCGGCGCTACATTTCTTGGAACGCCGGCCCTTGCCTATGAATGGGGTACGGCGTCTAACTGGGGGAATTTTCTATATCCTATCGGCGTTTACTTCGGCATTTTGATTTCCATGCGCCTGATCGCCAATTCCGGCAACAAGTTTGGCAATCGATCCATTCCAGAGTACCTGGGCGACAGGTATCAGTCTGAAGGCATACGCGTCCTTGTTTCACTTTTGTCACTGGTGCTGTTCTTCTATTTGGCCGGCCAGCTTGTGTCCGGTCTCGTTATGTTCGAAATCATGTTGGGACTATCATCGGGTTGGGCACTGATCATCACTACCATTGTGCTGCTCTTCTACGTTGTCATGGGTGGCGCACACGCAGACATCATGACTGACGCTGTTCAGGGCGCAATGATGTTAGTACTGGCGGTGGTGGTCATCGTTCTGGTTGCTCTGGGTTTTGGTATTGATGGCGGCTTCTCCGGCATGATTGACAACCTGAAGGCGCAAGATGAGACGCTTGTTGCGCCACTGAACCCTAACACAGCCTACTATCATTCCTGGTGGTCCATCTTTGTTATTGTTTTCGCCCACATACCTCTGGGGCTGCTGCCACACCTTGGCAACAAGTTGTGGGCACTAAAAGACAGCGACGGGCAGATGCAGTTCGTAAAGCTAGCATTTATCTTCGGACTTACCCTTGGCATGTTGGGTCTGGGTGGCCTGCTGGCCAGAGCACACCTTGGTGATTCCCTCTACATGGACGGGGCCAGCCCAAACCAGGCGCTGCCGATGCTGTTTATTGAGCTCTTCCCAACCTGGCTCGCTGCACTGATTGGTGTCGGGGTATTGGCTGCAATAATGAGTACGGCAGACGGTCTCGTGGTGTCATCGACCCAGATCATCGCCAATGACCTATATCGTAGAACTATTGTTCCCATGGTCCACCCACATCTGACCGAGGATGAACTGGATCAGCGGATATTACTAATCAGCCGTATATCAACAGTAGCAGTACTTCTTATCTGTATGTCCATGGCCTGGTTCCTGCTCGACCTCAACATCGCCATGATTGTATGGATAGGCGTTGGTGGAATGATGGCTGCATTCGCCGGACCACTTGTTATCGGTGCACTATGGCGCGGCGTGACCCGCCAGGGTGCTTACGCAGGACTACTATCGGGATTCATAACCTTTGCCATCATCTATACGCAAATGATTAGCCCAGACTGGTTTTCACCTGGAATACTGCACAACTGGGCTACCTGGTTACACGGAGAAGGACCCAACCCTGTATCCTGTGCCGTCATGGGTGAAATTGTTTCAATCACATTTACCATCGTCGTATCCAAGATGACACAACCTCTCCCCCAGGAGCATCTGGACGGAATGTTTTCTGCACAGGCATGACGTTGATGCAGCGTATCCCACTAACGATACTCTGCATCACTTTAGCCGCCTGTGGTGGGGGTGGCGGCATCGAAACTCAAACCACAATTACCCCACCTGAACCTGCCCCACCGTCGCCGCTTGTTTTTCTCGACAGTATACCGAAAGACAATTCGAGTAATGTTGCTGGTTATCAGACACGTTTCGATCTGGTGCATCAGGGAGAGACGAACGCCAACTACGAAATCAGGTCAACATGTCAGGCCACTACCTTTACTGTGCTGCGGGATGTGATGGACCAGGCGGATCAGACTAGCGATCAGCTGGTCAACCACAAAGTTACCTGTACTGAAGCATCTACTTCCGCCACCAGCCACGAGATATCAGTCAACTCGACTATAGCCAACGACTCATTCGAGGGGCAGATATCTTTTGAAACTGTTAGCGACCAGCCAAATCTCAACATTATTCAGACCCGGGAGAATACAACCACTGATGTCGATGCAATGTTCTCAACCTACATCGCCGGCGCACTGTTAGATGAGCTGGATCTGCCAATCTTGGCAGAGTTGGTCATTCTCACATTTATTGTTGATCTTGCGAGTAGCGCGTGGCAAAACCTTGGTAATCCCGATGCTAGCGTGGATGTCTTAGCACAACGGGTCGAATATTCGTCGGTCGACCCCGACGGGGTTGCAAACCACAATCTAAGTGGTCTTATTGCCTTTCCTGACGCAGATGATTTCACCAACCGGGAACAGATCATTGTCTTGACTCATGCCACAGGTTCGACACCATCTCTGCTCGAAAATAGCGATGCCTGGTACATCCTCGCCAATCTGTTCGCAGCCCATGGCTATCTTGTTATCGCTCCTGACAATTTTGGACGCGGCAATACTGCCGATGCACCGGAAACTTATCTGCTTGCAAACAGGACCGGTAACAATGCAATCGATCTTGTCCTGCGGGTACTGCAGGATGACACCTATCGTCCCTTCTACAACGATGAGGACATCACACTCGATATCATCGGTTATTCGCAGGGGGGACACAGTGCTACAGCGAGTTGGCTGGTACTTCTGCGACACCACCCGAACTTACAGACGTCAGCTGTACACCTAGGAGGTGCACCGTTTGATCTCTACAAAACATTTCGCGGCGTGCTGCAGACCGTGAATGGAAATTGTGACGAGGATGACTACTGCAGCCTGGTCGACCCGGCGACTCACGTTCCTTTCGCCACCGATCGGATTCTACCTGGCATGATCGAGTTTACCGATGTGGGAATTTCTCTGGACGATGTCGTTGACGGTGAGGCCCTTGATGACGCATTCGTATCCGGCTTCCTTGAAGGGAATTCCGATTACGATAATCTTCGCTCACTATTGCAGCTCAATAGCTTCACGAACATCAGCAACTCTGAAGCAGTTTTCAATGACCCAAATACAACACTTCATCTATATCACTCTGAGTTTGATCGCCTGGTACCGGCTGCCAACACAGAGGATTTTCTCAAAGTATTAAACGGAAACGTTGCAGCCGTGCATCACAACAATGAATGCAATTCCAACAGCTTTCGATTGATCTTCGAAGCGATAGACAAGGTGGGTGTCATTCACACACTTTGCGGGCTTAATATGCTTGATGAGGTTTTCGCGGAGTTGCGCCAATGAAAGAATTCGATTACATCGTCGTTGGCGCGGGCACGGCAGGATGTGTCCTCGCCAATCGCCTCACGGTAGACCCGAACAATCAGGTCCTGCTAATAGAAGCAGGAGATTCAGATAACTATTTCTGGATCGATATTCCGGTGGGCTATCTCTACACCATCAACAACCCTCGCACAGACTGGTGCTATGAGACGCAGCCAGAACCAGGTCTCAATGGAAGGTCGATTGGCTATGCCCGCGGTAAGGTACTGGGCGGTTGTTCATCTATTAACGCCATGATCTACATGCGAGGACAAGCGAGTGACTACGATCACTGGGCGCAACTGGGCAACCGTGGCTGGGCCTGGGAAGATGTGCTGCCCGTATTTAAGCGTTCTGAAGACTATCAGCACGGTCCCAACGAGTTTCATGGCAATGGCGGCGAGCTGCGGGTAGAAGAGCAACGCGTAAACTGGAAGATTCTTGATGCCTGGCGAGATGCAGCCGAAGAGTGCGGAATTCCCAAGATAAAGGAATTCAATCGCGGCAATAACTTTGGCAACGCCTACTTCCAGATGAATCAGCGACGTGGCGTACGCTGGAGCGGCACAAAGGCGTTTTTGCGCCCAGTCTTGTCTCGCCCCAACCTTACCGTGATGAAGAAGGCACAGGTCAAAGAGGTACTGGTAGAAGAGAGGCGCGTAACCGGCGTACAACTCATTGATGCAGCCGGAACCGACGTAATCAAGCAAGCCAGACGCGAGGTCATTCTTGCCGCTGGGTCTATTGGGTCTCCCCAGCTACTTCAGCTATCGGGAATCGGACCTGGTGAACTGCTGAGCAACAGGGGAATCGACGTCAAACATGAGCTCTCGGGCGTGGGAGAGAATCTGCAGGATCATTTGCAGATCCGCACCATCTACAAAATCAGTAATACTGCCACACTAAATCGCCGAGCCAATTCGATTGTAGGTCTTGCCTCCATGGCCATAGAGTACGCGCTCTTAAGAAGCGGACCCTTTACCATGCCACCCTCACAGCTTGGCGCTTTCGCCAAAAGCGATGAAGATCACCCTTCGCCCAATATGGAATGGCATGTACAACCCCTGTCCCTAGATCAGTTTGGCGAGCCCCTGCACAAGTTCGACGCTATCACGCCATCGGTCTGCAACCTAAGACCGACCAGCCGAGGAAGTGTCCAAATCACCAGCAATAAGGTTGAGGATCATCCTGCGATTAGTCTTAATTACCTCTCCACAGAAGCAGACCGGAAAGTAGCAATCGCGGGATTGAAATACACTAGACGAATCATGGCCGCTCAGGCACTCGCACGCTATTCTCCAGAGGAATTAAAGCCAGGTATGGACTGCCAAACCGACGATGCTCTAGCTCAGGCAGCCGGAGACCTTGGTACAACAATCTTTCATCCGGTTGGCACCTGCAAAATGGGCAATGACCCCATGGCGGTCGTTAACGATAGACTTCAGGTCCACGGGATAGCAAACCTGCGAGTTATCGATGCATCCATTATGCCTAGCATTACCTCAGGCAATACCAATGCGCCAACCGTAATGATCGCTGAGAAAGGCGCGGAATATATTCTTGAAGACGAAGGCTAAACCAGGTTGTGATCAGATACGTGTGAAGAATTCACCACAATTTTATTACCCCCAGGTTCAGTCACAACAAAAGAGCTGTGAATTCGGCCTTCCTCTATATCGCTTACTGAATAACCCCGCTCAACATACTGTGTATGGGTTGCGTTCAGATCCTCCACCATAAAATCAAAAGGTGCCTTGTCCGGTACATTGTCTTTGTCTTGTGCCAGGACAATATGAGTCCCACCACGTAGTTCCATGACAGCAATTTCCTCACCACGGAAGATGCACCTCAAGCCAATTTCTTTCATGAAAGCTTCACTTTCATCAAGCGCAGGAGTGGTCATTCGGACGTGTCCAATCCATACGTCGGGTCGCTTGTCATCAGACATCCTAACCTCGTTCGTCGTCGATGGACCCAATAGGGTAATCCTTTGCAGTTGCCTGCTCAATCGAATTTGCGCAACCGTTCGAGCAGTAAGAGACGCGAGCGAATATCGATGGGCACATCCAGGTACCGCCGCACGTCATCAGCACTCATCTTCCCGAGCCAGTCTTTGAAAAACTGCACGGTAGATATTCGATAGCCGTCGTATTTTTCAACAGTAAACGACTCGCCCGACGCCACCGATCCTGTCTCGAGCACTCGGCAATAGATCCCCGGCAATGCGGCGCCAATGAATTTCTTGGGAAACAGTTTGTCTCCCATTTTCGCCGCGAGCGTATTACAGGGGATACGCGGCGCAGTCACTTGAAGCCGAAGGTCTGAGAAAACGATTTCATCGCCAACCGCCAGAAAAGGATCCGGCAAACCGCTCAACGTTAGATTTTCGCCAAACGTGCCAGGCGCAATCTCTCTTTCCAGAGTCTGGCTCCAGAAGTCATAGTCCTCCTGTCGATACAAATACACTGCCTGGTCCGGACCACCGTGATGTGCCGTGTTGCACACAGCGTCATCTGCCAAACCCAGCTCACCAACCTGCACTGCTGTATTCACGGACCGCTTGTTGATCCCCGTCGTAACGTTGCCGTCACCAAGACGGGGTATCTCTGTTTTCTTGCCTACATTCACGCTAACAATATACATATCTATGTCCTCGGCACGGCGTGATCTCCGGTATAGTTATCTCTACCATGCCAATACTAATCGTCGATCTTGATATTTCAGTACACGATTATCTCGCAATGTACCAGGGTGCCACGCGCAATGTCTTCGCCATTTCACGCGATGGTACCAGCATCAAGTTTCCTGCGAATAGCCTATGCCCTTTTGTAACCAGTTCAGGCATTCAAGGTAGTTTTAGCGTCCGCTTCGATGACAGCCACAAATTGCTTAGCGTAGACCACCTGCCTTAACCAGCATTCCCAGTTATCTCCCCTTGAAGGCTCTTGAGAATCTTTGGGTCGACCCGATATGTCACTAACAAGCTAGGGAAAATCGCAGATATGACTGTGGAATTTAAAAACTACTACGACATTCTTAGCGTGAAACCCTCGGCGAGGGCCGAGGAGATCAAACGCGCCTATAAGAAGCTGGCCAGAAAATATCATCCCGACGTCAGCAAGGAACCCGACGCTCAGGAAACATTTCAGGATGTTAGCGACGCCTACGACAACCTAAAGAACTAGGATAAACGCGCGGAGTAAGACCAGTTACGAGCCTAAGTCCGCGGTGAAGGTCAACACTTTCACAGCGATCCGAAGGTCGGCTTCGATGATCTACTAAACTCGATCTTCGGACAGGCCAATCCTTTCGACGGGTTCGGCGCCTTCAGCAGTCATCAACCGCAGGACGTGCACCGCACCATACATATAACCATGGAAGAAGGCTACAACGGAGGCACCCGGCAGCTGCGCTATCAAAACAGAGATGGCGAGAAAACAATAAACGTCAGCATTCCAAAGGGTATCACCGAAGGGCAAAAACTGCGTCTCGCGGGCTAGGGTGAGACTGGTCCGGATGGAAAGTCCAGTGATCTATACCTGCAGATAGCGTTCGCCCCGCACTCCCGATTTACCACAAAAGGCAACGACATCTACTTCATTTTGGAAATCACGCCATGGCAAGCGGCACTTGGTGCAAACATCGAGGTACCCACCCTCAACGGTCTGGTGAAACTGAAAATTCCCGCAAACAGTCAGACCGATCGAAAACTAAGGCTAAAGGGCAAAGGACTAGGGGATGGTGATCAATTCGTAGAATTAAAGATCGTCAATCCACATATCGCCAGCGACCAACAACGCCATGCTTTCAAGCAATTGCAGGCAGAATTTAATTCATGATCAATTGGAATATATTAGTATCCAATTATTCCATTATCGTATTCATTCTTCACTGGTACATTGCGCGCTCACATTAGCAACGTTACACCAGTAAATAGGAGAAATTTCACCATGTCTGCTTATCTCAAAGAGGTCCAAGCGGCCGAAGCCGTGCGCTCCTGCAATGCGGAAACATGGAAAGGTATTAACGCGGAATATGTGGCTCGCATGCGGTTACAGAACCGATTCAAGACCGGACTGGACATTGCCCGGTATACCGCTGACATCATGCGCAAAGACATGGCTGACTATGACGCGGACTCAGCGAACTACACGCAATCATTAGGTTGCTGGCACGGTTTCACGGCTCAGCAGCTCGCCATATCAGTGAAAAAGCACAGAGGTACGATGGACAAGTCGTACATTTATCTCAGCGGCTGGATGATCGCTGCGCTGCGTTCACAGTTTGGGCCCCTGCCCGACCAGAGCATGCACGAAAAAACGTCCGTGCCTGATTTGATCAACGAGATTTACACATTCTTGAAACAGACTGACGCAAGAGAGTTACGCCACATCTTCGTCGAACTAGATGAAGCGCGCGAAAACGGTGGCGACATTGACGCAGTAATAGAAAAAATCGACAACTTCGAGACGCACGTCGTGCCAATGATCGCTGATATCGATGCCGGCTTCGGCAACGAAGAAGCAACTTATCTGCTTGCCAAAAGAATGATTGAGGCAGGTGCCTGTGCAATTCAGGTGGAAAACCAGGTATCTGACGCCAAACAGTGTGGACATCAGGCAGGTAAGGTAACCGTGCCGCACGAAGACTTTCTGTCCAAGATCAACGCGATACGCTACGCATTTATGGAACTCGGCGTTGAGAATGGAATTATTGTTGCGCGGACTGATTCCCTGGGTGCAAGCCTGACACAAAAAGTGCCCGTATCACAGGAGCAGGGCGATCTTGCCAGTCGATACAACGACTTCCTGCAGACAGAAGAGATTACTGATCTGAATTCGCTGCAGGAAAACGACATCACCATCCACCAGAAAGGTAAGTTGGTTAAACCAACACGCCTGGATAACGGACTCTATTCGTTTCGGGAAAACACCGGGTTCGATCGAGTGATTCTTGACTGTGTCACCAGTCTGTCTCACGGTGCTGACCTTCTTTGGATCGAGACTGAAAGACCCAACGTTAAGCAAATTGCCGAGATGGTAAACGAGGTACGCACCTATGTACCCAATGCCAAGTTGGTATACAACAACTCACCTTCCTTCAACTGGACACTGGCATTCCGGGAGCAGGTATACGGCGAATGGGTAGCCGCAGGTAACGACGTATCCGAATATCCGGATCCTGCCGAGGCGGAAAAAGGCCTGATGGACGCCAAGTTCGATGATTCCGAGCTAGCTGCTGAAGCGGACGCTTTGATTCAACAATTCCAGCAGGACGCATCTCGTGAGGCGGGGATTTTCCATCACCTGATCACGCTGCCGACCTATCATGAAACGGCGCTGGGCACTGACGTACTGTCAGAAGGCTACTTTGGTGACCTCGGTATGCTGGCATATGTACGCGATGTTCAGCGACAAGAAATTCGCCGTGATATGGCCTCAGTTAAGCACCAGGATATGGCTGGTTCCAATATCGGTGATGACCACAAGGAATACTTCTCTGGTGACAACGCACTGCTCGCCGGTGGTCGTGACAACACAATGAATCAGTTCTGACAAACTTTCCTTACAGCAAGGTGTCAATCTGACGTTGGCACCTCGTTGAACGGAATCCCCTTATCTACCCGCACATCCTGCGGCATCCCCAGTACTCGTTCGGCGATGATGTTAGCCATCACCTCATCGGTACCGCCTGCGATTCGGAGTCCCGGCGATGTCATGTACTCCTCCTGAAACTTGTTCGCCAGTTCAGAGAACTCAGCATCAGCGATCACACCGCTGGCTTCCAGCAGGTCGATTGCAAACGAAGCCATATCCTGTCGCTTGGGAGCACCTACCAGTTTTCCTATAGAGTTTTCAGGTCCGGGAATGTCACCACGTGATAGTGCGGATAGCGTTCTATAGCCTGTGTACTTCAACCCTGCCTCCTGCACATACCAGTCTGCAAGTTTTCGTCTCACACCATCATCTTCTATCGCCGGTTTGTCACCCAGATTCACCTGTTGCGCCAGTGAGAATACCGCGTCAAACCCTAGTCCACCGCCGCTGCCGATTGAGGCCCGTTCATTCATCAGGGTCGTTAACGCAACCTGCCAGCCTTGTCCGACAGCGCCTAGGCGCTGTGCATCGGATACGCGCACATCGGTAAAGTACACCTCGTTAAAGTTTGAGGCCCCGGATATCTGTTTGATCGGCTTTACTTCGATGCCAGGAGTCTTCATGGAGAGGAAAAAGTAAGACAACCCCTGATGCTTCGGTACGGTAGGGTCCGTGCGCAAAACAATGATGGCATAGTCGGAAAAATGAGCACCTGACGTCCAAATCTTCTGGCCGTTCATAATCCAGTCATCACCATCCCGCTCTGCCCTGGTGCGCAATGCAGCCAGATCAGAGCCTCCAGCTGGCTCGCTAAAGAGCTGACACCACACTTCTTCACCACTGGCCAGCGGTGGCATATACCGTTTGTTTTGCTCTTCCGTCGCCCAGGCCATCATGGTTGGTCCACACATTCCCTGCCCAATCTGGAACATACCATTGTCCGGCGTCCTAAACTTAGCTTCTTCCTGACCCCAGATCACATTTTCTATCGCGGATGCACCTCGTCCCCCAAACTCCTTCGGCCACCTTAAGCATGCCCACCCTGTATCAAATTTTTTCTTCTGCCAAAATTTGGCCCGACCGATCTGATCCAGGCCTGCTAATTCCTCTTCAGAAGGAACATTGGCACTTAGCCAATCGTTCGCTTCCTTTCGAAATGCTGCTTCTTCCGGTGTATCACTAAAGTCCATTGCCGTCTCCTCAGGCTGCCTGCTCTTTTTCGATTGCGGAGATTAATTTTTCCTGCCAGGTACCCTCACTCCCAATATTGACTGCCATTAACTTTGCGCGGCGATAGGGAAACTGACAATCAAACTCCCAGGTGAATCCCATGCCGCCGTGGGTCTGAATATTCTCCTTGGATGCAAAATAATAGGCCTGGATCGCTGAAACACGCGCCGCCGCCGCCGCTATAGGTAACTCTGGCGCGCTGGTAGACAACGCCCAGGACCCGTAATAACAATTACCTCTTGCCAACGTATTCTTCACATAAGCGTTTGTTAGTTTGTGCTTGATTGCCTGGTAGGAAGCTATGGGTCGACCGAATGCAAAACGTCCGAGCGAATATTCTTTCGCCATATCGAGCGATGTATCAGAACCACCTACCTGCTCCCAGGCAAACAAGACAGCAGCTCTGTCGTAGACCTTTTCAACGAGCGCCCAACCCTGCCCTTCTTCGCCCAGTAGCTCCGCAGTCGCGCCAGCGAACTCAATCTTTGCATGAGATCGGGTGGGATCGATCGTCGATACTTCCTGCCTTGAAACACCACTTGAAGTCAAGTCAACCAGGAAGGCCGAAGCAGAGCCATTTTGTTTGGCAATGACCACCGCGATATCGGCAATATCTCCATCAGCTATCGGTAGTTTGGTTCCCGTCAGGACCCCATCCGCGACGGTTGCAGATATACTCGCCTCGCTCGACTGGCCAGGGCCCTCGGCAAGTGCAAAACATCCAATAGTATTACCGCTGGCCAGTTTAGGTAGCCATTCCGCTTTCTGTGCATCGCTACCACCCGCAAGAATCGCCTCAGTTGCCAGATATACAGATGACGAAAAAGGTACCGGTGCGTAAACCCGTCCCAGCTCTTCGGCTATCACTGAAAGTTCCAGGTAACCCAGACCAAGCCCGTCATACTTCTCAGGAATGACAGCCGCGGTCCAACCCATCTCGACTATTTGCCGCCAAAGCGCCTGATCGTAGGATTCATCCCCATCAAGAACATTGCGCACCACCTTGGTTCCACAATTATCACCAAGGAATCCACGCGCCTGCTCGCGCAAAAGGTTTTGCTCGTCAGAAAATTCAAAATTCATCACCGCCCCCGCAATCAATGAGAGAACCGAGAAGCTATCACGACGCAGGGGGTGGCTGCCACTTATCCTTAGCGTTAAAAAGCGCTATTCCCAACAGCATAAATATGGTGCCAGCTATTAAGCCCGAGCCAAGGTTGCCACCATCATTCAGTATCGGCCATACAAACATTGCGATGGCGACCTGTGCAACGTATACAGCTGCCCAGGGATGCATCCAGTGCTTCATCTTAGAAAATCCGTAAAAGCCAGCGCCATAGATAACCCAGTGCAGCGGTTCAGTGGATTTAGCCGCCCAGCCGTATAAGGTAATACCAAACCAAACTTCTGCGTCTTCGCCCACAGGCTTATAGAACAGATCAAACGGCATATAGATGAAGGTCATGTAGGCACAGAACAACATCAACCCAGTCATCCAGATTGGACGACCAGAGGATATTTGCCTCCATAGCCCGGATATCAACCGTCTATGAAGCTACGCAATTGCTCCGAGCGCGCCGGGTGCCGCAACTTACGAAGTGCCTTAGCCTCGATCTGCCTTATTCGCTCTCGTGTGACCGAGAATTGACGACCTACTTCCTCTAGCGTGTGGTCGGTATTCATATCTATTCCGAACCGCATACGCAGAACCTTGGCCTCGCGATCAGTCAACGCTGTCAGCACACTGCTGGTAGTTTCTTTCAATCCTTCGTCCGCCGCGTGCTCCATCGGAGACTCTACAGAAGTATCACTGACAAGATTCCACATGGTCGAATCGTCATCGTCTCCTACTGGAGTTTCAAGAGAGATAGGCTGTTTAGCTACGTCCAGCGCTTTAAGCACTTTGTCTTCCGGCAGATCCATCTTGATACTCAATTCCTCGATAGTCGGATTTCTACCAAGCTCCTGAATCAGTTGACGAGTCAATCGATTGAGTTTGTTCACCGTCTCCATCATATGCACCGGCACACGAATGGTACGGGCCAGATCAGAGATCGATCGAGTTATCGCCTGACGAATCCACCAGGTTGCGTAAGTCGAAAACTTGAATCCGCGACGATACTCAAATTTGTCTACGGCCTTCATTAGGCCAATGTTGCCTTCCTGAATTAGGTCAAGAAAATGCAAACCACGGTTTGTGTATTTTTTCGCAATCGAAATCACTAACCGTAGATTAGCCTCAATCATGTCTTTCTTGGCCGCTCGCGTTTTACCGACTGCTACGAATAATCGGCGATTGATATCTTTAGTCTCATCGATAGCAACGCCGGTGCGATCAGAGATCCGCTTGATCGTCTTGTGAGCGTGCCGAATAGATACCTTGTAACGCTGCAGGCGCTCTGAATAGTCCTTGCCTTCAGCAATAAGCGTATCTACCCAGTCAATGTTCGTTTCGTTTTTGGTGAATGCACTAATGAACTCTTCTCTTGGCATCTTGGATTTATTGACGCAAAGATCTCGGATCATTTTTTCCTGATTACGGATTTTCTGCTGATCGGCCCTCACCAATTCCATAATCGGATCCATCTGTGCCGGTACGAGCTTAAAAAGACCAAACGCATCACCCAGCTGATCAAGCGCTTTTTTCGTCTTCGCGGCCTTACGGCCTTCCTTCGCTATTAACTTCTGCGACTTTCGATAGGCTTTAATCAAATCCTTGAATCGTTTGTGAACAAGATTTAGATCTGGTCCTTTTTTTTCCTCTTCCTCGCCAGCTTCGTAGTTTCCGCTGGACTTAGCTTCGGCGAGCCGTGACATATCCGGAATCTCATCCTCAGGATCAAGAAAGCCACTAATAATTACGCCTAAATCCCCTTGTTCTTCTACGATTCTTTCGTACTCTGCCAAAACACGCTCAACAGTCCCAGGATATCGCGCGATTATCGCCATGGTCTCACGAATACCTTCTTCAATACGCTTGGCAATTTCAATCTCCCCGTCCCTGGTGAGCAAAGGTACTGTACCCATTTCACGCATATACATACGCACCGGGTCCATCGTTTTACCACTAACATCGATGGATATCTCAGTGTCCACATTCATGGGCTCCTCACCAGTTCCTTTCATTTCAGTACCAACAGGCGCAACTTCATAGATCGAAATGCCTATCTCTTCAAACATCTGCACGATGTTCTCAAAGTCGTCGGACTCTTCAATACTTCTCGAAAGGGTTTCCGTTAATTGATCGTAGGTGAGATAGCCCTGATCCTTCCCTGTCTCGATAAGGGCTTTTAGCTTCGACTTTTCGGATTCTGTTTCCTCATCGTCTTCGCTGTCAAGTAACGACTCCCGCCCTGATAGGACATCGAGCGTCTCTATATCGTCTGATCTACCATCTAGAGACTCATCATCAAGAATTGAATCGAAGTCTCCCTCGCTACTGTGGTTCGTCATAGGCTGTGGGCTCCATTGATTTGACTTGGCGGTTGCCGCTTAACTGTAATTTTTTTGAAAAACTCCTCCTTGCTCAGAAGGCGTATATGGCACCAAATGCCTAGAATTAAAGAGTAAAGTGGACCGATTTGCGTAAACATACCAGCGGTTCGCTTATAGCAACCTGCGCTAGTGACCTATCAGGACGATATTTGCTCACGTTTTATATTATCAATTCATGCCCCTGAATTGTCCATAACTATTTCAAAAAAAAGAAAAATTTGTCAACTTTCGGCACGCTTAAGGCATGGTTTTCGCTTCCAAAAACAGAACCTAACCGGAACACTTCTCTGACGCTATTTTTTGTATTTTTATTAATTTCTGAAGCAGCTTATGTATCGAGAAAACCTGACCTTAACGTGAAAATTTTTCAGTTAATACCCCAAAAAATCCTATTAGTAATCAAAAACCTTTTTCTCCAATAATTCAAAACCTTAGATTATATTCCTAAATGTCAAGGCACAAAGACAGCAGGAATCTCCATTTTTGTCGACTTTTATTTGCTATTCATTACCGTTATATTAATTGTCCTCGCTAGCTATAGCTGTATGTATATACAGTATTCTCCTCGGCAGGAAGAATGCGCGTACAGCTTAGCTAGCTGAGACCAACCTACTCGATAGCCCTTTAAATTCAAGCCTTCTGGAAATTCCAATATTAATTTAGTGTTATTTCTGTTGGTCTAGGTAATGCGAATGCACAGGTAACTAAGCCGACCTACTACATGCAACGTCGTTCCTAGACCCCGAACACCTAGCTCTTTATGCGGTAGCGCCGCCGTATAGGACACCGACGCTGATAACCAGGGAACGTATTGATATTTCGGATAGCTGTTTGAAGGACTTTCTTACGATGCATTGTCCTCAAATTGAATTGAACTCAAGAAATTCTCGTCAAAATTGCCGACCAATCAAAACTGGTGTCACCCAGCACCAAAAAATGAGGATTCAATATATCCGCCTTCATATTGTACCTTAGTGGTTGGAGCGAAAGATCGAGCACAGCTCCGCCTGCTGCTTCTACCACCGCCTGTGCAGCAGCTGTATCCCATTCTGAAGTGAGTGCGAGTCGCGGATATATATCTGCGTCCCCCGATGCGACGAGACATAGCTTTAGCGAACTTCCCATGTTAGTTGTCTCGATCTCCGAGAAGTACGGGGTTAGGTTTGCAACAAACGATGTCATCGCCTCCCCACCATGTCTTCTGCTCGCCACGAGGGTCAGGGGTTGGCCAGTATCTATCGCACGCGATTTGATCTCTCTGGTTTGGCCGCTAACGACCAGATAAGCGCGAGGTGAATTGATCTGCGTACCGGCATACAAGATATCCTCGACAGGACCGAAGACAACCCCAATTACCGGTATGCCATCGTTAATAAGTGCAATGTTCACGGTAAACTCTCCGTTGCGATTGATGAACTCCTTGGTACCATCCAGTGGATCGACCAAAAAATATCGTTTCCATTTGCTTCTGATATCGTAGTCAATCTCTTCTGACTCCTCCGACAAAATAGGAATATCAGGTGCTAATTTCTCCAGCCCATTCACAATAATTCTATGCGCCACAAGATCAGCTCTGGTCAACGGCGAGTTGTCATCTTTGAGTTCCACCCCAAGATCATCTTCGCTGTAGATATTCATAATGGCTGCACCAGCCTCACGGCTGATTGCCATCATTGAAGAAAGTAGGTCAGGCATTGCACCAACGGATTCAAATCGAAGCGCACATTGAACACCATGCTGGATCTGTGAACAACCGACGGCACCGGCATTAGTGCTAAGATCACACATCAAACCAATGGTTGTTCCCTATGCAGGTCCCAAATCTCGCTGACATTTCAACGTTACTACTCGACATGGACGGGACGCTTCTGGATCTTAACTTCGACAACTATTTCTGGAACCATTACCTGTACCAACGCTATGCAGAAATTCACGATGTGCCAAATGACGAAGCAAGGAACCACGTTGGGGAAACCCTCTCCAGAGAACACGGGAATCTCAACTGGTATTGTACCGATCACTGGTCGAACGAGTTCCAAATTGACATTATCGCGTTGAAACGCGAAGTGGCGGATCTCATACGGTACAGGGACGGAGCCTGCCAGTTTCTCCGACAATTAAAAACCATCCCCATCGAGGTCATATTGGTCACAAATGCCCATCATGATGTAATCGCGCTGAAGCACGAACACACGGGTCTTCTTGATTTTCTGCCAGACCTGATCTGCAGCCATGACTATGGAATTCCGAAAGAGAGGGCAATGTTTTGGCACCAACTGACGAAAGACCGAAATCTCGACCAGTCAAAAGCCATGCTAATCGACGACAACATTAGCATCTTGGAAGCAGCACAGCAGGCTGGGATAGCCTTTCAGTTGGGCATCATCAAACCAGATTCTCGCCGCACTCATGCAACTGTTACTCACTTTCCCTTAATAGACAATTTATTGGACCTAACTGTAGGAGTATCCTCGTGAGCAACGTCCGGCTTGATACTTGGCTCTGGGCTGCGCGCTTTTTCAAAAGCAGAGGGCGAGCCAAAGATGCAATTGCCGGTGGAAAAGTTCACGTCAATGGTGCCCGTAGTAAACCGAGCAAACATCTGGCGATAGGCGACGAGCTTATTCTTCGCCATGGATGGGATGAGAAAACAGTGGTCGTTAAAGCACTTTCAGATAAACGAAGCGGGGCGCCTATTGCCCAGCAGCTTTACAAAGAAACAGAAGAGAGCATCGAGAAGCGAGAGGTTGCAGGGCTGCAAAGGAAAGCAGCGGGCTCGATGATAACACAAAGCAGGCCTAACAAGCGGGACAGGCGCCTAATACACAAGTTTCGCGAAAGAAATCTTCGCTAAGCCCATCTATGCTTGATGCACTAAATGCGATTGCCCACCTGGATAGCAGCTTACTTTGCTTTCGAAGAGGTCTTGAACGAGAGACCCTCCGGACGGGTTCTGATGGTCATCTAGCGACCACTGATCACCCCAGCTTTCTCGGATCGAAATTGTGTCATCCGAGGATCACCACCGATTTTTCAGAGTCTCAATTGGAATTGATCACACCCGTATGTGATACCACTGAGGACGCTCTTTATCAGCTGACTAATATCCACCGATTTGTATGTGCCGGGCTACAGGACGACATCTTGTGGCCCGCGAGTATGCCATGTTTGCTACCCTCTGATGAGGACATTCCCATCGCGCATTATGGCAACTCCAATCTTGCGCGACTCAAAGAAACCTATCGCAGCGGTCTGGGTTACCGATACGGACGCACCATGCAAACAATCTGCGCCATTCACTACAACTTTTCGTTTCGAGATTCCTTTTGGGACGCACTCTACGAATATGAGAATGCCAGCGACATCATGCGTGATTTTCGCGACAGACGTTATTTTGATCTCATGCGAAATTTCCGCCACCTGTCCTGGTTACCGACCTATCTTTTTGGCGCTTCACCGGCGGTTTCAGATTCATTTCTTGATGACAGGAAAGGCAAGGACAACGACCTAAGCCAGCTAGACACAACTACCTGGTATCTACCGAACGCAACATCACTGCGCAATGGTGGCCTGGGTTACCAAAGTTCTACCCAGTCTGGTCTACTAAACATCTGTTATAACTCGCTCGATAACTACCTGCTTACACTAGCGGAAGCCATCTGTACCAAGCACGAGGATTACGACCATTTTAGCGAAACCGGGATCATACAGATCAACCCCAACGTACTTCAGTCTGAAGCGGAATTTTATACCTCAATACGGGCTAAACGCGTTCCGCCCCCGGGAAGCAATCTCCTGCATGTTCTGCAGCAAGACGGCGTCGAGTACATTGAGGTGCGACTACTGGATGTTAATCCATATGCCGCTATAGGCATCGATGCCGAGACCATTAATTTTATGGACATGTTGTTACTGCACAACCTCTTTAATCCTAGCCCGCTCCATGACGACAGCCTTTGCGCTGCCGTGGAAGCAAATATGAAAACCGTCGTTTATGATGGACAGAACAGCGATGCTGAACTCAACGATAGGGGTAACAAGCGTTCGCTACGAGAATGGGGCAGATCACTCATGAACGAACTAAAAGGCATAGCAGACATACTGGATCAGGTCGCCGGTTGCAGTGACTTCAACGATTCACTGGAAAAGCAAAAACAGAAAATCGAATATCCGGAACTGACAACGAGCGCAAGAATGTTAGCGGATATGCAAGGTCTCTCATTCCACGAACTAGCATTGATACTGGCACAAGAACACCAATCGGCCTTCCTCTCAAAGCCACTTGAAAGCACCTACCAAGACTACTTTTCCGATCTAGCGCAGGCGTCCATAAACGCCCAAAGGCACGAAGACTCGAAGACAGAGCCACCTTTCCCGCTGTATCTGGATGAAGTACAAAAAGACTATGAGGCAGTCTATCATTCATTACTTAACGACCAGTGAATCACCTTGCACACTTTAAGTTAGCCAGCGGCCACCCCAAGTTACTGGTAGGGAATTTGCTCGCTGACCACGTCAAGGGCAGGTTAAGTGGTCAACTTGACCCGGACGTTGAAACCGGTATCCGCCTGCACAGGGCCATCGATGCGTATACTGACTCCCATCCAGTGGTTCAGGCTAGTCACGCTAGATTCGATGCGCCGTATCGACGCTATGGAGGCATAATTACTGACATTGTTTACGATCATTTTCTGGCACGCCATTGGAGCACCTATGACCAAAGAACGCTAAATGATTTTTGTCGCGCCGCTTTGGATGAACTGATGAGTTACGACGAATACCTTACAACACCCGCAAGAGAACGAGCCATGAGGATGCAAAATACCCGATCCATGGAACACTACGGGAGTACCGCCTTTATAGATCGCTCTTTTGTATACTTATCAGGAAAACTAAAGCACAAAAATCCACTCGCATCTGGTATTTCTCAATTTAAGAAGCACCAGCGCTCCCTGGAGTCGGACTTCATCGCTTTCTTCCCAGCATTGCAGAATTTTGCCAGCGACTGGGTTGAGCAGCACAACAAGCAGCTGGCTTATGGAATACATCGTGACCTTTCCTAACTCTCGCACCATCAACTACCTAGTTTTCTCCGGATGCATTTTTCTCATGTCGGTAGCTCTTTACATGGAACACGCCATGGGTCTCGAACCATGTCCTCTGTGTATCCTACAACGTATTGCGGTAATCGCTACCGGAGTGGTCGCCCTAATAGCAGCACTATCGAACCCAGGAATTTTGGGCATACGGATTTTTGGTGTCATCAGTGTGTTTACTGCGAGCCTTGGTGCCGCCTTATCAATACGCCAACTCTGGCTACAGAACCTGCCAGAGGACGAGATACCCGCCTGCGGCCCTGGTCTGGACTACCTGATGGACGTCTTCCCGCTAACTGAAGTGTTGTCGATGATCCTTACTGGAGATGGGTCATGCGCAGAAGTCGTTTGGTCCTTGTTCGGAATCAATATTCCTGGATGGACACTGATCGGATTCTTCGGATTAATAGCAATTAATCTATTTCAGATGATTAAACCCAAGCACTGTTAACACTGCATACCCAGTATCTTTTCCATGTCTGCGTTGCGCTGATCAATCGTATCTTACAGGTTCGTCAGCGGCCTCCCATCGGGGCCATTGATGAAGAAGGGGACAACACAGGCAAGTACCGCGATCAGGATCATCATGATTTTTTATCTCCAACCTATCTCAAGTCAGCATTATTAGCCCAAAGCAAAAAAATCAAACGACTTTGCAGTAACATGGTCCTGTGCTGACATTTACCAACCTCGCGCTACGTCGCGGTAGCCAACTGCTGTTCGCGGACGTCTCATTTACCATAGGTAGGGGTACCAAAGTGGGCCTCGTTGGGGCCAACGGCAGCGGAAAAACCAGCTTATTTCAGATGATTACAGGGGTTCTGGAATCTGACCTCGGTAACTTTGACCTGCCGAGTGGAACTCGTTTGGCCTATATGGAACAAGAGACGGCAGATACAGGGCAAGCTGCTGTCGATTTCGTATTGGCGGGCGATATCGATTACGTTGCCGTCAGCAAAGCCCTCGCCGAAGCCGAGGAACAGGAACGCTTCGAGCAGATTGCTGAACTGCACGAATCAATGGCTGCCATTGATGGATATTCCGCGCGGTCGCGCGCCGAGAAACTGATGATCGGGCTGGGATTCAAACAGGATGACCTGCAGCAACCCATGAATGCATTCTCTGGCGGCTGGCAAATACGTCTGAATCTGGCTCGTACGTTAATGAAACCCTCCGATCTGCTGCTTCTGGACGAACCCACTAATCATCTTGATCTGGACGCGATCCTTTGGCTATCAGATTGGATTAAGCACTACGCCGGTACACTCCTGTTGATTTCACACGATAGGGTGTTCCTAGATGAGTGTGTTGATCAGATCGCGTACCTTCAACAGCAGTCCATCGAGCTTTTTCCTGGCAATTACAGTCAGTTCGAAACAATCAAGGCTGCGCGCCTAGCTGAACAACAGAGCAACTATTTGCGTCAACAGCGCGAAATAGAACATATACAGGATTTCATTCGAAGGTTTCGATCCAAAGCAACCAAAGCCAGACAGGCCCAGAGTCGACTCAAAGCCCTCGCGCGTATGGAAGACATCGCGCCAGCACATATCGATTCACCATTCCGCTTTCAAATCCCCAGTAGCGGCAAGATTTCCAACCCTCTCATCACACTTGAGGATGCAGCACTTGGCTACGAGCAAACGATCCTGAGTGACATTCGCCTCAATCTGCATCCGGGAGACAGGTTGGGACTTCTGGGCCATAACGGCGCAGGTAAATCTACGCTAATGCGCAGCCTGGCGGGGCAGCTTGAACTCATCCAAGGAAAACTGATATTCGGCACTAACCTTAGGCGCGGCTACTACTCACAGCAACAGATAGAAAACCTGGAACTTGAACAATCCGCGTTTCTTCATATCCAAAGGTTGAACGAAGATGCAACTGAACAGCAGGTTAGGGACTATCTTGGG
>MDTE01062581.1_pt1 | contig 32446 bp, 31 predicted proteins | sample 811231 | NCBI WGS metagenome assembly MDTE01 (sample SAMN05326651, study PRJNA326480) | marine metagenome | isolation source: seawater | place: Indian Ocean: Red Sea | collected 2010 | reverse complement strand
GAAAAGCTTCCAGACTCTAAATCTGAGACTAAGATTGAGTTTAATGAAATTTTAGCCTACGGTGATGACAAATCAATTGAAATTGGAACTCCAAATGTTAAAGGTGCAAAAGTAGAAGCTAATTTAATTAGAAATAGTAAAAATAGAACTATTCTAATTTTTAAAAAAAGAAGAAGACATAATTCAAGAAGAAAAAACGGACATAGACAAGAATATTCTATGATAAGAATTAACAAAATTTTTTCAAAAGATGGTAAATTGTTATCAGAGGCTGAAAAAATTTCTAAAACTTCAAAAAAAGAGGAAGTTAAGGAAACAATAAACAAATAGTTATTAGGTAAATTCTATGGCAACAAAAAAAGCAGGTGGATCATCAAGAAACGGACGTGATAGTGCTGGTAGAAGACTTGGTGTAAAAAAATATGGAGGGGAGACAGTTATTCCCGGAAATATAATTGTTCGTCAAAGAGGTACTAAAATATTTCCTGGAGAAAATGTAAGTATGGGTAAAGATCATTCAATTTTTTCTGTAATAAAAGGAAAAGTAGTATTCAAAAAAACTAAAGCAGATAGAACTTTTGTTTCTGTAAAACCCAATTAATAGTACAACTTAAATTGATGTTGTATTATGAAATTTTTAGATCAAGTCAAAATATTTGTTAAAGCTGGAAATGGTGGAGATGGCTCGCCAAGTTTTAGGAGAGAAAAATTTATAGAATTTGGCGGACCTGACGGTGGTGATGGCGGTAAAGGTGGTTCTGTAATTTTAAAATGTGAGCGAGCGTTAAATACTTTGATAGATTATCGTTATCAACAACACCATAAAGCCCAAAGGGGTGAAAATGGAATGGGTCAAAATCGTACTGGTAAAAGTGGAGAAAATTTAGTTCTCAAAGTTCCATTAGGGACGCAAGTTTTTGAAGAAGATAATAAAACCCTAATCTATGATTTTATAAAACCTAATGAAGAATTCATTGCAGCAGCTGGGGGTAAAGGAGGATTGGGAAATACTCGTTTCAAAAGTTCAACAAACAGAGCACCAAGAAAATTTACAAAAGGTACTAGGGGTGAAGAATTTACAATTTGGTTACAATTAAAAACGATAGCCGATATTGGTGTCATTGGATTACCAAATGCAGGAAAGTCTAGTCTATTATCCTCAATTACAAATGCTAATCCAAAAGTAGCAAATTACCAATTTACAACTTTGAACCCAAACCTGGGTGTTGCCTCTTACGATAATAAAGAAATTACAATCGCAGACATTCCAGGTTTAATAGAAGGTGCACATAAAGGAACAGGGCTTGGTATAAAATTTTTAAAACATATTGAAAGGTGTAAAACTTTGTTACACTTAATTGATATAACAAATACTGATCTGGAAAAGGCTTATTATCAGGTAAAAAATGAGCTAAAGAAATATAGTCCAGAACTTTTAAAAAAAAAAGAGTTAATTGTTTTAAATAAAACAGATTTAATTGATAATGCTAATGTAAAAAAAATAATAGATAATTTTTCGAGGCAAATTAAAAAAGAAGTCTTTTCATTATCAACTTTAAAAAAAAATTCAGTTTCAAAAATAAAAGCAAAATTAATTTCATATGTCACTTAAAAATTCAAAAACAATTGTAATTAAAATAGGATCTTCTTTATTAGTTGATAAAAATAAGAAGATAAAAAAAAAATGGCTATCAAGTTTTGCACAAGATATAAAAAGACTAAAATCTAAAAATAAAAAAATAATTATAGTCAGCTCAGGGGCAATTGCATTAGGTTGTATAAAAATGAATTATAATATTAAGAATCTTAAACTAGACAAAAGTCAAGCGATAGCTTCTATCGGACAAATAGAACTAATGAACTTATTTTCTGATACTTTTTCAAAATATAAATTAGATATTTCTCAGATATTGTTAACTTTAGAGGATACAGAGATACGTAGAAGAGCTTTAAATGCTAAGAGAACTTTTGAAAATCTTTTTAATTTAGATTACATCCCAATTGTAAATGAGAATGATACAATAGCTACTTCTGAGATAAAATATGGTGACAATGACAGACTCGCATCTCGAGTAGCACAAATAAATAACGCAGATACTCTAATACTTTTATCCGATGTTGATGGTTTATTTACAAAAAATCCTAAGATTTATAATAATGCAAAATTGATCAAAAAAATTAAAAATTTAAAAGAAGAATTAAATAATATTAATTTTAAAGGAAGGAGTCATTTTGGAAGTGGAGGAATGAATACAAAAATAGAAGCTGCCAAAATTTGTCAGTTATCAGGGTGTAATATGATTATTGCAAACGGGTTACATCTAAATCCAATTAATAAGATTATAAAGAAAAATAATCATACTTTATTTTTATCAGAAGTTTCTAAGTTAGATGCTAGAAAAAAATGGATAATTAGTTCTATATCACCTAAAGGTGAATTGGTAATTGATGAAGGTGCAAAAAAAGCCTTAATGAATGGCAAAAGTTTATTAGCTGCAGGAATAAAAAAAGTTAATGGTAAATTTAATAAAGGAGACCACATAAAAATACTCGATAAATTCAATAAAGAGTGTGCGAGAGGACTTTGCTCATTTTCATCAAATGAAGTTAAAAAAATACTAGGATATCACTCTAAAGAAATTGAAAAAATATTAGGATATACTACAAAATCTGAAGTTGTGCACAAAGATGATATGGTGAAAATTTAGTGAAAAAATATTTATTTAGATTAGGGAAACAAGCTGTGAAGGCAGCTATTGAAACAATAAACTCAAAAAGAAAAAATAAAGTTCTAAAAGATTATTGCAATTTACTTAAAAAATATAAAATAAAAATCATATCAGAAAATAAAAAAGATCTTAAACTAGCCAAACAAAAAAAACTTAAAGATAATTTACTTAATAGACTTTTAGTGAATGAAAAAAAAATTTTAGAAATTATCAAATCAATAAATAATATAATTAAATTAAAGGATCCTGTGAATCAAACTTTAGAAAAATGGAAAAGGCCAAATGGATTAAAAATTTCAAAAGTTACAACTTCTATTGGAGTGATATCAATTATCTATGAAAGTAGACCAAATGTAACATCCGACGTAGCGTCATTATGTTTCAAATCTGGAAATCCTGTAATTTTAAAAGGTGGTTCTGAAGCTTGTTATACTAACAAAATTTTATCTAATCTTTTTAGAAAAGCACTTAAAAAAAATAATATTAATTTGAACTATGTTCAATTTATTGATTATAAAAATAAAAAAGTGGTTGATTTTTTATTAACTAAAATGTCTGACTATATAGATGTAATTATACCCAGAGGTGGTAAAAATTTAGTGAAAAAAGTAAATGAATCTTCAAAAATACCTATTATTGGTCATCTGGAAGGTATATGTCATACTTACATTGATAAAAATGTAAGTTTATCAATGGCAAAAAAAATTACATTAAATGCTAAGTTAAGAAATACTGCAATATGTGGAGCAACCGAAACTATTCTAATTCATAAGAATATATTAAAAAAAATCTGTAATCCAGTTTTGTCAAATCTTCAAAAAAATGGATGCAAAATAATTGGAGATAGTATGATTAGAAAATTTTACAAAGGCAAAATTCAAACAGCAAAAGAAAGTGACTGGTCAAAAGAATATTTATCTTCAACGGTATCTATTAAATCTGTAAAAAATATTGATCAAGCAATTAATCACATTAATAAATTTGGAACTATGCATACAGATGCAATTATCAGTAATGACTTAAAATCTGCAAAAAAATTTTTAAATAGAGTAAAAAGTTCCATAGCAATGCATAATACCTCTACTCAATTTTCAGATGGTGGAGAATTTGGATTTGGTGGAGAGGTTGGTATTTCCACAAATAAATTACCTCCAAGAGGGCCTGTAGGTCTAAATCAACTTGTTTCATATAAGTATCTAGTTTCAAGTCACGGTAAAATAAGAAAATAGTTTGAAAACAAAAAAAATTAAAATCGGTATTTTGGGTGGATCTTTTGATCCTGCTCATAAAGGACACTTGGCAATATCTGAAGAGGCTCTAAAAAAATTCAATTTGAAATTTATAATATGGGCTATTACAAAACAAAATCCTTTTAAACAAAAAAGTACAAATAAAATAAAAGATAGAATCTTGCTTTGTAAGAAAATTATTAATAAAAGAAAATTCATAAAAGTAAAATTTTATGACGAAATTATTAATTCTAATAAGACTGCTGACTTGATAGATTATTTATATGAATACAAAAAATATGAATTATTTTTCCTAATGGGAGCAGATAATCTGATTAAATTTCATAAGTGGTATAAGTGGAGAAATATTTTAAGAAAATCTAAGCTCATAGTTTTTGACCGGCATGGATATAAAAATAAGTCCTTAAATTCTAGGACATATAAGGATCAGAGTAAGAAAAATGTAACTTTTGTTGAATTTAATAAAGTCAACATTTCATCTTCTAAATTGAGGAAAATTTGATAATCTTTTTCAAACTATGGATAAAAATTTAGATCTTAAAAATAGTATAATCAAGACTCTAGATTTAAATAAAGCTCACAACATAATCTGTATAGATCTTAAAGATAAAAGTTCAATAGCTGACTATATGATTATTGCAAGCGGGACGTCATCAAGACACATTCAATCGCTATCAGAACAAGTTCTAGAAAAATTTAAAGATAATGGTTTACCCGAGTCTAAAATTGAAGGCAAAGAGAGTAATGAATGGAAATTAGTAGATGGTATTGACCTAATAGTTCACATTTTTCATCCTGAAAAAAGAAAATTTTATGAGTTAGAAAAAATTTGGTCAGAATTAATTCCAAAAGAAAAAGTGATAATATGAAAAATAAAATTTTAATAATTTTTTATTTTATAAGTATTTATTCATTTACGAATTATTCTAAATCAGCAGAAATTGAAATTTATAAAAAAATTGATTTATTTGGAGAGGTTTTAGAAAAAATTAACGAAGAGTATGTTGATGAAATAAATCAGTCAGAAAGCATGGATGCCGCAATAAATGGGTTGCTCCAATCACTTGATCCATATTCTGCTTATATGTCTCCTGATATTTTTAATGAAATGCAAACAGAAACGAGTGGAGAATTTGGTGGATTGGGTATTGAAGTTAGTATGGAGTCAGGATTAGTCAAAGTAATTTCACCAATTGATGATACTCCTGCATCAAGAGTTGGTATTAAAGCTGGAGATTTCATCGTTAAAATTGATGATACTCAAGTACAAGGAAAGTCTTTGAGTGAAGCGGTTGACTTAATGCGAGGACCTGTTGGTTCAAGTATTGAACTTACAATTAGAAGAATAGGAGAGAAAAAAGCTTTAAAGTTTAATATAGTAAGAGAAATTATAGAAATACAATCTGTTAAGTCTGACCTTATTGAAAATAATATCGGGTACATAAGATTAACTTCTTTTAATGAGAATAGTAGTGAACAAATTAAAGCAAAAATTAAAAGTTTAGAAAAAAATAATAACATAAACTCTTATATTTTAGACTTAAGAAATAATCCTGGCGGACTTTTATCTCAGGCCATAAGAATTTCTGATTTTTTTTTAGATAATGGAGAAATTGTTTCAACAAAAAGTCGAACTAAATCTGAAAATAGAAAATGGTTTGCGAAACAGGGCGACATTACTAACGGTAAAACATTAGTTGTATTAATAAATTATGGTTCAGCATCTGCGTCTGAAATAGTGGCAGGAGCTTTAAAGGACCACAAAAGAGCAATAATTTTAGGTGAAAATAGTTTTGGAAAAGGTTCAGTGCAATCAATAATACCACTAAAAAATAGAGGAGCAATAAGACTAACTGTTGCAAAATACTATCTACCCTCAGGTAAATCTATTTCTGAAGTTGGGGTAAGTCCAGATATTGAGATTGATGAAAAAGGTGAAGAATTTAGAATAAAAACAGACACAGACAACCAACTTAGTTACGCTATAAAACTTCTAAACGGCTAAAATGAAAGATAAGTTTAAAAACTTACCGCTGAGAAGTGGTGTTGGTATAGTTTTACTCAATAAAAATAATGAGGTTTTTGTTGCTAAAAGAATAGATAATTCAAAAAATTTTTGGCAGATGCCTCAGGGCGGGGTAGATGATGGTGAAGACTTTTTAACAGCAGCTTACAGAGAATTAGAGGAAGAAACTAGTATTAAAAATGTAAAACTTATCAAAGAATTAGATGGACTGATAAAATATGATTTGCCTGATCATTTACTAGGTATTATTTGGAAAGGAAGGTTTAAAGGACAAATACAAAAATGGTTTATAATGAGATACTTAGGAAATGATTCAGAAATTAATTTAAAGACAAAAAAACCTGAGTTTTTAGAATGGAAATGGGTTAACTTAAAACAAATTACTGAATTAGTAGTTGATTTTAAATTACATGTTTATGAAGAAGTACAAAAAAAAGTAAAGAAGATTTTAATTGATGGATCTTAATACTTCAATTTTTTGATCTGCTAGATATCTTGCTTGATCGTTGATTTCAGAATTATTTAATTCTTTTTCAGTAACTTTAATCAATTCTTCAATTTTATTTTTATCAAAATTTTTCAAATTAAAAATTGAGCTTGTTAGCACTGATAAGTTATTATCTTGAAATTCTATGATCCCGTCTTCTACAAAGTATTTATTTTCATCTAGTTTTGATCTAACTTTAATAATTCCAGGCTTTAAAAAAGAGATTATTGAAATATGGTCTTTAAGAATCCCCATTTCTCCCTCAAAAGCCGGTACCACAACTTCAATTATATCCTCTCTTGATAAATATGATTTTTCTGGATTTACTATTTCTACTTTAAATTCTTCACTCATTATGCTGCTGCATCTTTAGCCATTTTTTCTGCTTTCTCTATTGCTTCTTCAATAGTTCCAACCATGTAAAAGGCTGCTTCTGGAAGATTATCATACTCACCATTACATATTGCTGAAAAACCTTTAATAGTTGATTCTAAATCAACAAGTTTACCCGGTGAACCTGTAAAAACTTCAGCTACAAAAAAAGGTTGAGATAAAAACCTTTGAATTTTTCTCGCTCTAGCTACGATTAATTTATCTTCTTCTGACAATTCATCCATACCAAGAATTGCTATTATATCTTGCAAAGATTTATAAGTTTGTAAAATTTTTTGTACTTCTCTAGCAACTCTATAATGTTCCTCTCCAACTATTCTTGGATCTAATATTCTAGATGTTGAATCAAGTGGATCAACAGCAGGATAAATTCCTATCTCAGCAATTTGACGAGATAATACAGTTGTTGCATCAAGGTGTGCAAACGAGGTTGCAGGCGCTGGATCAGTTAAATCATCAGCAGGCACATAGATTGCCTGAACTGAAGTAATAGACCCTTTATTTGTTGTGGTAATTCTCTCTTGTAAATTACCCATGTCAGTAGCTAAAGTTGGTTGATATCCTACTGCAGATGGAATTCTACCTAAAAGAGCAGAAACCTCTGAACCTGCTTGAGTAAATCTAAAAATATTATCAACAAAAAATAGTACATCTTGACCCTCTTGATCTCTAAAATATTCTGCAACTGTTAGTCCTGTCAAAGCAACTCTTGCTCTTGCGCCTGGTGGTTCATTCATCTGACCATACACTAAAGCTGCTTTAGAGCCAGGACCCTCTTTTTTAATGACCCCTGATTCTATCATTTCATGATATAAATCATTTCCTTCCCTAGTCCTTTCTCCAACACCAGCAAAAACTGAAAAGCCTCCGTGAGCCTTAGCAACGTTATTAATTAATTCCATGATTAAAACTGTTTTTCCTACTCCAGCTCCACCAAATAAACCAATTTTTCCCCCTTTTGCATAGGGAGCCAATAAATCAATTACTTTTATGCCGGTTACTAAAATTTCTGTTTCTGTGGATTGATCATTAAATTCAGGTGAAGGTCTATGAATTGGCCAACTTTCTTTAGTGTTAACATCACCTCTCTCATCAATTGGCTCACCAACTACGTTGATTATTCTACCTAAAGTTTCTGGTCCTACTGGAACTTTTATTGGAGCTTTTGTATTAATTACCTCATCTCCCCTTTTTAATCCCTCCGTAGCATCCATCGCAATAGTTCTTGCTGTTGACTCTCCTAAATGTTGAGCAACTTCTAAAACAAGCCTATTGTCTCCATTTTTACATTCTAATGCTGTAAGAATTTCTGGAAGTTCTCCTTCAAACTTTACATCAACTACTGCACCTATTACTTGTGTAATTATTCCTTTGCTCATAATTATAAACTTTCTGCTCCTGATATAATTTCTATTAATTCTTTTGTTATTGCTGCTTGACGACTTCTATTATACTCAATTGTAAGTTTGTCAACCATTTCACCAGCATTACGAGTTGCATTATCCATAGCGCTCATTCTTGCCCCTTGTTCACTAGCTGAATTTTCTAACATTGCCTTGAATATTTGTGTAGAAATATTTTTAGGTAATAAATTACCCAATATTTCATCTTCATCAGGCTCAAACTCATAACTTTGTTCTTCTTTATTTTCATTATTATTTTTTGTGTTTAATGGAATAATTTGTTGAGACTGAGGTATTTGAGTTATCACATTTTTAAATTTATTATAAAAAATTGTACAAATATCAAATTCTTCTTTATCAAATTTTTCAATAATTAATTTTCCAACTTTTTCGGCATCAAAATAATTTATATTTTTTGAATTTTTGAATGAAATATTTTCAATTATTTTGTCACCATAAATTCTTTTGAGTTGATCATTCCCTTTTGAACCTACAGTTATTATCTTTAATACTTTACCCTCATTAGATAGTTTAGAAAAATAACTTTTTGCTTTTTTAATAATGTTGGAATTAAAACCACCACACAAACCTCTATCTGATGTCATAACTACGCACAGATGTATCTGGTCATTTCCTGTTCCGGACAATAACTTTGGTGCATTATCTTTATCAGATATGGCTCCAGATAAGTTTAAAATTACATTATTCATTTTTTCTGAATATGGTCTACCTTTTTCAGCACTTTCTTGAGCTCTTTTAAGTTTTGCAGCTGCAACCATTTTCATAGCTTTAGTGATTTTTTGTGTAGATTTAACACTTGATATTCTTTTTTTTAAATCATCTAAACTAGCCATAGAATTTTACGCTTTGAACATTTTCTTAAAATTAGTAATTACTTCTATAAGACTTTTTTCTGAATTTTCATCTAATTTTCCTGAATCTAATATTGACTCTATAATTTCTGGCTTTTCAGACCTGCATTTCTCAATTATTTTGTTCTCAAAATTAGCGATATCTTTGAGATCTATATCATCCAAATATCCTTTTACTCCGCAAAATACTGAAATTACTTGTTCAGCTACTGTCATTGGAGAATATTGATTTTGTTTGAGAAGTTCAGTTAATTTAGATCCTCTGTTTAAAAGCTGTTGAGTTGAGGCATCTAGATCAGATCCAAATTGGGCAAATGCAGCCATTTCTCTATATTGAGCAAGTTCAAGTTTCATTGAGCCTGATACTTTTTTCATGGCCTTTGTTTGTGCTGAAGATCCTACTCTTGATACAGATAGACCAACGTTTATGGCAGGTCTAATACCTTGGTTGAATAATTCTGTCTCTAAAAATATTTGTCCATCTGTAATAGAAATCACATTTGTTGGAATGTAGGCAGACACATCCCCTCCTTGAGTTTCTATAATTGGAAGAGCTGTTAAAGAGCCACCACCGTGTTCATCGCTTAATTTTGCAGCTCTTTCAAGTAATCTGCTGTGAAGATAAAATACATCACCTGGGTAAGCTTCTCTTCCAGGCGGCCTTCTTAGAATAAGTGACATTTGTCTATATGCTACTGCTTGCTTAGATAAATCATCATAAATAATTAAAGCATGCATTCCATTATCTCTAAAATACTCTCCCATAGCACAACCTGTATACGGAGCTAAAAATTGGAGTGGGGCCGAATCCGAGGCTGTTGCAGCAACAATAGTTGTATATTCCATCGCTCCAGCTTCTTCTAATGTTTTTTGAATTTGCCTAACTGTTGATCTTTTTTGCCCTATAGCTACATAGATACAATATAGTTTTTGTTTTTCATCACCTGACTCATTAATTTTTTTTTGATTTATAATGGCATCTACTGCTACTGCTGTCTTACCAGTTTGTCTGTCACCAATAATTAGTTCTCTTTGCCCTCTACCAATTGGAACTAGACTGTCAATTGATTTTAATCCTGTCTGCATTGGTTCGCTTACTGATTGTCTAGGAATAATTCCAGGTGCTTTTACTTCAACTCTACTTTTTTTTATTCCTTTATCAAGTTGTCCTTTACCATCGATTGGGTTTCCTAATCCATCTACAACTCTACCCAAAAGTTCTTTTCCAACAGGTGTGTCTACAATTTTACCAGTTCTTTTGACAACGTCACCTTCTTTAATATTTCTATCATCACCAAAAATCACAACTCCAACGTTTTCACTTTCTAAATTTAAAGCCATTCCTTTAGATCCATCTGAGAATTCTACCATCTCACCAGCTTGTACATTGTCTAAACCATAAATTCTTGCAATACCATCACCTACAGATAATACTTGCCCTACTTCTGAAATTTCTGCTTTATTTCCAAAATTTTTAATTTGTTCTTTTAGTATTTTTGTTACCTCTGAAGGATTAATTTCCATATTATACCTCTAACATTCTATTTTCTATTTGTTGTAATTTATTTTTTATGGAAGTGTCAATCATTGTGCTACCAATTTTAACAATTAAACCCCCAATTAAACTTTTATCATGTTTATAATTTAATTTCATCTTTGAACTAAAATTTTTAGCTAAGTCTTCAGTTATTTTTTTAATCTCTTCTTTTGATAGTTCTTTTGCAGATTGAATTTCTGCATTTATTTCACCCCTTTTATTAGAACAGGTTTCTATAAAATTTTCAAATATTTTTTCTAAATAAAAAATTCTCCTCTTTTCAATTAAAAATTTTATAAAATTGATTAATAAATTATTAATTTTATATTCAGCAGATATTTTATCTATTACAGAAATTAAATCCTCTTTATTTATAGTTGGGTCTTTAAGAAAATTATTAAAATCTTTGCTAAGATTTAAAAGTTTTAAAATTGCTGAAGTATGTTGTTCAACTATTTCTAAGGAATTATGTTCCTTTGCAAGTTCGTATAAAGCGAGAGAATATCTCTCTGCAGATGTATTAGAAAATTCTTTATTTTTACTCAACTTTTTCTCTTAATTAGTGTTGATGATTAGTTAAAAACTGGCTTTAATTAGCATATCAGGATTATGTCTTCAAGTAACTCCTTACAAAAAAACCTTTTTTTTTTGGTTTTAATTAAAGTTAATTGGATCAACATCAACTGTCAGTTTTATTCCATTTGAAAATTTAAATTTTGGAATAATATTAGCTATAGAATTTTGTAATTTGATAGATTTTGTCCCCCTTATTAATAGTCTTACCCTATATTTCCTTTTTAACCTAAATATAGGAGCGCTCACAGGTCCTAAGACTTTTGCCTCAATTTTATCTTCTATCATCTTTTTTATATTAAATGCATCTTTTTCCAATCTTTGAAGATTTTCGCCTGTTAAAATCAAAGAAATAAATCTTTCATAAGGAGGTAGTTTATTTTTTTTTCTAATATCCAATTCTCTTTCTAGGAAAATAGAAGGATTATTATTAGTAATATCAGAGATCAATCTAGTATCATTATTATAAGTCTGGAAATAAACTGTAGCAGGTTTTCCTGTTCTACCTGCTCTACCTGCTAGTTGGTGATATAATTGTAAATTTTTTTCAGAGCCTCTTAAGTCATGCCCTTGGTTTGATAAATCAATATCTACAACAATTATACAGTTCAAGTTTGGAAAATGAAAACCTTTTGATATTAATTGAGTACCAATTAAAATTTCAATTTCATTATTAATAATCTTTTTTAACTTTTCTGAGGAATCTTTTTTATTCATCGTATCACTTGAAAAAATTTCAACTTTTTTTGAAGGAAAAATTTTTTTAACTTCTTCTAAAATTCTTTCTACTCCAGGTCCGCTAAAAATAAAATCACACTTTCCTTCTTTTTTACAATTTCTTTCTAAAATAGATTTGTGCCCACAATAGTGACATAAAAGAATATTTTTATTCTTATGATAAACTAAATTAACAGAGCAATTTGGACACATATGTTTTTCAAAACATTTTTTACAAAATACACTTGGTGAAAAACCTCTTCTATTTAAAAAAAATAAAACCTGATCTTTCTTTTTTAAATGTAAACTTACTTTTTGAATTATATCTTCAGATATCCAAGTCTGTTTTTTAAGTTTTATTTTATTTAAATTAATAATTTCATATTTTGGTAAAGAGGCTTCTTGATATCTCTTTTCTAATTTTGAAACCGTATATTTTCCTTTTTGTATATTTTCGTAAGTTTCAACTGAAGGTATAGCTGTGATTAAATTAATCGGAATATTTTCGAATGAAGCTCTGGCTATTGCCATATCTCTAGCATTATAGATCACTCCTTCATCTTGTTTATAAGATTGATCATGCTCTTCATCTACAATAATAATACCTAAGTTTCTAAATGGTAAGAAAAGAGACGATCGTGCACCAATTATAACTTTAATTCTTTCCTCATTGATACCGCTCCAAATTATTTCTTTTTTTTTTTTACTTATTCCGGAATGCCACACTGCTGGCATAAAACCAAAAAATTCAAAAAATTTTTGTTCGAATTGTCCTGTTAATCCAATTTCAGGTAATAAAATTAAACCTTGAAAACCTCGTTTGATAATATTCTTTAAAGCTTCAAAATAGACGACTGTTTTACCAGACCCTGTTGTTCCTTGTAAAACATGCACTCTAAATTTATCTATATTATTATTCATCAATTGCAGTGATTTTTTTTGTTCTTTAGATAATTTTAAAGAATTTTTTTTTATATTAACTAAAAAACTTTTATAATTTTCATCAGATAATCTTTCTATCGCGTTATTACTTAACAAGGTAAGCTTTAATGCCATACCTTTTGGGATTAGATTATATTTTGAAAACCAATTTAAAAAATTAATAGTATTTTTTTTTAATGGAGAGATATTTAGTTTTCTTAAAATTTTTTTTAATTTGAATTTTTTATTATTATTTATTTCAAAATTATCCCAAACCACTCCTGTGAGCTTTGATTTACCAAATGGAATAATAACAAAATCCCCTGTTTTTAATTTCAAATCACTCTCATATGTAAACGGATGATTAAATATGTTTGGTAGAAGAATCGGATATTTCATAGGTAATAATATGAAAATTTCTTTATTAAGAACAGTAATTTCCATATACAAAAAAATTAATTTGTACTAAAAACCTAGCAATAAATTTATTGTAATAACTTTTAAATGAAAATAAAACTTTTCTATTACCTTTTAAAAAAGAAAATTTCTACTATTTTAATAAAAATCTTAATTAAATTTAAATCTGATATTTTAATTTCATTAATATTGTTAATTAATCTTAGAAAAATGAAAAAAATTAAAACTACAGAAATTAAAAAAAAAGTTATTGTTTTATCAAAATCTGGAGGTGTAGAAGATATTAATATTGCCTACCTTAATAGTAACAATAATAAAACTGCATTTTATGAATTATCTAGAGGCCTAATCAAAGAAATTTTTAAATATTTTATAAAAGATGCAAAATATAAAGATTACTATACTATTGATTATAATGATGAGGTGAAATCTAGAAAAAAGGAGTATAGAGAATTTATCTATAAAATTTTAAAAAATTTAAACTTTTTCTGGAAATTTGATGCATGTATAAGTTTTAACTTATTTTATTATGCTGAAAACGATTTACCAGAACCATTTCAAAGATTAAAAAAGAAATTCATAGTTGTGCATAAAGAATCTGTAAACTCTCCAGAGGAAAGTGATATAAATTTACAAACTTATTCTAAAATGAATAAAAAATTTTTTGCAGATAAAGTTGCTGTATACAGTGAAAATGAAAAGCAACTTTTGATGGATTCAAATATACTGAGTGATAATCAAATAGAAGTAACGGGCTGTTCTAGGTCAGATTTCAGTTATAATTTAAGAACTCATACACCATCACAAAATGTAATTGTTTATTATATGCTTGAAAATATTTGGAGCCATGAAATGGTAGACAAGATAATTGTCGATTGGTCAGATTTAACTAAAAAGTTAAATGACTATATCAGAGAATTAGCTCTAGATAACCCAAATTTAGAGATTATTTATAAAGCTAAAAGAAATGTACATACAATTGATGACTTCCCTAAAAATTTGCCTAACAATTGTAGTTTTGCTACTTCAAACTCTGGTGAAAAATTTTTGAAAAATGCTAATATTGTCATAGCATTAAATTCTACAATGGTATTTGAGGCTATATTGGCTAATAGAAATGTAATAATACCTTTTTTTGGTGTAAATAAGAATAAAGTTGAAAATTTTATAAGTAAAAATCCACCTAGTTTATTTTCGAAAAATAAAGAAGATTTTTTTGAAAAGGTTAATATGTATTTAAAAACAAATTATAAAAATAGGTCAATGACTGAGGAAGAAAAAGAAAGTGTAAGGTTTTATTTAGGTAATATTGATGGAAATTCAGGACAAAGGTTGAGGCAACTTATAGACTCAAATATTTAGATATGAACAAACTGTTGATATATAAACTTTTTTCAAGTTTGAATTTTTTTTTTAAAATAATAAAAGATTAAAATGCTTAATAATAAAACAATTTTAGTGACAGGTGGAACAGGCTCATTTGGAACTAGATTTATTTCAATTATTTTAAAAAAATATCCAAAAATAAAGAAGATAATAATTTTTTCTAGAGATGAATTAAAACAATTTAATATGTCACAAAAGATTGAGAAAAAAGACCAAGAGAAAACAAGATTTTTTTTAGGTGATGTAAGAGATAAAGACAGGTTAATGATGGCGCTAAATGGTGTAGATTTTGTTATACATGCAGCTGCCTTAAAACAAGTTCCAACAGCTGAATACAATCCATTTGAATTTATCAAAACAAATATAATTGGTGCTCAAAATCTAGTTGAAGCTTGCATAGCAAATAAAGTAAAAAAAGTAATTGCTCTTTCCACTGATAAGGCTGCTGCACCTATAAATTTATATGGCGCTACTAAATTATGTTCAGATAAGCTTTTTATTAGTGCAAATAATATTACGGGTGGTGAAAAAATTACATTTTCAATTGTAAGATATGGAAATGTTTTAATGTCAAGAGGATCTGTTATTCCAAAATTTATTAAACAAGTTAAATCTAAAAAAAACTTAAGTATAACACACCCAGAAATGACAAGATTTAACATTACACTAGATGAAGGTGTAAACTTTGTAATTTCTTCATTAATTAATTCTATTGGTGGGGAAATATTTGTTCCAAAGCTTGCAAGCTTTAAAATTATGGATTTATTAAAATGTTTTGATCAAAAAATAAAATATAAGGTGACTGGTATTAGACCAGGGGAAAAATTACATGAAGAAATGATTACTGTAAGTGACTCATTTAATACTATTGAGTCTAAAAAATTTTTTGTAATTTTACCTCATGAAGGAAAATCATATTCTGATAAAACTAAAAGTATCTCTCAGTATATGAAAAAATTTTCTGCTAAAAGAATTAAAAAACCTTTCTCATATAATAGTAAGGATAATCACGATTATTTAGATATTAAAAAGTTAAAAAAAGTAATATCTGAACAAAAACAAATAACTGATTATTTATAATTTTTTGCTCTCAATATAGGTTGATTAAAATATTTTTTGATTACTCGAATTATTTTTTTTTGATCCTTTATATTTAAATTAACATAAATAGGTATACTTACTGTATTTTGAAAATACTTTTCAGAACCAGACAATTTAATTTTTTTTTCCCCAAAAATTTTAAACTTATAAATTGGGATATAATGATATTGAGGGAGTATATTATGTTTGTTTAAATATTTAATAAAGTGGTCTTTATTTTTCTTTAATTTATCAAATTTAATATTTATTGTATATAAATGAAAAGAAGGTTTTATATTTTTTGAATATATTGGAACCAAAAGGTTTGAATTATAATTCTTAAGGACGATTGAGTAATTTTGAAATATTTTTTTCCTTATTCTTAAAAAAAAATTTATTTTTTTAAGTTGAGATAATCCCAATGCGCAACCGATATCAGAAAGACGGTAATTAAAACCATTTTTTATAACATCATATTTCCAATATTTTTTTTTTATCTCTTAAGATACCATGACATCTTAATAATCTAATATTTTTGGCTATTTCTGTATTATTAGTTGTAACAATACCCCCCTCACCAGATGTTATTGTTTTTACAGGGTGTAATGAGAAAGTGCAAATATCAGAATGTTTACATGAACCGATTTTTAAAAAATTTTTTTTATATTTATATTCAGAACCAAGTGCATGACATGCATCTTCAATTATAAAAAAATCGTATTTTTTTTTAATATCATAAAATTCTTTTAAAAAATTTGGAAAACCACCATGATACATCGTTATTAAAGCTTTAATTTTTTTCAAATTATTATTTTTGATACACTCCAAAACTTTATTTGGAGTTATTTGACCAGTATATTCGTCAACATCAACTAGATAAATTTTCAGGTTCATGCTTTTTGCTACATTGTATGATGCAATAAAGTTTATTGCTGGCATTAAGATTACATCATTTTTTCTTAGGTTTATTGACATCATTGCTAAGTGAATTGCAGAAGTTCCACTACTGCAAGTATAACTAAATTTACATTTAAAGTATCGGTTTAAATCATTTTCAAATTTCTTTACATATGGACCAGTAGTAATTAAGTCATTAGATAAAGAATTTTGAACAAATTTTTTATCTTTGTTATCAACAAATTGTCTTCCATAAGAAATAAATTTTTTATTCATAATCATTTTTTTAAAGAGCTAAAAAATTTTTTAACAATTTTTTTCCTGCTTCACCACTTTTTTCTGGATGAAATTGCATACCATAAATATTATTGTAATTCACAATTGATGCAAATTCAATTTCATGAAATGTAGTGGATACTATCATATCTTTGTTATCAGGTACAAAAGCACAACTGTGATTGAAATAAAAGTCCGATACACTAGAGATATTATTTAATACACTATTATGATTTTTTATAATAATTCCGTTCCAACCAGTATGAGGAATTTTATTTTTACATCCAAGATTTTTTAGATTTTGAACCTCAGCATTAATAAAATTTAAACCCTCACATTCTTCATCGTTTTCATAACCTTTCGTTGCCATTAAATGCATTCCTAAACATATTCCTAAAAAAAAATTTTTATTTTTCATAACTTGCTGCCTTAATGATTGAGTCCAGCCTTTAGAGTCTAAAATATTCATTGCATGATTAAAACTTCCAACTCCTGGAAAAATTATTTTACAATCCTCCTCTAATAACAAGGGATCATCAACAATTTGAAAATCATAGTTTAAAAATTGAATACATTTAGAAATTGAATTGATATTTCCCAATCCTGTATCAATAATTTTTATTTTTTTAATTTTCATGTTTGTCTCAAATTAATGCCTGAATTCAAAATTTGTGATCTTAATTGAAAAATATTTTGGTCTTTATTTGCAAAAAATGTTGCAGCTGAAATAGCATCTATATTTGTTTTTTTAAAACCATCTACAAAATGAGAAGCTAAACCACAACCACCTCCAAAAATTAGTGGGATTTTTATAAGTTTTGAGAGTTTTTTTGCTATATCAATATTTAATCCTCTATTGGTGCCATCTCTCTCAATATCAGTTACTACAATTTCACCTGCTCCTAAATTTTCACATTTTTTAGCCCACTCAAATAAATCTAAATTAGTATTAATTTTTCCACTTTTTGAAAAAACGAAGAATTTATCATTCTTTATTTGTTTAAAATCAATTCCGACAACTACACATTGAGAACCAAATTTTTTTGAGACAGACCCAATTAAATCTGGATTATTAATTGCTTCGCTGTTAATAAAAATTTTGTCAGCTCCATTATTTAATAAAACTTTAAAACATTCTAATGATTTTACTCCTCCTCCTACTGTTAAAGGCATAAATATTTGTTCTGAAAATTTTTTCAAGAAACCTAAAAAGTCAGTATCTTCCGAACTTTTTTTATCTATGATATTTAATAACATTAGTTCATCAGCTAATTGAGCTTCATAAATTTTAGCTTGTGGAATTATGCTCCCGACTGTTTTTAAATTAGAAAATTTATTTGAAATTACAAATGTCGGTAATAATTTTCCATTAATGTTTTGAAATTTAAATAAGAATTTAGGTATAATTCTCTTTTTTAACATTTAATTATTCATTTTCCAATTTTCAAATATCTTTAATGCCTCTTTTCTTTCCAGTTTTCCAGATTTTTCCCATTTTTCAAAGTCATGAACTTTTTTTCCGTTGTCAATGTTTTCTAAGTTAAACTTGTTTGGAGAAATTTCATGACTCTTTAAAACTTCATAAAACTCACTTTCTTTCAGTCCTATAAACTCTAAAAAAATATCTAAACTTGGTGGCTTTTTTCCCTCATAAAGATCTATATTTTCTTTTGCTTTTTCAATCGAAATGTTCTTATTTCTTAAATCGATAGCTGATAAATGAGACGGCCTAGAATAACCTCGTTTAATATATTTAATATAATCTCTCACACCTTGCATATAACACTCTATTTTTTCATAATTATATTCTGGAGGAACATTCTCAACTTCGTCTCCCTCCCATCCAAGCTCTTTCATTATAATTTGAGATTGTTTTTTTGGATCCCAAGGAATATAAGAACCTAAACATACCGACTTGAAATTTAAATGTTTTAAGTCTTCAAGGTTTGGATAAGTAAAAGCTTTTAATTGGTTAAGTGGTATCTCACCACCCAATCTTAGAAACATATCTTCAGATGTTATTCCTAAATTGACATACCTATTAAATCTTTCTTCATTTACTTCTTCATTATCATCAAATGAATAATAAGCAGTATATTCTGCTGATTTTTCTCCCCAAAAAACTAAAGGAACTTTTTTTTCTATCGCAACCCACATTGGATAGGAAAAAATTCCTGTATGACAATGCCAACAAAAATCACCTTTATCTAAAAAAGATTTTAACATTAATTTTTGAACAATTTTCCAATTTGGGGTAAAATTTATCATATCAAAACCAAGCTCTCTTGAAATTTTTTTTACGTTTTTTTCAAGTTTAGGTCTTAAAAATCCATGATCAAATCTAACTACAAGAGGATTCAAATTAAATTCTTTTATCAAATAATACAAGGTCCAAGTACTATCCTTCCCCCCACTAAATGGAATTATACAATCATACTCATATTTACCTTTGTATTTAAAAATAAGTTTTTTTAATTCCTCTTTTTGAAATTTCCAATCAACTTTTTCTTTTTTGTCAGAATATTGATTACAAATATTGCAAGTACCTTCTGAATCAAAGTTTATCGTCTCATGGGTTTCTGGTAATAAACATTTCTTACACTTTTTCATTATTATTACAAATTAAATTAATTTTCCAAAAATTAGTTGATCCAACCTTTTTTTATTAAAAATAAATTTTTTTTTTATAATTCCTTCTAACTTAAATTTATTTTTTTCAAGGACTTTACGCGATGCAATGTTAGACGAATATACACTTGCGATAATTTTTTTCAATTTATATTTTTTCTTCGCAATAACTAAAATTTTTTTAATGGCTTGTGTTGCAAAACCCTTGTTTTGATATTGCAAGTTACCAATAATGTATGAAATTTCAGCATATTTGTGAATATTATTTATTGGTCCCAGTTTTATATTACCAATATGAACTTTTTTTTTTTCAACAGAGTAAATTCCGAATAAATACTCAATTTTAGATTTTTTTTTTTCTTCTACAAATTTAATTATTTTCTTTTTTGTATTTTTAACAAATCTTTGCTCTGTGAACTTAATTACTCTTTTGTTATTCATCCAATTAATATAATCCACAGAAATAAGCTTTCTATTCAACTCTTTTAGCTCAATATTTAGTGTTTTTTTCATTTAAAATATATTTAATGTATCCTATTTAATGTGTTTTAATATCCTAAATATTAAAAAAATGAAATTTAATAAAATTAATCATATTGTAGTATTTGGTGGATCTCAATTGACCTTAGAGTTTTTAAAATTATTAAAAAAAAAGAAAATTAATTATCATTATTTTACAAACAAAAGACAGCTTTTAGATAATCTATCAAATAATTTGAATTTAAGAGATAATTTAAAAAAAAATAATATTAAATTTTATGAAACTTACGATATAAATAAAAATAAACTATTAAAAAAAGTATTTACCAAAAATTCTTTAGGTATCGGATTTGGTCAACCCTGGAAGTTTAAGCAAAAATTACTTAAATTAATGAATCCAAATTTAGTAGATTTTATGGGTATCCCGATGCCAAAATACAGAGGTGGTGCGCACTATACTTGGATGATTTTAAAACAAAATTTTGATGGAGGATGTTTTATTCAAAATATAAATGAAAATACACTTCAAGGCACATTAGATAGTGGTTATTACTATGACCAAACAAATTATAAATATCCAAAAAAACTTAAATATCCAAAAGATTATTTCAAATATTCAATAAAAAAAGAAATTAACTTTTTAAATAGATTTTTAAAAAAAGTTACAAAAAATACTTCTTTTCGTTTAAAAAAAATAGATGAGAGAAAATCTAGTTTTTATCCGCGTCTTTTAAATTATAAAAATGGATTTATAAATTGGAGCTGGACAGCAAATGAAGTAGTAAATTTTATAAATGGTTTTGGTGACCCTTACTTTGGAGGTATATGTTATATTAATGAAGAAAAGTTTTATATAAAAGAGGCTAAACTTATATATAAAAATAACTTTCACAGTTTTTTTTCTGGTACAGTTATAAAAAAATATAATAAAAGTTTATATATTCAAGCAAATAAAGGGGTTATTGAAGTAAATAAAATATATAATAATAATAATACAAATATAATTTCTAAATTTCGAGTTGGTGATAAGTTTTATAATATTCAAAATAATTTAGATAATTCAAAACAACATTTAAGATTTTAATATGAATTTTGGAAAAATTGACAAATTTGTTTTAATAGGTGGAGGAACGTTAATTAATTATTTTGCATCACAACTTAAAATTCAAGGTTTAAACTGTATCACTATTGTGTCAACTAGGCATGCTAATGAAAAAATAGAAAATGATAAAACTTTAGAAACCTTACTAAAAAAAAATAGTAATTTTAATAAATTAGATGATTTAAACTCTAAAACTATTCTAAAAATCATAGACTCAACTGAAAATAATTTGTTCATTTCTTTTGACTCCCCATGGATATTTTCAAATGATTTAATAAAGAATATATTTAAGAATAAATTAATTAATAGCCATAGTACGAGGCTTCCATTTGATAAAGGTGGAGACGGGTTCAGCTGGCGTATTTTAAACTATGATAAATTTGGAATTTGTCTACTCCATATGATTAATAATAATAAAATAGATCAAGGCGAAATATTAATGTATGAAGAATTTCTTTTTCCTCATCATTTAAAAAAGCCGATAGACTTTCAAAAGTTTCAAATAGAAAAAGAAAAAATTTTTTTAAATAAATTTTTAAATGAAATTATAAAAAACAAGAATTTTAATTTAATTAATCAACCTTCATATTTGTCAACATACATGCCTAGACTTTCTAGTGTAGACAATGGATGGATTGACTGGAATATAGATATCATTGAATTATTTGCCTTTATTTGTGCATTCGATGATCCCTACGTAGGTTCCTCGACATTATTAAATGGTAAATTAGTCAGAATCAAATCTGTTAATTTTACAAAAGCTGAAAAGGAATTCCACCCTTATGAATACGGGCTTGTTTTTAGAAAAACTGACAAATGGATAGTTGTTGCATGTAAATCGGGTTGCTTAATTATTGAAGAAGTAATTGACACAAGGGGTAATAATATAATCAATAAAATTAAGACAGGTGATAGATTCATTACACCTTATAAAAAACTTGATGCAGCAAAAAAAAGGTATTTTTACACACCTAAAGGGAAAAAAAAATCATAGTCTTACTAATAATTTTTTATTTTTCCACTTTAAACAATACTTTAAAACTTCACTTTCTGGAAGTTTATAAATTTTTGAAATTTGTTTTACACTGAAATAATTATTGAATAGGTTCGGCATATTATTCATTAATACATTCCATTTTTTTAAATTATAAGAATACTTACTTTTATCAAGGCCTGGCGCTTCTGCTCTTTTATACAAATTGAATTTTTTATTAGATAAAGACACAACTCCATCAAATTTACATTTAAATCTTACTTGTTTTTCAAAATTATAAATAATATTTTCCAAAAGTTTTAAAACATCTTGTAATTTTTTTTCAGATGTTATTTCAGGAGTATCTCCATCAGTATGATATTCTTTAAAAGGAAATCTAGTAAAAGTAATTGTTTTTATTTCATATCCAGGAGAATCAAATACAATTTCATCATTTCCATAAATTTCTCTGAAACCACCTTTTTTATAATCTAAATTCAATTTTTTTAACTCTTCAAGACTTACAAGATCAATTTGACTGTTTTTATCACTTGAGTGTTGTAACTTTAGGTTATTATTGTTTCCTACTGATTTTAATAAGACACAATACTTTAAATGTTTTTTTTCATTACCAATTTTTTTTAACCAAAATAGAGGGCCTAAAATTTCTGGGGCAATAATTAATTTATATGTAAATTTTCTATTTTTAATTTTTTGTAAGTTTTTAAAAAGTTGAATACCAACAGCACAACCAGAAATATCATCATTAGCTTGAAAAGGATGGCAGTTGTGTGCATTGAATATAATTGTCTCTTTATTCTTACCTTTTAAAGTGTACTCTAAAACTTTCATTTTAGACTTTCTAGTTTTAGTAATTATATCTATGAAATATTCCTTATCATTTAATTTATCAAACTCTTTTCTGTTCATACAAAATCCCCAATCTAAAAAATTTTTACGATAAAGGTTAGTCCAGTTAAATGGTGTGTAATTTTTATATTTAGAGTAGAAAATTTTTTTTTTAAGTTTTTTTGTTGATATTTTGCCCTTAAAGGATTTAGATAAAATTGGTACACCAAATTTTTTATTTTTTGCATCAAATATAATTTCATTTTTTGAATTATAAATTATTCCTTTTTTTAAAGACCAAGCATGTGGAATTTGCCAACCATTTAAAGATTTACCACTTTCGAATTCATGAACTTTAAAATTTAGGTAATTTTTGAAAACTTTAATTGCATGATCATTTCCTTTGCCACAAATTGAGTAGTCAAAAGGAAATAGTTTTTTTATAATATTAGTAATCATTTTAATTTAACCTTGAAAATTTTTTTTCAGAAACTTTATTATTTAAATATATATAAATATCTTTACCTTTCTCACATTTTGAAATAATTTTAAAAACATCATCTAATACTTTAAAATATTTTTTTAATATACTTATTTTGTGAGTTGTACTTATATAAATAATATTACTTGCTAAAAAACCTTTTTTAAGCATTTCTTGAGTAATTAAATTTTTATATAAATTATTATTTTTACTCTTAAATTCAAAAGAACATAAAGCAGGAATACCTTTTATCTGAATTTTAATTGAATTTTTTTTTGCAATCCTTTTCCAATTTTTTATAACATATCTACCAATTTTTGTTATTTTGATCCATGATTTTTGTCTCTCCATTAATTCCAAAGTCTTTAAGGCAGCAGTCGGCCCTATACTCTCTGTCCAAAAAGTGCTACTGATAAATGTCTCTTTTTCTTTGTCCATTATACTATTGCTTCCCAAAACTGCAGTAATAGCATATCCATTACCTAATGCTTTTCCCAAAACTAATATATCTGGCTTCACATTAAACATTTTATAAATTCCTCCAAACGTTTGTCTGAAACCAGTTGTGCATTCATCAAAAATTAAAACAATATTATTTTTTGTGGCAAATTTTCTAATTTTTTCCAAAAATTTATTTTTTGGAAATTCATTTCTTAGAACCTCCATTTTTATAATTCCAATATCTGGGTTTTTCCTAAACACATCATAAAATGACTTAATATCATTATACTTAAAGGGGAAGATTGTATTTTTTAAATTTTTAGGAACTCCTGAAATATTTAAATTGTTAATTAAATGTTTATTAAGATTTTTAGAATTTTTCAAATTTGTAGCTAGGTACCAATCATGCCAACCATGATAACCGCAAAAAGCAACTTTATATTTACTAGAATATGCTCTTGCAAGTCTTACTGCAATAGCATTTGCTTCGCCACCACTACGAGCAAATTTAACTTTACCATCCCAGTTGTGGATTTTTTTTAATTTCACAGCCAGCAAAACTTCTTCTTCGCAATTCAATGAAGACATATTTCCCTTTTGCAATCTTTTTGTAACTGCCTTGTCGACATCTTTATTTGAATAACCGAGAATGTTTGTTCCAACTCCCATTAAACCAAGATCATAGTAATTTTTTTTATCTGATGAGACAATTCTACAACCATAGGATTTTTCATAATGCGATGGCCAAATTTCTGGTAAATATTGCTCAGGTCTTTTTGATAAAAGCATATTTCCACCAGCAATATTTTTTTTTGCTAATGACCAATCAATCCTTAAATTTTCTTTTTTATTTTCTTTCTTAAATTTTAAGTTGTAATAAACTCGAATAATTTCATCAAATCCAAAATTTAAATTTTTAAAACTCTTAATTATTTTACTCAAAATTTTAAGATCACTTGGATAGTCTAATGTAATTCTTATTCCAGAGTAATCTTTTTTATTTAAATAATTTCTTTTTTTGAAGATATTACTTCTTAAAATATAAGGAGTAACATGCTCCTTATCATAATCATAGATTACGTTTTTATAAGATTTTTCTAAAGTCTCTTTTTTTATGAATTCTATATCCATTCCATCTGGAAAAGTTCTTTCCTGAATATTTGAAAAATAATCAAGATTATTTTTTTTAAACTCTCGTGCCATTTTATCAAGTATTTTAGGATCTATTAAAGGACAATCAGATGTTATCCTCACTATATTGTTGATATTATTTTTTCTGCTGCATTCTAGAAATCTTTTTAAAACATTTTTTTCACTTCCCCTAAATACATTTATATTATTCTTTTTTAAAAAAAGTTCTAAACTATCATTGGATCTTGTATTGGGTATGGCTACTATAATGTCATTAATTTCTTTAGATAGTTTTAATCTTTCAATTAAAATCTTAATTACTTCTTTTCCTTTTATTTTTTTTAAAATTTTGTTTTTAAATCGTGTTGAATTTAACCTTGCTTGAATAACGGCTGTAATTTTATTTTTTTTTTTTACCATTTTCTTGGATCAATTATTTTATTTCTTTTTCTTATATTAAAATTAGGAATTAATAAATTATTATCAGGTATATTTCTCAAAATTTCTTTAAATTCTTTGTAACTGTCAAATCCTATTACTAAACTATCATATTCTACTTTATTCAATATACTTAATGCCCCTGTTATCTTATTTAATTTAATTTTTTTTAAAAATATTTGATATTTTTTAAAGTCATCTTTCCAATATTTAAATTTTTTTGGAAAATTATCGAAATTATATAACAGTAATCCTCTTAAAAAAATTGATCTAATTTGTAATTTAATTTTTTCTTTTTTTAAATATTTCTTAATTTTTTTATCTAAAAATCTTCGATCAAAAACGTTTGCTGGCGCTTGAATTATATCAATATTACAAGATTTTGTTGAATCATATAAATCTTTAGGAGAGTAAATTGAACAACCAAAATTTTTAATTATTTTATCCTTTTTTAATTTTTTTAAAGTATCAATTATTTCAATAGACTCTTTTTTATTAAATTTACTTAATTCATTATGTATTAAAAGATTGTCTAAACTATCTATTTTTAGATTATTCAATGATCTATTCACACAAGATAATATATGGCTTTTATAATCTTTAATTTTTTTTCTTAATTGTATTTTAGTAGAAACTTTCCATTTTTTTAGACCAAAAGTACCAAGTATTTTTTCTGAATTTCCATAAACTTGAGCAGTATCTATTTTCCTAATTTTATTTTTATATGCAAAATTTAGAATTTTTTCTATTTCATTAATTCTCAATCCTCTGGAATCCTTTAAATTATATTTGTTTCCAAAGTTTGCCGTTCCAATAACTATTTTAGCTGGATTCATTGATACCTATTTAAATTATAATTAAATGGCAAAAAAATGTTTATTTTACTTACTTAGTTTTGATAATAAATTTGAAATTTTCTTATCATCATAATTAATTTTTTTCATAATCTTTGATGCCTTTTTGGGGTCAAGTTTAAAAGCTAACCTTAAGATATCCATCCAATTCACGTTATTCTTTGATCTTATCTTTTGAATTTGATTTATTATTTTATTATAATTTTTTCTCATATATGATTAGTATCATTATTTAAAAAAACTAACATTAATTTTAAGATGAAGTTTAATCATGAAGCTCTTTAACTATAAAAAACCTTTATTGATAGCCGAAATTTCAGGTAATCATAATCAAAGTAAAACTAGATTTTTGAGACTTGTGGAATCAGCTTTTAAAAATGGGGCTGATTTAGTCAAAATTCAAACTTATGAGCCTAAAGATATAACTTTAAACTCAAAGCATAATAAATTTAAAATTAATAAAGGTTTGTGGAAAGGAAAGTATCTTTGGGATTTATATAGAAAAGCGCACACTCCTTTTGATTGGCACAAATCAGCTTTTACTATCGCAAACAAATACAAGAAAATACTTTTTAGTAGTCCTTTTAGCAAGAGAGGAGTAGACTTATTAGAAAAATACAATGTTAAAATTTACAAATTAGCTTCTTTTGAAATTACTGACCTTAAATTGATAAATTATATAGCTTCAAAACAAAAACCTATAATAATATCTACAGGAATGTCCACAATAAAAGAAATTAAAAGCGCTATTAATGTAATAAAAAAATTTCATAATAAAATAATAATACTACATTGCGTCTCAAATTATCCTACAGATTTAAAGGATGTAAATTTAGAGAGAATTAACAAGTTAAAGACAATTTTTAAAAATTATAAAATTGGAGTATCTGATCATACAAATGACATTTTTTCCTCAATCGCATCATTTTCTTATGGAGTTGTTGCTATTGAAAAACATTTTAATTTAGATTACAAAAAAACAACAGACTCAGAATTTTCTATTACTCCTGAAAAACTTAAATTACTAAGTCAAATTTTAAAAGATTTATCTACAAAACCAAAAAGAAGTGATCAAGTAAATGGTAATATGATAAAATTGAGAAGATCGATATTCGCATCAAGAAATATCAAAAAAAATGAAACTTTTAAGATTAAAAATATTGAAACGTATAGACCTAAAATAGGTTTATGTGCATCAAATTATTTTAAGATAATTGGTAAAAAATCAAATAGAAATATAAAAAAAGGTTTTCCTATCTATAAAAAGTTTGTTTTAAATCATAGATTTTAATTTTCCAGTTTTTAATTTTTTTTGGGAAATCTTTTTTAAAATGAATTGATCCCTTTGATTTAGAGAATTTTTTTTTATATTTTTTTTTTAAAATTCTAGAAAAATTTTTAATAAATAAATTTTCTATTTCTTTAAATAATACTTCATAAGTAGATTTTAATGTATGTTTATTTAAATTTTTAAAAATAACTTTTTTTTTAACCACCACAGGTCCTGTATCAATATTTTCGTCTATTTCATGTATAGATACTCCTTTAGGAGTGTTTTCGATAAATGACCAAAAATTTGGATGAGCACCCCTATTAAATGGTAAATATGACATGTGAAGATTTATAATAGGTCTTTTAAATCTCTTTATCACGGAGGGTTTAATAATTTTTTTATATCCAAAACTTATTACCAGTGTAAAATTTTTTTTAAAAGTTGAGTCAGTTATTTTTCTGTTTCCAAATTCAATAACATTAAATTTTTTCTTTTTAAGGAAACTGATAATCTTAGTTTTATTTTTTTTGTAACCAAGAAAAAGTATGTTTTTCATAATTATTTTAAAACACGCAAAAAATTTATAAGTTAAGAGTGTATTGCTCTCTTATCTACTGATAATGCTGCCTCTTTTATAGCTTCTGAAAATGTGGGATGAGCATGACATGTTCTTGCAATATCCTCAGCACTTGCTCCAAATTCCATAGCAACTCCTATTTCAGCAATTAATTCACCAGCATGAGGTCCAATAAGATGTGCTCCAAGTATTTTATCATTCTCAGCATTAGCTAAAATTTTTACAAATCCATCTGCTTCGTCTATAGCCTTTGCTCTTGAGTTTGCCATCATAGAAAATTTTCCTATTTTATAATTAATTTTTAATTTTTTTAATTGTTCCTCAGTCTTTCCTATAGAAGCAACTTCTGGTTTAGTATAAATAACTCCAGGTATAGTATCGTAATTGACATGTCCTGATTGACCAGCAATAATTTCTGCTACGGCAATACCTTCATCCTCAGCTTTATGCGCTAACATTGGTCCACTAATTACATCCCCAATTGCGTAAACATTTTCTATATTTGTTTTAAAGTTTTTGTCGGTATTAATCCGGTTTTTTTTATCAAGTTTCACTCCAATTTTTTCCAAATTTAATCCATTTGTATTCGGTTTTCTTCCTACTGAAATTAATACTACATCACAATCAAATTCATTTTTTTTTCCATCTTTATCAATAGTTATTACTTTTGCTCCAGAATCTTTTTTTTGAATATTCTCTACCTTATGTTGCATATTAAATTTTATTCCTTGTTTTTTTAATATCTTCATAAATTCCTTGGAAATCTCAACATCTAACCCAGGAGTTATGTTCTCTAAAGACTCAATAACATTAACATCGGTGCCAAGTCTCGACCATACTGATCCCATCTCTAAACCTATATAACCTCCACCAACTACCACCATTTTTTCTGGAACTTTGTCGATTTTAAGAGCTCCTGTAGACGATAAAATAATTTTTTCATCAAATTCAACTCCTGGGAGTGACATTGGTAATGATCCTGTGGCTAGGACAACATTTTCTGCAAAAATTTGTATCTCTTTAGACGAAATGTCTTTAATACAAATTTCATTTTTGGAATTTAAACTTCCTGTACCTTTAAAATAGGTTACTTTGTTTTTTTTTAATAAAAATTCAACTCCTTTAGTCAATACTGTTACCGCCTTTTCTTTACTTTTCATCATTTTACTAAGATTTAATTTAACTTCACCTACTTCAATACCTTTATCTGAAAGATTTTTAACTTTTTGAAAGTCCTCTGATAAATTTAATAAACTTTTAGACGGAATACATCCAACATTTAAACATGTGCCTCCTAAAGAACCTCTTGACTCTATACATGCTGTTTTTAAACCCAATTGTGCTAGACGAATTGCACAAACGTATCCACCAGGGCCACCACCTATCACTGCTGCTTGAAATTTTTCTAACATTTAAATATCTAAAAATAACCTTCTTGGATCCTCTAAATTTTCTTTTATCATTTTTAAAAATGATACTGAGTCTTTGCCATCAATAATCCTATGATCGTATGATAATGCTAAATACATAACAGGTCTAATCTTAATCTCATTATTGATTACTACTGGTCTTTCAACTATATTATGCATTCCTAACACTGCAGATTGAGGTAAATTTAAAATTGGGGTTGATAACATTGAGCCATATACACCTCCATTACTTATCGTAAAAGTTCCACCTTGAAGATCTTCAATTATTAGTTTTCCCTCTCTAGCTTTTTCTGAAATCTCTTTAATTTTTTTTTCTATATTTGCAAAAGATAACTCGTCAGCATTTTTTAAAACTGGAACTACTAAACCCTTATCTGTGCCAACAGCAAAACTTATATTATAATAATTTTTATATATAATATCTTCTCCATCAATTTCTGCGTTTATGGTTGGAAATGATTTTAAAGCTACAATACAAGCTTTAACGAAAAATGACATAAATCCCAATTTAATTCCGTATCTGTCCTGAAAATCCTCTTGATTTTGTTTTTTCATTTCCATGACCCCTGACATATCGACTTCATTAAATGTTGTTAATAAAGCTGCGTTGTCTTGAGCCTGTTTTAATCTTTTTGCGATTGTTTGTCTTAGTCTGGTCATTTTAATTCTTTCTTCTTGACCATATTGAATTTTTCTTTCAGATGGTTGTGGCTGTTCTCCCATAAGGTTTATTAAGTCACCTTTTAAGATTCTACCATTTTTTCCAGTCCCCTTTACATTTTTTATATCTATGTTCTTATCAACAACCATTTTTCTCACAGCTGGAGATAAATTATGAGCATAATTGTTGTCATTTAAATTCTTTTCTTCTTTAATCTCATTAGTCAAAACTAATGGCGTATCAGAAGATATTTCATCTTCAATTTTTTTATCAAAAATTTTTATTTCTTTCTGACCAATATCAAGATTTACAACATTATTCTCATTTGGTGAACTTTCAGTTTTATTAATTTGTTTTTTTTTTACTGTGCCAGTTCCATTTTCTGATATGGATCCCAAAAGTGCACCTACTTCTACTATCATTCCATCTTTAGAATTAATTTTAGATAAAGTTCCACTTATTGGTGATGGTACTTCTAAATTTACTTTATCAGTTTCTAATTCCACTATAGGCTCATCTGCCTCTACTGTATCACCTTCTTTTTTTAACCATTTAGAAACTGTGGCTTCTGTAATACTTTCACCTAAAACTGGTACAACAATTTTTTCACTCATAATTTTTATTCAAAAACTTTTTTAATAATTTCTTGTTGTTGAAAAGCATGTCTTTTTGCATATCCTGTGGCTGGTGATGCATCTGGACTTCTTCCAATATAAGAAACCTTTTTATTATTAGCCTTTATATTATCCAATGTCCATTGGATATAATCTCTAACGGAGAACCAAGCACCCATATTTTTTGGCTCTTCCTGGCACCAATAAAATTTAGCGTTTTTAGCATAAGGTTTTAGCTCTTTTGCAAGTGCCTTAGCTGGAAAAGGATAAAGTTGCTCAATTCTATAAAATGTAAGATCATCTCTTTTTAATTTTTCTCTAGCCTCAAGCAAATCAAAATAAATTTTTCCTGAACATAGAAAAACCTTTTGAATTTTTTCCTTTTTTTTCAATTTAATAAAACCTTTTAACTTTGGGTCTATTGCATGGTCCCACAAAACTCTATGAAATGTATTTTTTTTATCAAAATCACTTAAGTTTGACACACAATGTTTGTGCCTTAGTAAAGATTTAGGGGTCATTATAATTAGTGGTTTTCTGAAATCTCTATGCATTTGTCTTCTTAATGCGTGAAAATAGTTTGCAGGTGTTGTGCAATTCATTACTTGCATATTATCATTTGAACATAACTGTAAAAATCTTTCTAATCGGGCAGAAGAGTGCTCAGGACCTTGTCCTTCGTAACCATGCGGCAACAACATGACTAACCCAGATGCTCTTGACCATTTTCTTTCTCCCGAAGCAATAAATTGATCTATAACTACTTGAGCACCATTAGCAAAATCACCAAATTGAGCCTCCCAAATTGTAAGTGTGTTTGGTTCAACTAAGCTATAACCATATTCAAAGCCTAAAACTGCTAATTCAGATAAGAAACTATCTACAATTTCAAAGTTCTTTTGTTTTTGAGATATTTTGTTTAATGGGACATATCGAGAATTATCTATTTGATTTCTTAATACTGAATGTCTTTGACTAAATGTGCCTCTTCCAGAGTCTTGACCAACCAACCTTACTGGATACCCTTCTTCTAACAAAGATCCAAATGCCAAGGCTTCAGCAGTAGACCAATCGATTTTTTCCTCATTATTGACTGTTAATTTTCTATTTTCTAAGATTTTAGCAATAGTTTTGTGAATATTTATTGCTTTGGGAATGGTATTTATCTTTTCAGAAATATCTTTAAGTTTTTTAACATCATAACCTGTGACCCCTCTTTTATCTTTTCCTTTCTCAGGTTTATATCTTGACCACGTACCCTCAAACCATTCAATTTTAGGCTTATAATTTTTTGCATTTTTATATTGATCATCAAGTAATTCCTTAAATTCATTTATAGATCTTCTAAAATATTCATCTGTAATTGATCCCTCATTAATCAATTTTTCACCATAAACTTTTATGGGTGATGGGTGTGAACGGATTTTCTTGTACATTAGTGGTTGAGTAAAAGATGGCTCATCCCCTTCATTATGACCAAATCTTCGATAACAAATTAAGTCTATAACAACATCTCTATTAAATTTTAATCTAAAGTCAGTTGCTATTCT
>MDTE01090795.1_pt1 | contig 32480 bp, 23 predicted proteins | sample 811231 | NCBI WGS metagenome assembly MDTE01 (sample SAMN05326651, study PRJNA326480) | marine metagenome | isolation source: seawater | place: Indian Ocean: Red Sea | collected 2010 | reverse complement strand
GCATCTCGCGCGTTTAAATCTACAAATGTCTTGGCCACGGTTTCCACGGCGTGCGCGACGCCGGCGCGCGCGAACGCCTCCGCCGCTCGCTCGTATCGTTTCATCTTGATCATTCGCTCCGCTTCCGCCGTGTACACAAACTGTCGCTGTAACTCCGTCTTACACGCGCGCGCGGCGTCGTCGAAATCTCCTTGATCGCAGTGCACGCGCCACACGCGCGCGTCTTCATTTTCGACGACGACTTCGAGTAAATTGTCGGCGTTCGCCGCGTACGTCCTCCCCGTCGTCGGATCCGTGCACGCAAACGTCCCCGCGCCGCCTCTCGGAAGTTCGATCGTGGCCTCAACGTCTCCCGTGACGACGTTCATCGCGACCAAGTGCGTGGAATACAGCACGATGACGTGATGCGCGGTGAGCGCGAGCGACGCCGGGACGTCGCCCTCCGTTGGCGGCGGCGGCGGCGGCAACGCGCCGTGGTTTTCCAACACCCCCGACGCGTCGTCCGACGCGAAATTTAAGGTTCCTCTGTACACACCCGCCCCCGTGAGCCACGCCATGCGCGTACACGCGCGAGAATCGCTCGGATCGCGCCAGACGCGTAACGCGCTCGTCGCGCTCGCCGCCGGCGTCACCACCGTCGCCTCGACGCCGCGCGGCGTCGCCCGCGCGCGCGCGAGCACCGATTCCAACGAATACGATCCCGCGAGCGCGTACAGTTTCAACGGCGTCGCGATCAAGACCCCGTATCTCGTCTCTCCGCCCTCGACACGCGTCTCCGACGCGCACAGACCGGTGACGGCGTCGCCGTCCGGCGCGCGAAACGCCTCGTCGCACGATTTCTCAAACCGCCGCGCGTCCCCCGACTGATCGATGCGCACGACGAACACGCGACCATCGTTCGCACCGACGAGCGCCAACACATCATCGTCGCTCGCACCGCGCGCGAACGCGGCGCTCGTGCAGTGAACGCCTCGTAATCCCGCGATCGGTCGCGCGTTCGGCCATCCCGCGCGGCGATACCACGCGGCGTCCCTCGACGCGTCGTCTCGATCGATCGTCGCCATCACGCAGTGTTCCCCCGACCACTCGTCCATGGCGATCAACACCGTCGATGACGTCTCCCCGGCGCGTAAAATCCTCCGCGCGCGCGCGGCGTCGACGTCCGACGCGTCCTCGGCGTCGGCGTCCTCGGCGTCTCGCGCCGCCAACCGTCCCGCGTACGCGTCCCCCGTACCATCGCTCACGACGCACGTCCCGCGTCTCGCGTCGCCGACGGCAAAAGCACGCACACCGTCCTCACCGTCTCGCGAGGACGTCACGAGCGCGCCGACGTTGCTCGCGACGAATCTCGGCGCGGACGACGACGCGTCTCCGAATTCGGAATCATCGTCATCATTCTCGTCGTTCGCGCCGCACGGACGCGCGCGCGCGTCGCCTCCCGCGCGCGCGAACGCCTCGAACCTCGCGCGCGCGGCGTCGTCGTCCGCGAGCGACGCGCCCGCCGGGAGCGGGCGAGACATGGGCGGTGCGAGTGTGCGGGAAGATCGTCACATCGACGCGCATTCGGACGAATGACGCGACGAGACGCGCGCGCGCGCGCGATCGCGACGCTCGCGTGGGCGACGACGATGGCGTGTGGGACGGTGGAGGGCGCGGAGGGGCGTCGCGTGACGTCGACGCGCGCGGATGGGACGTTTTTCGACGCCGGTGCGCGCGGATGGTTGAAACGAGTCGGCGAGGAAACGACGACGACGACGGGCGTGAACGCGGGAGAGCTCGTCGTCGTCGCGCGCGCAGCCGTGGGATTGACGTCGCCGAGCGTCGATGCGGGAGCGATCGACGCGCGCGACGACGTGGTGCGAACGGTCTTGGACGAGGAGCGACGCTTCTTCGCCGCGGGCGACGACGACGAGACGCGGCGACGACGATTCTTGACGCTGTCCGCGGACGAGAGCGTGTGGAGGACCGGTGAGGTAGAATTTAGCGCGATCGAGGGCGTCGTGGCGAGAGATGTGTCGTTCGATGGGTCGAGATCGAGGACGACGCTGCGCGAGACGGCGAAGGCGATCGCTCGCGGAGGACGGTGCGAAGACTCCGAGACGCGAGAGTTGTTCGATCGTCGGGTTTGTTTCGGCGAGGAGGTGGTGAAACGGCTCGAGAAGAGCGACGTGGACGCGTCGGCGCGAGTGAAGGGATTCGTAGAGCGAGAATTGAAATGTTTCGAGGAGGGCGTCGAGGCTTTCGCGAGCGAGCGAGGGGGCGACGAACCAAAGTTTGCGTACGTCGCGCTCGAAGGCGCGACGTACGCGTCGAAAAAGTTTGGCTCAAAGAGCGACATCGCTCTCTGGAGCGCCAAGGAGACGAAGGCGGCGGTCGCGAGAGTCATGGCTTCGATGGCGAAAAAGGACGGCTTTGAGTTCGGCGCGCTCGCGTTGGCGAGCCGCGACCCCGAGCGTTCGACGCGCGGCTCCGAGCGCAAGCTCCTCGGCATCGATCATCGTCGTTCGCTCTTGGCGAATTCGACGTCGAGCGACGAGAACGACGATGCAGTCGTCGCTCGCTTCATGCGCAAGGGCGTCGCCTGGGCCGTGGCTATCATTTTCATCGGCGCCGCCGTCGCCGGCGTCTTGGCCATCATGGGCATGCCGCTACAAAAGGAGCCGTTCCTTTACACCGCGATTCCGGGCGTGAAGCTCGATTAGGATTGAAATTGACCGTCATCATCTGATCATCGTTCGCGTCGTCGCGACGCGCGCTCGAAGACGCGTTCGCGTTCGCGTCGTCGCGTCACACCTCGTCCCGCGCATGTCCATCGCGTCGACGATCGCGCGCGCGCACGCGCGAACGCACCGACGACGCGCGCGAGACGCATCACCCCGCACCTCTTCCTCCCACGCGCGCGCGCGACCGTCGAGGACGCCGAGTCGCGCGCGGGAGACCGTGTGCTTCGCATCAGAGCCCGACGCGCGTCGTCCCCTCGACGACGCCATGTCGGTGTTTCTCCGACGCGGTCGACTCGCGCCGATCGCGTTCGATCTCGCCCCCGTCGTCGCCGTCGCCGCGCGCGCGTTCGCGTCGTCCGACGCGCTCGTCGCCTCGGCGAACGCGGTGCTCGTGTTTTGGCTGGCGCAGGTTTTCATCCTCCGAGCGTCGCCGTGGCGGGACGCGGCGCGCGTGCGGCGAAACGCCCTTCGCGGAAGGTGCGTGTGGGTCACCGGCGCGACGCAAGGTTTGGGAGAGGCGGTGGCGTACGCGTGCGCGGCGCTCGGCGCGCGCGTCGTCGTCTCGGGCCGAACGTCTGAAAAGTGCGAACGCGTCGTCGAGGAGTGCGAACGCAGAGGCGCCGAGGCGCACGCGGTGACGTTCGACGTGTGCGCGCCGAGGAGCGAATTGAAGCGAGCGGTGGATGAGGTGTACGAGACGGTGGGATCTGTCGACATTTTCGTCAACGCGGCGGGCGGGAGTCAGTCGTGCAGCGCGCTCGCCGGCGACTCGGAGGACGTCGATCGCATGCTTTTCCAACTCAACGCCATCGGAGCGATATCGCTGACGAAGGAGGTGGCGAAGCGAATGGCGCGCTCGGACGCCTCGCGGCGCGGGTTCGCGCCTAAAATCGTCGGCGTGTGCAGCGCGGCGAGCAAGGTGCCGGCTCCGGGCCAGTCGGTGTACGCCGCCGCGAAGAGCGCGTACGCCGCGTTTTTGAACTCTTTGAGGAGTGAGATCGCAAAGACGGGAGTGAGAGTGACGTGCGTGTATCCCGGGCCCATCGCGACGGGCGTGAATGGACAAGAGAGGGTGATTTTCCGACAGGACATGGCGAGCTCGACGCCGTCACCGGGAGCGGCGAAGAAGACGCAGTCTCGCACGGCGTCGCCTCCGTCCACCAAGGGACGCATGGACGTCGATTACGTCGCAAAAACAGTCGTAAAATCCACGCTTGCGGAGTTTGACGAGATCGTCCTCGCGCCGCAACCGATCATGGCGTTGTCGTACTTTGCTCGATTTTTCCCGGCGTTGGCGTACGCCGCGCTCGACATCATCGGTCCCACGCGCGCGCGAAAGGCGGACGCGGGTGAAAACATCTACGATTTAAAGCGATAGTCTTGTTAGCGAATAATAGTCGACTAGTCTGCGTGAACGAACGAGCGCGCTCCAGTCGTCACTTTGCGTCTCGCCCAGTCATGAAGTTTAAATTTTGCGGCGACGCCGACGCCCCCGATTGGCTCTTGGCCGAGATGTTCACCATCTCGAAACTCTCCAGCGTTCGCGTGCGTCTGCTCTGCGCGCAGCTCGTGCACGCGCGCGCGACGACGCCGATGATGCACGAACCGTTCGGCACGCGCGATGACACCGACGCCGACGCATCGACGCCGTCGTCGTCGCGCGGTTCCGGCGAAACGATCGATTACGCGAAACTACGCAAGCTCATCGACGATTCCATCGGCGCCGGTGACGTCGAGGCGGTGGTGGCGGCGTTGGATTACACGATCGCGAACGCGACGAGGCACGGCGTCGACGAAAAGACGCTGGGACGGGAGCTCGAGCAGCTCGGTCTGCCGAAAGAGCACGCCGAGGCGGTGTGTAAACCGTACGGAAAAGAGCGTGAGGGTTTGAGAGAGGCGGCGATGCGTTCGACGGTGCGAGTGAATGGGTTGCGGGATTTGCGTTGGGGCGTGACGTTTGCGAGCGACGCGGACGAGTCCGGGAATAACGCGTCGGAGGGTCGGATAGCGATTCGTCTGACGCTGGACACGACCGATGAGGGATGCATGGACGTGGACGTGAGCGAAGAAAAGTTTAGAGTGTTGCTGAGCGAGCTGAAAGCGGTGAAGGCGTTGATGGACGAAGACGCGTGACGAGTCTGGGCGGTGCGCCGCGTAGAATGAATGTAAATTAGAAACGTGCTATCATCTCAATAATTCGTGCGTCGGCTCGTACCTCGCGAGCGCGGCTTCGAGCGCTCGAACGCGGGCGTTCGCGCTATCGAGCTGGGCTTTCAAATCCGAGGTGACGCCGTGTTCATTTGACGGCGTCGAATCGCCGTCGCCGCCGAGCGAACCGTCGATGATGTCGACGATTTTCGACGTCGTGTGCACAAACGAAGCCGTCGGGGAGTGCCTGACCTGGCCGTGCGTCTTAAGATTCGGAGCGACGTTCGAAGACACTCGCGACGCGCGTTCCATTTCCCATAATTTTCTGCGACGCTCTTGCCACATGCGTTCTTGATCTTGCCTTCGCCGCCGCTCGTCATCTGTCTCTTCAGACACCATCCAATTCAAGAATGAGCCCACTTTTTCCGTGACTTGCGACGCGACGTTCGCGCCCTGTTCGACACCGGAGATGGCTGCCGTTTGGAGCTTGATCATGTCGATGCCGAGGGGCTGCGAAGACTTGGACGGCGGAGCGACGCGAGTCTTGATCGGAGGCGGAGACGGCTTCTTGGATTTGATTTTGATTCGCTCGCCGCGTATCCTCGCGTAAAGAGAGCTTCGCAACGGCTCGTACTGTATCGCCAACTTTTCGGCGCGACGAAGACAAAATCCGCGAGTCGCCTCGACGACGGCGAGGAACGCCGCCTGGCGACACTTTTCCATATCCTCTCGCACGAGCGATTCCCATTCATCCCGTCCGACAGCGCCTTCGTCCGCGGCGTGAAGTGTGAGCGATGCGAATTCATCGTCCGCGTCGTCGTCCTCGTCGTCCAGGGCGAACGGTGACGCTCGCGGCGACGCCGACGTCGAAGACGCGTGCGGCGACGACCGCAACGCCGCCACCGCCGACGACGTCGGCGGCTTTGACAAAACAGTCTCGAACTCGTCATCGTCGTCAAAAAACGTTCCCATCGTCGCGAACACGTTCTCCAACGGCACTCGCAGCGCGTTCGCCACGCGCGCGCTCTCCTCGTCTCGCCGTTTCGCGTCGGCGCGTTCCACCGCAATCAACGTCCGCGTCGCCGCCGTCTTCGATCGACGCAGCGTCTCCACCACCGTCTCCGAGCCGCTCTGCGCCGGGTTTCTGAGCACGACGAGCGCGACGTCGCCGCGCAGTCCGCTCGTCGCGCTCGCCTCGCGCGTCGTCACTCCCTCCTCCGGCAACCGCCTTCGCGTCTCCTCCAACACCCGCTCCGTCCTCGACGTCCCGACCTCCTCTCGCGCGTCCCAAACCTCCACCGCGACGTCCTCGTCGCTGCGCGCGCGCAGGGACTCCACGAGCCCCACCTCGTCGTTCGCCGATTCCGCGGGCGCGCCCGAGGCGCGACAGTGCCGCAACACGCTCGCCATGTTCTTCCCCAACGCGCGCAAAGGCGTCGCGCGCGGCGGCGTCGTCGACGAACTCGTCGCCGGCGGCCACGCGGCGTCGAGCTCGCGTCGCGCGCGTCGCGCGGCGTCCTCGCGCGCGGCGTCCTCGTCCTCGTCGACGTCGCGCATGGCGGATGATTGATGCGATGCGACGCGCGCGTCACCGAATGCGGAGACATCGCGGTCGCCACCTCGCGACGCGGGCGTCGCGCGCGGAGGAAGATGGACGCCAGAGACGACGAAATCGCGCGTCTGCGCGCCGCCCTGCGCAGAGCGACCGAGGCGGCGATGGCGTACGCGGACACGAGCTCCAAGCGCATCGACGAGCTCAAAACGCAGATGCGACGACGCGCCGAGACGGACGCGACGACGATCGAGGAGCTTCGCGACGCCCTGGAGAGGGCTCGCGCGAGGAACGACGAGGACGACGACGCACCGCGCGCGGCGGCGCCGTCCGGAGAGACGACCTCGGACGACGCCGAGCGCGCGCTCGAATCGGCGCGTCTCCGCTGCGACAAGGCTGAACGGGCGCTCGACGCGTTTCGTCGCGAGGGCATGGCCCTCGCCGAAGAGGCCGAGCGCGCGTCTCGACGGAACGAACTCTTGGAGAGTTTTCTGCGCGGCGCGCGAGAGGACGTCGGCCGCGCGAGGGAGACGCTCGCCCGTCGCGCGCGCGTTCGCGCCGACGTCTGAGTGTGTCTCACTCACATATTTAGTAGTGTAGAATACGATGAATGTAGTTTCATAGAATGCCACCTAAATAGTAGGGTTTAGACACCGCTCGGCAGATCTGTTCCTTCATCTCATCTCGGCACACGACGACCGCGAGCGCGCGCTCGAGTCGGAGCGCGACCGGCGAGGGAACGACGAGACTACCAGAACGCATCGCATCGCGCGACGTCGCGTCGCGGTGATCGACGACTCGTCGAGGGCGTCTGGTGGACGAGAGATCCCCCGAGTCTTCGCGGTCGTCCCTTCGTCATCGTGACCGACCATCCGCGGCGCGCGAACGGTTCGAGGGACGCGCGAAGGGTCGGTGACGGCGAAAGCGCGCGTGTGAGGTCAGTCGGTGACGCGGGGGGGGGATGAGCGCGGCGAGCGCGCGCGAGCGCGAACCGCTGTTCCCGGGGGCGCGCAGGGCGAGACACGCCGCCGGCGACGCGCCGGGGACGAGCGCGGCGGGACGAGAGGCGAAGAAGCACGCGAGGAGAATCGGGTGGTCCACGGCGAGGGATCGCGCCATCGATGATGAGCTCGAGGCGCGCGAACGATCGGGGACGGGACAGGCGGAGGTTTATTGCGTCTCGAGACCGTTTAGAGAGTGGGGGAAAGGCATATTCTCCGCGCTGCCCAGAGGCGCGAGAGAGGCTCTGCTCACGGCGGGCGTGGCGCACTTCATGCTCGTGTACAGAGACACGAAGAGTGGTGAGCTTCGACAGTTTGATTTCGGACCGGTGGATGGAGACGTGCACGATCGGTGGTTGGCGCTCGCCGGCGGTAAGACGCTGCGGTCGAGCGAGCGAGGCGCTCGCGACACGGTGTTCGCGATGACCAGAGGTCTCGTCGGTAGACATCGCGCCAGAAACAAATCTTCCTGCGTGCCGGGAGAGATTCGGGAGTCTAAGTTGACGTCGTTACCCGAACACGCGTACCGCGTGGGCGTGACGCATCTATCTCTAGACGACATCCGCATGTTCAACGACGCGCGCGACAGAGTGTACGAGTTACACATGAACGATTGCCGACACTATTTGAACGATCTGTGTTTTTATCTCACGCGCGAGAATGCAGTGAGCAGTAAGTTTGTCAAGCATTCAATCTTGAAACGCTTAGAGCAAAAGAAGGGTCAAATCTGGGAACATCATCTCTGGCTTACCAAGGCGTTGACCGACGTCGAAAACGTGGAACACTGGAACAAGGCTGGTCGATTCGCCGGCGCGACGATCATGTTCGGCATGGGAACTCGATTCATGCCTTTCGTACCGGCGAAGCGGTTCGTCACGTGGGGATCCGGCGTGATCGCGGGGACTTCGGAGAACGTTCCAGTAGTTCGCGAAGTTTTGACTTTCGGAGGTTTCCTCGTGGACACTGGACGATCCGCGCTGTCTTTACTATTCGACACGCAAACGGCGGCTGTGAAAACGATCTCTCGCGGCATTGAGATGCAGTTCTTACACGGTAGGTCAAAAGCTGTCCGTCCGCGACGCAAGGTGGCTCGTTTAGCGCATTCTTCCTCGTACGAAGACTTGTCTTCGCCTCGCGTGGGAGTTCGAGTTTCGCCATCTTCAATCACTTTACCAACGGCGGCCATCTCCGCGAGCGCCGCCGTTCGATCAGCGTTCGGTTCATGCACGAATAGGTGCTTGAAGATTCTGAACGCGCCGATGGAAAGAATAAATTCATTTGCAGTCAGACGTTTCCGTAGGAGCGAGCTGCCGGCGTGAGTCACATCGTGTCGGGCCTTCTTGCGCGCGTTTAACTTATACATCATTCTTCTGTATCAATGCATTTCGTTTCTCATAGTTGTGTAATTCTCATCATCTTCGACGATTGTCAAAACGTGTTTCATTCAAAACGCTTTCTTTTCATTTCATTTCATTTCTACTTGGCTAGAGGCGCCCAATTCAAAAGCTCTGGGTTGAATTCCAGTTGCGAACCCCCGATGGCAGACTTCTTCTGGAAGCTGCGCATATGCTCTTCGACTATTTTCGGTGAGGTTGAGATGATGTGCTGACCTTTCCAGTACTTGATGAGATTCAGAGACTGCAGAGCGCTGACGATGTCGGCCTCTCTGAACATCAACATTGTGCTGAGATCCTTGATGCTGAGATTTCCGCGATGCTTGTGCAAGGCGCCCAAGACGACTCGGCTCCAGTAACTGCGGTAACTCACTTGCCCGAGGTCGGACAACGGACGCTCGGGGGTTCCGTAGACACCCTGACGCCGACTGAGTTCGTAGCTCATCGATATCAAGAAGGAACCGTACCCCTTGCGTTGGTACGCGGGCAGGGTCAAAATGCACGCCAAGTTGTATTCGTCCACGGATACTTTCTCCTTGCTAAAGTAGCCCACGACGTCGTGAGTCTCGTCACCGTCCGAAGATTCGGTGAGCACGTAAAACATGAACGGCTCGACGTCGAAATACAGCGTCTTGTGATCGAGAAACAATTTCGCCATGAGGCACAAGTTTTGGCAGTACATTTTAAACTTGGCGCCGTCCACCTCCCAAAAACTCAGCACGGGCTTGCCCTCGCCCTGCGGGTGTCGATAAATTCGCTTGCCCGGAGGGTGTTTCATCTCACACGACGTCTTATGCGCCACCAACGTCTTCGCCTTGCGCATGTACTTGAAACAATACTGACACACGTAGAGTTTCGAGCACTTGCCGAAATCATCCGGATACGGAGAGTAATACCACGTATCCATCTCGTGTCTCCCCAGCTCGATCGACTGCACGTTCTTCACCTTGGTTTTCTCCTCATGTATGCGCTCAAACATCTGATCCATCGGCGTCAAATCCTCAACCGGAGCATCCACGTTATGAATCTCGTTGTACCGCCTCTTCGAGTGTCTCGTCACCGTCTTGCTCGCCTCCTCGCCCGCGCGCCGTCTCTCACCTCCCGGCGACGACGACCCACCCCCCCCGCCTTCATCACCCGACCCCCCACCCTCGCGCCCATTCCCTCCCACGTCGACCACGCGCTCACGCGCCTTCCCCTCCCCGCGCGCGCCTCCGCCTCCGTCCCCGTCCCACGCCTCGACGTCCTCCGCGCGCACCCACTCGTCCAGGCGCTTATTCAGATCGCGATAGTGCACGTAATACGCCGTCACCCGTCCGCTCCCGCCCGCCTCCTCGCGCGCGTCCACGATCTCACCCGCGCGCATCTCCTCGTCGAACGACGCGCGCGCGCGACACGCCGCGCCGACGCGCAGCGCCGTCGTCGTCGGCGTCGGCCGTCTCGCGGCGGCGTCGTCGGCGGCGCGCGGCGTCGCGTCTTTCTCCGTCTCGACGCGCGCGCGCATGGTGGACGATCCGACGCGCGGACGAAAGACGCGCGATCGATCGAACGCGCGAACGCGCGGGCGTCGAGACGCGCGCGCGGCGCGGTGTGTCGGGATTCGATGCGCGCATTCATGACGCGTGGATTTTCTGAAAATCTTCTCGCGATGCGTTGAATCTCGACCGCACACGGCGACGCGATCGCGCGGAGACGCGGGAACGGGTGAGAACGGACGCGCGCGCGTGTGCGTCGCGCGATACGGTGCGATGCCGACGATGACGGAGACGACGTCGGCGACGCTGGCGCGATGGAAATCGCTGAGCGCGTCGATGACGCTGGCGGTGTTCGTGGTGATTCCGCTCGGCGTGGTCGCGCACGTGAGCGCGTTCGCGACGCTGCCGATTCAGATCGCGATGGCGATGGTGCGAGAGGTGACGCGCGCGGGTGGGACGGACGTGCGGGCGTTGTTGCGAGGATTGTGCGCGTTGGCGCTTCGGCCGAGCGCGGCGGCGGCGTGCGCGGCGGAGATGCGCGACGACGCGAGCGAGATACGGGAGATATCCGACGTGGCGAGGACGCGAGTGGAAGAGTATCGTAAGATGAGCGAGGAGGAGCGCGAAAAGTTTCGAGCGGCGTGCGCGCGGTTGAAGGAGGAGGAGGAGATTCGAGCGCGGTTGCGCGAACAGTTGAAGGCGACGCGAGAAGAGTTGAGACGAGAGCGAGCGGCGAATGAATCCAAGGGAATCGTCGCGTCGTCGACGGCGGAAACCGGTAACTCGACGTTGTTTATTAGCACGGCTGCGCTGGGAATAATGTTGCTGTATTTTCACGACATCGACGCGGTGCACAATCTCGATAAGAAGCTCGCCGCCTTCATTCCGGCGATGTGGATGTTCACCATGACGATGAAGGCGCAAAGCGTTCGAACGCTCTGCGTAATGTTTAATTTCGTCGCCACTGGGTATTTCGCGCACATTTTGCTCGAAAACCATCGATTATTGGGCGCCGTCGCGCGCACGGTGGCGTGATGAAAACGCGCCGTTAAAACACTATAAAACGTATTCGCTGTAATTATCCAACTGCATTCCATTCTCTCTATCTATCTACTTAATCTTCCCCGTCGCCCCGGGTAAAGGCGCGGACGATTTTTCCCGGCGACGATCGCCCCCCCAACGTCGCCGGACGAATTCGCGCGCGTGCGGCATGAGTTCGACATCTTCCGGCGTTCGCGGATTGGATCGATAATAGTCGCTCCACATCGCGGTGTGCGAATCGACGAATGCCCCGTCGCTGTACACGCACAGTGGCTCGTTCGAGTCATTGGTGAAATCACCGATCTCCAAACTGCGCGGACGTTTGATCCACTCGCGCGGCGTCGCGAGCGCGCACTGCACGAAATAAATCCCATCCAACTCGGCGTGCCAGCCGAAGTGCGTGTGCCCAAACACGTGCGCCAATCGCACCTCACCATCGTCGCGCGACTCGACGCGCGACTTGATGGCGTTCACGCGCGCCTCTAAATATAAACTCCCGCTCGCTTGCGAAAGATTCGGATAGAATAACATGCGTTTTTCCGGAATGAGTTTGATGTTGGGAACGAAGTGCGAGAACGACACGCACGCGTCTCCGGGATTTTGTTCAATCTCGGACAAAAACCTCTCCCACGCTCCATTAACGTCATTCAACGCGTCGCAATACTCGGCGACGTCGTTCGTTCGATCATCCATCCCGTCCGGCCACTTGGCGAATCGAAAATCATTCATCACGCGCTCCACGCCCGGCACGTCCTCCTCCACGAGCGGTTCGGTATCGAACGCCCTGTGATGATACGAGTGTATCGGTGCGATCCACAATCCATCGCCCACGCGTTCAGGGGATGTCTTCACCCCTATTCGACGGCACATCTCAAAGATTTCATCGATCTTCGCCGCCGAATCCTCGACGCCTCGTTTCGCGTCCCCGCCGTTGAGCCAAACCTCGTGATTCCCAAACGTATAAAACACCTCCCCGAACCCGACATCCTCCCGCAGACGCCTCAACGCGTCCTCGAGAAGAACGATATCATCGCTCACGTCTCCCGCGACGACGACGGCGTCTCGCGCGTCGCGTTTCGACAGATTTCGCAACCATCCCGCGTTCGTCTCGTGTTCGAGATGAAGGTCCGAGCACGCGTACACGCGCTCGATCGACGACGCTCGCGCGAGAGAGTCACCGCGAGAGGACGCGCGTCGTCCGACACCAACGCCGACGCCTCGCGCGCCGGACCGCGACGTCGACGGCGCGCTCGGCGACATGATGTGCGGGACCGAGAGATGGATCGAAAAAGAGATTTTTCTTTCGGGTCGTTACGGAACTGTACGACGCGACGAAACGACGATCGAGGGGACTCGAACGACGACGACGACGACGACGACGATGACGATGAACGCGATGACGATGTTCCGAGCGATGAAAGCGACGCGCGAGGGGAGCGCGCGTCGCCGAGGACGCGAATCGACGCCGATGATGACGACGGGCCGACAAAGAATTCTCATCCGAGCGAACGCGAACGACGACGCCGAGCGCGGCGGTGAGACGGTGAGAACGTCGAGACGAGGATTGGTGACGCTGGTGATGTCCGCGCCGACGATTCTCGCGGCGAGATCGGCGTCGGCGTGGCCCTGGGACGCGCTGACGGGGACGCCGTCGGCGGGCGGCGGCAGCGCCGAGGCGTCCTTCGCGTCGTTGAGAAGAGACGTCGAGAAACTCATGCGTAAAGACCCCGATTTCGGACCGACGATGGTTCGATTGGCGTGGCACTCGTGCGGGACGTACGATCGAATCTCCAAGACGGGCGGGTCCGGCGGCGGGACGATTCGGTTCGAGGAGGAACTGGCCCACGGCGGAAACGCCGGTTTGGCCGCCGCCGTCGATCGGTTGGCGCCGGTGAAGCGAAAACACGACGACATCTCGTGGGCTGATCTCATCGCGTACGTCGGGGTCGTCGCGATCGAGGAGATGGGTGGACCGAAATTGAAGTTTTCGTACGGTCGCGTGGACGAAATCGACCCCGCCGCGGTAACGCCCGACGGGCGACTTCCCGACGCCGATAAGGGCGACGGTCCGGGTCGGAAGACTCGCGACGGGCTTCGCGACGTCTTTTATCGCATGGGGTTCGACGATCAAGAGATCGTCGCCCTGAGCGGCGCGCACGCGCTCGGTCGATGCCACGCGAACGCGAGCGGCTACGTCGGCCCGTGGACGTCGACGCCGACGAGCTTCAACAACTCGTACTTCGTCCTCCTCCGCGGTTTGAAGTGGGAACCGAACGACGAGGCGAGCAAGTTCCAATACAAGGATCCGTCGGGTCAGCTCATGATGCTTCCCAGCGACATTGCGTTGATCGAGGATCCCAAGTTTAAGCGCTACGTCGACGCGTACGCGAAATCGCAGGACGAGTTCTTCGCCGATTTCGCCGCCGCGTTCGAAAAGCTCGAGACGCTCGGCACGTCCGGTCTCACCGAGCTCGCCGCGTGAGCGCGCGACGCCGCATCAAGACCAAGAAGAAGACATGTAAACCAAAACGCGCGACCCGACCGACGCGTCACACCTCGACTCGCCCGGCGCGATGACGGCGACGACGACGACCGCCCCGCGCGCGCTCGCGCTCGCGCGAGCGTCGTCGACGTCGTCGACGACGACGACGATGACGACGCGGTCGTTCGTGAAAACGCGCGCGACGCGATCGCGAACGGATGCGCCGACGTCGAAGGCGTCGAGACGTTCCGCCATCTTGTCCGTCGTGATGATGGGCGCCGCGACGACGAACGCGCTCGCGGTGGACGACGCGCGCGCGCAGACGAATGCGCGCGCGATCATGGAACCCGAGGGTGAGATCGCGATCGGGCTCGACGGTGGACGCGTGCGCGGGTGCCCGCGGGAACACAACTGCGTGAGCACGTCGTCTCGAGAGAGCGACAAGTACGCCGCGCCGTGGTCGGCGTCGAACACGTTTCGGGACGCGAAGGATGCGGCGAACGCGCTGGTGGACGTCACCCTGGACACGGTGCCGGATGCGAGACTGATGACGCGCGTCGATCGAGAGGAGGGGACGTTTCTTGGATTTTCGACTCCGGGCAAGCTGGGCGAAGACGTCGTGGAGTTTTGGATTAAAAATGAAGCGGTGTCCGATCGCGACTGGGAAGGCGACCAAGGGAACGGACCGTTGGTGCTGTATCGATCCTTTGCCGTCGATGTCAAGTACGTGTATCCGTTCATGACGCCGGTGGGCGATTTCGGCGCGCAGAGCCAGAGACTGCGGTCGATTCGCGAGGCTTTGGGGTGGCAAATTTTAGGTTGCGAATTAATAGAGTGTTTTCAATGAATGATTTCTAAGTGTCGAGAGCATCGATGGCGGCGATGATGGTCTCCGGCGTTTGATTTGTGACGTACCCGTCGCCGACGCGCGCCGCGCCGCCCTCGCCCAAATGTTTCGCCGCGTCCATATCAGCCACCGCGGCCGCGGTTGCGCGTTGCACGTCCGCGGTGGAGGATACGTTCGTATCCAAGAGATTACACGCCACTTCGACCGCGTCACCGTGCGGTAACGCCATCGATTGCACGAGCGGTAAACCGCCGCCTCTCGCCGAGACGCGTCTCGCCAACGCTCTTCCGTACGCCAACGCCCTCGTCGCCCTGACGTCCTCGTCCACGTCCTCCCCGAACTCGAACGTCAATGGCACGTTATAATTACACACCCAAGGCACCGCGCCCACCATGCTGAATCCGACGCTCTCCGGCGCCTCCCCGGGCCCGTAATCGAACGCGAACCCGCGCTCGGCGGTAAACGTCCCCGACCACGTCCCCTCTCTCGACCCAGAAAAGTACCCACTCCGTCGTCTGATCTCATCCAACCCGATCCCATCCCTCGACGCGTCTCCGTACAGCGCGCACGGGACGCCGAACGACGCCAATCCTTTCCCTATCCCTCTCGCCAACGCCGCCGCGTCTTCCCGCGCCCCTCTCAACGCGTGACACGACACGTGATCCACCACCCCCACCCTCGGGTGCGTCCCACCGTGCGTCCGCATGTCAATCTCTCGCAACGACGCTCGAGCGACGTCCAACGACGCCTCGCGCACGTCTCGCCCATCCGTTCCCGCGAATGTGAATCCAGTTCGGTTATAGACGTCGTCCCGAAACACATTCACGAGGACGACGCCGCGTCGTCTCGACGCCGCGTCTCGCGCGACGCGTTCGATGACATCGACGACGCGCGCGCGCTTTCCCTCGCTGACGTACACGACCGCCGCGAGCGCGCGCGAGGCGAGCGACATGAACGAATGATTGAATGGGTGATGAAACGTCACCCTGTGGGGACGCGGGGACGCGGGGACGTAAAGGACGTAAAGGATGTAAAGGACTACTCGTCGTCGTCGTCGTCGTCGTCGCTCGTCATGCCGCGCACGACGAAGGCGTCGTCGTCGTCGTCGTCGTCGTCGGTCTCCTCGTCCGTGCTCGGCTCGAAGGCTTGGAGGATGGAGACGCCGTCCTCGTCGACGAAGTCGTCCGACTCGTAGTTGGCGTCGGGAAGAGGCGGCGGTTTCGGACGGCGTTGGCGAGGGGGCGGCGGCGGTGCGGTGCGCTTGGTGAGACGACGCTTGCGGTTTTTGGCGAGCTCGAAGGAGATGTCCTCGAGAAGGTCGGAATCGGTGAGGGAGAGGGCGCGGGCCAGGGACGCGCGCGCGCCGGCGAATCGACGACGACACGCGCCGGGGGAGGCGGCGAGCGATCGCGAGGATTCCAGGGAGTCGGCGGCGTCGAGCGCGCGCTTGACGAGACGGAGAAACTCGCGTTCGTCGTCGCGAAGTGAACCCGTCGGCGGTGGGTCACCGGCGCGGAGGGTGAAGATGAGCGTGGTGACGCACGCCGCCGTCGAGCGGTACGCGCGCGCGCCGGCGGAGGCGACGCGACCGGCGCTCGCGCCGCCGAGGGTTTTGATGACGTCACCCGCGGCTTTCACGGCGTTCACGGTGGTGATTAAGATGTGCAGCAACCCTATGTGACGCGTCAGCGCGCCGGGGACGTCGGCGTCGATGGAGTCGCGCTGGATGTCCAAATGTTCAGAGATAAAGCCGAGCGTCGACGCCGTCGTCGCCGAGACGCCGCCGGGTCCCAACGGCGTTCGAGGGACGACGAGTGGCGTCGGGTGTCGATGTGGCCAGCGCGAGTCGTCGTGCGCGATGATGTTTCGACCATCGTCGTCCTCCTCGGTGGTCTTTGTCGACGTCAACTCGATAGATTTCGCCGAAATTTCGGCGAGCGCAAAGGCGAATCGAGCGCAAAGGACGGCGTCGTCGCCGAGCGCTCGATGCGCCTCCTCCAACCATCTCGCGCGCGTCTGTAGATTGGTCAACCACTCCGGACGTTTCTTCGTCGACGTGGCGTCGCGTTGAGGGGTCTCGAACGACGCCACGCATCGCATCGCGGCCGCGTCCGCGAGGACTCTATCGGTGTCGACGGAGACGTCCTTTTCGACGTCGCCCGACCAGAGCGCGGCGGCGGCGTACGCGTCGGTGAGATGCGGAAGCCACGTCGCGTGTTCGGTCCTCGGAAGCAGTATGAATAGACGTCTGAACAGTGATAAGGCGTCGTCGACGTACGCGATGGGATTGGCGGCGCGAACGCGCGCGATGGTCCAATGTAACGCCGCGACGACGTACGCCGTGCGCTCGTCGTCCTCCGACTTGTTCTCGACGCCGAGTAAATCCAAAGAAGGCGTCTTGAACGCGATGCACTTGAGAAACGCGCACAACGTGTCCGGTTCGGTGATGAGATCCATCAACGTCGAGACGCAACGCACGGCTGCGCGCGCCATGTGCGGTTTCGCTGGATTCTCGGCGAGGCGCAAGAGCGCGCTCGCGCACCCGGACGAAACGATGGAACGCATCGAGGCGTTCGGCGCGGTGATTAACTCACCGCTCAGTTTCTCGCAACACCACGTCACCAGCCTTGCGTGTTCGTCGTCGTCGATGTCGACGCCGTCCGTGGTGAGAGAATGACTCAAGACGCCGAGAAACGCGCTCGCGTGCGCGTCGGCGCTCAATTCGTCAATCTTCATACGAGCGTTTTCGAGCGACGCGTCCTTGGCGCTGACGCTCGTTTCCAGTCGCAACAGATCGAGCGCTTTGCCGCACAACAGTCGACCACCCTCGTTCGCTATTTTAACATGCGTCTCATCCGCGTCCTCCTCCTCCTGACCCGGGGCAACGTACAGCGTGTGAATGAGATTCATCTGCGCGGCGATGACGGCGGCGGCGATGGTTTTCCCCACCGCGCGCTCTTCCGCGGGAAGCGCGCGGAAGAGCGGGCTTTCCACGTCCACGACGCCGTGCACGACTTTTCTTCGGAACTCATCGCCGTCGACGTACCCTACGAGATCTAAATCGGTGATCAAAAACGCCGACATGGCCGCCGCGCCCACGCGCTCGTCGCGAGGAATTTTCAAATATTCGACGAGCGACAGCTCCGCGCGCGCGTCGTCGCCCTCGGTTGAGTCGGTCCACGAGAACCCCTGCGCCCGCAGACGAGGTTCGAGCCACGCGTCGCGAAGCGTGCGGACGTCCGCGGCGGAGAGATACCTCGCCGCGGCGCACACGCACCGCATTCCGACGCTCGCGCACGCGAAACCGCCGTTCTCCGCCGGCGCGCCGCTCACCGCCGTCAACACCTTGTGCACGGCCAACACGAGATCATCGCTCGCCACCACGCCGTCCATCGCCAACACGGCATTAAACAGCGTCAATCCGACGACTCTCGACCCGGCGCCGCCCTCGAGTTTATCATCAATCATGGCGAACAATTCCTTCTTCGCGTCTTCGTTCGAGCGCGCCGCCGTCGCGAGCGCCGCGCCGATCGTCAACGCCCACTCGCGCGCGCCGACACCGATCCTCGCGTTCGGCGACGCCATCGCGACGACATCTTCCGAGTCCAACGGCACCACCGGCGCGCAATCCACGAGCGCGCGCCACATCGCTCGTCTCGCGTCCTCCGGGACGTCGACGCTCGCCGCCGCCGCCGCCGCTCTCGCGCAATTCACTCGCATCCCCGGCGCGCACGTCTTCGCGCTCGCCGCGCGTCTGAACGCATACAGCGCGTCCACGAGCGCGTCTCTCTCCCCGCGCCCTCTCACACCGGCTCCTCCCCCGTCCCCGTCCCCGCCCGCGCGCCGCAGCGTCCCGAGAGCCTCTCGAGCCCGTCTCGACGTCTCCCCCTCCCACCGCCGTCTCGCGCGTCTCGGCATCGTCTCCAACGCCTCGAACGCGCGCACGATCATCTCACCGACCGATTCCTTCGACGACGACGCCTCGGACGACGTCTCCGCGTCGGCACCACCGTCGCGAGGAAGACGCTCGAGCGCGCGTCGAATGCCATCTAATCCATCCAAATCGTTCGTCCGCGTCGACGCGTCGGGACTCGACGCGCGCGCGCGCACCGTCGACGGCGTCGAACGCGCGTCTGGCGACGCCGTCGCGGTCGCCGTCGCGCGCGCGTCGACGTCGGCGCGCATGACACTGCGGATGATTTTGATTTTCTCGGGCGCGAGACGTCTTCACACCGTCGCGCGCGCGACCGCGACGCGCGTCCGTCTCGGTCGTCACCGCGCGACGTGCCGTCGACGCGCATGCCGTTTCGTCGACGCGGCGCGGTGAAGAAGGCGCCGGGAGAGGAGGAGAAGGAGGACGCCGCCGACGGCGCGCATGAACACGAGACGACGACGACACCGACGACGACGACGACCGAGGCGACCGAGAGGAAGAAGAAGAAATTTCGCGGCGCGAACGCGTCGGCGTCGCTGCTCTCGTTCGAGGACGACGGCGGCGCGAACGAGGACGCGGACGACGGCGGCGCGTCGTTGCTCAAATCCAAGGCGACGGCGGCGGCGGAGCGCCGACGGCGGAGAGCGCGCGGGATCGACGTCTCGAGGGTCGTCGCGGCGAGCGAACGACCGGTCGGGACCGTGTCTGGGGCGCACGCGACGAGAAGGTACGATGCGGCGTCGTTGAGGGCGTTGGTGAGCGAACAGGCGACGACGAGGGATAGGCCGGAGGAACACGCCGGAGGAGAAACGGCGGGACGGTCGGCGGAGGACGCGTTCGGACGAAAGGGAGGGGTGGACGCGAACGAGGAGTGGAGGCCGCCGCCGCCGCCGAGAGATGGAGGCGTGGGCGGTGGGACGGTGATTCCGGACGCGGCGGCGATCGCGGAGGCGAAGGCGAAGAGAGAGGCGGCGCGGTTGAAATCGGCGGGACGGTCGGCGGCTCCGGATTATATTGATTTAGATTCCAGAGGGGGCGCGGACGAGCGTGTGTCGTTCAAGAGCGTGCGCGGGACGTCCGGTGATCGATTCGCCGGGTACGTCGAGGGAGACGTTCTGGCGGGAAGCGACGGTGAGGAGGAGTTTGAGCGCGCGCAGTTGCAGCGCGTGTTCAAGGACGAGCCAGACATGAAACGACACGTTCGAAGCGCACACGCGACGATGAAACAGTCGGGCGAAAGCGTCTCCATAGAACAAGGCGGTATGGATGCGTTCGAGAGCTTGAAGCGCGCGCTAGAGGCGGCAGAGTCATCGAGCGCGACGGCGAGAAAGGAATCGACGCGCGCGGATGAAAACATGGCACGGAGCGAGGAGGCTTTAATCTTTTATGAGAAAGAGATCAAGAGCGCGAGCGAGCGCTACGTGTACACGCAAAAGTTGAGAGATTATTTCAGAGATGCGTGCGCGATGCTGAACGATAAGAAGCCCATCTTGGAGGAGTTGGAGGAACATTATAAAAAGATTCACGCGGAGAGAGCGAAATCGTTGACGGACGCCATGAACGCGGAATTTGAGGAGAGCGCCATCGAGGCCGAGGCCGCGGCGAACGCGATCAACGCCGTGTTGCAGCGCGGTGGAACACAGGAAGAAGCCAAAGTGGCGGCGGCGACGGCGGTACAGAGCGCGGTGTCTGAAGCGAAACAGTTGCAACTCGAAAAATTGGACGACATGGGCAGAGATGTCAATATCTTGTTGCGAGAACAAGTCAAATCCAGATCGAAACGGCGCGAAACGGATGCATCGTTGCGCGTCAAAGAGAATGATCGTGAGATTGAATTGTTTCATAAAGATTGGTCCGACGCGCGAGACGCCGCGAGCACCATGTTCAAGGATGCGTCGGAAGAGTTTTCCACGCTGGGCGCGGTGAAAAAACACGCTGAGGAATGGAAAGGCACGCACGCGAGCTCGTACAAGAGCACGTACATGTCCATCTCTGCGCCCAGTTTATTCGCACCCTTCGTGCGCTTAGAACTCATCGGCTGGTCTCCACTCTTCCCGCGAACGGGCGAGACGTTGCCGGCGACGTTGGACACCATGTCTTGGTACTCGCAAGTGTTCGATTACGGCGCGACGGACGGTGCGTTCGAGGACGGCGACGCGGACGCAAACTTACTTCCGAAGCTCGTCGAACATATCGTGATTCCGATCGTCGCGGAAGCGGTGGAGTCGTGGTGGGATCCGAGAGATTCCTCGCAATCCCGAGCCTTGGCGTCGACGCTCAGAGACGTCTTTGTGTACGTCGAACCGAGCGCCAACGAAGAGGCGAAAGAGCTCGTCATCTCCGTCCAGAGACGACTCAAAAAAGTCGCAGAGGAGTGTTCGATCCCCACGTACTCCCCCATCGTGACCGCCGCCGCACCGAACGCCGCTCGCCACGCCGCCGCTCGCCTCGCCCTCGCCCTCGGCGTCGCCGAAAGCGCGCGCGCCTTCTCCGACATCCTCGACCGCGCCGCTCTTCAGCGCATCGTCGCCGACGCCATCATCGCCACCAACGTCATCCCATACGCCCGTCTCCAGCTCATCACTCCCGAGACGTGCGTCTCCATCCTTCGAGACGTCGTCGACGCGCTCCCCGCCGACTGGCGTCGCGCGTCTCCGCCCGGCGTCGCTCCGATTCGCGAGCTCATCACCGCCTTGGACCGCGCGTTCGCGCTCGCTCGGCCCGACCCATCGACCGAGCGCGTTTTCAACAATCTCAAACGCGCGCTCGGCGCGTGATTCGCGTCTCCACAGTCACATCAATCAATCAATCATTCGATCCGTCGCGCCGCGGCGGCGTCTCTCCAACCACCCGCCGTCTCAAAGTAATCACATCGATCCACCCTCACCGCGCGACGCATGGGGTTCGTCCTCGCCCGCGAGCTCGCGCGATTCGCGCGCGCGACGCGGACGAAGCCATCGTCGTCCGCGCTCGACGTCGCGCGAGCGAACGCGCGCGCACGGGGACGGGGACGACCACGGGGACGAATGCATCCATCGTTTCGTCGAACGCACTCTTCCCGCGCGACGCGCGATGATGAGGCCGTCGACGCGAACGCGGAGACGAGTGATGTTCCGTCGTCGTCGTCGTCGTCGTTTCCGTTCGTGGACCCGAGCGCGTTCGTGGACGCGAAGGCGTTGGGAGAGGCGTTGCGGGCGCTTCGCGGCGCGACGGACATCCGGGCGGCGACGCGGGCGGCGGAGTGGTTGGATCGAGCGGCTGGGGACAGCGCGAAGCGCATGCGGGCGGCGAGAGAGGCGGGGAGAGCGTTCGTGGAGGCGAGGCGGGAGTGGGCGGAGGTGCCGGTGGAGTTGGTGCGACGAATGTCGAAGGCGTTGGAGAGCACGGCGGCGAGTCGAGACGACGTGGGATGGTTGGCGAGAGAGGAAGAGACGACGCGCGTGGACGGTGGAGAGACGTTTGAGGCGTGTCTGGAGCGAGTGAGGGGTGAGAGAGGGTCGGTGTTGAATGATTCGTTCGTGTACGTGCTCGTTCCTGGATTGTTCGCGTCGTATTATCCGCTGTATTACGATGACGTACGCCGGGAGTTTGGAGCTCGAGGCGTCGATTGTCGCATCAGTCGACTCGTGGACGGTGAAGGCACGGTGGATAACAACGCCGCGGCGCTGGCGCACGAGATTGAATCGATTCACGAGGAGACGGGGAAACGGGTGGTCGTGTTCGGACATTCGAAGGGTGGCGTCGACGCCGGCGCGGCGTTGGCGGTGTACGACGAGCGACTTCGAGGAAAAGTTCGCGGATTCATCGCGGTGCAGAGTCCGTACGGTGGATCGCCCATAGCCACGGATTTACTCAGTGAACCGTTGTTGGAGTCGGTGACGGTGCTTCTCGAGCGATTGGTGAACGCGCCGAAGGGTGACGGGCCGCGATTGGTGCGACCGATTAAGGATTTGACGTACGCGTCGCGTCGAGCATTTCTGGCTCGTCACCCCTTACCCGCGCATTATGACGTCGTCTCGTTCACGACGACCACCAAGAGCGCGGCGGCGGGTCTGTATCCAGCGGCAAGCTACATCAGCTCCCGCTACGGCGACTCTGAGAGAGGTTTGGATTCGGATGGTTTAGTCGCACGGTGCGACGCCCAAATTCCAAACGCCGTCGTCGTCAACGCCGCCTTTGAGAACGACCACGCCGATTGCACGTTCCCCGCTAAACATCCCGAGGACATGGCTCGCATCCACGCCGACGAGCAAGCCGCAAATCTCATCGAGCGCCAACGTCTGGGCTTCTCCGATCCCGATCGCGTCGGCCCGCCGCTGCCTCCGCCCGTGGGCGTCAACATCGTCTCAGCGCAGCGCGCGCTCGGGGACGCCCTTCCCGAGCGACTGAAATCGTCCCCATCGAGCGCCGATTATCACGAAGCGCTGGTCGGCGTGTTACTCTCGCACGAATATTTTCTCTCGAGACCGAGAGACTGACGCATTCATCGCATTCTTTGACTGTTTTCTTCAATTGTACCAATTCTTTCAGCCTCTGTCAGCCCTCATCCCCACGTCGTGAATGCGCGCGTCACACGTCGACGCGTCTCGAGAGAGACCGCGAGGAGGCGATCATGAGCGCGAATAACGCGGCGTTGAACCACCTAAAACAGAGACGGGCGAAGATCGAGGCGGACGAGGCGGAGGTCGAGCGACAAGTGTACGATCTCGAGACGTCGTACCTCACCGACCACAGTCTGAATGGGAACCTGTTGCGCGGTTTTGAGGCTGGGCTCGCGCAGACCAAGCAGCAGACGCAGAAGAAGGTGAAAGTGTTTAAGACGGAGGATCGTTTGTTCAGCGTGAGCAGCTCGAGCTCGCAGGTTGTGCAGGAGCTGGCGGCGGAGGCGGAGCAAATTAGAACGACGGCGAGCGGTAGGTTGGCGAAACCGCCGACGACGTTCGGCACGGACGGTGGAAGACGATAGGAGGAACGGATGATGACGTTGTTTAGACTGTGTAACATATGAGGCTAGGATACTAATGAAGAAATTAAAGCGAAATGAGACTGGGCGCGGCTTGCGTCGACGCGTTGGCGCGTTCGCTCGCCGCCTTGCTCGCAGTGGATTCACCAAAAATTTGAGTTCGAATGACGGGCGTGCCGTTTTCGTACGCGATGCGCAGTCGCGCGTCTAAAGTGTTGTCGCACGCAATCTTACCCGTCGAGTTGACGACTTCGACGCCTCCCAAACATGCCGGCGCGGCGGGCAACGGAGACGACTCGTCGAGAGCCACCGTCGTGCCCGGAAGTTCCGCCGCCGCGGCGTGCACCGCCTCTCGCGCCACGGAGACGTCACTCTCTCGACAACGCACGTACACGCTCTTATCTCCGACTTTTTTCGCGCCCTGCACGATGAGAGACTTCAACAAGTCTCGGTACCGCGCGGCGTCCGAGCTCGTCTCCGCCAACTTAGCGCGCGCCTCATCCAACAACGACTCCATCGCCTGCTCTCGCGCGGCCAGCACTTTCAAACGCATCGCATTCCGTCCCGTCGACGCCTCGATCTTCTTCGCCGTGTCCACCGTCATCTCCTTGCGCTCGTACTCTTTCGCGATTTTGATCTTTTCCCCATCCACCATGGAGAGCTTCTCGATGTTAAACTCCTCTTCCGTCGCGATGGCGATCTCGCGCGCCTTTTCGTTCGCCTCTTGCTTGATGAATTGCACCATCTGCGCGCGTTCGGCGTGGACACGTCGTCGTCAGTCTCGCGTTCGCGTCGTCGCGACCGGGCGCGAATCGAATCTCTCGGAACGTCGATCTCGAAAAGTTTCGTCGTCGTCGCGCGCGCGTTGCAGAGCGCGAGACACGCGCGAGGACGCGCGCGAACGTCGCGACGCACCTGGTTGATCTGTTTATCCACGTCGGCCTGATTCATGGTGCCCGAGACGCGATCGGGAGTGCGGACGAGACGCGCGTCGAGAGGGGAGAGGCGCTCGAGTCGGCGGGGAGAAGAGAACGGTTCGCCGCGATGGATGATATTATAAATACGAAGGAAATCAGCGCCACACCTGATCGCCAAAGAATTTGAGCGCGGGCACGCCTCGGATCTCCATGTCGAAGAGCGGGGCTTCGGTTCTATTGAGCGTTTTCAAACCGGCGTCGTCTTGGCACATTTGCAACGCTCTCGCTTGATCCTTCTCTTTGATGCTACAGAAGTTCACGGCCGCTTGCGCCGCCTTGAGCGCCTTGGCGTTCAATTCGGTGAATTTTTCCATCGCCTCTGCGTCGGCGCCGGACAATTGGCCTTCGAGCGCGTCTTGAGCGTCTCGAGCCTCGGCGGCGGCGGATTTGTAATCGTCCACGTTCACCTTGAGGACTTGATTGACCACCAAACGCTTACACGGCACGTCTTCTTCTCTAAGACTCTGCAATAACCTTCCGGATTCGCTCACGCCCAACACCGTCGGGATGGTGACGATGATGAACTCGGTGGTGTCCTTGTTGCGGAACAACGTGCGCACCTCCTTGACTTGCGCCTTGAGTTGTTCGAGCTTCTCCACCGCGTCATCTTCCTTATCCTCGCCCACGCCGAAGATACCCTTGACCGCGTCCGTCGCGCTCGTCAACTTTTGGCGCAATCGCACAATCTTGCCGATGGACGCGTCCAAGAAATCCGGAAGCGAGAGCAAACGAAGCGTGTGCCCCGTGGGCGCCGTGTCGAAGACGATGCGCGTAAACTTGCTAAATTTTTCATCCTTGGTGAATTGTAAAACCTTGGCGATGGCGATCGCCTCGTCCAATCCCGGCGGCGGCGTGTCCAAGAGTTCTCCGAGCTTTAAATCCGCGATGGAATCGGCGAACGCGCCCAAACCGACCGAACTCATGAAATCCTTCGCCCCGCTTCCCATATCCGTCTTGCGCGCGAATTGCGTAAACTCCTCCTTGGCGCTCTCCGGATCAATCTCCAGCGCGTACAACATCCCGTTCATGTCGCTCACCTCCACCGGCATCCCCCCGCGCACGTTTTGCGCCAAAGAATCGCTCAACGAGTGCGCGGGATCCGTGGACACGACCAACGTGTGATGTCCCTCCGCCGCAAACTTCACCGCCAACGACGACGAGAGCGACGTCTTCCCCACGCCGCCCTTCCCGCCCACCATGTAATACTTTCTCGATCGTCCGCTCGCCATCTCCTCGAAATCCGGCGTCGCGAACGCGCGCACCTCGCGTCCCGACCGCGTTTCTCTTCCACCCCGCGCCGTCGTCCTCGTCGTCCTCGTCGGCGTCATCGCGCTCGACCGTCGCCTCGCGGGGACCACCGCGCGCCCATCCATCCCCGTTCTCACCGACGACGACGCCCGCGCGACGCCGACGCGCGTTCGAAGGATCATCGTCGTCTCCACCGTCCCGCTCGCGCGCATCGTTCGCGTCCGCGTCACCGCGCGTCACCGCGCGTCGACGAGTCCCGACGAATCGCGTCGCGTCGCGTCGCGTCCTAAACCCTAAACCCTACACACGAGGCACGGTCGTTCGGCGTACCGAATTCGGGCGCTTCGGACCGGTCATTGTCGTATACAGTGACATCCGTGGCCCATCACGTACACACACACAAAGGGGTCTCGCGGTATGTCGTTATCGTAACAAACCCGCCCGTCGACATCATCGCGCGGCGCGCGGAGGACGCCACGGGACGGGACGCGCGATGCCGACGTGCGCGGCGTGTCGCGCGCGGGATGCGGTGGTTTTTTGTGAGGCGGACGGTGCGTCGCGTCGCGCGCGTCGACGGTCGCGCGCGAGAGGGAGAGAGATTACATGCCGGCATCTTCTTCGCGCGCGCGCGCTGACTCGGATGGATCAACGAATGGTCGCGAACGGTGGTTTCGCGTCGCGCGAGCGAGCGAACGCGCGGATGGAGTGACTGACGACGAGGGGGGATGGTGATTGTTTTTACGCGACGCGCGCAGAGGTGTTCCTGTGCGATGGGTGCGACGCCGTGGTACACGGGGCGAACGAGGTGCGTCCGGGGCGACGCCGCCGACGCGCAGGGACTCGACTCGACTCGATTCGGTTCGACTCGATTGGCGGAGAGAGGAGAGGCGCGGCGCGAGTGAGCGAGTGATCGAGGGATGACTGACGACTGAGGGCGCACGGGCGACCGGACGCGACGCAGGTGGCGGCGAAACACAAACGCGTGAGCGTCGAGCGTTGGTACACGGAAACGATGGCGAGGCGCCTCAGTGGACATCAAGACCCCTTACCGGACCATCGGTGTCGTGAGATGAGTCATCAAACGTCGGAGATATCTGCGAAGGATACGCAGCAGTGTTCGGATTCGAGCGTGGGCACAAACGGGAAGCGGCAAGACGCGGGGATGTTTTTCAACCTTGATGAAATCGATCATTCTCCACAACTCGAGCGTCAGCCGCGATTTTCTGGGACGAGCGAAACGGTAAAATTCGATATGGATACAGGGGATGACGATCCACTCGAATCGATACTAAATTTAACCGCGGATGAGTCAGCACTGTTGCTCAACGAAGCCGGAGCATCCATCTCGGCCGCCCTGGACGCGGTGGTGAATGAAATTCAGTCTGACAATACGGCGGCGAAGGCGTACGCAAACGTGTGCGCGCGGGAAAAGTTTGAACCGAAGCCATCACCTCTAGGCTTGGGGATGCCGGCGATGCAATACGACGCGAGCCTTTGGCCGCCACAACTTCCGAAGGTGACGATACCGGGAGATTTCTTCTACAACGCACCGAAACGTCTGGTGAGCAAGGAGCGTCAGGCCCAACTCGATAGATACCGAGCGAAGCGTGAGCGTCGCCTGCTTGGTCTGCATAAGGTTACGAGGTATGAGTGTCGAAAGACTTTAGCCGACGCTCGCGTGAGAGTGAAGGGTCGCTTTGTGAAGGCAAGCGCAGAGGGGAAGGCGGTGGAGGCGATGCAATCTATTCAAAGCTGCCCCGACCTATCAGCCTTGGTCGAGGGAAGTGATGGATCGAAAGCTAAGTTCATCCCCAGCTCGGATGATTCTGTGATTTATGCGAATAAAGACTCTTCGAAGAGACGAATCTCCGACGATACAACGTCCAGTTCGGATACGTCTCAGGGCGAATCGCTCGACTTCAAGAAGTTGCAACAACTAGGAGACGACGGAGAACCGTCGACAGCGTCTGGTCTTGTTTCACATTCAACAGTCAGCGCTCTGCGTCGTACAAAAAAGAAGCAGATGCGTCACTGTGATAGCGAAATTTGTCTTACCGATTTGGTGGGCATGTGAGTTTCTCGCCGCCAAATCGACTTCCATACATGTTCTTTCAATAATATTTGTACACTTTCTTACTCATCACAACCACTATGCATGCTAACGCACTCTCTATCGCTTGGCGCGAACCTCCGCCATGTATTCCGCGTTCCTCTCCGCGCGAACCGCTCGCAAACCATCCACCTCAGCCTTCAGCGATTTCTCCACGTCCGCTGTGTACAACATCGTAGCCGCACCCACGCCCGCGGCGACGGCGTGCTTCCAGGGCTCTGCGTGAAAACGAAAAGCATACGTCCACTTAGGTCAGTGCATGCGCGAATGAATCGAATCGCAGGGTAGCGCGCGCCACGAGCGCGCGCGGGACCAACCCTAGATCGTCCCGACGCGTTCGAGGTCGCGGTACGCGTCGAACGAGACGTTTACGCACGTGAAAACGGGGGCAGTTTACGCAAGCCGTTCGCAAACGCCGCGCAACCGATGCCGGAGACGGCACCGAACACCGCGGTAAACGCGGATGCGGACATGAGCTTCGTTCTGAGGCGCGGGCCGCCGACTTTGCGAGTTGCGACACTGAAAAAGAAATGTATGATACGAGCTATGAGTGGATACTATAAGTGATTCGCTATTTTTATCATCCTATGACGCGCTACATTTCACGTCGTGCGCGAAGTTTCTTGTCTGCTTCCTCGGCGGCCACGCGCCAGCGAGCGGCTTCAGTTCGCTTTGACTGCATCGTCTCCGTCTTCGGGAAGAAGCCTTCTGGGGCAACGATTGGCACACCGTCTTTGCTATAACGAACTCGGTGACGACCCATATCGACAGATTTCACGTCATTTTCTCCCGTCAAAGCCGATTCCTTCGCGAGATTTGCGCGCGCCACGGCCAAAGGTATCGGTTTCGAGGAGAAGCCGCGCGACGCGTCCGAATGGTTGTTCCGCCACGTCTCCATAAACTTGTAGTTCTTCTCCGTTCGTGTCGGCCAATCGTACGTCGGAAACATCGCTCGTAGCCAACTATCACGATTCTGCGTGCGTATGTCTTCCGCCGAATCGAGTGGCGTGGACTCGAGCTGTTTCATCGCGTCGAAACCAGCCTTGATGTGCGACGACCACTCATCCTTGACATCCTTGATGAGCATCTTGAGCGCCACCTTGTCTCGCTCGCCGAGAATTTTATCCAAATTTGCGGCGTATACGTACGCTATCTCTTTTGGTCGTTTCGTTCGAGGTACGGGGAGCCCTTTCGCGTACGCGGCGATTTCTTCCAAATCTTCGCCATCCACCGAGGGCGAGTACCCAAAGAGATAGTCTAAAATCTTTTGAATCGGTCGCGGATGCGATTGCACCATGTAGAAGCACGTCTTGACCGTACCAACGATGCTATCATCATTCGGATCGGGAACTTCCTCCGTCTGCAAGTTTTGAGGCGTCGTCCAAGCGTCCAACGCCGCCGTCGTGTGCGCGTCGGTTTCGCCGGCGGCGGCTTCCACCATGGCCATCTTTCTCAAACGCGCTTGCTCTTGCTTGGCCGTTTCCAACAGAAACCACGGCTTGTGGGGAGCCTCCCGCTGCGCTTCCATCTTCAACTTTATGCTATCGCGATGCTCGAGCATTCTTTTCTCCTGCGCGTCTCGCCTCGCCATTCTCAAGTCGCTCTCCGCGCGCGCCCGCACCTCTTCCCTCACCGTCGCCACCACCCTCTCGTGCAACTTTCTCGCGAACACCGCCCTTTGAAACGCGTTCTGCACGCTCCCATCGCCCTCACTCATCGTTCTCCCCCCCCCAATCTTCCCCTCGTACCTCGCCAACACCACCACCTTCTCCGCCAACGCCGCGTCGAGCGCCGCCTCCGTCGTCCTCGCGCGCGCCTCCTCGTCCACCGTCGCCGTCCCGTCGGCTCTCGTCCTCACCATCGTCTCCACCCCGGTTCGCGCGCACACCTCTCCCAAACTCACCCCTCGCATCACCGCCAGCGTCGCCTCCTCCAATCCACCGCTCGCGCCCGGAAGTTCCCGCACGAACGTCGTCCCCTCCTCGCGCGCGCCCCGCGGCGCGTCCGCGTCATCCCGCGCGATTCCTCCTCGTCCGTCCCTCTCCTCTCGTCCTACGACGACGGACCCGTCACCGTCGGCACCGGCATCATCGAGAGGTCTCACACTCGCGCGCACCGCCGCCGCGCGCGACAGACGACGACGACGACGGACGGCATCGGCATCGGCATCACCCATCGAATCGCACGCGCGCGCGCATTCGTCTGGCGACGCGACCGACCGACCGACCGACCGACCGACCGACCGACCGACCGCGAGAGATGGGACTCGTCGTTCGGTCGTGACTCGTCGTTCGGTCGTGTCCCTCATCATCGTTCGGGTCGTGACTCGTCGTTCGGTCGTGTCCCTCATCATCGGTGGGTCGTGATCGGTCGTGTACACACACACGCGCGGGACGGCGCGCGCGCGCATGCATGAGTGCACGAATGAATGAATCGACGGCGGGCGGCGCGGGCGCGGGGACGGGCGGGAAAGCGCGGAGGCGAGGGATCGACGCGAGGAAGGGGACGGCGCGAGCGATGGAGGCGAACGATTGGAGCGGGACGACGCGAACGAGGGAGCGATTGACGGCGGAGACGATCAACGAGGCGGACAGGAGGTATAACCCGACGACGGAGTATGAATTAGACCTGCGAGGCTTGAGGATCGCGGCGATCGAAAACTTGGGGGCGGCGAGGGATCAGTACGATTGTTACGACTTTACGGATAACGATATCGTCAAGGTGGAGAATTTTCCGAAGATGTCGCGCGCGCGAACGCTGTTGTTGGCGAATAACCGAGTGGCGAGGGTGAACGGGGAGGAGCTCGCGGAGAGGCTTCCGGCGCTGCGAACGCTCGTGCTGACGAATAACTCGTTGAGAAATCTGGCGGATGTGGACGGGTTGGGGGCGTGTCCGAGGCTGACGATGTTGAGTTTAGTGGGTAATCCCGTGGCGCTCAAGGAAAACTATCGTCTGTACGTCGTTTACAAGTGCAAACATCTCAAGACTTTGGACTTTCAGCGAGTGAAACCGGCGGAGCGCGAACTCGCGGAGAAGACGTTCGGCGCGGATGACGGCGCGGCGGCGCGAGCGAAGACGTTCACGCCGGGGGATGGTCTGGAAGATAAGGCTGAAAAGGAGGAGGAGAAAGCGGCGCCGAGCGGACCCACGCCTGAGCAGTTGATGGCGCTGAAAGTGGCGATAGCAAACGCGGAGACCCTCGACGAGGTCGCGCGACTCGAAAACGCCCTCAAGACAGGTGTCGTTCCCAAGGACTTGGAGATTTAGGGAATTAGATTTTAGGATGATTTGTGTAATGTTCGACAATGAACGCTATAGAGAAGTATGTTTGCGCCGCTAGATTTGCGTCGTGTCCGCGACAGAGCACATAAACTGTTGCAACACTTTTTGCTCGTCGAGCTTTTGCGACATGAAGTGTTTGCCAACCTCGTGCACGAGAGCGTTTTTGTTATCGTCCGCCTCGCTCGGGGGTAAGCTGTAGACCTTTTTATACTTTTGCAACGTCGTGATCGTGAGACGATCAAAATTCGACTGGCAGTTGGGGCGAGCGCTGCGTCGACGCTCTTGCAGACGCTTCATCGCCGCGGCCGCCGCCTGACTCGGCGGTCCGTTGCCAGGAATGCGCATCGGACGACGAAGTCGCGTCTTCATGTTGGACTTTTCATCATCGTCTTCATCGTCCTCGTCCTCGTCCTCCTCGTCGTCCTCGTTCGCATCTTCGGGTAACGCCAACACCGTCAACGCGTCCCTCTGCACGCGAACCTGTCCCCCGGTCGCCAACACCAACCAGTGCCAACCACCGAGATCGGCGGATTTCTTCACCACACCCTTCGATCCCACAAAATTCTCCTTCGTGCGCGCGTTCCCACTGATCAAAACCTTCGTTCGTCTCGGTAATTCATCCGGTTCATCCGATCCCTTACCCGCGCCCTCGCTCGCCTCCGCCGCCGCGCGGTCGCCCTCGGTGGATCTTCTTCCTCGCTTTCTCGCTCGCTCACCGTCCTCACCCTCGTCCACTTCCCCGCTCTCAACCTCCATAACGTCCCCATCCTCTTCATCGTCCGTATCTCCCAACGCACGCATGGCTTCCTCGAACTCATCGTCCCCGTCGTCGCCCTCCTCCGTCTCCGTCTTCGTCGCCTCTCCCTCGTCGCCCTTCGCGTCGACGTCTCCCACGGCTCTCTCTTGATCCGCCTTCTCCGCCGCGTCCGTCATCGCCCGCGCGAGTTCATCCACATCGTTCTCTTCCGCATCCACCGCCCGCATCTCCGCGTCAGCCATCGTCCGCGTCCCGCGTCCCGCGTCCCGCGTCCCGCGCTCGACTCGACGTTGGCCTCGATTCGACGACACCCGACGGCGTCCTCGACCGTCCTCGCGCCCTCGATCACCGATCGCGCGCGCGTCGGTCGCTCGGGATCGTCGACGGCGATCGAATCCGGCGTTTCGGTCCTCGCGATCGCGCGATGTCGCGCGCGCGCGTCGCAATCTCGCGAGCGATTGATGATGCGATGGCGATTTTGACCCGCGCGCGGGTGGGTCGATGACCCCTTCATGCAACGAGTCGTGACTGGATGTATCGTTCGTG
>MDTE01056383.1_pt1 | contig 32485 bp, 28 predicted proteins | sample 811231 | NCBI WGS metagenome assembly MDTE01 (sample SAMN05326651, study PRJNA326480) | marine metagenome | isolation source: seawater | place: Indian Ocean: Red Sea | collected 2010 | reverse complement strand
CTGGTGAAAAACTTCATGAAGAATTATCTTATAGTAAAAAAATTATTGGGACAAGACATCCACGTATTATGGCAACTGAAGAAAATATTTTACCAACAAATGAGCTTTACAAACTTATATCAAGGACACGTTTGGCTATTAGTGAAAATAATTTAAATTCTTTACTAAAGATTATATCAGAAGTAAATGATGGAAGTGTATTTTCGATTGAAAATGATGTTTTTCTCGAAAGCAAACCACTTGAGCATAGTGATAAAGGAATAATCTCTCTTAAAAATATTAAAAAAAAATAACCCTTCGATTAAAATCTAATATCCATCTTTAATATCAATCTAACCAATTCAAATTAAATAATTAAACCTTTTTTTTGATTTGGTCACCACATCCCTTTCCTAAAATTGTGAAAAATATATATTTAATATAATTTGTTAAGTTTAAATTTTTAATCATTTTAGCATCAGTTTCAGCAAGAAGTACTGGATTTGACATATCTATATTGTTGATTTGAGCAAGACCAGTAATACCTGGTTTTATTTTAAAAATATTTCTTTTTTGCCTTTCAATAATAAGTTCATATTGATTAGGCAGACATGGTCTTGGTCCAACCAACGACATTTCTCCGCAAAGTACATTCCATAATTGTGGAAGTTCGTCAATTTTAGTTTTTCTTAAAATTAATCCTATTTTGGTGATATAAGATGGATCAACTAAGTGACTACCAACATTAGGAGTTTTTAAACTCATAGTGCGAAATTTGATCAACAAAAATGGTTTTTTATTCTGACCTATACGTGTTTGAATAAAAATAGGATTTTTGTTTTCAAAGTATAATAAAATTGTTGTAATAAATATTAATGGCATTAGTAAGATAATTGCAGAACCTGATAAGAAAATGTCAAATAATCTAAGCATTTATTTTTTTATACCATTTTGCAGTAGCTAAAGTAGAATCCATTATTTTGTGCCTCGGTTTCCAGCCCAATATTTTTTTACAATTTGAAATATCTATCCTTGTATTTCCACACAATTGATATGCAATTTTTTTAAGCCCAAATATTCTAAGACACCAAAAAATCACTTTTGGCGATATTGAAAATATACGAGATGTTTTACCTAATCCAATTCCAAGCCAATTAACCAAGTCTGCAGTTGAAATATCCTGTCCATCACTTGCAAGAAAAGTTTTGTTACCAGCCAAAGGGTGAATAATGCAAATATCAATTAAATCTACAAGATTATCGATTGCTAAGAAACTTCTGTTATTCTTTATTCCGCTAAATGGGATCGGTAAGCCAGAAAATATTAATTTCATCATTAATAGATAATTACCTTTTACTCCAGGACCATAAACTAGAGCTGGTCGAATTATAATGATTTCCATTTTAGTTTTGTGAGAAAATTTTCTGAGTTCAATTTCAGCTTTCATTTTTGATAAGCCGTAATTATCATCTGGGCACATTTCATCATCGGACGTAATTTTTTTTTCATTTAAAAAATTAAGACCATAAACTTTTATAGAACTCAAAAAAATAAATCTATTAACTCCTTCAAGCGATGCTTGTTTAGCAAGATTTAATGTTCCATTAATATTAGCTTGATTATAATTAGATCTATTAAAAAGGCTTGGAACAACTGCAGCAGTATGAATAACAATTTTAGCATTACTAAAAATATTTTTTTCCTTATTTATTTCCAAAATATTTAAATACTTGTAATCAACTCCTTTAAATTTCATATTTAAGTTTTTATTATAAAAACCTAATATTTTAAACTTTGTTCGAAACCTTTTAATTAAATTGGATCCAATAAAACCATTAGAACCAGTAATTGCAATTTTCATTTTTTTGCTCTTATCAGTAATTTATCATATATTTCAATATGTTCGTTTACAGTTTTTCCTAGGTCAAATTTTTTTTTGGAGTATTTTCTACCTTCTTTACCCATAGATTTATAAATGAATGGATTATTAATTAATTTTAAAATAGCTTCTGACAATGCCATAGAGTTTCTAACAGGTATCAACACACCAGTTTTTTTATTAATAACTGTATCTCTACAACCTGGAACGTCAGTTGTAATAATTGGCCTTCCACAAGCAGCGGCCTCAACTAAAACTTTAGGCAAACCTTCTCTATAAGATGGTAACACAACTATTGTTGCTTTAGAAAACACTTGTTTCATATTACTTTTGTATCCCCACCATTCAATAATATTTTTGGATACCCATTCCTCAATTAATGATTGTGGAATTCTTGAAGGGTTACTTTCATCAATCTTACCTACCAACACAAAACGTGCTTTTAAACCTATTTTTTTTAGTTTTTCCGCGGTTTCTACAAACTCTTGAATACCTTTATCAAAAAGAAGCCTTGAAGCAAGGCAGATGATTGGGATACCAGAGGGGAAAGGTAAACTTTGAAAATAATTAAAATCAACACCAGAACCATGAATTAAATATATATTTTTAGAAAAACTTTTATTTAAATTTGATATGTATTTTTTATCTTCTTTATTTTGAACGATAATAGCCATATTTTTGTGATTTAAAGCTAAACTATAGGCTTTACTAACCACTAATTTGCGTAATTTTGCAAAAAAACCATCTGCTATAAAAATATAACCTAATCCAGAGATAGCAAATACAATGCTTGATACACCAAGCAATCGAGCAACTATTCCACCAAAAATAACAGGTTTTATCGTTACTAAATGTACTATTTGTGGTTTTAATTTTATGAATATTCTAAATATTTTAACAAATATTTCAAAGTTTGAAATTAACCCTTGGCTTGAACGATTTATATTTAAATGATGTACATTAAAATTTAAATTTTTTAACTTTTTTTCAAAATTTGATAGATCTGTCGCAATATGCACCTCATGACCTTTTTTTATTGCCTCTAATCCAATCTGCAAACGATGTGAGATAAAAAAATCAGCAGTATTAACAACAAAAAGTAACTTATTTTTCAATTAATTTACTCCTTCTCTAGCCATGATTGGAACATTAGTACATTCCATAATTCTGATTGCCAGTTCCTTGCTCCGCTTAGGTGCTCTCTCCATTTTTTTTCAACAAGGCTAGGTTCTAGGAAACATTCATTTTTTAATCGAGTTTTATCTAATAAAGTTTCTGCCCAATCTCTAAGAGGACCTCTCAACCATATATCTAATGGAATACCAAACCCCATTTTTGGACGTTCAATAAGATTCTTAGGAATATATTTATATAGAAGTTGTTTTAAAATCCATTTACTCTCATTGCCTCTTATCTTCATGCTTAGTGGCAAACTCCAGGCAAAATCAGCAATATCATGATCTAAAAAGGGAATTCTTGTTTCTAAAGAAACTGACATTGCGGCTCTATCAACTTTAGTCAAAATGTCATCAGGAAGATAACTTATTGTATCAAGTGCCATCATTTTTTCAATTTCACTTAGTTTTTCATCATTATAAGATAATTTTGTCAAAAAATTTGTAGAGTCAGAACCACCAATAACAATAGAATTTGGACTATCCCAATGTGAAACAAAAGTGGTATATAAAGAATTTATATTATTTGCTTTTAATGCTTTTGCTCCTTTATGAACTTTATCACCAAAATTAGAAAATTTAAGCGAGTAAGGTAAAAGTTTTTCAAAAGTTTGATAAGTTTGATCCCATTTTTCAGGACTAGGTTTAACTAAAAAGCTTCCTAGAATAGAGCGTATACCTAAAGGAAATATAGAAAATTTTTTCCATAACTTTTTTGTCAAAATATATCTGTTATATCCTCCAAATAATTCATCGCCACCATCACCGGAAAGACTAACCGTAACATTTTCACGTGTCATTTTTGAAAGTAAATATGTTGGTATCTGAGAAGAGTCTGAAAAAGGCTCATCATAAATTTCTGGTAATTTAGGTATAACTTCTATTGCGTCTTTAGGAGAGACATATAATTCTGAGTGATCAGTTCCTAGAAATAATGCCACTTCTTTCGCAAAGATTGCTTCGTTATAATTTTGTTCACTAAAACCAATTGAAAAAGTTTTTATGGGTTTTTTACTATGTGATTGCATAACAGCAGATATTAATGACGAGTCTATTCCACCTGAAAGAAAGGCTCCAATTGGAACGTCTGCTATCATCTGTTGACTAACTGAGTTAGAAATTAGTTTGTCTAAATGACTTATAGCGTCCTTTTCTTGACCTAAAAATGGTTTATTTAAACCTTTTTTAATTGTTTTCTTAAGGCTCCAGTAAGGAATAGGTTTGGGAGATGTTTTATGAATATATGAATTTGAACAGAATTTTACTTTTAAATAAGTCCCAGGTATAAGCTTTCTAATATTTTTATAAATAGAATATGGTGAGGGTACATACCCAAATTTCATATGGAGAGCTAGTGAATTTCTATCAATTTCTTTTATAAAACCAGGATGAGCCTTAAGTGCTTTTAATTCAGATCCAAACAAAAAAACACTATTTTGCCATCCATAATACAAAGGTTTTTCTCCAAATCTATCTCTACAAAGATATAGATATTTTTCTTGAGTGTCATAAACGGCTAATGCAAACATTCCTTTACAAAGCTTTATAGCTGTCTCAAAACCATAACACTCTATGATAGAAATTAAGACTTCAGTATCAGAATTTCCCTTAAAATTTGATGTATAACCTTGAGAAATAAGTTTTTTCCCAAGATCAAGGTAGTTATAAATTTCGCCATTAAATGCAACAACATATCGTTTTGAGTTTGAAAGCATAGGCTGGTGGCCCAAGTTAGATAGATCCTGGATAGCAAGTCTGCGGTGTGAAAGTCCTAATAATTTATTTGGATCGAGCCAATAACCTTCTGTATCAGGTCCACGTTTTATTATTTGATTATTCATTAACTTTAAAATTTTAGTAGGATTACCAAAGCTATTAAATAATCTTTCACTATTTGTTAAAAAACCCGCAAATCCACACATCTATATTTTAAAACCTTTTTTAAAACCTACAGCACACCAATAAGGTTCGGAATTAGAAAATTTAATATCAATCAATCCAGATTCAAGCATCATAAAATTAATTTGTTTTTTAGAAAATCGTTGTTCTAACCTTGTTCCAAATCTATCTAGTGCATCTGTTCTCATAGTATAAAAGCTTAAATCTCGGTATGTGTTTAATGGCCAGTTTTTAACATTTATACCAATAAATGAAGCAAATTTACAAAACCTACTTATTGGAAAATATAAAGTAACAGCAAAAAATTGACTTAGAATGTACCGTATTGTGTTAGGAGATCTAGATATCAAAAATCTAAGTCCATCACTCAAATACCAAAGCCAGCGATACCAGATTGGACGATTATCAAATGCATAATACAAGTATAATAAAAATGGAGCGCCTGGCTTTAACTTTGAAATACATTTTTTTAGTGCCTGTTTAGTGTTTGGAACATGGTGAAGGACGCCTAAAGAATAGCCAAAATCCATAGAACAATCCTCAATAATCATATCATCAATTGAATTTTGTTGAAAATCACAATTATCAAGATTTTTTAAATTTTCTTTTGCTACTTCAATAGCAGAACTTGGATCAATACAAATTAATTTTCCAACTCTAGGTGCAACTAATGATGCCCATCTCCCACTTCCACAGCCTAAGTCAAAACCAATAGCTGTATTTTTTAATTTACTCCAGGGAAAAATTTTAAAATATCTTTCAAATAATAGGTTTTTTTCAAAATTGTTTAAACTTTTCTGATTAAACCTTTCCCATTCATCACCAAAACCAGAAATGACTTTTTGATTTACATTTTCATTTTTCATTTATAAGACACTACCTTTATGTAAAATTGTTTATTTGTATACTTCAAAGTACTTGTCAATCATTTTGTCTATTGAATAATTATTAACTACTCGATCTCTAGCACGCAGCCCATAATCTAATCTATTCTTTTTGCTTTTTGAAATAGATTTATTTAAACATTTAGCTAATTCTGCTTCACTTAAATCAAATAATTCTCCTATGTCATCATTAAGTATTTGTTGATTAACCTCAATATTTGATCCAATACAAAAAACTTGACACGCCATTGCCTCTAGCAAAACATTTGGGTGACCTTCACTTAATGAGTGAATGCAAAAGATATCTGATGCGTTCAAATAATCAGTGATGTTAGACTTATCACCTAAAAATTTACAATTTGTAGGTGACCCACATCTTTTATAATATTCAAAAAATATTTTATTTTTCAGATTTATATCTTTGCCTATAAAAATAAAAACAACTTTATTTTTATGTTTTGACTCTATTAAAGAAATAGCTTTCAATAGAATTTTATGATTTTTGAAAGGATTAAATCTAGCAACTGATAACACCAATATTTCGTCTTTATTCACACCCAATTCAGATCTAATTTTAAGTCTACTTGTCTTATTAACTTTAAATGTATCACAATCAACACCGTTAACAATTACTTCAAATTTTGATTTGTCATAACCAATATTTTTATGATAATTCATAGCGTCTTCAGATACAGCAATGATGTTTTTAGGAATAAAATATGACAGTAAGGAATTTAAACAGATAATGCAAAATGTTCTCAAATCACGAAAATTTTTTACTATATATTTACTATTCCTGACACCCCAATAAATATTTTTAAATCCAAGTATTTTAGCAACAAAACCACCAATCAAGTCAGAATGGTACATCCAAGTTTGAACAATGCATGTTCTATCAAATCGATTTAAGACACTAAATAAAATTTTAATTCCACTTACTAGACTAAAAATGGAAGTTATATTAAGCGCATATACCTTAACACCAGAAGCTTCAATTCTTTTTGCTAACACCCCTTTTTCCCCTAAAATAATTACCGCAATTGAAACAACATCTTTTCGAGGACCAAATTCAACTATTTTAGTTAGATTAAATTCAGCCCCTCCTATTTCCATTGAAGATATAATATGGACAATTTTCATTTTAAATTATTATGTTTTAAGAAGTTTTTTAAAAAATTAAAAAACAACATAATACCAAAAGATTGAAATATGATTAGAGGTACTAATAAGTTTAGTCTTTGTCTGGGCCCTGCAACATTATCAAACATACCAATTGTAAAAATTATAGAACAAAACATTAAAATTAAAATATATCCTATTTTTTTATTATATCTAAAAGAACCATAAATTCCTAATGGTATAAAAAATACAAGTAAATAATTAATAAACATTCCAGGATATAAAAAAGAATATCCAGAATTAAAAGTTGATAAAAATGATGGTAATGGAGATAAAAGCATCTTAAAAGGACCTAATAAATTAAGTTTTGATATAAGGAAACTTGTTACTAAGATCAATTCATTAATTTTAAAAAATAAGAGAGCCATTAGAGTTGTAAAAATTAAAAACTTTGTCTTCTTACTTTCTAATAAAATAAACAATATTAGACCTGTTAACGCAAACATAATAATACCTAAATGATATCTAAAGGAACTTAATAAAATTAAACTTGCAATTAAAGATAGCAAATAAGGAATATTTCTATTATTTATAAAATAAAATAATGAATATATAAAAAAAACCGTAAGAGCAGTTATTATAGAATCTCTTAAAACAAAAAAACTTGACCAAGCGTTTAATTCTGGATTTAAGCAATAAAAGTATAAAATAAAAATTTTATAATTATTTGGACAATCAAAATTATTAACAATTTTAGAAAAAAATATGCTTGAAATCGCTAGTAGTAATATTGTTAAGAAAATAGGTGATAAAACAAAATTTCCAAAAAAATCGAAAGCGGTTGCTACGAACAAATAAAAACCCTTATTTCCACCTACATATGCACCTATCTGGTCTAGAAAATAAAATTTTTCAAAAAAATTATATTCACTATTTATCCAGGAAGCACCTTGTAAATAGCTTTGTTGGTCTATAAAGCCATTCATTGCGTTTCTGTCTATATCCAGATTACCAAAGACCTCAGCCATTGGTGCTTGGTCTGAAAAGAATTTGTGGAAGATAAAAAAATATAATGTTTTAACAATCGATAGAACTATTGAACCAATTACTGATTTTGTAGCAAGATAGTATAAGAATGGAAGAGAAAGGATACATCCTATTGTAAAAGTTTCAATATCCCCATATTCTATAATAAATTTTTCTTCTAACTCAACTATCATTTTTTTATGTCAACTCTAACACTTCCTTTGTTCAATGAAATAATTTTACTACAAAAACTAGAAAAATGCTTTCTGTGATCTACAATGATTACTGTGACTTTAGGAGATAAGTATTTTTTTAAAGCAGTAATTATAGACTTGGCAGTTTTATCATCCAATGATGATGACGGTTCATCAAGAATTAATACATCACATTTAGCGTAAATTGCTCTAGCTAATGCTAGACGTTGTTTTTGACCACCACTTAAATTCTGACCATCCTCATCTATTTTTGTATTTAAGTTAATAATTCCAGATAATTTTACAATTTCTAAAATTTTTTTTATTTTATCTTTATTTACATCCAGTCCAAAAGTTATATTTTCTTGAGCACTACCTTTAAAGATATAATAATTTTGGCCCAAATAAGAAACAAGATCTCTTTTAAGAGATCTATTGTTATTACCATCCAATATTACCTTACCGTGAGTAGGTTTAATTAAACCTAAAATTAAATCCAATATTGTTGACTTTCCTGAGCCACTTTCTCCTTTTATCCATACCCAATCACCTTTTGTAATTGATACAGAACTATTTTGAATGACTGGTTTTTCACTATTATAACTAAAGAAAATATTTTTTAAGGATATTGATTTTAATAATTTCTTTTCAAATAGTTCTTCAGGACGTATTTTTCTATAAAAAAGATAAACATTTAATGATGGGATTAAAAAATTTATAGTATGAACATTTGACAAAACTCTATTAAAACTTGGTAAGACTCTAAAAACAATGACACCAGCAAATGCGTAAAAAGACTTATTTCCTTCGTTTTCCAAGTCAAAATAATACAGGAATGTTATTAAACCTATAAAGCCTAAACATTCAATAAATATTCTGGGAAAATTTTGCCACACAATATTTTTAACGTTTATATCTTTATAAACGTCATATTTTTTTTTAAGATCTAAAAGAAGAGATTGTCCTATAGGAGAAAACTTTGAAGCTTTAAAAAGATTATAAGTCATTGAAAATAATCGAAATAGAGTTAATTCGGAAGCTTCTCTTTTTATGCCTAAATTAGAAATTATTGGACGTATTTTGGTTAAGAATAAATAGATTAAAATTAATAATAAAATTATCACAGTAATAGTTAGTTGAAAATCAAAATAAGCAACAACTAAAATTACAGAAATAATTAAAAAAAATTCAGATAGAATTAGGAAAATAGAATTCATTATAACTATAATACTTGGTAACTCTTTTGAAACAGCCTTAAAAAATGCCGATCCTTCAATGTTTGTTTTTATTGATAAATAGTCAGCTTTTAGAAAAGATAAAAACATATTAGAAAGTAATCGGTAACCAAAAGAGAAACTAAATTGATTAGAAAGTTTAACAAACAACATATTTATTAAAAATCTAAAAAAAATTAGTAAAATAGTTAATAAAAATATTATCTGCTCATTAATATTTAAATTATAGCTATTAAGGCTTTGTTCAAAGATTGTATCAGATTTATTGCCTGTGAAGTATAACAGTGTTTGTGACAAATAAAAGAAGGTTCCTAACTCAAAAGCTGTCATAAAAATTGTGAATAATAATGTTATTATTCCCAACATTCTTTCTTCTTTAGAAAGTTCACTAAAAAGAGTTTTGAATTTTTTATAAGTTTTTATTATTTTTATCAATTATAGCAACTTTTCAAAATAATTAATTAGAGATTCCGTTTGTGATTTTCTAGAAAATTTCTCAAGTTTTTTATCGTCAATAAAGTTGACTTTTGAAAATTTATGAAAAAATTGATTTACATCAACAACATTATTAATCCTCAAACCCATACCACATTCTTTAATTATTGACCAAGCTTCAGATTGTGAATGTGATGTAGCAACAATTGGTTTTCCAGAGCATATTAATTCAAAAACTTTTCCAGTAACATTCTCAATACTTTCATTACTTAAACCTTCAAGCAATATTAGTGCGTCACTAGATTTTGAAAATTTAAGCACTTGTTTTTTGTCTATATAACCTAGATGAGTTATTTTCAAGTTGTTTGGTATTTTAATTTTTGAAATATATGACATCGGATTATCTATTGAAGCAAATAATATTTCTATATATATTTTTTGATTAATTAGAAGATATTCTGAAAGACATTTTATTAATAAAAGCGGTGAACGATGTGGACCTAATGTTCCAGCATAAAAAAAACGCATGTGATTTGATTTAATAGGCTTTATTCTTTTTTTTGGTTTAGTATCGTATCCATTATAAACTGTACACACTTGTTGTTTATAAAAATCACTAGCCTTTTGAGCAGTTACTTTCCCTACAGTTATTATCAAATCTGCTTGCTTAACAATAAACTTGTCAATCCATTCGTCTAAAAAATTAACTATGGGAAATTTTTTTTTTTGACCTTGTATAGAAATAAGGTCACGTAAATCAAACACGAGTTTCGCACTGTATTTCTTTTTTAATATTAAACCTGCAATCAGTGAAGACATTGGCGAATATGATGTGATTATTATATCAAATTTTTTATCGTTATTTTTAACCCAATTTTTTATATCTTTAACCCATGGGTCAAAAATTAAATCTTTAGAGATAGATCTTATAAAAATGCTTGGATGTTTAATTAAATCTGTAAAATTAAAATTAATTCTAGATAATGAGTTAGGTGGCACATAATTAATATTTTTGCCCAAATATTCTACCAATTGAAAATCTTTGCAACCCTTCCAATTTTTGCTTAATATTGTAATTTTAAAACCTAATTTACTTAAATATTTTGCAATTTCAAACCATCTATTAGACGCAATTGCGTTGCATGGTGGGTAGTAGTATGAGATTATTAATATTGATTTATTGATTTTATCCAAAAAAAACTTGTTCCCATAATGCTAAATTAAAAACTTTCCATAAGGAATCTGCATGTAAGTCCTCTGCTTTCTTTATAGACAATTGTCTACAGATTTTAGAATTATTTATAGCTTTAGAAGCAAAACCATTGTTTTTAAGTGATTGTAACCAAGTTTTTTGCGGAACAGAGAAACCATTCTTTTTTCTTTGCTCCAAAACTTGAGAAGGAATAACATGTTGATTTGCAGTTCTCAAAATATATTTATTATAGTTATTATGATAAACTTGAAAGTTAGTTAGGTTTTGGCTTATCTCTTGTATTCCTCTAGCTAGAAAAGGTTCTCTTGCTTCTATTGAATAATGCATTGAATTTCTATCTAAATATCTAAGTAAGACTCTCAAATGATTGATTTGTTCATTTTTTAGCCGTGTTTGTAAGTCATTAAATAAAAATTGACCTTCTTTAAATGATCGAAAAAAAGATTGTTTAGAATTAAAAATTTGTTTGCTGTGTTTTCTAAAATACATTTTTTCAAAGTAGTACGGCATGATAGATGCTACAGCAATTTTAACAGCTGACTTATTATTTAATAAGTTAAAAAAATTTTTTGAAAATGGATTTCCTTTTAAGAGTTCTTTTAAAATAGGTGGTAAAATTGTGTTATAACCACCAAACATTTCATCCGCGCCCTGTCCATCTAATGATACACGTCCACCATGTGAAGAAATTTCTTTATATGTAAAATTTTGAGCAAAAATTCCCATAGTGTCAAAAGGTTCGTCCTGTTGGTAAACAACTTTTTCAATATGTTCTTCTAATTGTTCATAACTGAGTCTAAAGCTATGATTTAAAAATCCATATTTTTGAGAAACTTCTTTTACAAATTCAAGCTCAGATTCTGTTGGATCTCCAGTATACCCACAGGTGACACTTTCAAATTCGACACCCATTTTATATAATACACCGGCTATAATATTAGAATCAATACCACTACTAAGAGGAACAAAAATTTTAAAATTATCAGGTACCCTAGATATAATTGCCTTCATTGTTTCTCTTTTAACATCATCAAAGTATATACCCTTCAAATTAAAGCTTTTATTAATTATTTTTTTGATAATTTTAGGATGATTATAAGATTCTGAAAATTTTTGGACAAAACCAGGTTCAATCCTGAAAATTTCTTTAAACGAGGTTTCGCATGTCGTTTCTTGAGCTCCATAAATTAAATAATCTTTAATACTATTTACGTTGATATCACTCCTTTTAGTCAAAGGTATAATTGATTTTATTTCGGATGAAATTATAAATCCTTTTCCTACATTTGAATAATACAGAGGCTTAACTCCTAAAGGATCTCTGCTCGTTATCATTGATTTGTTTTTCAGGTCTATTATTACAATTGCCCACATACCTTCAAACATTGAAAAACATTTATAACCCCAGTGTTTATATGAAATTGCTACAACTTCTGTATCGCCATTAGTACTAAACAAGTAACCAAGCTTTGTAAGCTTTTCTCTAATAATTTTATAATTATAAATTTCACCATTGAACATAAGAGCTTTATGATCAAATACAAAAGGTTGAATGCAGCTTATATCACCTGTGACTTCTAACCGGTGGTGACCAATCATAAAATCAAAGGATCTAGAGGTTGTTGAATTCACATCTTTTACCACAGTTCTGTCTTCTGTTATTCCCCACACAGAAGAAGTATTTGGACCTCTATGTTTAATTCTTTCAAAAGCCTTCAAAAACAAACTTGTAGAAGTGTTAGATGCGGTTGATATTAATAATCCACAGATAGCATCTCTCCTTTTATAAATCAATTAAACGAATAATTTCGAAACATTCAGCGTACTTTACACCAACTTGTGTGCCTCTCATTATTGCCATTGACTTAATGAAGTTAGGATGGCAGTAGGGACGATGAGTTTGACTTTTATAGGATTCTATGGATTTAATTTTAGCGTCTATGTGTTTATCATTTAGTTGAACAAACATATCACATTTTTGAATAAATTGGTTCCATACTAATTCATAACCAATCAAAGAAACATTTTTAAATGCTCTTATTGCTTCTTGTGTCGTGACTTGATGGTCCTGGTGAATATCATTTCTACTAGGAATAAATACACAATCAAATAATTTATCTTTACTAAATTTAACTAATTGATCCAAAATATCTTGTCTATAATTTGAAAAAAGTCGAACTGGGTAGTCAAATATTTTTATTTTATTTTCTTCGATCCCTAGTTTCAAACCTGCATCTTTACATTCTTTCAGGGTCGTTCCAGGTGTGAAATTTGATTTTAAAGAAGTATCGGCAGATGATAAAACGATTACATCAATAATGACGTTATTTTGAATTAATTTAGAAACTGTTCCTCCCATACCTAGTTCTAAATCATCTGTGTGTGGTGCAATAATTAAAATATTTGTGTAGCTTTTAAATATATTCATAATTTTATAACATACTTATGTAATTTAATTTTACAAAATTGAAATTATCGAAATTGTTAGTTGTTAATTATTTTCAACGGCCCACTCGTCTATAACTTCATTTATTTTGTTATAAACTAGATTGTGTCCCTTACAAGAAAAATGTATACCTTCAGGAATATAAATATTTGGATCACTTAAAAAAGTTTTATTTAAATCAATTATCACTACATTATCATACTTATTTGACAATTTTAATAAAACTTTATTGTAATTAATAATAACTTTGTTCAATCCCTTTAGAATTTTTTCAACTCTTTCACTAACATTTGGAATAGTTGTAAATATTATTAAACAATTATTTTCCTTGCTTAGTATGTTGATTATTTTTTCAACATTATATTTAAATTGGTCTAAAGTCACCCATGGTTTAGAAAACCCAAATCTTGACATTTGCTTTTGCGTCCAGTTATTAGCCAAAAACCTATATATCAATAAAAAAAGACGATCTAAAATGGAAAGGTTTGTTGCAATGACTCCACCAAACTTTCTTGCCATCCAATTAGGATAAGATCTTAAAGAAGCATCATTTATGCCAAAAGAGTAAAAATTTATATCAAAGTTTTTTGGAACAATTTTATTCCATGTCATCTCGAGAGCATCAAAAGAAGTTAGTCCAGGTCTAGAAAAATTTTCAATTCTATAATTATCTTTTTCTAAAAGGCGCCTTGTGTAACAACAATGTTTTTTATTTACACACCTGCAAACTGGTCTAATCCAAAACGAAGTTGAGTCACCACATAAGGAAAAATAATAACTCAAAATATTACCTTTAAAAATTATGTTTAATTTTAAAAATTTTCATTTCAACACTTTATTATAAATTTTTATTCGATTAAGTGATGCATGTTGTAGTGTATATTTGTTTTTTATTAGATGATTAGCTTCTTTGATCATTTTTTTAATCTTATTTGGTTTATTGATGATATAAATTATAGCTGCACTAAATGTTTCACAATCTGTATTTTTCTTCACAAGCATACCATTTTTTTTATGTAACACTAGCTCATTATGCCAATCTATATTATATGCTATAACTAATGAATTTGATGCCATTGCTTCTATGAGACTTGCACCACCCATAGGAACTATGGATACTATGCCAAGATTTCTAATAGATTTAACTTTTTCGTTGGATTGAAATCCAAGAAATAGAAAGCGATCAATTAATCCATATTTATGTACTTTATATTTTATTTCTTCTGATTGTGGACCATCTCCACAAATAATAACAAATAGATCCTTTCTTTCTAATAAAACACCACAACAGATATCATCTATTGTTTCTAAAATAAGATTTTCTGGTGACAAACGTGCAACTATAGTTATATATTGTCTGGACTTTATAATACCAAGCTTCTTTGTTTCAAGTTTAGATAATTTTTCATAGTTTATATTTATACCATGATAGCCAATAATAATTTTTTCTTCATTAACCAAATTATTTTTTGTAAGCATTTCTAACAAATTTTTTCTAATTGGCATCACAATTTTTGCATTATTACATACAAATTTCATTAATAACTTATTCAATCTGAGCATTTCCAAAATACGGAAATTGCTTATTTTCTTAGATGTCAAATCATAATTAGAATGAATTGATAACATAAATGGAAGGGAATTCAAGCGAGCAAACGTTAAAGCAATAAAGCCTGCAATAAAAGGGTCAGTAGATCGTGCGATTATCTCATGATTAGATAAATTCTTAAGTAAATTTTTACTTGTATGAAGAAAAAATTTAATAAGAGATAAAACAAAAAAAGGATATTTTAAAATTTTAGTATTATCAATTATAGCAAGACCTGTTTTCCAGCCTATTTCTATAATTGTTATTTTTTTGGATATTTTAAAATGTTTATTCTCTCTAGCAATTGGACAAACGAATATAATATTATCAAAAAAATTATCCTCAAAAAACTCATATAGTTTATTTTTAACACCTTTTTCTAATATATCTTCGTATTTACTAGTGTGAAAACAAATTAGAGTTTTCTGAATTGATTTATCATACATTTTTTTTAAAGAGTCTTCTCAAATAAGCAATAAATTTAGTTGAGCTTCCTGGAAATGTAATTCTAGTATCTCTTGTGTGAACATTATCTATAATTGTTGCTCCTATGCCAATAAATGCATAATCATTTACAATTACTTTTTGTAATATAGAAGAATTTGGTCCAATCCAACAATTTTTTCCAACTTGTACTCCTCCACTCAAAGTAGCACTTGCAGCTATTATCGTGTTTTGATTTATAAAACAATTATGTCCAATATGTACTTGATTATCAATTTTAACTGATGAACAGATTATTGTGTCACTTAAAGTTCCACGATCTATTGTGCAACCACTTCCAATATCAACATCATTACCAATTTCAACCGATCCGTAATGTGGAAATTTTTTAGGGGCACCTTTAGCTATAATTTCATATCCAAACCCTTGTCCACCAATGACAGAGTTTGACTTAATATAACAATTTTTTCCTATTTTTACGTTTTCTCCAATCCAAACACCAGATTCAATATAGCTACCAGAACCAATTTCAACCCCTTTTTTTAATGTGCAAAAAGGTTCTATAATAACATTTTTTTCAATTTTTGTTTTTGATATTATATTTGACTGACTATGATTATTAGTTAAATCATTATGGTTTTTTGGCGTTTTGAAATAATGATTCAGTATATCTATAAAATCCTTTCGAGGATTTTCTGACAATGTGTAACTTGAGCCTTTAACAAACTCAATTGTATCAACTGAAATTATACCAAAAACATTTTTGGGTATTTTTTTGGGAACAAATCTAGATGATTTACAAAAGTAAATTGTATTTTCATTAAGATCGCTTGCAGTTGAAAAACTTAATATTTCTAAATCAGGTCCATGTAATTTGGTTCCTAGGAATTTACAAATATCACTTGCTTTAGTCATAAATATTTATTTATTTCAATTAAATTAACATAAATTAAATACATTATTTTTTCTAACTCCTAAAAAACCAATTCCTAAAATTTGTCACTTAAATAGTTCACGGTATCTCAGCTGATTGCAAATAAAGTGTATTATAGTCTGTATTCTCCTATCATTCTACTAGTTCATGATGTATGTGTCTATGAGCATATCTCAGGGTAAATATATCACGAACAGCACGAGTATTGTTTTTTGTTTAAACCATCTGATTTAGTTACCTATTAACGAAGTTTTCATTTTCATGAAGGACATAAAAAATTTTTTGTCATTTAATATTACATATACCTTATTAAGAGAACTTTTTTATTATTTTATCAATAATTTGTTTGGCACCATTTCCATTACCATATAATTGTGTGTCAAAACTTGGAGATAAATGCAACATCTTTCTCCAACCTGATATTACAGAAGCTTTATTTACATTACACACAGATGCACATTGATTATGTACGAGTTCTTCCCATGGTGTATAACCAAGAACAAGCAGTGATTTTTTTTTCAACAAATATGCTTCTCTTTGCACACCTCCTGAGTCAGTTATTACAGCAAAACAATTATCAATTAAGGCTAACATATTTTCATAATTTTGAGGACTTATACAACTAATTTTCTCAGATAATTTAATCTTTTTTTCTTGCAAACGATTAGATGTATTTGGATGCATTGGGAAAACAAAATTATAATCTTTAGCTAATTCATTTATTGCACCAAAAACATCGAATAAGCATTCTTCACTCAATGATAGTTTTCTATGAATTGTCAATAAAACATATTTATTTGGGATAATGTGGCTAAAGGTATCTTTAAAAATATTATTTCTTCGGATATCTTTTATAAGTTGAAAAACAGAATCAGTTAGAAGGTCGTCAGTTTTCACTATATCAGTTTCAAAATTGTCAAATCCCTCATTCTTTAGATTCTCTAGCGACTTATTTGAACTACAAAAAATCATATCACTAAGTCGATCAGATACTACCCTGTTAACCTCTTCGGGTATTTTCATATCAAAGTTGCGAACCCCTCCTTCAATATGAACTATTGGTATTTCATTTTTTGAGGCGGCAAGTGCTCCTGAGAGAGTTGAATTAGTATCTCCATAAATTAATACCAAAGTTGGTTTAAAAGTTAATATTTCTGAACTTATACCTATCATCATTTTACTTATAGAATCAGTTGTATTTATCCCTTGTATATCAAGGTTTATGACATCTGTTTTTTTAGGAAACAGTGTCATAAAGTTTTCTGACATATTTATGTCATAATGTTGCCCTGTATGCACAACCCTTTCTACAACGTTTTTTGTACGCAAAATTTGAGAACTAATACATCTTGCCTTAATTAATTGTGGTCTTGCGCCAATTATAGTCAAAACTTTTATCATTTTATACAATTTGTGTTCTTAATTGAGAGTTTAATTATTTCAGCTTTTAATCTAGGATTATGGTTGAGTAATAAAGCATTCTCCCCAAATTTGTCTAAATAAATTTTTAAAAAATTAATTAAATCAATTTTATGGACTCCCCAGCCAAATGGGTAAACAACTTTATCAGCAAAAAATCCTCTTGGCTTAATGTTATCATTTTGTAATATTTTTATATATCGTGAAGCAACGTCTTTTGGTTTCCAATTATTTTGCACGAAACTTTTTGCTCTCTTACCAAGGTTTTTTCTATATAAATTATTTTTGATCAAATATATAAGTTGTTCTTCAATTTTGTCTGGATCACAATAAATACAAGGTGGATGAAAATCTGAAAAATTTGCATATTCGGAAAAATACCCTGCAACTATAGTAGGAACTCCATAATAGGCAGCTTCAGTTGCTAAGCCCGCAAGTCTAGTATCAGAAAATCTCTCGTCTAATAAAATATCTGCTTTAGATAAATTGCTTAAAACAACTGAATTTTCAACTCCATGCACTTCAACATATTCAAAAGTATCGGCTAATTTAGTTAATTTTAATTTTTCGATAACTTTACGAAAAAAATCAGAACCTTTTGATTTTCTCTCTGAAGGTGCATGCAATATTTTTAATTTACTAGAGTCACTAGAAAAATATATAAATTCATTATTTATATTTGCATTTTCAAGATCTATTGGAAGTCCTATGTCACCGAAATTATATATATATCTAGAAAAAAATTGACTTGAAGATGGTAAGTTTATAACTGAGCTCCCAATTTTGTTTACTATTCTATTTTTTAAATACAGTTGCATGTTCGCAATATATACTCTTAAAAGATTATTTTTATTGTAAATATGATTGCCACTCAAAAATGTTGGTCTTCCATCTGATCCATGATAGACAAAACATACATGTTTTCCAAAAAATCTCATGATTATACAATCAACAAAATATAGAAAAGATGCATTGTAATTGAAAATGAAGTGAGAACACTTAAGAAAATATTTTATGAATAAATATATTCGGAAGAAAAAAAATATAGGAAATATAATAACTTTAGTTAATATGGATTGATTATAAATTCTTGATATTAAGTGCAATAATTTCTGATCAATAAGTTTAGAATCATTGACAGAATAGTTTCTAATATTTGATTCAAATGTAAAGAAATAGTAATTAATGCCTAAACTATCCAATCCTTTGGTTAAATTAGAATAATAATTAGCAACCTCACTAAATCCAATAAACACAGATTTTACAGTGATTTTTTTCAATTTATATACCTAAAAACTTAGAAATAGATCTTTTTCTTGCTTTCACAGTGTGCATTTCAATTATCATATTTCTACTTGCTGTAGCCACCTTTTCTAAAGCGGTGGTATCTGAAATGATTTCTTTGAATAAAGGAATAAAGTCGGAAGTGTTAGAAATCATAAAGCATGTTTCATTATCTATAAATCCATGTTGTTCTGCATTTTTAAAAGGCATGCAAATTAAAACTGAACCAAAAGCAGGAATTTCAAAAAATTTTCTCAACGGCCAATTCAATGCTGAACCACAAGTAAAAGCAACTTTCGACTTTGCAATATTTTGTTTAAACAAAGTTTGAGAAGTTATTATACCTAATTTAGAGCCATATACATTGATTCCAATACGATTGGCAATATTAAACTTTCGAGTATAACTTGGAGCTAAATTAATGTTTTCATTTTTAGCTGCCTTAAGTACTTCTTTTCTTGCGTAATAATCTACGCCAGGAATAGCTAAATCATAATCACGATTTGATACTTGACCCCAAAAAATTTCTGACAAAGATATAAAATGAGGTATAGAACAAATACGTTTATCATTTTTAACGGAGAAATTGTACCAATTGTCTTGTGTATGTTCAAAGAATTTTTCATATTTTAAATTAGCACATTTATTTACTTGAGAAATTAAATCCTTACCAAAAGAAATAATCTTTGATTTAGGAAGGTCATTTAACAATTTGACAGATGATTCACGAAAATTATAAAAATCTGTCTGTAACATAAAAATAATTAACTTGTCAGAAAAAAATGATAAGGTATCGATTATTTCATTTACAATCGGTTCTGTAATAGTTTGCAAATTAAAATGCGATACAAATGATTTTTTAATGTCACGTTTAGACGGTTCAGCCCAGATTTGTGCATTTTTAGATAGTAAAACTCTCTCATTTGTAAAAATTAAATCAAACGGACCATTTTCTTTAATAAAGTTTCTTAATCCTTTTTGAAGAGTTTCAAAGTTTACATATCCAAAACCATAAATGCTTAACTCATCTGCAATATCCACTAATATTTCTAATGTGAGCTTATCTGTTGGATTCATATATTCCATGTAATAGTCAACAAGTAAAATTTTCAATTTAAACCTCTCCATGGATAATTTACCAATACCCCTTGATTTGGTGCCTTATAGCATATTAAGTTTCCAAGACCTATTGCATCACAATAAGGTTTACTTAGCATATTTTCAGCATCTTTTTTTGATTTGCAACCACCTGTTATAACTAAGGGAATATCAATATTGGAGCCTAAAAAGCTGAACAAATTATAATTAAAACCATTCCAGGTACCCTCTGAAGACTGGTCACATAAAATTAATTCTCCAATGCCTAAATCAACAACTCTTTTAATGTAATTTTCTATATTTTTAATTTTTCTGTGCTTATTAAGGACAACAAAATTGCCTAATAAATTTTTAGTTATATCAATTTTACCAACTATTGACTGAGCACCAAACTCTCTAATCATATTTTGCACTTTTTTTGGGTTTTCCTCCAATAATGAGTTTACCACTACCTTTTCATAACCACATCTAAAAATTCTTTCAGCATCTTCTATTGAATATATCCCCCCACCATAAGAAAGTGGTACAAAACATTCTTTTGCTATTGCTTCTAAAACATTCCAAGGTAAGTTTAAGTTTTTCTTTTTCCAAAAATCAATACAAGTGAGAGAAATTTCGTCTACCCCTAATTCATTAAATATCCTAATCGTATTGATTGGATCACCAATATAGTCAAAATTATCAAACTTTTTTGTTTTTACCAGAGATCCAGCAGACAACTGAAGCATGGGGATAATTCTTTTAGAAAAACCAGTCATTATAAACAAACTCTTCTAAAAATTTTATACCAAAATGATGACTTTTTTCTGGATGAAACTGACACCCTAGAATATTCTTTTTTCCTATAACAGAAGCGAAATTTTTTCCATAATTTGTATAACATATTATGTGTTTACTATTTTCAGGTTGAACATGATATGAATGAACAAAATAAAATTTACTATTAACACAACTTTTCAAGTGATGAGACTTATTATTTAAACTTATTTTATTCCAACCCATATGTGGAATTTTTAATTTTGTATTTTTGTCAAAAATAAAACGCTTTGAATGTCCTCTAATTAACCCTAAGCCTTCACCCTCACCTTCTTCACTTTTATCAAGAAGTAACTGCATTCCTAAACAAATCCCTAATATTGGTTTTCTTTTATTTTTAACAAGATTTATTAGCTCATTTTTAAGATCTATTTTGCTATTGAGGGAAAAGGCTCCAGAACTAAACGAGCCGACACCAGGTAAAACCAATTTTTCAGCTCTTTTTATGTCATTGATATTTGATGAAACGATAGTGTTAGACCCAATTCTTCTAAACATATTTAATAAGGATCCAAAATTACCTATACCAAAGTCTACTATACAAATCATTTATTTACTCGGAAAACAATATTTAAGATAAAAAGCTCTTGTAACTTTATTTTGATCAGCTAAGATTTTGAAAAGTGGTTTAAGCATTTCAAAATTTTTTTTATATGTAGGAAATTCATACCACGATCTTGGATTTTCTTTCATTTTGCTAATATATTGTGTTTTAGAAATGTTAAGTCTGTCTCTAAAATATTCAATAAGAAAAGGTTCAATTGTTGGGTCTGAGTTTATTTGTTTTAATGCTATATTCCTTTTCATATTACCCTTCCTAACTTGAGCTGCTAAAGTATTAGATCGTAAATCAGTTCCAAATTTTTGGGGAAGATAAACAGATTGATAAAAGGCAGTCATTCTATTTTCAAGATGGTGGCCACCATAGTATTTCCAAGAATATTGAGTTTCAAGCATTTCACGTGCTTTAGATTTTTCATATGGAATATACCATAAGGGACGTAAAAATCTAATAGGCTTAAAAGCACTCAGATAAATAAATTTTGATAAAGTCATAAGAGGATAAGACTTCATTTTTAAGGAACCAAATTTTTTATGTATTGATTTTATGTATTTACCATCAAAATAATTTCTTCCAAGAGGTGTAATCCCTTCTTCAGTGAATGAATGTCCCTCAAGAACATAATTAATGTTCCATTTTGCTGCTTTAGAACGTAATACATAAGCATATGCTAAGTCTGTCGAAGCTTCAATTTCAGCTACACCTGCTAAAAAAAATGACTTGAAAATGTCGTCTGCTTCTTTGTTTGAAACAACGTATGTTTCCAGATCTACATCAAGTTTACTTAACACAGCATGTATATTCATTGTTGCAATTGCTGAATTCCAAGTGTTATCATAATGTACGGCTAAAGGTCTTAACCCCCAATCTTTTTTTGCTGCTTTCACTAAATAAGAAGAATCTGTGCCGCCACTTACTCCAATTATGCAATCATATTTTTTATCCCGGCCAGCCAACTTAATTTCTTCTAAGATAAGATTAAAAATTTTCTCTCCTTTTTTTGATCCTGTACCATATTCTGTAATAAGTTTTTCAACTTGGTGACAGTAGTTACATACACCGTCATTATCAAATTTAATTGATGATGTACTCGTGTCGTAAATGCAACGTGAACAAATTTGATAATTTTTTTCCAATTTACACACCTTTTGAAATTAAATGCAGATTAAATAGGAAACAACAAACACTATAAATACAAAAGGAACGCTTAAACTTTAACATTTCATAAAATATCATTGTTCCTAGCAGTACCTAAAATTATTTAATAATACAAATTTTATTTAAAATTGTTCTAAATTAAATTTTAGAACTAACTTATTTTCATATCAAAAATCTGACAAATATTGATGAAGATTAAGCAATGACCACATTAGCAAACGACGGTTTTTTTTTCCACTACTATGTTCAGAAATAAGATTAACCATTGTTTTTTTGTCTAAGATTTCGTGTAAAGGGCTATTATTTTCAACAAGCAAATTATTTAAAAAATTTACACTTTGCCCTCTAAACCAAGTTGCGTCAGGAGCAGAAAAACCTTGTTTTATTCCTTTTGAGACTTTGGATCCTAACACATCAAATGCTACTTTGCGTAAAATTTCTTTTCCATCGCTTGATTTTAAAAAAAATGCTCGTTTACTTATTAGATCATCTTCACTTAATCTTGAAACAGAGTTAAGACTTTTTAATTTATATTGCAATGGTATCTTCATAGCCAAGTCAACTACTTCATTATCTAAATATGGAACCCTGCTTTCTAAGCCGAATGCACTTGATAGTTTGTCTTCAACTACTAATAATCCGTGAAGAAATGTTTTTGCCTCAAGGTATAAAGATAAGTTAATCGAGTCTTCTATATTAGATGAATCTTTTTGCGTGTTTTTATAAATATTTTTAAAAATGGATCTTGTATCAACATTTTTTGTAATACTAGCAATTGGTAAGGTGATTTGATCTAACTCAGTTTTTGTTAACATTCTATTCCAATAATTATAGTAATCATTAACATAGTTATCAAAAGATTTATGTTGAATAGATCTATAATAACGCCAAGGATAACCTGCAAAAAGTTCATCTCCTCCAGCTCCAGAAAGAACTACTTTAACATGACTTCTAGCTAGCCTGGCTGCATAATAATTCGGATAACTTTGTCCAACTCTTGGCTCCTCAAGGTGTTTAGTAACTGCGTTGAGAGCACGGTTCATGTCACCAGCTTTGATCAAAAACTCATAATGTTGTGCAGAAAATCTTTTGGCAATAGAACTTGCGAGAGCTCTTTCATCAAAAGCTAGTTCTAAACCTGATACAGAGCTCATATCGAAACCACATGTAAAAGTTTTCAATGCATTACCTAATTTGTTAGCTTTTGCAACAATTAAGCTGGAATCTATTCCACCTGATAAATAACTTCCAACTTCAACATCTGCTATTAAGTTTCTTTTGATTGCTTTATCCAATGTTTCAGACAATAATTCCTTAGCGTCTTTTTCTTTAATTGAGTGGTCTGTTAAAGAGTTAAAATCAAAATCCCAATATTGATTAATACTAAAAGAGTTTAAACAATAATCTTTACTAAGTTTTAGACAAATAGAATGTCCTGGCTCAAGTATTTTAATATTTTCAACAAGCGTTTGGTTGGTAAAAATATTTTGAAATGTTAAATACTCTACCAAAGCTTCTTTGTTTAATTTTTTGTTAAACTCGGGATGCTCTAAAATAGCCCTTTGCTCTGAAGCAAAAATAATGAACTTTCTCGTTATTGTGTAATATAGAGGTTTTATACCGTACCTGTCTCTTCCTAAAAGTAAAGTTCGTTGTTTTAAGTCCCAAAACCCAAATGCAAACATTCCATTAAATTTCGTTAATGCTTTTTCTCTCCACTCAACTAGTGCGTATAAGACAACCTCAGTGTCACCACTAGTCTGGAATTTATATCCTTTTTTTTGTAAATCTTTACGAATATCTTTGAAATTGTAAACTTCCCCATTATAAACCATCATATAACCGCCACATGATGACAACATTGGTTGTGAACTTTTATCACTGAGATCAATTATTTTAAGACGTGAATGCGCAAATCCTAATGGCTGTTTAATTTCCCATTTTTTGTCGTCAGGACCTCTATGATAAAGTGTATCAGACATTTGGGTGAGAATTTTGTAATCAAGAGTTCGTCCTCCTAATTCAATAACTCCTACTAAACCGCACATTTTTTAAAAACAGCTTTCACTTGTTGAATCAAATAATCTATTTCATTAGGCGTCATACCGTGAAACAATGGTAAAGAAATACTACAATGATCTGCAGCAAAGGCGAAAGGATAACTCATATTATTTAGATTATACTTATTTTTATAAAACGATAACATATGAACAGCGTGTGTTGCAGGTCTTGTGCTTATTCCTCTTTCAAGAAGATCCTCCATTATTTTGTTTCGCTTATTATTTATTTTTTTAATAGCTTCTTCGTTTAAAAATTTTAATGAATTAAAGACTTCATCTGGAAAAGCTAAACAAGCATAGCTTTGATATCCATGCTTAATATTTTTCATCTTAAGTGGGGTCAAAATATTATTTAAATCAGATAGTCCTTCATCAAGCAATTTAGCTATTCTACTTCTTTCATCACAAACATTTTTTGCTCTAAGCATTTGTTCTGAACCAAGACTAGCTTGAATATCCGTCATTCTTTGGTTAAACCCAGCTTCAGGATGATCTGCTAATAAATAAGGCTTTGGTCCTAAATGTCTTTGCAAATCAGAAATTGAGGCTCCATGATCCCTTAAGCAACGAATTTTTTTTGCGAGTTCACTATCATTAGTAGTAACCATACCACCCTCACCAGTAGTTATTGCTTTTCTTGGATGAAAACTAAATACCCCAGTATGACCAAAATTACCTACATGTTTTCCTTTTATTTTAGCTCCAAATCCACATGCAGCATCTTCAATGACAAATAGATTATTTTGAGCGGCTAGTTTATTTATAATTTCCATTTCTGCTGGTTGACCGAAAAGATGTACCGGAATGATTGCCTTTGTACGTTTAGATATTAATGACTCAAGTTTCTTAATATCAAGATTAAACGTATTTAAATTTATATCACAAAATACTACTTTTCCGCCTAAATGTTCAACAACGTTGGCTGTAGATATCCAAGTAAAAGCAGGAACAATTATTTCATCACCAGGGCAAATATTTAATGCAACAAGGGAAAGGTGTAATCCTGTTGTGCATGAAGTAACTGCAATTGAATGTTTTGCGCCTGTAAATTCGCTCCAACGTTTTTCAAATTCAAGAACTTTAGGTCCTTGAACAAGCCAACCTGATTTTAAGGGAGTTAAAACTGATTGTATTTCGGTTTCTTTTAGGTCAGTTCTTGCGATAGGGATTTGCATTATAGGATTTTTCATAATAAGCCAACTTCTAATTGTCTTCTTTTAACTTCATCTATATGGTCTTTTCTCCATTTTATTAGCGCATTTAATCCATTTTTTAAATCTGTTTTAGCTGTAAATCCGATTTCTTGAGAAGCTTTTTTTGGACATCCTATTCTATTTTTAACTAAAGTAGCTTGACTTCTGGGGGCATATTTAACTTTTTTATTAAAATTAGTTAGTTCGATCAAAAGTTCAGCAAGCTCCTTAAGAGATGTGCGTTTGCCAGTACCAACATTATAAAATTCATCAACAGTATCAGATTTCATTGCACAAATGTTTGCTTTTGCGCAGTCTTCAACTGACACAAAATCAAATGCCTCTGATCCATCACCCATAATTGTTGGGCTTTCACCTTTATCAATTGCGTCCAGCATCTTCATAATAACAGCTATATAAGCGCCATGATAATCCTGTCTTGGGCCATATACGTTCATGTATCTCAAACCTACAAAATTTAATCCATAGCGATGATGAAAAGCTCTTAACATAGCTTCACCACATATTTTTGTTGCACCATAAAAATTTTTATTATTAAAAGGATGATCTTCTTTCATTGGTTCTTCGACTGCATCGCCGTATACCGAGGCCGATGAAGAGTAAACTAGACGTTTGACACCTGTATTTATGCATGCCTCTATTACATTAAAAGTTCCCCGTACATTAACATCAAACGCAGATCTTGGATATTCATGACATTGTAATAGCCACAGGGCTGAAAGGTGAAAAACACCTGAGACATCTTCAAGTGCTGATTGTAGAATATCTACTTGATTAATGTCTCCTCCAGCATCAAATATTTTTACTCTTGGATCTTTAAGCGCCTCACTAAGATTTTCTTTGCTACCTCTCACAAAGTTATCATAAATAATTATTTCTTTAACATCCTCTTTTAGAAGTTGGTCAACTGTATGTGATCCAATTAAACCAGCACCTCCTATAACAGCTAATTTTGAACCTGAAAGATTCATTAGTCTCTCCTTATTTGTTGAGTAATAAATTTAACAAATTGATAATTTTATCTTGATTATCTTCTCTCAAATCTGCAGACATTGGCAAACTCATAACCTCTTTTGCTAGCTGGTGTGCAACTGGAGTGCAACCATCACAACAAAATTTGTTGTATGCTAGTTGCTCATTTATTGGGACAGGGTAATGCACAGCCGTTGGAATACCCGAGTTTTTTAAATATTCTCTTACTCTGTCTCGCTCTTTAACCTTAATGGTATATTGTCCAAAAACACTATCTCTATCGGGTCTTTGAATAACTCTGTTTACGCCAATATCGTCAAGCATATAATTATAGCGATTTCCAAGATGTTTCCTTCGTTCAACTTCCCATGTGAACCTTTCTAGTTTTGCTAGTAAAATAGCGCATTGTAATGTGTCCATACGACCTCCTACACCAATACGTTTATGGACGTATCTTTCTTGTTGACCATGGACTCTAATTTCCTTGCAAATAGTCGCTATCGCAGAATCATTAGTAAAAATTGCTCCTCCATCACCATAACACCCAAGCGGTTTACTCGGGAAAAAGCTAGTGCAACCAATCTTACTTAAGTTTCCGCTCATATTACCTTGATATTGAGAACCAAAACTTTGTGCACCATCTTCTATGACCGTTATATTTTTATGTTTACTGGCAATATTATTAATTTGATTCATATCAGCAGGTTGGCCGTATAAACTTACCGGAATAATTGCTTTTGTTTTGCTAGTAATTTTATCTTCGATTGTTTTGATATTAATATTACAAGTATCTGCTTCAACATCTGCAAATACTGGTTTTGCTCCAATTAATACAGCTACCTCAGCTGTAGAAATATATGTAAATGGTGTGGTTATTATTTCATCACCAGGCTTTGTACCTATAGCCATCAAGCTAATTAAGAGGGCCTCAGTTCCACTTGCTACTGTGACACAATATTGTGATCCAGTAAATTTAGCTAATTGTTCTTCAAGTTCGTAAACCTCTGGTCCCATAATAAATTGGCCATGTTCTAGCACTTTATTTATACGAGTATGAATTTGTGTGTTTAGATTATTAAATTGTGTTTTTAAGTCTGAAAAGGGTATCATTGTCAATCCAATCTAAGAATATTTTTTTCTAGAACATAATTGTCACCAGTATTGGGACATACCCAATGTCCAGATCCATTTAACGGAAGATTAATTTTTTCTCCATAGCGACTCATCCATCCAATTTGGATAGATGGTACCCCAACCATTAGTGCAAAGGGTTTAACATTTTTATTAACAAGTGAGCCAGCTCCAATAAATGCAAATTCACCTATTGAAATACCACATATTACGGTGCAGTTGGCACCTAGAGTAGCGCCTCTTTTTATAATAGTGCATTTATATTCTTTTTTTCTTTCCACATATGCACGAGGATTATACACATTAGTAAAAACCATACTAGGACCACAAAACACACCATCTTCTAATGTTACGTTATCATAAATACTTACATTGTTTTGAATTTTACAATTATTTCCAATTATGACCTTGTTTCCAACAAAAACATTTTGTCCAAGGGATACATTCATGCCTATATTAGCACCACTACAAACATGAGAAAAATGCCATAATCGGGAGCCAGCACCTATCCTAGCACCAACATCCACAATTGATGTTTCATGAATAAAAGGTTTCATTTTTTTTTGACCATTGGATGATAGTCTCCTGTCAAAGAATCAATAGAGGCATTTCTTAAATTATGTACAGTCTCGATAGCTGTCAAATTGTCCATAAGGCCAAAACCGTTGCCATTGATAATATTTTTATAACTCTCAGTGTGCAAATTAGTAAATCCATCAGAAAATTCAATTTCATAACCATCCATTGAAATAGACCTATAAGTTCTGGTATTTAAATTTAAAGTACTTTTTGGAAGATCTTTGGAGTCTATAGATAAAAACCATCTAACTCTTGCTTTATTAAATTCTAAATAACCTGCAGACTTAGTTGGTGATCTTAGGTGTATCTTAGAAATTTGTAAATTTCCAAAAATATATCCTAGCATGTCAAAAAAATGTACACCAATATTTGTTGCTATTCCTCCTGATTTTAATTCATCACCTTTCCATGATTGTAAATACCATTTTCCTCTACTGGTAATATAGGTTAAATCTAGATCATATTTTGTATTGTCAGAAGCTTTGTCAATTTTAGATTTAAGAGCTTGTATACTTGGATGAAGTCTTAGTTGTAATATGCTCCAAACACGTTGACCACTTCTAATTTCAGCTTCTTTTAGTGAATCTAAATTCCATGGGTTAAGCACGAGTGGTTTTTCACAAATAGCATCTGCATTATTTCTAAGGGCAAAACGAATATGGGCATCATGAAGATAATTAGGCGAAGCAATAGACATAAAGTTAATAGCTTTGTTCTTTAATCTACTTATTTTGTCAATATGCCTATCAAATCTCTCAAATTCTGTAAAAAAATTTGCATTAGGAAAATATTTATCCATAGCGCCTACAGAATCATTTTTATCATATGCTGCAACTAAAATATTTTCAGTATCTTTTATAGCTTGCATATGACGAGGTGCTATGTAACCAGCTGCACCTATTAACCCAAATTTTTTCATAATCTCACCAGATTAAACCCAATATTTTTTGTGTCTTCTTTATCTATTTTTCCAGACAAATCTATTAATATAGGTCTAGAAATATTTGTCTTCATCCATTGTTTCATTGTATTCAGGTTAATATCGTAAAAATACTGATGACCAACCGCTAAGATTAGGCCATCTAAATTTTGAAATTCTGACTTATTATATATACTTCTTCCTAACTCTAACAAAACCTCTTCTGGATTTACTAAATCATCATGTATAAGAACTTCAGCCCCCCATTCTTCAAGTTCTAGAACCATATCAATAACTTTTGTGTTCCTTATATCAGGACAATTTGCTTTAAAACTTAAACCTAAAACACCTATGCGAGCACCATTAGGAGAAATTTTTGACTTTACTAACAACTTTATTAATTTTTGAGCAGTTAGCCTGGCCATGTTGTCATTAAGTCTTCTTCCTGCAAGGGTGATTTGAGCTTTATAGCCAATCATATCTGCTTTGTAAGTTAAATAATAAGGGTCAACTCCAATACAATGGCCTCCAACTAAACCTGGTTTAAAAGATAAAAAATTCCATTTAGTACAGGCAGCTTCAAGGACTTCATAGGTATCAATATTCATTTTTGAAAATATCATAGAAAGTTCGTTTATGAATGCGATGTTTAAGTCTCTTTGTGTATTTTCAATAACTTTTGCAGCTTCAGCAACTTTTATGCATGGCGCTAGGTGAGTTCCAGCTTTAATAATTTCCTTATATAAATTATCTATTGCCAGTGAAATAGCAGGAGTAGACCCACTTGTGACTTTTACAATGTCAGGTAATCTTCTTTCTTTGTCGCCAGGGTTTATTCTTTCAGGCGAATAACCAACGTAAAATCCTAAGTTCGTATTTTTGTCATTTCCAAAATTAGCTTGCAAACCAGAAATCTTCTCTAATATTGGGACACATATTTCTTCTGTTGCACCTGGATATACTGTTGATTCATAAATAATAACATCATCTTTTTTAATTTTTTTAGCAACTAATTCACTAGCTTTTTTAAGAGGTTTTAAATTAGGTTGATTTGCTGAATTTATTGGAGTTGGTACAGTAATTATATATATTTTAGAGTCGTCAATATCACTAAGTTCAGATGTGAAACATAAATATTTTGCAGATATAAGTTCCTTTGATGAAATCTCCAGAGTTTTATCAATTCCACTTTTAAGTTCATTGATTCTATTAATGTTAATGTCAAAACCAATGACTTTTCTGTATTTTCCAAACTCTACAGCTAAAGGTAGTCCAACATACCCTAATCCAACGATTACTAAAGTATAATTTTTAAAGGTTAAAGTTGTCATTATACATGCTTTTTATCTTTATTTTTGGAAACAATCAATTATATATATCAATTTATCACTGTTGTCTCTAAACGAAATGCAATTAACCCAATATATTAAAAATTAATATATTTTTTAATTCTCACCATTTATAATTCTTTATAATTAATACAAGTTTTTAAAATGCTATAATTGAAAAATCCCAATATTTTCTGAAGGTGTGACAGAATATTCTATAGACATTATTTGTATGGCATTATATAGATAATTTACGTCCAATTATTCACTTATAAATAGGTATGATAATATAAACTATCGGTTGTTTGAAACATGGATCTGGAGTTATATAAAAAATTTATTTCTGACATTGCTTCAGAGTATAAGTTTTTAAAGATTAATAAAGACGTTTTATCAAATAAAATTAAAGAAACTAAAGATAAGATTTGTTTCATGAGACACGATATAGATTATAGCCCTGATAATGCTCTTAAAATAGCTCAAACAGAACATCAGCAGGGTATATCATCTACATTTACAGTTTTAATGAGCGGGCAGTATTACAATCCTTTTGAAAAAGAAAATCGTAAAAAATTAAGGAAAATAAAAACTTATGGCCATGATTTAGGATTACATTTTGACCCAACGGTCCACGAAATCAAATTTGAGTCTGAATTGCAAAATTTTATTATGAAAGAAACCCAAGCTCTAGAGGATTTACTTGAGTGTAAAATTGAGATGTTTTCTTTTCACAATACAACAGATTTTATAATGTCATGTCGATCTAATACTTATGGAGGTTTAATAAATTCTTATTCAAATTTTTTTCTTAAAGAGGTTGAGTATCTTAGTGACAGTAATGGTTATTGGAGATTTATAGCTTGGGATAAATTTTTAGCCAAAAATCATAAGATTATTCAAATTTTAACACATCCAATTTGGTGGAAAGAAAATAATAATCTTCCACCATTTGAAACAATAATTTTAAATTCATTAGAAAGGTTCAAGAAAGAAATTTTGGACTACACACTTTTATTTGATGGGAGAACAGATAAACAAAATAAATCTGCTTTATCTGAATTAATATCTGATCTTTTAAAACAAAACAACTCATCTACTATGATTTCTTATGCCCAATTCACACCATTAATTGATGCACTTCTAAGTAAGAAAGAAAGACTTAATAAAGAAGATTTAAGCTCAATTGCAAAACTTTTTTTTAAATAATGAAAATAGCGGTTCTATGTACTCTTTCACCTGGTTTGTTTGCTATTGAGCATGCCATAAATCTTGGTGTTAAAATTGAAAGGATCATAGGGCTTAGGCCTAGTTCAACTAGGGATGAAATGCTTATTTCTGGATATACAGATATAAAACATTTTTGTAAGAGAAAAAAAATAAATTACATCTATGTTGATGACTATTCTTTAAAAAAAGAAGATGCGTATAAGTTGCTTAACAATATAGATTTACTTTGGGTCAATGGATGGCAACGTTTAATTCCTAATGAATTTAT